>WNEZ01001189.1_pt1 | contig 22082 bp, 10 predicted proteins | sample 5400521 | NCBI WGS metagenome assembly WNEZ01 (sample SAMN13153339, study PRJNA577476) | soil metagenome | isolation source: 120 cm saprolite under Douglas fir tree site 2 hole 1 replicate 1 | place: USA:California | collected 2015-04-18 | reverse complement strand
CAGACCCTTGGCGGTATTGCCGCCAGTGGCGCCAAGTCTGAGATCGATGAAGCCATCGCGCAGGCGGGGCTGGACGCCCTGTTCAAGAAATAGTTTGGCCGATCCCCAGGCGCAGCTTTTCGCGTTGCTCGATCCCGTTTTCCACTGGTTTCTCTCGTCAAAGAGAGCAGAAAAGCTTTTAACCGCAAAGATCGCAAAAGGTAAAGCAGAGGTCGCAGAGAAACTCTGATTTTCTTCGCGTTCTCCCCGACGGGCTTTGCGATCTTTCGGTTGGGAGCTCTTTTCCCAGTTTTAGAGAGCGCCTTCCGTTAGTTGCCGCCACCCTGATTCTTCTCTTGCTCCAATCTTCCCTGCAAGCACAGGACGCCCCTCCGAGCCGCCGACCGCGAGTGGGTCTGGTTCTAGGTGGAGGAGGCGCGCTTGGACTGGCTCACATTGGAGTGCTTCGATTTCTTGAAGAGCGCCACATTCCGGTCGATCGCGTCACCGGGACCAGCATGGGCGGACTGGTCGCGGGCATTTACGCAACCGGGAGAAGCGCCGCGGATTTGGAGAAGATTGCAAACAACGCTCCCTGGGACGATTTCCTCCGTTCTTCTCCCAAGTTTGCCGATCGCCCGGCAGCAGAAAAGCAGGACTGGAACCGGATCACGGGAGAATTTACCTTCCGTTTTGGCAAGCGGCTTTCTCTTCCCGCCGGGATTAATCCGGGTCAGCAACTGGCGCTGTTACTGAGCCGAGAGACGGTGGGCTATTCCGGTCTTCGCAATTTCGACGACCTCCCCATTCCCTTCCGCTGCGTTGCCACCGACCTGGTTTCCGCAGACGCATTCGTGCTGCAGGACGGGTCTTTGGCGAAAGCAATGCGCGCCACCATGGCGCTGCCCGCTATCTTCACTCCCGTCGAGTGGAAAGGCCGGGTGCTGATTGACGGCGGGCTGGTCAATAACCTGCCCACGGATGTAGTGCGCGATATGGGTGCGGACGTCGTCATCGCTGTGGTGCTCCAGGGTGCACCCACCGATGCGAAACAGCTGACCACGATTGCCAACATCCTGAAGCAATCGGTCAGTGTTGCGGTGCTGCAAAATGAACGCCGCAACGTCAAGCTGGCCGATGTCGTCGTCGAAATTCCGGCCCGGAATGTGGGGCTGCTGGATTTTGACGAGACCGAAAGCGTGATTCAAGGCGGATACCAGGCGGCCGAACGGATTGCGACGGCGCTGGAGCGGTTGGCGGTTTCGCCTGAGGAGTGGGACGAATATGTCCGAGAGAAAAATGCCCGCCGGCAAGCGGTTCCAGATTCAGGCAACGTGGTTGCGGTGCGGTCGCCCCAGCCGTTCATCCAGCAAAATGCCAGCCACGAACTTTCCCACAAACTGTCAGGCGGCCCGGTGTCGCAAGAAACACTCGAGACCAGTTTGACGGGGCTGACGGCGGCGACCAGCCTGCCCGGCGCGTTTTACACCTGGCAGAATGATGCCGACAAGCCGCAAGGCTATCGCGTGGAACTGCAGCGGCGGCCCGACCGCGAACTGCTGCTTCGGCCTTCAGCGTTTTATCAGATTTCGCAAGGTGAGCCGGGTCGGGCGACACTTCAGCTCAACAGCACGACCATTTCAAAGGACGCCTACAAGTCCAGGTTTCTCACCGATCTCTCTATCGGATACGACCCAGGGGCCCGCTTCGAGTACTATCACTCGTTTGATGGCAGTTCATTTTTTGTGGCACCGGGCTTACTGGTGCAGCGCCAACACAATTCGATTTACGAAGGTTCAGTCCGAGCTGACTTCACGCGTGATCGGGTTGCAGGCTCGTTCTATATGGGCACAGGGACCTGGCGATACATACAGGCGCGCGTCGGCTTCCAGACTGGGTATGACAGTTACAGCAAACCTGTGACCGTCGACAATGTTACGTCGCAAAATACTCCGTTCATCAATCCCGAGGGGGTTTTGATATTCAACACCCAGGATTCCGGACAACTTCCCACGCGGGGGACGCGCGTCAACGGATCGCTGGGATGGAGTTTCCGTAACCATTCCTATCCGTATCTGCAAGCGAGCTTCGACCACTTCCAGCCGGTCACCAAGAAGTTTTCCGTGTTTGCTCTCGGCCTGGCGGACAGCAGTTTTGGACGGAAGCTCACCTTCTACGACCAGTTCGCTGTGGGAGGACTCGGCCAGCTGGACGCTAGTCGCTATCAGGAATTTCATGCGAACTCGGCCGTGGCCGCCGGCGGCGGATTGATTTATCGCGGGATGAATCCTACGAATGTCACGTTCCGCCCCCTTCTGGCGAGCTGGTATGAAGGAGCCCGCCTCGATCTTGGCTCCCAGGGCTGGCGGACTCATCAGAGCACTTCGGTTGGAATTCTGATGCCGACGCCGCTGGGCCTGACCGGCCTGATGCTTGCCTTCGACGAAAAAGGTGGCGTGAGGTTGCGGCTTTCCCTGGGCAGTTTCTGGAATCGCCCGTGAGCGCTGCGGCGGTGTTCTTGACCAGACGTTGGATTGGATTGATTATCTTTGTGGCCACCATCAGCGATAAATAATTCAGGAGACCGTTAATGCACCGCGCTCTGTCTGGCTGCGATGTGAAGTCCACCTTGTGCTGTCGAATTTCAAGAGCGGGGCGGAACCTTTGGCTGGCTCTTTGCCTGCTGACCGCGGCATGGGCCGCGCCGGCATCGGCTGACCGTAAGGCACTGCAGGTTTATTTCATCGATGTCGAAGGCGGACAGGCCACGTTGTTCGTAACTCCAGCGCATCAATCGCTGCTGATCGACACCGGCTGGCCGGGCAATGACGCCCGGGACGCAGAGCGCATCTCCGCCGGGGCGAAGCTGGCGGGGATCAGGCAGATCGACTACGTGCTGGTCACACACTATCATTCCGATCACGGTGGCGGCGTGCCCCAGCTCACGGAACGAATTCCGGTGGGAACTCTGATCGACCACGGCCCCAACCGCGAGACGACGGATGCGCCCACAGTAGCGGTTTGGGAGGCCTATCAAAAAGTCCTAGCAACCGGAAAGTTCAAGCGCCTGATCGCAAAGCCCGGAGATGTTCTCCCTATTCGCGGCATGCGTGTCGAGGTCATAAGTTCGGACGGCGAACTGATCAGCCATCCCCTGCCGGGAGCCGGGCAGGACAATGCAAGCTGTAAGAACGCCGAGCAATATTCGGTGGATAAGACCGAAAATTTCCGTTCCCTGGGAACGCTTATTACTTTCGGTAAGCTGCGACTGCTGGACCTGGGGGACCTGACCAACGATCAGGAACTGAAACTAATGTGTCCGGTCAATAAACTTGGCAAAATCGATATTTACATCGTCTCGCATCATGGATGGTCGCAGAGCAGCAGCCCGCCTCTGGTTTATGGAATTGCAGCGCGACTGGCCATCATGGACAACGGAGCGAAAAAAGGTGGGACTCCTTCGACGTGGGACGTTATTCATAAATCTCCCGGTCTCGAAGATCTTTGGCAATTGCATTTTTCCGAGGAAGGCGGTGCCGCCCACAACGTGGCTGACGAATTCATCGCCAATCCGGAAGGGCCCGACGCGGCAAACTATCTGAAATTGACGGTGCGACCCAACGAAAGCTTCGCGGTGTTCAATTCCCGCACGCAGAAAACGAAGGAGTATCCGGCGAAGTAATGGGTCTTCGACTAGTGTAGCGCCGGCGTCCCGCCGGCTGTCCGGTGGGCATCTTGCCCACCGCGCCGAGGGCGGGACGGCCCTCGAGACTTCGGGCCACGGTCAAATGCGCGCTCGACAGCGAACCGCAGCGGCTAAAGCCGCCACGATTCAGAAGGCTTTGTGGCACGACTGAAGTCGTGCCCTCCCGTCTTGCTGTTTCCCGTCTTACTTTCCCATCCCGCCTTTCCGTGGTGCCTTTCGCGTCCTGTCTTTTTCGTCGCGCCTTTCCCCGAGGCGATCGGAATTGGGGTGCGCGGACGGCTAACCAGAGGCAGCTAGAGCGCGGTCGATTCTCGCCAGTCCCTCGCGGAACATTTCGGTGTCTACGCCCATGCCGATACGAAAATGGTTGGGCAAACCGAAAAAGCGTCCCGGCACCGCCGAGGTTTCGTGTTCCGCACGCAATCGGGCAAGAAACTGCTCGACGTTGCCGTGGTTCAGACGCAGGATGGCAGTCGTACCAAATTCGGTGCGCGGCGCCGAAATCGCATTTTGACGGGCGAGAAACTGGTTCAGCAGTGCTCGATCGGCTTCCACCAGCTTGCGGGCTCGCTCGCGGATCTTGTCAAGATGTTCGAAAGCTATGACGCTCAACAACTCCGCGGGGTGGGCTGGGATTGACGCAAAAAAGTCATTCAGGCGCCACATGGCGCGGGCCAGATCGGGCTGCGCCAGAATCCATCCACAGCGAAGCCCGCTCAAGCCGTACACCTTGGTCAAACTGCTTGTGACCACGAACTCGGGGCCCAGGTGGAACGACGGCTTCGGCGTATCGGCGTAGACAGCGTCGAGATAGACCTCGTCGACCAGCACATGCGCTCCTACACTGCGAGCCAGATCGCCGACCTCGCGCAGGGTGGACTCTGGAGCCAGGACGCTACTCGGATTGTGCAGGTTGGTCAGGACAACTAATCTCGTCTTTGCCGTTATCACGCGACGAATTTGCGCAGGATCGAGGGCGAATCCGCTTTCTTCAGTCCGGGCAAAGTCCTTTACTGCCGCACCCAGATACAGGGCGGTGGAAGTGAGCAACTCATACGTGGGCTGCTCGATCACTACCTCGTCCCCCGGGTCGATAAGAGCTGCCATCGCCAGATGGTTGGCCATCGAGGTGCCTGCCGCCGCTACCACGCAGTCCGGATCCACTCCGCTTTTCTTTGCGATCGCGTCCTGCAGCGGAGCATAGCCGTAAGTGCTGTCGCCGTTGATCTCCAACCGCTCGAGGGTGACGGGGAGTTCACGCAAAGGAAAGGAACCTACGCCACTGGTCGCGAGATTGAACCTGGCGCGGCCCTGCGTTTTCGCCCACAGCATGTAGTCAGATTGTCGCTGTCTCATAGGTCGGCTTGAGGTGGCGCCGGTCGCGCAGTGCGGCTCCAGTACAAATATACCGGGATGCCGGCCAGCAGAATAATCAGGCCGATGGCCGAGTTTGCCGGAAACGTCGCGATCGTTGTGATCACGATGGCGGCGCAGGCCGCCACAAATAAAGCCGTGGTGTAGGGATGACCCGGCGTGAGATAAAGCGCCTGCGATGACGACGGATCTTTCCGCCGGAACACAAACAGCGAGGCCGCAGTCAGGCCAAAGGAGATGAAATCGATGGAGATGACGTAGTTCAAAATCTGCTCGTAGCGTCCCGAAAGCGCAATCACGGTGGCGGTCACACCTTGCAGAATGATGGCGACAACTGGAACCCCAGTTTTCGGAGAGAGCCAGCCAACGCTCTTGAAGAAGAGTCCGTCACGGGCCATGGCGTAGTAAACCCGCGGCGCGGTCAGAATTCCCTGACTCAGAAAACCCAGTGTGGAGACTGCGATACCCAACGCAATCCACTGCGCCCCCCGCTCACCCAGCGCCTTGCGCATGACCGCGGATGCGGGTGTGCGGGTCGTAGCCAGTCCGGCCGGACCCAAGACGCGCAGGCAAACAAAATTGACTGCGAGATAGAGCACCACGACCCCGATCACGCCGATCACCAACCCACGGGACAGATCGCGGCGCGGATCACGCATCTCGCCGGCCACAAAGCTCGCGGTCTGCCATCCGCCGTAAGCGAAGGCGACGGGAATCATGGCTGCACCAATGGCGCTTCCAAGTCCTAACGAAACCGGGCTGTCGAGCAATGGCAAAGGGTGTACCGCGCCGCCACCCCACAGAATTCCTGCCACCACCATGGCCGCGATTGCAGCCGCTTTGAGGAGCATCAGAGCGCTTTGCACATTGCTTCCCGCGCGAACTCCAAAGCAGTTGATCGCGGTCAACCCCATCAACGCCGCGGCCGCAATCGGCCCATCTCCCGCCGAAAAGCCCGTGATCTCGCGATAGTAGCGGCTAAACGTGACTGCGACCGCCGCCATGCCTCCGGTCTGCGTCACCAGCAGCAGCACCCATCCATAAATGAAAGCAACCGACGGATGGTAGGCTTCACGCAGATAAAGATACTGTCCGCCGGCTCCCGGCAAGCGTGACGCGAGTTCTGCCCAGATGAACGCGCCCAGCAGGGCGAGGCCGCCACCGAGGAGCCATACCCCGAGGATCAGAAAAGGAGTATGCACTCGTAACGCGACTACGTAGGGATTAATGAAGATGCCGGAACCGACGATGCCGCCCATGACGATCATGGTGGCGTCGAACACGCCGAGCGATTGCCGAGGTTTGACAGGGTCCAAAAGATCAGCTCAAGGAAGTCGTCGTCACGCCTGTCGAATCATGTCAGCTGGCTTTCAATCACAGGCCTGACCGCGATCACCTTACCATAGCTCCTTAATTGTCCAAGGGCCGAGTTACGCAGCCCGGGCGTCCTACCGCCACCTGCGTCGTTAATTGCCGGACGCAAATCGGACTTGCGTCTGCTCAACGCTGATGAGCGCGGTATTCGGATAGTAATGATCGAGAATCGCATGAAAGCCGGATCCCGCCTGTGCCATAGCCTTCGCTCCCGCTTGGCAGAGGCCAATCCCGTGTCCCTGGCCGGCCCCTTCAAGAACCACACCGTGTCCGTCGTTATGCGCGGCGAAGTTGTTACTGGGCACGGCGTCCCAGCCCAGGCGGCGATCAATTTCCAGCCGGGAAGGCTCTCCACGTTTGAGCAAATCACCAGCTTCGGATTGCGACACCCGGCGGCTCCAACGCGATGGATGTCGTAGACAGTACTCGCAGGCCACGGCGAAGTAGGGGTAACCGCCAGTCGGCAGGCCGATTTCTTGCGGTGTTCGCGTACGTCCTCCGCAGCTACGACTGAACATCGCAGCCACAGTTTGATCACGATAAGCCAGCACTAGACCTCGCGTGCTGAAGGCGGCGCGGGATGAGGCTGCCTCTGGAGCGGGGGGTTCGCGTAGAAACTGGCAGTGCGTGGTGTCGCAAAAATCGAAATCGTGATGACGTCCTCGTGCCGCGGCGAAGTAAGATCGTGTGGCCACTGCCTGCGCCTTCAATGCTTCCAGTGGCGTATCGGGCGCACTCTCCGCTTGAACAGCAGAGGCCACCGCGGTCTCCAGATCCATGGTGACAAATGAAACCAGAACGCCCGAGGCAGATTTTACTTCCAGCACTCCGTGGTATTGGCGGCTGATTTTTCCGGGGATCGCGAGAGCGAAATCAGTGACGCCATCGCTACGGCCCGCAGCTCGAATTGCAGACGTGCGGATCGACCGATCGCCGAGCTGCAGTATCAGTTCATTGCCGGACGCCGTAATAGTTGCGGCGGATTGTCCATTGCTTCGTTCCAACGTGAACATGTCTTTGCCCGCTCGAACGACCAATGCCTGTGTAGGCGAAGGTCGTAACGTGAGTTGATGTGTCCGAAAAAGCCCGAGTACTCCGATGCGAACGTTCTGTGCGCAGGCAAGTTGAGTTGTCACAATTACGTACGTGAGCAGCTTGAGTTTGAGGGACACTAGCGTCACTCCTCGATCCGGTTTAGCATGCGCCCCGCGGTTACGGCCGCCTTTGCGCCCGGAACGCTATGCACTCGGACCATCAGCAGGAATTCAGGTTGCTCGGCTGGCGCCAACGCAACGACAAAGCCGTCACCTGGAGCGGGAGGGTGATGTGTGCACGCGGCGGTACCAGTTTTTACCAGGGCACTGGAGTGCCTCAGGGCCCGGCCGACCTCCGACCCGGTGCCCTGCCGCGCGGACTGTGCCATTCCGGCGATTACTTCGCGCGCTCCCGGCTGGTCGCGACGGCGATTTAGTTCCAGGTAGGCACGCGCCATGTGCAGAGGCGAAATCAGCCAACGATTGCCCACGCCAATCAAATCCGTCCCCGACAGATCCGGTATGGGAGGTTCTAGTCCGAATCTTCTTGCTGAGGGGACAACATCCGCGCTTCTCATATTTGCCGTAAGCATCCGGAAATACGAATTGCACGAGTTGGCGACAGCCGAGGCAATCTCGATCTCACCGTGTCCACGTGGCAACCAGCACCCGCCCGATTTGCCTTTGCACACGTGAGCCGGATAGCGGAACTGATGCTCCTCTCCATAAGCCAGAGCGACGAAGGGTTTGATCAGCGAACCGAGCGGAATCGGTTGCTCGGGGTGGTCCCAACTAGAGGCCATGACGGTCCCAGTTCGAGCATCCAGCAGGAGAAAGGAGACTTCCTTGTTCTGGAACTCACGCTGCAGAAGTTGCGCCGCTGATTGCGCAAACAGCGGGCTTCTGCCAACCGCACTCTCTGCGACCGGACTCGGAAAAGGCTGGCTGCCGGCTGGAGCCAGGGCCAAGGCCACAAGAAGCAGCACGGCCGCGATCTTTATTACTTGGACCATGTCATTGCGACCACTGGTAAGTGACCGTCTGCAGTACCTTGTCGCCCGCGTCGCGAACCACGATGTTCTCCGACGACACTGCGGCCAGTGTTGCACTGAAGCTGGCGAGGTTCTCCGAGAAGAATTGCGGCTGTCGCTGTATTCCCAGATTACCGAACAGGCCCGCGTCAGGTCGATCCACCACCGCTGCGAAACGGTTAAAGTTTGCTCTCTCGAGTTTGTGGTTAAATCCCGCCGCGAAAACGGTGGGCTGCACGTTGGGTTTTCGATTCACATTGGCCAACATGCCGCTGATCAGCGCGGAATCGTCAGAAACTAACAGATACTTGCCGCGCACTGCGGCCAGCAGCGTCTGCAGGCCGTCGAACTCGAAGTAGCCGTTGGCTTGTCTCCAGCCCACTCCCAACTGGCTGGCAGTCAGATTCGGCCGGACGAAATTGGTTAGCGCGGCACGTACCGCGGGCTCGTCCCAATCGGATCCTCCGGCCAGGGCAACGGCCGTGTGAATTCTTACAAATACGCCGGCGCCGCTCCGCTCCGTTGACTGCACCTGAAGAACGGCGCGGACCTGGTTTTTCTGCAGCAGCTGTTTCAACAAGGACGCGACGTCCGCACCTTGCGAGCGCCGCATGGGCGGCTCGTCGATTCGTGTCTCCAGGTCCGAACTCGTGCCCGTCTCGCCCGACGTCAGTTGGGCCTGCGGCGCGAGTTGCTGCGGAGGAGCAGGCCCGAGGTGTGGCGCCAGGATCTTGGTTTCCAGAGGATCGAAACACGATTCGATGGACGGGCAGTTTTCCGCCTGGTAAGCGCCTGCCTTTTCTGGAACCAGGCGGATGAGGTCGCTAACATCGTTGGGCACATTCGCGGATGTGACACCGCCGGCAGCCTTCTTCAGCAACACGCGTTCCTCGCGATATTCCTGACTGGAGCGGAACAGATCAGAAACTGCCGCAGCGTACCGCTTCATGTCAGTAATATTCTGTTGCACCCAGTACGATCGGAAATATGGGCTGGGTACAATCTTGTCGAGATTCAGCACCATCCTCAGATCTCCGGCAGCCCCAGCCGCCGCCACCGACTGCGCCCACCAGGGCTCGGCTTCGATGCTGCGGTCGTTGTTCTTGCTTCCTGCGTCCTTGCTTCCCGCCATCAACAACAGCGCGCCGGCCATCAGATCTTCACGCGTTGCCAGCAGGAGATAATTTCCGCTGACGGCAAATTCCACTTCCCGTTCCGATTCTGGATCGCGTCGCACATAAAACGTCGCGTCCCCCACATTGCGAGTCTCGAACTTCGCACGGGTTTGCCAGAGTTGGCTCTGCATCGAATTCGCCGAGGTCAGGCGCGTGATGTAAAGGAATTGCAGTTTGCCGATATCGTAGAGTGCCAGCGCACTCTGGCTCCCCGCCACTTGAGAGAGAAAATTCATGTCCGGGGGGAGTCCAGCGGCGGTGGCGAATTGTTTGCCGGCTTCCCTCAAGCGGAGAAAGAGCCGCGAGCGGGAAAAAACCTCATAGTTGCTGCTCCCCAGCCATTCGCGCTTCTGCGGCGATCCGTTCCAGTCAGCAAGTAATGACGAAAAATCCTTCGCCTGAAGGTATAGAAGTGCTCCGGACGGAACATATTTGGAAAGCGGCGGCTCGGCAGCAGCGGCTGCCTGGTGGGCCGTCCAAGCGAGGCCTATGCTGATTACAGCAATCAGGAGGATGGTCACGATGCCCTTCATTGCTTCACGCCTTTCTGAGCCGCCGCCTTGGCCGGGGGCGCGGCGCGGGCGAGCAATCGTGGACGAACCAGGCGGTCCTGCTCCAGCGCCTCGTGCAGAATCGGCTGTCGAGCTGCGTTGAGTTGCTGACGACGCAGCCGCGCACGGACGTCCATGATCGTGCGGCCGATCTGTTCGCGCCGGGTCGGCGCCTTTTCCAGCCTGCGCGCTCTTAGCAGGTAGGGGAGCGCTTCGTTCAGGCGGTCAAGTCTGACAAGTACCTCACTTAGAGTCCACGCTAGCTGCGCCTGTTGCGCAGTAGGCAGCTTGAATGCGGCATTCATCTGGCTGGGCCCTTCCGCTTCTTCGGCGTCGGCTTCGTCAGAGCCGATGATTTCCTCATCGCCAGTGATCACTGAAGGCGCTGGACGAAAAGACTGCCCGCCGAACAGAGGCTCGACCACGCCGCGGGCGAATTCATCAGACCTCGCGCTGGCAGCCGCCAGGAATAGTGGGATGCGGGCCTCGTCGCGGGCTGGAGTCTCTGCCAGCGCGTTCCCGAGCAATTGCACTTTAACCCGCGGGTCGGCGGCAGCCTGCGCCGCCTTGAGCCGAGCGTCGTAGAAGAACGGTTGGTCCGCAGCAGAGACCGAAATCTCACTATCGCCTTCCGCCAGCAGGTTCAGCTCCTTGCTGCCTAGTTCAACCGGATGACGCTCAAGCTGATGAACGCCGGCCAGTACTACCGCTGCCTGCGTCCGAACGCTGTAGGAAATTTCCGCACTCGAGGCAATGGCCGCGAGTGCATCCTGGGCGGTGCCCGCAGCCGGGATCGAGCCCGCACCTCCTCCAGTTGCAATTTTCGCCTTCGCCAGGCGCAACCTGTAGGCGGCTTCCCACGGCGCCGACTTGACCAGTTGTTCAAGAAACTCGATGGCCTCGGAGTTGTGGCCCGTCTTCTCCAGCAGGGTCGCTGCAGGATCCAGATTCTCAAATGGATTGCCGACGACTACAACCAGGCGGCGCAGCAGTTCCACAGCGCCGGGGGTGTCACCCGCTGCGATACGGAGTTCGGCCAGGCCGAGAAAATTGGATGCTACCAGCTTGTGATCTTCAATCTCACGCGCAAATACGAACTCCAGCACTTTGCGTGCAGACTGCTTGTCTCCGTCGTCAAAAAGCTGCCGGGCTGCTGCCCGCAGCACTTCGGAAGAAGGTGCAGTCTGAGGGTCGGCGCGATAGCCATCGATTTTCGAATCGAGGCTCCCGAGGTGCGCCGCAACCTGAAGTTCAAGGGGCACGATGGCGGCCGCTTCCACAGTGCGGGTCTGGTTGGAAAGTGAAGCAATGGCGTCGGCCGCCGACGGGTATTGCTTGGTGGCAACCAGGTACTTGATCCAACGCACTTGCCATGAGCGCAGATTCTGTTGCGCGCTCTCTTTTTCAATTCCTTCCGCCTTCAACACAGCTTCCTGTTTTGACTCCAGGATGTGCTGGTAGATCGGCGCGCGCTGCGCCAGTGGAATCCAGGGCGTCTCTACCACGTCGGCCAGCACGGCGCTGGGGTCATGAGCGGCTGCGGCCATGTCCAGAAGCCAACCCGTCGCTGCCGCCGGATCTCCGATGGCAACGTAGGCACTGCGCAGCAACGCGTTGGATCGATAGTTGCCATTGCGCTGCAGATAGTGGCGCAGCAGTGCATCGACGTCAGGCTTCAGATCGCTAAATAGTCGGCGGGTACGCAGGTGATCGCATGCGCGCGAAAAATCTGTCCAAAAGCTCTCCGGCGGGCTCGCACTGTTTACCTGTTGTTCCAGAATTGCGAAGACCTGTCTCCATTGAGCGATGGCCTCTGCGCGTGCTCCCTGCTTGAAATAAGTCAATGCCAGGCGGTCGTGCACATCGGCTCGTCCCGGGGCCAATTCCAGAGTGTGCTGATAATCGGCGATGGCGTGGGCGGTGTCTCCACTGTCCATGTAATAGTCGGCGACATCCAGATATCCCGAGGCGCTCGCCGGACTCTGTTCCAGAATGGCGGGAATGAAATCTTCCGGGTTACCCTGTTTGGTCACACCGATATATTCGCCGTAGCGCGATCCGTAGTAGAACCAGGTGTTACCGGCAAGCTGTTGCGTCCGGTCAACCGGTTTCGCCAGACGCTCGCCAATGCTGTCATCACCAAGCGCGGACAGGAAAGCGCCATTGACCTGGGGCGTCCGTTCCGCAAAGTAGAGTCCTACCAGGGCGTTGTATGACCTTGACCATACCAGCGGTCGAATACGGCCACGGGATGAAACCAGCGCGTGCGCCAACGCTGCATCTCCGTTCCCTACCAGATAGTCGGCCGCGTCTTGCCCGGGCCCCGTCCAATATGACGCCCGCTTCACCAGTTCCTGTGGATTGCGGGCCAACAGCAGCTGGTGGAGGCGCATCTGCTGCTCACGTCCGCCGGTGTCGAAGGGCATGCTGGCGAGGACCCGCAGTTCGTTTTCCGGATCGCCAGCAGAGCGATAAGCTTCGGCACCGGCGATCCAGACTGAATAACGCTGCTGCGGCTCAATCCTGGGAAGAAATTGATCCAACTGGGATCCCAGTTCCGCGAACTTCAAACGCCGTCGCTGCAGGTCGACAAATGGCTGCATGCGCGCCAACAGGATCCCGGAATTCACTCCCGACTCCATCATCAGCTCATAGCGCCAGCGAGCTTCCAGCTCAGCCAGCCCCGCACTTTGCGCCAGTGGGACAGCGAACGCGCCTGTATCCGCCAGGTTCATGCCAGCGCGCTTCGTCTCCGTAAACTTGGCAAAGATGACTTTTTCCTCGGGAGTAAAATACGCAGCCACCGTATTTCCCATTTCGCTCAGAGAAACACGCATGCCTTCACGGGCAGTCCTGATACGGTTCTCCTGGGTCCGTTCGCGCCACTCCCTGTCGGTGATCGCGGCGATGCCCTCTCTGGCCACCTGCTCCCTGATCACCGGCAGAGCCGACGATGCAGCGGAGAGTGCAGTCTGCAAGGTGGTGTAGGCCTTTTCCTGCTGGCGCAGACGAGTCATGATGCGGGCGTAGAGTTTCGCTCCGGATTGCTGGTCGGCCGTGGCGAGCAAATCGGCTCCGGCGGTATTGATCCCTTGTTCAGCGAAGCTTCGTGCCTGGTTCAACATTCCCCAGGATTCCAGGCGGCGCGCGACCTCAAAATATTTCCCTGGGTTCTCCGGAGTGCCGTCGACCAGCGCGGCTTTCAGTGCGGCGACTACGTCGTCGGTTCGTCCCTGGCGCGCCCGAACTTCCGCCACCTTCTCCATCCACTTTGGATCCTTGTAGGCCAACTGATAGACGCGCTCGTAGTCAGCAGCCGCGTCATCAAAGCGCATAAGGCGTTCTTCCAGCCCGGCACGCGCCACCCGCAAGTCAACCCGATCCGGGCGGACAGTGATCGCCTTGCTATAACTTTCGATTGCCGCGGGATACTGCTCGAGGTTGGTTTGCATTTGCGCCAGCACCATCGGCCAGCGATAGTCGCGTGGCGACTGGACAACTGTTTTGGCGTAGAAGTCCAGCAGTTGTTGCTGGCGCTGGTAACGCAGAGCATAGAGAGCCGCCTCGCTCACCAAACCTTCGTCCTCGGGAAAATTGTTGATGAGTTCGATGTACTGGTCCACAGCGCCCCCGTAGTCTTTCATTCGGGTCAGCGCTGGAACCAATCCGCGACGCAAGGTGGCGATTCGCGTCTTACGTTCATCGCCGGAGAAGGGTGCGTTGCGGAAGAGCGCGATCTTGTCCAGATAGAATTGCCGCAAACCGCGATCATCGCCGGCCCGTGCGTAGGTGTCGGCCATTGCGGCCAGATATTGACCGTCGTACGGGGAATCATTCAGAAGTCCGGCTAGCAGGTCCCGCGCCTGCTGGTACTGAGCCGCTTCCGTAGACTTGCGCGCCGCCTCAAAGGCAAACTGCTTGCCCATCTGGGCGTACGCGTCTTTCGCAGCCTGCAGCAGAACCGCGATCGCCTGCGGGTACATTTTCATTCGCCAGTAAAAGTCGACAGTAGAGCGGACAACTCCCAGAATTTTGGGATTCTCGTGGTACAGGGCTTCGACGTTCCGTTGCGCCGATTGGAAATCCTTACGGCTTTCATACAACTGCACCAGCTTGTAGCGCAGTTGCATCCGGTTCACCGGATCAACAGTGAGCGCTGCCTGTTTTTCCAGCGCATGCTGACGAACCCCTTCCAGCGACTTTTGTTCCGCGAGAACCTCGATTTCTTCCGCCTGCCCGATGGAACTAGTGTTGTTGATCACCGACTCGAGGAAATTCTCCATCTCCTGTTTCCGGTTCTGCGCTTCCAGCACTCGGACACGGAGATTTACCGCTGACATGGGAGGACTCGGAGAAGTCACGAGTCTGGAAGTTTCCTGATCGACCAGATCGCGAAACTTCGGCCGGCGGGCCAACTCGAGCAACCTCAGGTCGGCAGGTGAGCCCGCCGCCCCAGCCAGTGCACCCTTCGCGTATTCGTCGATCGCGCGTGCGTAGTCACGCTGGTTTTCGTAGATGGCTCCGGCTTCGTAGTTATAGAGATTCTCGTCGCCGATTTTGTTTCTGCCCGCATTGAGCAGGCGGAGGGCGTTATCAAAATCGAAATAGTCCCAATAAATGGTGGCCGCCTCCAGGTATCCGCTGGATTGGCCCGGATCGACCTGTGGAATGCGATCCCAGTACGAAGCGGCCTTGGCGAACAGATCACGGTCAGCATAAATGTCGCCGATCCGCGACATGATTTCCGTGTTGCCCGGATTTGCCTGCAGCAGATTGCCTTCAATCTTGACTGCGATATCCGTCTCTTCTGGCTCGAAGTAAGCCAGCGACCGGTACACGGCCGAAGCGGTACGCCCGGTTTCAAAATCCGCCGGATATTGTTCCGCCAGAGCCTTAAGCACGGGTGCACTGTCTTCAAAGTGGGACCGCCACAGGTCGGCCTGGGCCAGAAATTCTCCCGCGGCCGGATTCGTGCGGACGAGTTCGTCCCACCCGCCTTTGCCCGCAGGCGAAATCTTCTGGCGCAATTCCGTCATTTCGGATTCCAGTTGTCCGCGCGCCGAAAGGTATTCGAAGAACTCGCTGCGCAGATCGGATTCCTCAAACCAATGCTGGCGCAGGACTGATTGCCATGCCAAGTCGTTATAGGTGTGAGAATCGTGATACGCGCTCAACAGATTGCGCACGAAAACCGGGTTGTGAGGGAACCGGTGGTTCGCGTACTGGTTCAATCGCAAATAAAGCACAGGGGTGCCACCGTAGCCAGCGCTCTCGAAGTAGCGCTCCAGGTCTGTGCCGCTGAAGGTCTTCACAGCCTCTTGTGTCAGATTTTCGAACTCGGCATCTTTTTTGTAGCGCAGGTAGAAGCGGGCCAGTTTGTCGTACCAGGAGCGGTCGGGAAACCGCGCTAGGGCTCGCTTGTAAATTTCCTCCTGTTCGGCACCCAGTCTGTTCTGGTCCAGAAATATAGCCAAGCGTTCATACAGGCCAGGATCATCCGGGTTCCGGTCAATTTCACGCCGGAGCGCCGCCAATGCCTCGGGGATCTGCTTCAACTGAACCAGCCGGGCCAGGTAGCGCTCCAGCACTCGCGAATATTCTGGCGAACGCGCCCCACCCTGGGTTGCAGCCACAGTTCCACCCACCTGAAACGCTTCGCCGCCCGCTCGCTGCTGAATTCTGCCACGGACTAACGTTTCATTTTCCGACTCGCTATCCGGAGTGTTCCCGAAGGTCCCGCGTTCATATTCACCCGCTCCCTCGCCGCCCGCGACGCCTTTTCCTAACGGTACGTTCCGTGCTTTGGCCGCCAGTTCCTGCAGAACGGAATCGTAAATGGCGAATTCTTCCTGCGTTTTTCCCGTACGCGCGTACGCGTCTGCCATGAGCAACGCCACGTCGGTACGTTGAGGGGCGTTTGCAAAGGCTGACAGGAAGTCTTGCCCGCCTCGAATCACCGCCTCACTCTCGCCGGAGTTTGCGTAGAATTCCAGCAGCTTGGCGTGCAGCTCCGGACGACTGGTTGAGCTCGGGAATTTTGTGTCCAGCAAAGTCAAGAGTTCGGCCGCACGCGCACGATGAAAATATGGGACTGCCCGTTGCTCCTCCTCGGAGAACCTCGCAGCCGGAGCGGTCGTGTTCAGGATCAGAGAAAGAATACCGTTCAGATAGCCGGGGCCCTGGTCCAGAGTGGCGATGTCGCGATACATGGAAAGCTCTCCGCTACCCAAACGAATCGGACTCTCAGGGGCGGTGAGCAGCAGGTTGGTGAGTGCGGAGAGCGCCCGTTCCTGGGCGTCGTTCATGCCCTTGCTGTTGTAAAGCGCGAAATAATAGCGCGCTGACTCAGGGTAAGCGTGGATGTCCTCGAGCAGACGCGCGCATACGTAAAGCTCCTGACTGGTCCACTCCGATTTGCCGGCTTCTTTGTGTAAGCGAAACGCGGTGACCGTTTGCTGCGCGGCGTCGAGATTACCTTGCTGCTGGTAGTAATAGAAAAGCCGCGCCATCGCGTTCAGATCTTCGGGATTGGCGTTCAGGGTGGCACGAGCCTGATCAAGAAACTTGCGCATGCTTTGGGTCTGCGTCAGCAGGTCAAAATAGCTCTTGACCAGTTCTGGAGCCCACAGCGGCTGGAAACTCCGTTCGTACACGGCCAATCCCTGCTGGACCGAACCTCGCTGGTATTCGAGCATGGCCTTCGCTCTTACCGGGAAGATTTCGTCACGGGGAAATTGCTTTTGATAGTCCGCCACCAGTTGCGCCGCCGCCGCATAATCCTTTTGTGAAACCAGGAACTGCAGGAAACGCGCATAGAGGGACTCCTCAAGCGGATAGCGAACCAGCCACGCCCGATACTGCGTGACCGAGTACTCTTTCCCCAGGCCCTGGTTCTGAATGATTCCGAAGATGCGCTCAAAGGCGCGCCAGGACTGCTGTTCGGTTGGAACCACCAGAGTTTCCGGAGCGTTCGGAGGCGCGTTCGCCACGACCGACAGTGTCTTGATTTCGTCCAGAGGGCGGACCCGCCGACGATAGAAATCGGCGAGAGTGATCTGGGCGCTGGCCTTGGCGTCCGCGCTTTCCACATACTTCTTCCAATCCTCCTCAGCCGCGTTGAAGTCGAGTTGCTGCTCGTCTTCGAGGGCGCGCAGCGAATACAGGTCGGCGCTCTTGGGCTGAGCTTTGAGCAACTCGCCAAGGGCTGGGCGCGTCTCGCTGGGCGGACGGCGAAATAGCACATCGCCCCCGGGCAGAGACATGGCGCGGAAAAACGCCGCTTCGATCGCGGTTCCGGCTTCGACGTTGCGTACCCACGATGGGAGGGCGCCCCGGACGGAGACCATCCACCCGGTTGTGGCAACCAGCAGAGTGATCACCAAAAAGCGCAGGAAGGGCCTTCGCAAGGAACGGGGCGAGGAGTTAGGGAAGGACTTCAATCTGCACCTCCTGCGTCCCGATGTTGTGGGCAATATCTTCCGCGGTCACCGTCAGCTTGTAAGTTCCCGGTATCGCCTGCTCGGGGATGACCAACCTTCCCGCGTTGAAGCCGGCACGAGCGTCCCAGTTGAGTGCAACCGGCGATGCCCCTTCGAGTCTCGCGACCAGAGTGCGCGTACTTTGAGAAGCGCTCACCTTCAGATCCACGGACTGACCGCGGTGATAACGTCGTGTATCGAGCTTGATCTGGACTACGGGCGGCTTGCTGGCAATGACGAACGTTTTGAATTCGCGATATGTGCGCCCGAGGCGATCACGTAGAACCAGCCGGACGGTGTAGGTCCCATCCTGCATGTCGTCGGGAGCCAGAAAGCGCGTCTGCCACACATCCTCGCCGGACAGGTACCGCAGCTTTTGCACCAGCCCAAACGGAAACAGCGCGGTCACGGACGTAATCGATTCGTCCGTCTTCACCCGCAACACCGGGTCTCCAGGGCGGATAACACGCGGGCGCAACAGAGCGCGTGGCACCGCGAGAAACGACGTGTAGGGGGTCACAAATTTGTACTGACGCGCCAGGCGGATAATTTCGTCGACGGTAGCCTGGTCTTCTCCTTCGCGCTGGATCTTTTCCAGCAACGCGTCTACGCGGGCCCGGGCCCAGAGCCTCGGAAGCTGCGCATGCTCGAAGTCCTGGCGCGGCAAGTTGGTCTTCCTTGAAATCTCCAGCGCCGCGCCGTCGCGGACGCCGCGGACTGTAAATGCAATGTTCTCGTTCGCTGCCTGATATCGTCCAACCCACGCGGCGAGAGAACCCGAGAAGGTGGAATCCTGGAGCGGATAAACTGTGTCTACCGCAGCTTCTGGAGTCACTCCCAACTGCAATTGGCCTATGGGACTGCGTCCGATCTTGGAGAGAAAGGAATTCAGCTTGAACTCCACGGGTTCGGTGGAGAGTACGTTTTCCAGCAAACCATCTTCTCGTGCAAGTTCGCGAAGCAGCGGCAAATTGGCATCGTCGCCCACTCCGAAGATGTAAGTACGCGGACGTTGACTCGCTGGCAAATGCTGCCATGTCTCCGCGTACCAGGCCGCAAGCTTGCCGTTCTGGATCGGTCCACGGGTCGCGCCACCGTCGCTCAGCAACAGGAGATACGCATTGCCTCCACCGGACGCCGAACATTGCTGCAGGCCAGCCTGGAGCGCCCGCTGCAGGTCGGTGCCGCCGCGCAACTTGCTGGAGCGGACGAAATCCAAAGCGCGCTGCACGGTTGCCGGATCGGCGGCAACGGGAGAAGTCTGGAAGGACTGAACCTGGCCGTTGAACAACAACAGACTGAAGCGGTCGGTTGGCCTCAGTGTGTGCAGCAGCGTCTCCAGGGCCTGATAGGAGCGCTCCAGCTTTTCCCACTGCATGGACAAAGACGTGTCGAAGAGAATGACCAGTGTTTTCGGAGGACCCGGCGCGACACTTCCCGCCGCCCCCGGGGCGGGACTCTTTCCGTAGCCCAAGAGCGCTTCCGCTTCGAAAAAGCCGGGCTCATTCGTGCTGCGAACCGGGGCAGTTTCGGTGGGAGAAGGCTGTCCACTTACCGGATTTCGATAGGTCAACACCTGCAGCGTGTCTGCGCCTGCCGGGTCGAGACCGTAGGTCACAACAAAGTCCTCGGCCAGGTTAACGTTTTCGCCCTCGAAGTGTCCCTTCACCTTATGCTGCGTATTCTCGTCCAGTTGCAGCGGAAATGTCTTCGCAGCGGCCTGAAAATTCGAGGTCGCATGCGCTGAGTGCAGTTCGAAGTTGATCCGCAAGTGCCGTGCCGCTTGGGCCTGGTACGCATCCGGACGCAGAGGAATCGCAAAATAAGACTTCAAATTTTCTACCGGAATGGACTGGTGATATTCGATTTCCAGCCGCTTGGTTCCGTGGGGCGGGATGGGAACGATGCGAGCGCTGAAGACCCCACTGCGCTTGGCCTCTTCCGATCCGCGCTCCCCCATTTGCAACAGTCCCGGATCAATCGCCTGCTGTTTGAGCTGAGTATAAATTTCCTCCGCGCGTTTCCGTTCCAGAACGACGGCTGGAATGCGGGTGGGGCCATCCCACACTGCGAAATCGGAAACCGTGGCCTGGCTGGGCAGAGCAAAAATGTAGTTCCCTTCCTCGATCTTGCTGGTGTGGTTGGCGAAAATCTGGCGTACGAACACGCGGGCATCGCCGTTATCGATGCGGATGGTGATCTCCATCTCTTCAAGAGAAAGGATTGCCGGATCCGGCTGCGCTTTGTCTCGCGGAATCAGAATGCCGGCGTCCGCCAGCAGCAGCGACGGCGCGAACAGCAAAGCGAGAAGCGTGAAAATTGCTTTCTTCATGGACGCAGTTTCTGCTCGGATACACGTACCAGACCGTTGTCGGTGCCCACGTACAGATAGCCATTGTCAGCGGCGAGCGCGGTCACGTTCGAAGAAGGCAGCCCCTCCGCGATCGCGAACCAGCGCTCGGATTGGCGCTCGTATACGTACAAGCCTTTTCCCAGCGTTCCGGCGAACACGTGGTCTTTGGTCACCAGCATGGCATTGGGATTGATCTCAAACTGCCCGGATGCATTCTCAAACGAGTGGAAGCGCCCCGAACGGTCAAGTCCGAGGACGCCCGCACCATAGGTCCCGACCATCCATTCGTTGGCAACGGGAACGACCGCGGTAATCCAGCTATGTTTCAGTCCCGACGTAGCGGTGGTGTAGTTGACTTGCACGTCACCCTTGTCGAGCAGAGAGAGTCCGCCCAGCGTGCCTGCCATCAATTGATCACCGAGGACGCCGAGCGCGTAGACGTGGTTGTTCACCAGTCCCTGGAACGCATACATACTTCGTGCGCCGGTGGCGTCGAGAAATGTCAGCCCTGCCGGCGTGGCCAGGGCCAAACCATCATGGTAGGAAACAATGTCGGTCACGTGGTCAGCAATCAGGCCGTCGGCACGCGTGAGCACTTGCTGCTCGCTGCCAGCCGCATCGAAGCGAACCAGTCCGTTGGCGGTCGCGACGTCGACGGTTCCATCTTTTACATTAGGCAAGATGCGGTTCACACAGAACACGTGCTCGTTTTCGATATGGGTGGCCGGTCCGTGATCGGATTGCAGCAGGTCGAGTCCACGATCGAAATACCCGACCCAGAGACGGCCGGTGCCATCCGCGGCCAGCGCGGAAACGTTGCGGTCGGTTAGTATCGCCGCGCCTGGACGCAGGACCGGCTGCCATCCGAAGCCATGGGCATCCATTCGATAAAGACCGCTTCGGGTCAGCGCATACACTGCCTCACCCATAGCAAACAACTGGTGGACCTCAGAGAGTTCTCCCGGACCTGCGGGTCTGGAATTGGGGTGACGCCCCTCAAGTGGGATCGCGATCACACCCTGATCTTCGGACCCAACCAACAGCTGAGTCGCACTCGGCAGCAATGCTGTGGTAAGAACTCCGGCCGCCAGCGTGCGCGAGAAACGTCCGCGATCGAATACCGCTACGCCCAGCACGGTGCCGACATAGGTTGTGCCGCCTGAGATGGCGATGGATTGAACCTGGGGATCGGGCAGCCCTTGCGCTTCACCGAAGGACTCGGCCTCGCCGGCGTGCCAGTGCAGCACGCCACGGTTAAGGGTTCCTACCCACAAATCCGATTCCGTGCCGGCGATCGTGGTCACATAAATGCCGCTCAGGGTCGGGTGCACGACGGTAATTTGTTTTCCGTCATAGAGCAGCACGCCGCGCTTCTTCGTCCCAATCAGGAGATGTCCGGAGGCTACCGGCAAAATAGAGGTGATGGTACGTGCGTCCGCATCCTGCGGAAGGATTTGTCGAAAGACACTCCCGTTGAAGGCCAGCAAGCCATCCTGCGCGGTGGCGATGACGAGTTCCGGCCGATGCGAGTCGGAGAGCACCGCGGGAGCAATTGCGGTTAGCGGGGAAGACGGCAGATCTTGCCCGACCGCGTACTGTTTGAGCAGAGTCCCGCTGGCGTTGTATTGCGAAAGCCCGGCCGGGCCGGCTACGTAGAGGTCGCCGTGAAACTGTGCTGCCTGAAAGAATACGGCGGGAGTGCTGATCGACTCGAAAACCTGCTCCTGCGGCTCGTGGAGCGAACGGACAGTAACCTGGATCTCCCGCTCCGATCGAACCTCTTCGGTAGCCGTCCGCAGCGCCCGGGAGGCACGCCAGCCTGCAACAGCGGCGACCAAAATAACGAGCGCCACTCCCGTTGCCGCTGCCACACGCCACGACATTCTTAAACTCCGGCGCATAGGTTCCCAAGTTTCTTCCCAGGATTCCTGGAAGTCGAACTATAAACCCGAGGACAAACCCATTGAACATTTTGCAGCGGGGTGGCCAAACCGATCTTAATTGAAACCGAATGGGTTACGGGAGTG
>WNEZ01004754.1_pt1 | contig 22107 bp, 17 predicted proteins | sample 5400521 | NCBI WGS metagenome assembly WNEZ01 (sample SAMN13153339, study PRJNA577476) | soil metagenome | isolation source: 120 cm saprolite under Douglas fir tree site 2 hole 1 replicate 1 | place: USA:California | collected 2015-04-18 | reverse complement strand
CACGCGCCGCCTTTTGACCCCCGGCGCCGGCAGTTCCAATCCTTCCTCAATCCTCAGGGTGGCCGGACGACAATCATACTGGGCCAGCGTTGCCTTGACGCTCTCCTGCACTGCTTGAGCGACCGTGCTGAACGAAGCTCTGGGGGTGACGGAGAGGTGGATACGCAGTTGCCCGCATTCTTCCTGCACGGCCTGATAATCGAGGATATCGGGGCTGGCCAGCAGGATCATGCGCCGGATCGTATCAGGGAAAAATGGCCTCATGCTGCCATCGAGCGACAAGAAATAGCAGATATCGTCGCAGCGCCCCTCGATAGCGCGAATTACGCGGAACGCCGAGCCGCAGCTACAGGGTCGGGACTCCATTTGGAGCACATCGTTGAGGCGATAGCGGATAATCGGCTGCGTCCTGCGCCACATGTCGGTGACTACTGGCATGACGCGCTCGCCGTTGCTGCCTGGCAATGGCTCAAGCTGGAGAATGACGACATCCTCCTGGATGTGCAGCGATCCTTTTACGCAACTGACGGCTAGCAACCCCTCGGTACTTTGATAAATCTGGTGAACCGGGGCATCGAATGTCGCTTCAAGGCGCTCGCGATCATGTGGCTCTAAAACCTCGGCCACCGAGATGAGGCGGCCTGGTTTGATGCGCAGGCGACCGCCCTGCCGTTCATCTGCCAGGAAACCGAGCAGTGATGGCGGACCAACGATGATATGCGGTTGGAAGTCATTCAGCGCGGATACCGCTTCGGGGAGTGGCAGCATCAAGTCGAAGTAGCGAAACTGGATCAACCTGCTACCAATCTGTTCGTAGAGGTTGCTGTTGGAGCGCAGGAAAAAGGCGACGCGCAAGGGCTGGCGCGGCAGATGGTGCAGTGTCCTTGCCAGGATAGTACCGGCCCACGCGGTCTGTTCCCATTGGTTGGCGAGGAACAGCCCGCGATGTCCAGAAGTACCCGACGACAGGCCAACCGTCAGGCTTCCCAGCACAGGACGAAAATCGCGGCTGCGTTCGGCCTCAAGCGCGACCGCCATAGCCTCTTCCCCTTTGACGCCTCGCGTATTGAAGGTGTCGAAATGCTCCATCATCAGGGCTTTATCGACAGTTGGCAATGTGCGCCACTCTTGCAACGGATGGCCCGCCCAGTGGCTGCAGTAGAAGGGCGAGTGCTGCGCGGCGTAGGCGATGATCTGCCGTGCGTGTTGCTCCTGGAAGTGTTCCAGGGCCGTGCCGCGCAGGTGCTTCCAGCGCCGGCGCGCCCGCGCAAAGTGTGCGAGGAGCGAGAGTTTATTCGATGTTTGCATGGTCTTCCTCGACTTCCTGCGCAAAGGCTTCCGGGCAATGACTGGGTATGATAACGACATCGGGACAGGTAGCGGCGAAGTCATGCAGGTGGGAGATGGTGCTGCGCAGGGCGCGCGCATCATCAACAAACAGGTTCGTTATGCGGGCGGGCGGACGGTCTTCGCGAATCGATTGCCGCAGCCAGCTTCCATCGGCGGTGAAGAGGATGCGCCCGCGTGTAGTACGCGCCAGCAGACCCATCTGCCCGCGAGCATGGCCAGGAAGCTGTGCGAGCAGCAGCGACCCATCGCCAAATAGATCATGAGCAGGTCCCAGCGCTGGCAGCGCCGGTCCCTCGAAGCGTTCCACCAGTTTGGCCCGTTCGCGAAAATCGCCGGGCAGCAAATCAGGGATAAAAGCCCGGCTGATCGCGCTCATCCCACGTCGGGCTGCAATATCATCGTAACCATCTCGTGATGCGATGAGTTCAGCGCCGGGGAAATCGCGCAGCCCCGCGATATGGTCGGCATGAAAATGCGAGATGAGAATGCGGCGAATGTCCCCCGGCGCAATACCCCGGTTTGTTAATTGCCTTGTCACGGTAAGCTCAGGGTTCAGGCGCAGCGGCGTGGCATAGCGGTAAAGCAAAAATGGCAAACGTCGCGTGACCTCCAGCATACGTGGCGCGTAGCCTGTGTCCCACAGCAGCCAGCCATGCTCAGGGTGGCGCAGCAGGGCTACCAGCGAATGACAGGCGATGCGCACACGCCGGCCGCCCTGCATGACGTGATGCTCCCAGGCAAGGCAGTAGCCGGTATCCAGGATGTGGCATTCCAACATTGGAGCATCCCCGCTCATATATGCTCCTCCAACGCTTCGAGCGTGCGCGCTGTGCCATCGGCAACGGAGACGCAGGGCGCGTAGCCGAGATCGCGTTTTGCTGCGCTGATATCATAGGTCTGTGTGCGTGCCAGAATCGCGGCAGAGTAGCGCGTCAACAGTGGTTCCTTGCCGGTGAGCGCCGCCCGTGCTTCCATCAGCGACGCTGCGGCCAGGGCGACGGGTAGGGGTATTGTCCGCAAGCTGGTTGACAGGTGAAGACGTTCCAGCACGCGGCGAATCACAGCCCACAAAGGGATATGTTCGTCGTTCGTGATGGTGTATGTTTTTCCTATAGCCGTTGGCACATCGAAAGCCAGCATTACGGCGTGGACGACATTCTCTACATAGGTCAGATCGACTAGATTCTGGCCATCGCCTATCTGTGGCAAGCGTTTCTGGCGTGCGGCATCGATCAGCCGTGGCAAAAGCGACTGGTCGCCCGGCCCAAAGATTGCCTTTGGCCGCAGGATCACCGTTTGCAGTCTCTGCGCGGCTGCCGCGTTGACGCGGTCTTCACCCAGCTTCTTAGTCCACGAATAAACCGACGTGAAGTGGCGCGGATAGGGCGCGTTCTCTGAGACAAGCTGCTGGTCGCGGCCATCGAAGACCACGCTCGGCGACGAGATATAGACCAGCCGCCGCACGCCGCGCGCCAGGCAACCAGCAAGCACATTCTCGGTTCCGCCAACGTTGGTATCGTAGAAATCGACACGCCTGCCCCAGGGCGCGGAGAGCGCACCTGCATGGCAGATCACCTCGATACCCGTGCAGGCAGCTTCTACAGCCACCCTATCCCGTAAATCAGCAGTGATGGGGATGGCTCCTCCGGCAACGAGTTGCTGCGCTCCCGCGGACGTGAAGTTTCGACCAAGCACATGCATGCTGTGGCCCTTCGACAGCAGCGCCTGCACAAGGTGCTGGCCAAGAAATCCTGTTCCGCCTGTAACGAGAATCTGCATATGTTCCCTTATTAATATGTAATCGCCAGCGCGCCCAGGGTGAGGCCTGCACCTGTGCCGGCCAGGAGCACGTGATCCCCGCGCTGGATACGTCCGCAGTGAACAGCCTCCGCCAGCGCGAGCGGAATGGAGGCCGAAACGCAGTTGCCACGATGCGGCAGGTTGACGATCATCTGCTCCTTGCTGAATCCCAGCCGTCTTGTGAATTGCTCGATGGCGTGGCGGCTGGCCTGGTGTGGAACGAGCGCGTCGAAGCGGCTGCGCTCCCAGCCGAGCGCGGTGATGAAGCGCTCCATGACCGGCTCACCGAGCATGGAAGCTTGCCTGAAAACGGTCGGGCCGTTCATGTGGAACATATTCATCTCTGGCGTGGTTTCCGGGTCGTTGGGGTGATGTAGCGTCCCGCCGCCGCGTATCTCCGTCAACTCCGCACCGCTGCTGTAGGTCTCGAAGTGCGCGTGCCAGAACGCGCTTGCCTCGCCGGGTGCGCTACGAGTAACGACACAGGCTGCAGCGGCGTCGCCGAAGAGCGCCACGCTCTCCCGCTCGCGAGGATTCAGGGAGTGAGAGACAATCTCGCTGCAACAGATCAGAACCGTTGAATATGCCCCTGAGGCGACCAGGTGAGCGACGGTCTGGAGCGCGAACAGGAAGCTCAGGCAGGTGGCGTTGATATCAAAACAGGCGCTCGCGCCCTCCGGGGCATGCAGTTCGCGCTGCAGGAAGGCAGCAGTGCAGGGAATGGCTTGCTGCGGGGATGTCGAAGCGCAGATGATGGCGTCGAGATCCGATACATCTAATCCCGCCGCTTCTAACGCCATACATGAAGCGGCGACGCCCATCGCAACCACCGTTTCGCCGGTGACATAGCGGCGCTCGTACACTCCTGTGACGCGCTCGATCCAATCCGCCGGAATGTCCAGCCGCTCTTCAAGCTCTGCATTCGTGACCCGCCGGGGAGGAAGATACCACCCCAGACCCGCTAATTTGACCGGAAGCATCTGCGATCCTACCTTTCCTTCAATGGGCCTGTCGTCAATCTGACAGGTTTCGACCTGGCACGGGTCGGCAATTAACCTGTACGATTATGATACCCCGTTTTGGTGCATTTCGCACCGGACAATTGCCCCACATGTCGCTGTGGGTATACTGGACGTAGCCGCGCTGACCCTGTTATAGTGTGTAGCGTGTTGCCCGGCTTTGTTCGAGAAGAAATCGAGTTGGAAGCGTGATCCTCAAAAAACAATTACTCGGCAATCTGCTTGCACCGCTCAGGGTGCGTGATTTCTGCTTGCTCTTCGTTGGTCAGATGATCTCGACGACGGGGGATATGTTTTACGCGGTGGCGCTGCCCTGGTTGATGCTCAGCAGCGGTCACACCCCACAGGAACTGGGTATTGTGCTGGCGACTTATGGCGTGCCCCGTGTCGGAACGCTGCTGCTTGGCGGGCTGCTGAGCGACTGGCTGCGGCCTCGCAGGGTCATGTTGCTGGCGGATATCATGCGCGCGCTGCTGGTGGGTGTCCTGGCTGTGCTGGTTTTCACCGGTCGAACGGGGGTATTGCCGCTTTGCGCCGTTGCCGCGCCCCTTGGGGCGTTCGCCGGGCTATTTCTCCCCGCGTACTACGCCATACTGCCGGAGATATTAGGGGCCGATGCATTGCAGGCGGGAAACGCGCTCAATACGTCTTCCCTGCAACTGGCGCTGCTGATCGGCTCTGGCCTGGCGGGCCTGGTCGTCAGCAGGTTGCAATCCGGTCCAGCGTTTGTCGTCGATGCCCTCACATTTGTCGTCTCAGCCCTCACGCTGATCTTGATGCGAGGGGAGCACAGGTCGGCAGAAGCTGTCACGGCGCAGAAAGAACAGGCTCTTGCTCAGGAAGCATCAGGAAGAGAAGCTACTTTCGCGCAAGATATCACCTTCTGGCGGCTCATTCGCACCTGGCGGCTGCTACAAGTGGCCTTCCTGGTTATCATCTTCGGCAATTTTCTATTCAATGGGCTGTTCGAGGTGGCGCTGCCGACGCTGGCTCGCGATCAATTCATGTCGGGAGCGGGCGGCTATGGCCTGCTGCTGGCTATGTTCGGTGCAGGGTCTCTGCTAGGAGGATTGATAGCAGGGAGCCTGGGCAAGATCGCCCATCGCGGCCTGCTGATGCTTATCTGCATCATGACGCTGGGAGTCCTCTACTCCTTCGTTCCCTTCGCAGGCGGCTTACCCGGCGCGGCGCTGCTGATCGGCTGCGCCGGGCTGACCAACGGGATGCTCACGGTGCTTGCCTTCACCGTGATGCAGCAGCAAGCTCCGCCTCACTTGCTTGGACGCCTGCTGGGTATCTTTTTGTTCGCATCGCTGGGCCTCTATCCATTATCGGTCGCGCTCGTTGGCGTGGTTTCCTCCCACGTTGGCCCGGTGATTCTCTTCCCCATCAGCGGTGCTATGATGCTGGGGGCCGCTGCCTTTGGCTGGCTGCAACGCGACATCAGAAAGCTGTGACAGGAGCTATGCCACACAGCGAACGTTTGACCACGTTAAGGGCCTTACTCTGCCTGAGCAGAAGTTTGCACGTCGAGCAATCGCGAAGCGTCTTTGTCTGCTCGTTTGTAATACTGCACTTTGACCACATCCAGGACCACCAGGTAGACCAGGGCCAGCCCTACGACGATCGCTACCTCTTGCAATGGCAGCGGCGTAAAGGAGAACAGGCGAGCTGTCAGGGGGATGTAGGGCAACGCAAACGAGACGACAAATGCCAACGCGACGGCTGTCGCTAAGAGCGTCGATGGCCTTGTGCCTCTCCAAAAGTAATCATGATTCCGTATGGACACAATAACGATGAGCTGAAGTAAGGTGAGGAAGAGAAACATGCTGGTCTGGACGAAAACCAGTGATCGGGAGCTGACGAGCGCAAAGTAGAGTAGTTCAAACAGCGTCGTACACGAGCCGAGCACCAGTGAAATCGACAGCAACGACCGCGTATTGTACTTCTCCGGCCTCGTGGCCTCTTTGCTATCGACCCGATCGGAAGCGATAGTAATCAGTGGGATATCGGTGATCAGGCTGGTTAACAGCAGTTGCACGGGAAGCAGCGGCAAATTGAGCGCGAGGAGATAGAGGATGGCCAGCGCAAAAAAATTGCCGAAGTTGCCCACCATGGTGTATTTCAGGTACTTATCGATATTGAGGAAGATGATTCGACCTTGTTGAATGCCGTTGATGATCACGCCCAGATCCTGGTTCAGCAGCACGATATCGGCGCTTTCCTTCGCCACATCCGTCGCGGTATCCACTGCTAAGGCCACATCGGCCAGTTTGAGCGCCGGCGCATCGTTAATCCCATCGCCCTGATAGCCCACGACGTGCTCGCGCTTGAGGGCCTCGATGATGCTATATTTCTGGGCAGGAGAAACGCGGGCAAAGACGTTGCAGCTGGTCGCAACGCGCTGCAGTTCCTCGGGCGGCATGTTCGCTATCTCGTCCCCGGTATAGACCTTGCCTCCCAGTCCGATCTGGCTGCCGATGTAGGCTGCGACTTCCCTGCTATCCCCGCTCAAGATTTTGACGGCCACCCCCAGGCTCTCTGCCCGCTCGATGGTCTGCTTGGCGGTTGGCCGCAGCGGATCGGCGAGCGTCACGAAGCCCAAAAAAGTCAGATGCTGTTCGTATTCCTGGATGTCGATTGGCCCGGAGGTCGGCAGCTCGCGATAGGCCAGGGCCAGGTCGCGCAGCCCCTGCTTGCCGTCGGAGGTCACTTGCGCCAGATACTGCTCCTTTTGCTGGCTCTGGCAATCACTGAGCGCGAGCAGGGTTTCGACTGCACCAAGCACGATCAGGTAGCGGGTGTGCGTGCCGGTATCTTCGATGACCGAGCATCGCCTGCGCCTCTCTGGATCGAAGGGGAGGGCCTGCACCTGCCGGTACACTCTGGCCTGCTCCTGTATCTCGGGCGGGATATAGGCGAGAAAAGCCGCATCGAAGGAGCCTTGCTGTGCTGCGCCCGCCTCGCTTCGGGATTCGACAGCAGCAGCGACGAATTGTTGCAAGCGCAGGGGATCGTCTGCCACGATCTTCTGGATACTCATCTTTCCCTCGGTCAGCGTTCCCGTCTTATCGGTGCAGAGCAGCGTAATGTTGCCGAGGTCCTCCAGCGAGGAGAGCCGTTTGACGACCACCTGTTGTTTAGCCAGTTGCATGGCCCCGTTGGAAAGGGTCACCGTCGCGATCACCGGCAGCACTTCCGGCACGACGGCGATGGTCAGCGCGACGATGAACAGCAGGAATTCCGGCAGATGGGAGAGATCACGGGTCAGCAGCAGCTTGGCCAGAAACGTGACCGCGAGGGTTACGAGTACTATCCGAATTAACAGGGAGCTGAAGGACTGCAGCGATTTTTCATACTGGGTCACTTTGCGCGTGTGTGTCGAGAGCGAGGCAATTTTGCCAAGCTCGGTTGTATCGCCGATGGCGTAGACGACGGCGCTCGCCTCCCCTTTCTCGATCACGCTGCCGGTGAACAGCAGAGACGCATCGCTGTTGGTTGCGGGCTGTCCCGCTCCGGCCTGGACCGCTTTGGTGACGGGCACCGATTCCCCCGTTAGTTGCGATTCGTTGGCCTTGAGATCCTCCGCGGTGAGCAGTTTGCAATCCGCGGGGACGATATCCCCCTCTTTCAGGAAGAGAATATCGCCCGGCACGAGCAGGGACTGATCCAGCTGCACGGTCTTCCCATCGCGCTTGACGGAGACCGTCTTGCTAATGAAGGTGGAGAGCTTTTCGACGGCTCGCTCGGAGCGGTATTCCTGCACAAAGCCGAGCGAGGTGTTGATCACCAGGATCACGGCGATGATGATGCCATCAGAGAGATCGCCGAGGGCAAAGCTGAAGATGCTGGCAAAGGCTAACAGGTAGATCAGTGAGCTTTTTAGTTGCCTCCCAAGGACGTCCAGCGCAGTATGCTTGCTTTTCGTGAGGACGTTGAGGCCCGAGGTCGCGCGACGTTTCTCTGCTTCACTCGAACTCAACCCCTCGGGCGAAGTATGCAGTTGCTCAAGCGCCTGTTGCGCCGGTAATACGGCGATTGCTTGTTTGTCCATACTGCTATCCTTCTTAGTAGAGACATTCACGAGGCTTCATGGGAGCGTTATGAAGCAATATTACTCGATTTGAGTCTACCAATCGCGCGTGAAGAAATGCGTTTGCCGGAGCGTCAAAAAGCACTTTGCTCCGCTTATGCTCGCTTTTTGTGAGGCCGACATTCTGATGCTACTATAGCACACTCTCAAGGAGATTCGAGTTAGAACGATCCATCTCTTGAGGAGGCATCCTTACGTCATGTTTGTATCAGATAGCGGCTGTCGATATGACGTTCCCAAAATGCGAGAAACGATTTCCTATACTTTGGAAGTCTAGCCCTTCCACGCCAGGTTGACTTATCCGCAAAGCTTTTGATTTCCGCTGAAGGGGCAAAATAGGCGATGGCATTGTCAATAGATAAGATGAAAGGTGGAAAGCCGTGATACACCGTAATCCAATTCGCGATCAACGAACCTGTCCGATGATTCCCCTCGATATATAACTGCGGATAGCCAAGAATGCTGACATAGATTTCAGCAGCGAGTTTCAGGGGATAATCGCCCTGGTTTTTATGCCGCTCATACCACTGTTGAAGCGGTCCGATGTGTTGATAGAATTTTTCCGCCGTCGCTTCACGTGCCGTGACGTATTCTGAGAGAAGAAGTTGGTCTGTTCCGTAATGAACTCTCTGATTCAGAAGCAGCATATGTCCGATGCTTTCTGATGAAAACGGCGGGATCTGCTGCGAGAGCAGTGTATCCAAATAGCTATATGCACTCATCATTCTCATTCTTATCGTCGCTGTAAAAGGCGTGTCTTTGCGACCGATGCCTCGAAGATCGAGCTCATCATCAATTTCCTTCCAACGCATCTCGACCACCTTGAGAGACGCATCAATTTCTTCTAGTTGTAATCTTTCAGGACACGGTTTCACTTTTTCCTGTCTCCCTTCTTCGCGTCGCTTCCAACGGGGACACTCATTCCCTCCGCCCGGCGGCCCACCTCCCGCGCACAGTGTATCACAGGAGGTGGGAGCGTCTGTGTAGCAGAGATGTCTGCGTGCCATGAAAGCAAGTAACCTCCACCAAACCAGTCCGAGAACCCAAATCTTTTCGTTTCAGATTTTCAGATGTACATTTTGCAATGATGATGGTGATCAGGTATACTGAAGAGAGATCGTGCTGTTGGCCCTTTTTGTGTGAGAAGGACGCGGAATGTACGAATCATCCTTCCCGATCGTAACCCTTTCAAAAGCCCAAAGAACGCAAGCTGATGAACGCTAACGCAACAGGAGAGCAGATCGTGGTCATTGTCGGTGCCGGGCTCGCCGGCGGCAATGCGGCTGTGACCCTACGAGAAGAGGGATGGCGGGGCCGCATCGTGCTCCTGGGCGCGGAGCCGGGTATCCCTTTCGGCCGTCCGCCGCTGTCCAAAACCTATCTGCGGGGTGAGGAAGACCTCAGTGCCTGGCACGTCAAGCCCGCCGACTGGTATGGTGATCACGACGTTGAACTGCGCACCGGGTCCACCGTGCGGCAGGTAGATACTGCCCTCAAGCAGTTGCGACTCGAAAGTGGAGCCACGTTGTACTACGACAAGCTGGTGCTCTGCACTGGCGGAAGAAACAGGCGCTTTGCGGTGCCCGGAGCGAGCCTGCCGGGCGTCTATCAACTGCGCACGGTAGCGCAGTGTAATGAGATCCGTCAGGTCGCCCAGCCTGGTGCGCGCGCCGTGGTGGTCGGCATGGGGTTCATCGGAGCTGAGGTGGCCGCCTCTCTGCGCCAGATGGGCCTCGAGGTCACCGCGGTGCTCCCTGGAGCAGCACCGCTTGCCACGGTCCTCGGCAACGAGGTCGCCGCCGTGCTCGCAGCGCTTCACCGCGAGCATGGGGTCCACCTGGTGACGAACGACCAGGTGATCGGCTTCGAGGGCGGCAACCGGGTGGAGCGCGTGTTGACTGCTAAGGGAGCACAACTGGCGTGCGACCTGGTCGTCGTCGGTATCGGGATCGCGCCGGCCGTGGACGCGCTTGCTGGCAGTGCGATTGCCCTGGATAACGGGATCCTCGTGAATGCGCGCTGCCAAACGAGCGTGCCCGATGTCTTCGCCGCAGGGGATGTGGCTAACCTGCTGCACCCGGTCTTCGGGAGGGTGCGGGTAGAGCATTTCAACAACGCCGAAAAGCAAGGCCGTGCGGTGGCCCGCGCCGTGCTCGGCAACTTGCAGGCGTACGATTATATCTACAGTTTCTGGTCTGACCAGTACGAGCACAAGCTGGAATACGTGGGGTTTGCCAGAAGCTGGGAGCGGATTGTCCTGCGTGGCAGCTACGACAGCAGAAAGTTCCTGGCCTTCTACCTGACGCAGGGCATCCTGCAGGCGGCTTTCGGGCTGAACCGTGGGGGTGACCCGGAACTCGAGGCTGATGCCGAGCTGCGCGCGTGTCAGGATCTGATTCGCGGCCGAATCCGACTAGCGGAAACCGCCCTGGCGGATGACCGTGTGGACCTGCGGTCATTGAACATCGCTCCGCAGTGAATGCTGCGCTGCTGTATGACCTGGTAGCCACCGATGGATGTGTCCCGTGGCTAACCCCCTTGCCATCCTCGCAGCCGTCTCCTACTCTGACAGACGGGCCCGTCCGAGCACGCGAACAGACCCAGCTCCTTGCGTGCTCGGACGGGCCCGATTGCGACTTTGCGCCCGTTCGTGGTCCGTGTCATGGGGCGTGCTCGTAATCGGCGAGGACTTCAGCGATTGCGCGGCGAGCGATGCCGGCGAGGACGGGGTTGGTGCTCTGGTAGTAGGGGAGGGCGATCAGCCCGACGGACAGGGCCCAGCCGCGCCCTCGCGCCCATGTCGCGTCATCGACCGGGAGCGCTGCGCGGAGGACGTCCCGGGTTTCGGCGGAGAGGAGATTCCACGCGACGATCAAGTCGCATGCTGGATCGCCCACGCCCAGACACCCGAAGTCGATGACGGCGCTGATCCGGCCCTGCTGGACCAGCAGGTTAAGAGATTGCAGGTCTCCGTGGATCCAGACGGGCGGGCCGTCCCACGCTGGTGCCTGAAGGGCTGCGTCCCACGCCGCGGTCACTGCGCCGGTATCGAGCATGCCGTCCAGGGAGGCGATTGCGGCGCGGGTGTCAGCGTCTCGTGTGGAGAGCGGCACGCCGCGGAAGGAGTTGTGCGAGGGGGTGGCCCGCCCGTGGGATCGATCCGCTGCAGGGCAGCTATGAATTGAGCCAGATCACGCGCCGCCTGGCCTGGATCGACGATGCGCTCGATGGTCGCGTTCTCGCCTGCGAGCCACCCGTAGACGGACCAATGCCAAGGGTAGCCCTCGCCCGGTGTCCCCTTCGCGAGCGGGACAGGGATGGAAAGTGGGAGGAGCGGGGCAAGTCTCGGCAACCACTGGTGCTCTTTGTCCACTTGCCCGGTGGCACCTTCGATGCGGGGGAGTCGCACAGCCATGTCGGAGCCTACCCGATAGATCGCGTTGTCGTCGATGGGAAGGTCTGCCCACTGCGGAAACTGCGCGGCGAGCAACCGGCCCACGAGAGCGACGTCGACGTCCACCTCGTCGACATGCATTTTACCAGCGGACATCATCACCCTCGCCCAGAACAGAGTGAAACCACCTGGCGCGCCGATCATGTGCGCGATCAGGTCACGAATCGAGTGCACATGCGGGGCAACGGCCTGGAGGAGACGTTGTTGATAGGTATCCCAATCCTGGTAGACGGTCGCCAACGAGGTAGTATCCTCAGTCATAAATGTTCTCCTCACAAATGAATGAATTCCTAAGGCATGGTTCAATTTGGACGAATTGTCCTTGACCGTTTGAACAGTCACACCGTGTCACGCCTCCGCGCAGCGAAGGGGCTGTCGCGATCGGCAGCGAGATGCTTCGCTGCGCTCAGCATGACAGGGCTGGACCTTGCTGTTGCTGAGGAACTGTCAAGTGCATTTGAACCTTGCCTAAGGATACTATGTTAAGGTCTTGCGCCGCTCTCAGTTAGGGTGTCAATACGGGTGTCAAAGGGAAATGAGAGCCGCCCGAAGCGGCTTCTATGCTGGCTTCAGGCGGTCGTGGGTGCCGAAGGGGGGACTCGACTTGCGTTGTTCGCTGGTGTTCGCCCTTGTCCTTTTTGTGCTGGAAACAGCTCTGTTCTGTTCGTTGCGTGCTCTGTTTTATCGCTGATGTTCGCTGGCGTTGCTGTATGGGTTGCTGTACAGCGTTTGCTTGTACAGCAGTGTTTGAGAAACGAATGGAAGCAGTAATCAGACGATCATTACCCGAAGTGGGAGACGAGTTTTTAGACTGTTCGCTAACGTTTGCCGTCGTTCAAGTGGTGCTTGTCGGGCGGCTTCATTGTTCGCTGGTGTTTGCCACTAGTTGCTGTCAATATTGCTGTGCTTTTACGATTCTTTGAGTGTGGAATTGATGGGTGTTAGATTATCTACAACAATTTTGCAGAATATAAATCTAAGTGCTAAACGATGAAGCTCCCTTTCCGTTTGCGGGCTTGTGGCTTGTGATTACAGAAAATTATTGTTATCGTATCCCCTCCAGCTTCAAATGATAGAAATGAGGCTGGGATCTGGAATGTGAACCTCCTATATCAGCAAGAATTATGTCATTTTTGCTTCTCCAGCATATACTATCTACTCTGAATGTAGCCGGGTACATCGCAAGTAAAAGACCTATGACCAGTCTACCTTCTTTCCAGAAGAATGTAAAACCAGCGGCGTCACTGCTTATAATAAGTTCACCGTTTGGTGAGTAATGTACTTGACGTATGCCACGACTATGGCCGAGCAATAAGCGGTAATTCTGACCACTTTCCACATTCCAGATCCTCACTGTCCTATCATCCGATCCACTGACCAACTTGGTTCCATCGGGTGAAAATGCAACACACTTTACGTCTTCTTGATGGCCACGCAATGTGTGTAAGAGCTTGCCGCTGTCTACCTCCCATACTCGCACCGTTTTATCGGCAGAGCTACTAGCCAGCTTGGTTCCATCTGGTGAAAACGCAACCTCCCATACTATTAATTGATGGCCACGCAATGTGTGTAAGAGCTTGCCGCTGTCTACCTCCCATACTCGCACTGTTTTATCGGCAGAGCTACTAGCCAGCTTGGTTCCATCTGGTGAAAACGCAACGCCCCAAACACCGTCTCGATGATGTTTAGATGTCAGCAGTTGTCTTCCAGTTTTTAGATCCCATACAAACACTTGCTTATAGATTCCCCCTGCAAGTTTTGTTTCATCTGAAGAAAATGTTAAGCTATTCACAAAATACATCTCTACTGATGTTCTTTGCAGTTCCCGCCAAGCCCTCATATCCCACAACCCCACTGTCGCATCCTCAGAACTAATGGCTACCATCGTTCCCTTGGGTGACAACGCTATACTCACTACTTCTTCTTTAAGATCTGTTAACGGTTGGTGTTTTATCTTTTGATCCAACTGCCACAATCGTACAGTCCCATCAGCTGATCCACTAACTATTTTCACCCCATCTGGAGAGAATGCTACACTCCTTACAGAATGTAAGTGACCTATCAATAGTTGTAGTTCCTCCCCACTCTCAACATCCCATACTCGTATTTGCCCACTGTGGAAACCACTTACTATCTTCTTTCCATCTGATGAAAACGCCAGACTTACTGCTATATCTTGATGGCTTCTAAAAAAATGCAATTCCTTTCCGCTTTCTATCTCCCACAGTTGTACATCTCTCCCAGAGGTAATACTTGCTATCTTTTTATTAGATGATGAGAATACCACAGGACTTATTCCAATTAGTAAATACCTTAATACTTGTAGTTTCTTCCCGCTCTCAACCTCCCACAATTGCACTTCATTAATGGTAGTCCGTTTTTGGTTTGCTACTATCGTCCCATCTAGTGAGAGTCCAAGACCAAATATATCCTTTTCAAGGTTTAGCAAGGCCTGTGCCATCTCTCCACTCTTAACGTTCCAGAGCAGTACTCTCCCATCAAGTGACTGGCTTACTACTTTACTACCATCAGTTGAAAACGCTACTTTAAGTACGGGATGCGAGTGACCTGTCAACACTCGTATCTCTTTCCCATTTTTTACCATCCATACTCGTACCGACCGATCATCTGATCCTGTTGCTACCAAACTCCCATCCGGTGAGAACGCAATGCTTAGTACTGTAGCCTGATGTCCTATCAATTCCCGCAATAACTTCCCTGAGTCTGCTTCCCACAGTCGCACACTCCCGTCTTTAGAGCCACTTGCCATTAGCGTTCCATCGGGAGAGAATACCACAAAGTTCACTTCACTTCTTGGATTCTCTAATCCCACGGGATGCGCAATGAGATTACAGCAAGCGAGCGGAGAAGCATAGGTGGATCGTGGTGAAGAGCAGGTCATTTTGTGTCATACTAATGGAGTGTTGAGAGAATGGCCCCCTCATCTGAGAGGATAGGGCACTCTTGATAGCCGCTCAGCAGTGGCTGAGCGAGCGAGGAATCAAAATGATAGGAGTGCTGATGAGTATGGACGCCCCTTCCTCCGTGAATATTCAGACCTCTGTGGAACCGATCCCCTCGGTGCCTGAGTGGTTTGGCGAAGTGGCTCTTATCGCCCACACCTTAACCCGTCTGGGCTTGCTTGCCGAGATCTCCGAGCGTGTCCGCTTTGCCCGCAAACGCTTCGGTACCTTTGAAGTGATTGACTTTGTCGTCGTGCTGATGGGGTATGCCATCAGTGGTGAGCCGACGCTGGCGGCGTATTACGAGCGTCTGCAGCCTTTTGCGACGGCGTTCATGGCCTTGTTCGGACGCCAGCAGTTGCCTCATCGCTCGACGCTCAGTCGCTTTCTGGCCGCCCTGGATCAAGCGAGTGTGGAAGCGCTGCGCAGCGTGTTCTTGCAGGACGCGCTGGCCCGTTTGGGACCCGCCGAGGGCGTGGGAGGTCTGTGGGACCGGCAAGGACAACCATGGGTGGTCTTCGATCTGGACGGCACGAGACAGGCCGCACGACAGCGTGCTCTGCCCCAGAGTCCTGATCTGCCTCCTCCACAGCGACGTTTGCAAGCGGTCTGTGCACCTGGCTATACGGGGCGTAAGCGTGGAGAAGTGGTCCGCACCCGCACGACGCTCTTGCAGGTCCATACCCATCAGTGGCTGGCAACATTTGGCGGAGCGGGCAATGGCGACTACCGAGGGGAGTTGCTGCGCGGGCTGGAGGTGATCGCGGCGTATCAGGAGAAGCTGAGTCGGCCTCGAGGTCAGGCCCTCATCCGACTCGATGGTCAGTATGGGAATGGAGCCATCGTGGCGGACCTGCTGGCTGCCCAGATCCCCTGGCTGATGCGTGGCAAAGATTACGGGCTTCTTGAGCTGGCGCAGGTCAAAGAGCGTCTCGCCTTGCCTGCCGATGAGCAGTTTGTGCATCCGGAAAGTGGGATCTGCCGGGACCTGTTTGAGTGTGGAGAATTGCCAGTGACCGCAGAAGGACACCGCTCTCGTGTGATCATCGCCACACATCCAGCCGGGACCACTGCCAGTCCGATTGGCGTGACCCGTGATCAGCGCGTCTATGAGCTCTTTTTCACCGCCCTGCCCGCCCTCGGCTTCACCGCCGCTGATGTGGTCAAGCTCTACCTCCATCGCGGCAGCTTTGAAACCGTGCTCTCTGATGAGGATCGTGAGCAAGACAGTGATCGGTGGAGTTCCTACACACCATTTGGTCAAGAAACCTGGCAAATCCTTTCGCAATGGATGTGGAATCTGCGCCAAGAACTCAGCCAACAGTGGCAACCGACCTCGATGCGTCTCACCGAGTTTGCCCCCCCCTCAAACTGAATCCCTGCCATCCCCGGACCTCTCCCCGGCTGGATCGTCTGATCGCGCCCCCGCAATGGGCGCGGGCAGCGCGAGCAGGAAGCCTGGGAGGGCAAGATTTTCTTCCTCAGCCTGACGGCACATTGCGTTGTCGGCAAGGAGCCACGCTTTATCCGCAGGAACGACGCTCCGAACACGACGGGACGGTGCGTGTGCTCTATGCCGCCCGGATTGCTGACTGTCGCTCGTGTCCCTTGCGCATCCACTGTCAAGGACATGGCATCTCCACCAAAAAACCTCGTCGTGTCAGCGCTGTCCTGCATCCCCTGCCTCAGCCAGCGCCAGAAGAGCCGCCGCCTTCGTGCCTTGCTGCCCCTCATCCCATCCTGTGGGGGGATTGGTCGCGCTCTCAGCCTCGCCGAGCCTGGATCCGGTGGCAACGGAGCCACCTGGTGACGGTGCAAGCCCCATCCGTTTCACCACCTGTCTCGACGCCTTCAGCTCTCGCGCGCGCTGAGAGAGCGCATTGGCGCATGACGTGGCCACAACGGCTCGCACGCAATGCGCGACCACCCAGCGCCCCGCCTGTCGAGCTTACCATCTATGGACTCTCACCCGTGTTTGCCCAGATGCTCGGTTTGCGAGTCGCTTGAGCTGACTGCGCGCTCTAAAGGAAGCTCATCCTCGACCTGGATTCTCCCGTCGAGCGGGTTCGTCTGCTCATTTTCACACCCAGTATCCCATGGACCATACTTTTTGCCAGACAAGATCGCTGATTCTTTGCTCTTTTCTCTGCTTTCTCCCTCTCTTCCCGTCGTCCCGACGACAGGTCAAAGGAACATACCTCTCATTTTTCTGCTTGCTTGCTAATACCTCGTTGCGCATTCCGTGGGCTAATACTCTGATTAGAGCATGGTCTTCCGCACCCACAGGTGCAAGTAGTTTTATCCATTGTGCAGGTGCCTTTTTACTCTCAAAGAAAGGTTGGCTTTCTTCCACAGCGCGATTATATAATTGCTGATAGAACAGTCCAGGGAGTATATCTGGGCTCCACTCTACTGAGCCTAAGATATGGCTTTCGAGGTCCATCCAATGCTCTAGTAGCTTCAGGTAAACCGCTTTCTTAGAATCTAGCAATTCAAGATAAACTCGAGCTGCTCTTATCTGTTCTAGACATTGCCAATAACCAACATGCTGAGCACGTTGCTCTAAACGATTTAGATCTTGAAACTCGATTACTATTTTTCTAGCCGCTTCTTCAAGCATTTTTTCCCCTCGATCGCTATCCTCAATGGTCAAACTTCGCGAGAACTCGCGTATCAGAGGATGCAACCGGACTTGATCGTCAGATAGTTCCTCTAGCAAGCTTACCTCTTGCAAAAGTAGTCGTGTTTTACCCAATGGCTCAAATATATCATTGGTTTCGCCTAGACCAACTGCAAGTCCTAATATCCAAAGTGGGATGGGCGACGCTTCTGGAAAGTAGGCCGCTAACTGGAAAAGGTCACGTGCTGCTTCGTCTTTTACTTTTTCCCAACTCAGCCAGAATGTGGCAAAGAGGGGAACTGCATCTAAATATCTATCCTTCGTTAACTCGATGGCTCCGCGTTCCTCGAGTACTTGCGCTAGCCTTATCAATGTCACACGCTTGTCTTGCGCTAGATATCCACGAAGATGGATCAATCCGAGTGGTAAATAACCTACTTTCTTGCATAGGTCCCGTGCGGATTTTGCCTCAGCACTCTTACTCCCAGCTAATACACTCGAAAGGAGTTTAGGACGGATATCTTTTAAGAGAAGCTGTAATGCAACTTTCTCTGGCAATAGTTTAACATCATATGTCACGACATTAGGTAGCTCCTGTGTGCGACGTGAAGTGTAAAGGATAGTACAAGATAACTCACCACCAGCTAGGATTGGCAAGGCGGAGAAAATCAAACTAGGTTCTTCAATATTATCTAGGATTAGCAATGTTCCTCGATGGCTAGCAAAATAACGACATAGGTAACTTGCTCGTCTTAACTCGTTTTCAGGATGTGTTATCTCATCATTCGGAGGTAAGTAATTAATGCGGCCTGCGAGTTCTGCTAAATGATGCTGCCAATCGTAGAGATTTTTTCCTGTTGCCGTCACCCAGAATATGCCGTCAGGAAATCGATCTTTATAACGGTAGGCTAGTTCTACCGCCAGTTGCGTCTTGCCTATGCCACCCATACCCAACATCCCAACTAGTCCAAGGCGTGTGGGTGCGTGATCTTTTCTATCGAACAGTAATGCTTCCAACTTCTCGAATTCACCTGGTCTTGGCTGAAACAATGGATTGTGCAAAAAGGGAAGGTAGTCTTTGGGTCGATCAACATGAATCACCTTATGTTCAGGGAGTTTTGTTCCTCCTAAAGACTTGCTAATGAAGCTCGTTATCCGCTCTTCGCTGGATTGAAGCTCGGCAACTATAGTCTTGGTCTGCTCGATTACTTCAAGCATGATAGCCATCTGAGGTATGCTGAGTTGTCTACGTAGTACTTGGCGGTAACATTTAAAGAATCCGGGAATGATACGATCTGGCACCAATCCACGTTTGTGTATCAATGCTCTAGTAATACCATCGGTGCCCAAATACTGATCAATTTTTTGATTAATTTGATCCTGCTTAGGAAGTTGGCCATCAAGGATATAATTTCCAATTTGCTGAGCGACTATTGGGTCGCAGAAGAAAATTTCGATGCCGGTAAGCTCGTATTCAGGGTGTTCCTTGAAGAAAAGCTCTAGAGTCTTTATCAGTATTTCGCGCAATCGTTCGTCGAAGTTGGGTTCAATCAGTTTTGCTTTTTTTAACAGCCTTCCAACAAGTGTGTCTTCAAGACCTTGAACGCAATGCAAAACAATGGTAGAAGCTAAATTAGTGATTATACCAGCGGTTATTGCGGCAGGAGTGAAAGGATCGGGAATCAGCATGTTTTGTTCTTCCTTATATCATTGATGATTAAGTCCTCGCTCATATTTCTCCCTTCTTCATATCACAGTGCTAGAATTTGGACATGATTATACTCCTGAGATAACATGTTTACAATGAGGTCAGGGCTTCTCAAAAGTCGAGCTGACGAGCGTGATTTTACCACAGCCCGTTATGGAACTCGACCTCACTTGACTCGACTTTTGAGACTATGGGGGCAATACCCCCGCAGGGCTTCTCAAAAGTCGAGGTGGTGAAAAAGGCGAGTCAATCCGGTAGAATGAAACGCATCGAAAAACAGCTTTATTCAGGAGAGACTCGTTATGGACTATACTACACTATGTACAGAGAGCAAAGAAGGGCAAGAGCAGCCCACGATCAGGATGCAATCGCTCTACGAGGTGTGCCAGCAGGTGGTGGATGGGCGAGGGGCGCGTGGGAAATGCTATGAGTTGGCAGGCTTGTTGGTGGTGCTGGTACTAGTGGGTCAACTGGCAATGGCGTAACCCTTGACGAGGGCCGCGCCTGAGCCAGCCAGGCGGCGTACGCGTGCCCGTTCGCGCCGCCGTCGCCGCTTGCCATTCCACACAAAGGGCGTGGGGTGGTTGTTCCATCCTTCCACCGTCTGTTCCAGCCAGTCGATCACCTCTTGAGCGGTCTGGGGATGTTGCCCAGCCAGGGCGCGGCGCACAATGATGCGTTGCACCGACTCCGCCATGTTGAGCCAGGAGCCACCCACCGGCGTGTAGAGGGGCATCACCCCATGCGCGAAGAACCAACGCACCAGGTCATACGACAGATGCCCCGCCAGATTATCCAGCACCAGCACGATGCGCAGGGGCGGTTCTGAACTGCGCGGTGCATAGCCTAGCCACGTCTCCCAACGCGCGCACAGAGGACGCTCGGCTTCCGGGGGCAGTTCTGCTCGGGGGTGGGCCTTCTCGATCTCGGCCAAGACCTCCGCGAGTTGCTCTTTGAGCCAGGGATGCAGCACCGCATTGGTCACTGAGACCACCCCTTTGGCGCGGATTTCGCCGGTAGTTGGGCGAAAGAGCGTCAGCAGTTTGGCGGTGCCTCCCCGTTCGTACTCATGCGGCTGTAACGCCGGGTGGCCCTCGGGCTGCGAACTTCGCTCCAGGCTGCGGGACGGCCTGATAGGGCCCAGCTTCGTCTTCATTGAGCTGCACGATCCCGGCCGCTTCCGCCTGCTCGTAGGCTTGCTCGATCAGTCTTTTTTTTCCGTCAGGGCAAAGGTGCCGACTGAGCAGCAGCGGCCCAGCGCTCTTCGAGGGAAGCGAGCAAGGACTGGCGCTTGTGACGAAAACGAAAGCGCGTGAGTTGCTCGCTCTGAGCGACGGTGGTCTCCCGTCGCAGTTCGCGCCAGCGGGCACGGTCAAGCCGGGCGGCGCGCTGTTCCAGGTGCTGGCGATGGGCCGTATCTTGCTCCCACCAGGCCGCGTAGGCCACACAGCGCCCGTAGCGCAACAGATAGGCATTCCAGTTCTTGCGACCACTCACGCGGCGATACTGCGTCTTGAGCCCGCGAATGCTGCGCTCCATGTCGTTGTTGGTGCGGGGAAAGTCCTCCCGGTCGTAGCACTGCACCAGGTGCGGTCGCAAGTTGGAGAGCACGTGTAAGAACTCGGTGAGGCACTCCCGCTCCAACTCGGAAAGAGGGCCATCAGTCAACTGAGCGGCCATGCGCTCACGCCAGCTATCCAGACGGCTTCCCACTGTCACATTGCTCACCACTTCTCCCTCTGGCACCAGGCTCTCATCCAGGAGGTGCTCGACTTCTAGCAGCCAGCCGTGCAGGCGTTTGACTTGCGCCAGTTGGTCTGTCCAGGCGGCCCGCTCAGCCACAATGGCCTGAAGGCGTGCCAGCTTCTGTGCACACAGCGGCCTCACGGGCCCCCCTTTTTGGAGAGCTGCTGCAGGCTGGCTTCGATCTCCTCCAACATCTGGCTGGCTTCCACCGTCGCGTACTTGAAAGGCTGCAGCCCATCGGTGTTCAGGGCCGTCACGATCCCGGTGGCGTAGTCGTCGAGCACCGCGAGCTGTTTGGCTTCAGTGGGCGAGGCCGTGGCCAGCTGCTTCTTGATCTGTTTGCGCACCTCCCTCACCTTGGGTTGCAGGCGTTTGCGCATGGCCGTTTTGACCTGCTTGTCGGCCTCGAAGGCCGCTTTCGACGCGTCGCGCAGCACGTGGAACTGGCACACCTGGTGCGGCACGTCCGGCCACAACTCCTCGACTGCCAGCAGTTCACTTTCTTGGGCGTCGGTGATCGTTCCCAGCACCTTCACCCCTAACGCCACCACGGGCGCAAGCAGGGCCTTCATCACTGCCGTCTCCGACGACGTCACGTTCTCGGCGGCTAGCACCCGTCCGGTGAGCGCATCGCGCACCACGTAGACCGTCTCGTTGCCCTTCTCTGGCTGGATGCCGTCCACCGACACGATGATGCCCCCATTCTTCTCCACCTGCGCCAGCCACTCCACGTCGTCTTTGGCCTCACTGCTGGCTCGCAAAAGCGTGCAGTACGCCTCAAACAGGTAGAGCACTTCCCGCCGCGCGATCTTCACCCCCAGTGGCTTGAGCCGTTTCAGTAATTCCTGATGGATCTCATCCACCGTCTGGTGCTCTCTCAAGCGCAACCGTCCGACCAGCAGCACGATATCCACCCCATACGTGAACCACGGTAATGCCAGCGCATCTGCCCTCACACTGCGATAGGTCCGCTGGTGTCCCGCGCATTGGGGGTCGGGGCAGCGGTAGCCGGCGTGGACCAGTTTGACCACCTCTTCCAGCGTGATCACCGTGCGCTCCGTCAAGGTCACTGCCCGCTGTAGCCGTCTCTGGCAGACTGGACAGTGGGACTGTTCTGGACGATAAAACCGTCTGCTCACCTGAGCAAACTTCCTGGCTGGTTTCATGCGCCTTCCTCCTGCTTGGGCCTTTCGTCTTTCTTTTGAGTATATCACTTCCTTTCAGTCGGCACCTTTGCCCTGACGGTTTTTTTAAAGGCTTCTTGCTCCTGGGGATCGGCTTTCGCATGACGTGGCCTGAGAACGCGTTTGCTGTACCTCAAGCGGCGCAGGTATTCCCACCCTCGTTGAGGATG
>WNEZ01004435.1_pt1 | contig 22126 bp, 15 predicted proteins | sample 5400521 | NCBI WGS metagenome assembly WNEZ01 (sample SAMN13153339, study PRJNA577476) | soil metagenome | isolation source: 120 cm saprolite under Douglas fir tree site 2 hole 1 replicate 1 | place: USA:California | collected 2015-04-18 | reverse complement strand
CCCATCCCATTGAAGGTGTGCTGGCTATCGTCGATCTCAACAAGATGGAGGTGGTGAAGATCGAGGACAACGGAATCGTTCCGCTTCCTCCTACCGATGGCAACTACACCACCGACGCTGTTTCGCTGCGAACCGATCTCAAGGCGCTTGACATTACCCAGTCTGATGGCCCAAGCTTTACCGTGAATGGCCACGAGGTGCAGTGGCAGAAGTGGCACTTCCGTCTCGGCTTTAATTCGAGAGAGGGTCTGGTACTCTACACCATCGGCTATGAGGACCAGGGGCGCGTACGTCCCATCATCTACCGCGCCTCACTTGTAGAGATGGTCGTCCCTTATGGAGACTCAAGCCCCAACCACTACCGCAAGAATGCGTTTGATATGGGTGAATATGGTCTTGGCATGCTCGCCAATAGTCTAGAGCTTGGTTGCGACTGTCTGGGGCACATTCACTACTTCGATGCTGTGGTGACTGATAGCCGTGGCAATATCGTGCGTATGCCGAATGTTGTTTGTATGCATGAAGAAGACTACGGCATCCTGTGGAAGCATACGGACTTCCGCCTGGAGACAACCGAGGTGCGACGCTCACGGCGCCTGGTCGTCTCGTTCATCGCCACGGCAGGCAACTACGAGTATGGCTTCTTCTGGTATTTCTACCAGGATGGGACAATCCAGTACGAGATCAAGTTGACAGGCATTATGAGCACAGGCGCTGTTCCACCGGGCGAGACACCCAAACACGGCCAACTGGTCGCACCACAGTTGAATGCGGTCTACCACCAACACTTCTTCAATGTGCGCCTGGATATGATGGTGGACGGACTGAACAACTCGGTCTACGAGGTACATACGGAGTCGGTGCCCTTGGGCCCCGAAAACCCATACGGCAATGCCTGGGTTGTCAAATCAACGCTGCTCTCCACAGAGTCCGAAGCGCAGCAAGTGATTGATCCGCTGTCTGCTCGCTATTGGAAGGTGGTCAATCCAAACGTCCACAACAGTCTCGGTGCGCCTGTAGGCTACAAGCTGATGCCGGGCGAAAATGTTCTGCCTTTCGCGCATCCCAGCTCCAGTTTCCTGAAGCGTGCTGGCTTTACGACAAAACACCTATGGGTGACCCCCTATTCGCCAAAGGAGCGCCACCCAGCTGGAGACTACCCGAACCAGCATGCAGGAGGAGATGGACTGCCTGCCTGGACACAAGCCAATCGCTCCATCGAGGATACCGACATTGTGCTCTGGTACACGCTAGGTGAACATCATATTCCTCGACCCGAGGATTGGCCCGTGATGCCCGTCGGCTACTACGGATTTATGCTCAAGCCTGTGGGCTTCTTTGATCGCAACCCAGCGCTTGATGTGCCTCCTCCTGCGCACAAGCATGACGCTTACTGCGAGCACTGAAACAGCAGTGGGTTCTGATGACGTTTTTCAGAGTGCGCTTCACAATTGGATAATCGAGGAGAGAGGATAGCTGCAAATGATCAGGAATCGACCATTCCGCTTCGGCGTGGTTGTCCACAATACGTCTCCAGCGAAAAATGAGCTGCTCGGCCAGGCGCGCCTGGCCGAGCAGCTCGGCTACTCAACATTCCTTGTGCCGGATCATGTAGGGGATCAATTTGCAACTGTCCTCGCTTTAGCGATGGCGGCCTCTGCCACCACCAGACTTCGTGTAGGAAGTTTCGTCTTTGACAATGACTTCCGTCATCCTGTGCTGCTTGCCAAAGAGGCGGCTACGCTCGATGTACTTACCGATGGGCGATTCGAGTTCGGCCTGGGGGCCGGTTGGATGGGGTCTGAGTACCAACAGTGCGGAATCGCTTTTGATCCGCCGGGCATCCGGATCGAGCGTATGGCAGAGGCGCTGCACATCATCAAGGGTCTGTTCGCCGGGAGTCCACTCACCCTCACCGGCAACCACTACAAAGTGGCCGATATGGTTGGTCGTCCCACGCCCATCCAACGCCCCCATCCACCCATCCTGGTTGGGGGCAGTGGAAAGCGGATGCTCTCACTTGCGGCACGGGAAGCAGATATTGTCGGTTTTACCCCCAGGACGCAGGCTGAGGTAGTCAAGTCACACATGAATGATGTTCTGGACATAACCGATGCTTTATCAGGAGCTATAGCTCAGAAAGTGGAATGGGTTCGCCAGGCAGCAGGAGATCGGTTCGACAATCTGGAGTTAAATGTCCTCGTTCTGGATGTGGTGGTCGCAAACAACCGGCGGCAAGCTACAGAACAGCTCGCACATCGCTATGGTCTCAGCAGTGAGCAGCTGCTGGATACACCGCATTTTCTTGTCGGAAGCGTAGAGCAGATCTGTGATGATCTACAGAGGTACCGTGAACAATATGGTATTTCCTACCTGGTTGTGTGGGAGGAGCATATGGAGGTGCTAGCTCCAGTTGTGGCCCGTCTTGCTGGCAAATAATTGCTTTATGTCAATTGGTAAGACGCAAAACATTCACTAGGTAAATTGTCCTGCTAACACTGAAATTTCTCCCATTTATTGTCTTTCTTAGGATATACTTGGTGTTGGATATCTCTTGCATTGTTTGCTCGATGCAATCCGATATAGATATCAGCCGGTGAGTTGAGAAGGACTCAGGGATCTAGGTTTGCGCCTATATTGATGTTCATCGACTGTCGACTATCATAGAGTTGTAGGAAACCCAATGCCTCGGTGCGATACGCAAGAGGCTGAAAATGCTAGCTTCTTGTTGCTCGCTTGCCCCATCAGACTATTTTCGAAGGAGAGAAAAATATGGCGACTACTGAATGGACAACACAAAAACCTGGTGGCTCAGCGCAGCAACCTGGTGGACAGGGACCGTTAGCATCAGAAGATTACGTTGTCAAAACGATGCCGCCCATACTGGGGACAGTCGATATGACAGCTACTTACGTGTTGGTTATCTTATTCATCACCAACGTCCCTACCGCTGTCCCTGGAGGAGCCGCAACGTTTACCTATTGGATTCTCGGCGCTGTTACTTTTTTTATCCCTTGCGTTATTGCTACAGCCCAACTTGGGAGCATGTTCCCGCATGAAGGCTCCCTCTACAACTGGACCTACAAGGCATTCGGAAACTTCTGGAGTTTCTTTGCAGCCTTTGTGGCCTGGTTCCCCTGTGTGCTGTTGCTCATTAGTACAGCCGATCTCCTTGTCGGGTTCCTCCAGGGACTCAACAGCAACTGGCTCGTTGAACCCTGGCAACAGGGCATCGTTATCATTGCTGTGTGTATCCTCTCTGGCGTAATAGCGATCCAACGTTTTCGCACTGTGCAGAATCTGGTCAACGTGGCAGCAGGTTTTATGCTCCTGGGAATCTTCCTGCTCGGGCTGGCGGGTATCGTCTGGTTGGCCACTGGACACCCATCTGCCACCAGCTTTAAACATCTCTCCGACTGGAGCATCAACTTCGACCCCAAGGCGGGCAATCTTGGCCTGTTCGGGGTAATCGGGCTTGCGTACCTTGGCACGGAAATCCCACTGAGGATGGGTGGAGAGATAACCGGACGTAAGGTGATTACCCGCCACTTGCTCTGGGGTACTCTGATCGTCCTCATTGGGTACCTCGTGTCCACCTTTTCAGTGCTGGTGGTGCAGGGACAGAACGCCGATTACACACTCTTCTCGGTGGTCAGCACGGTTGATATGGCGCTCGGTAAAATCACAGGTAGTATTGTCGTCATCAGCCTCATGTGTTTCTTATTCATGGTGACAGTTGTCTATAACTACACCTATGCGCGTTTCCTGCTGGTGGGAGCCATTGACCAACGCCTGCCGACGGCTGCGGGTAGACTCAACAAGCACCGCGTCCCTGTCAACGCGATTGTCTTCCAAACGGTCGCGGCAGTGGTTCTCGCCGGGCTCATTTTCTGTATAATCCCGTATGTTGTCAAGCTCGGCAAACCGACAGATCTTTCTGTCGAGGTGCTCAATGTGATCCTGGCTGCTTTAACGCTGATGTGGGCGGCCTCAACCTTCTTCCTCTTTGTCAACCTGGTAGGGCTCTACTTCCGTGACAGGCGCACGTTCCGCACACGCCTTATCTTTCCCGCACCAGTAGTATGGATAAGCGTCGTGGTGGGCTCCGTTGCCTGCGCGCTGGCTATAATTGATACCCTGCTCAATTCTTGGATACCTACTCTCATCGGCAATGGCCAATGGTGGTACATCGTCGGCGGCCTCACAGTTGGCTGTCTCATGGTCGCTGCTTGCGGTAGTTTATTTGCAAGCAGCGAAGCGCAGTGGGAAGATATGGAAGGAGTGAGGAGATAGGCAGCTAGTAATCCAGCAGATACTCTTGTCGCTGCCATTCCAACTCTGCCGCCTTCACATGCAACTGGACATGCTCTGCCTGGCGAGCCAGTTCCTGGCGCTTCGTTTTAATGAAAATCTCTGTGAACTCCTCGCCCAGCAAGGCCCGCAGAGCCCCATCGCCTTCCAGTGCGACCAATGCTTCGTCGAGGCTGGTAGGCAATGGTGCAAAGGTGGAAATCTCACCTGCAGGTTCATGTGCCAACTCAGGCGGCTTCAGCGTTTCCTTCAGTCCAAGTAATCCAGAAGCAATGGTCGCGGCGATAGCAAGATAGGGATTACTGAGAGCCGAAGGAAGACGGTTCTCCAGGTGCGTCTCCCCGTCGCCAGTGTTCTTCGCTCGAACCAAAGCGGTACGGTCATCGAGACCCCAACTCAGGTTGACCGGAGCAAATGAATGTGGGACGAAGCGTCGATAGCAATTGGGCGTCGGAGCCATGAGTGCCAGAGCTGCAGGAGCATGTTTGAGCATGCCTCCAATGAAGTGATAGGTATCTTCGGAGAGCCCGAGCGGGTCATCGCTGTCCAGGAAGGCATTTTCACCATCCTTCTTGATCAGGCTGATGTGGACATGAGAGCCCGACGCCGACTGTTCGGGGAAGGGTTTGGTCATAAAGCTCGCATGGTAGTTCATTTGATGGGCAATATCCCTAACAGCCTGCTTGAAAGTGAAGCCTTGGTCACCTCCGGCGAGGCCCTGCTGCGCCTGGTAAGTAATCTCGTACTGGCCAGGACCGTACTCGCTATTGCAGGTTAAGACCTCGATGCCCATCTGCGGCAACAGGTCCATGATGTGCGCCATGACCGGGACCGCAACGTTTCTGGCCGTGTCGAAAATATGCAATCTCTCAAAAACGGGTTCCAGAGTTGTGACGTCTCGCAACAGATAAAATTCGTACTCGAGGGCAACCAGGGCGGAATAGCCCAATTCCATGAGTTGCTTGAGCACCCCACGCAGGACGTTACGCGGGGCAGATTGAAGTGGTGTCCCATCAGGCCAATAGAGGTCGCAGATCACGCGGGCAGTGTTCTCCATCCAGGGCACGACCATCGCAGTTGAGAGATCTGCTCGAAGGATGGCGTCTCCATAGTTTCTTTCCTCACTATGGTATGTCTCTGGTACGATATTGGTTGCAGTGTCAACCGTGATCATCACACCGATCATGCGCAAACCATGCTGTGCGTAGTGTTTGAATTTGCTCAACGGGATGATCTTGGAGCGCGGCATTCCATGCATATCAGCAAACTCGAATACCACAAAGCGAATACCTTGTTTCGCCCATGCTTCATACAGTTCGTCAACCGTATGGGTTTCTCTCACCTGGGTTGTTGTCATGACACAAATCCTCCATCAAAGTACTAAAAGGTTCCAATAACCTAGCAATCACCCGAGATATCTTATGTACTGGTATTATCTCATCTTATACTAATAGATGGCAATCTGTATCGACAACCTGGCTAAGTTGATCATACCTCCCAACTGGATAGCCAGACTTGGCGGGGGCAAGTCTCGCCAGAACCATTCATAAATTTTGATAGAGAGATCGTTCACTTTACTATTGACTTACGGGGTTTCCTTAGGTTACAGTTGAGTAAGCTCAATTATGACATTATTCTCAGCCAATTGTAGTGTTTGTGCTCGCTTGGCAGACTGAAAAAGCTATTTGCACCTGACGGAGGCCCACTTATATGGCCCTCTTGCCAGGGGCATTGTTGTATGCATTGACTGTCCCCGCGATTGTCCTGACTAGAAAAGAGAGGAGAAGGTATGGCTGATACGTACCAGACGATTGAGTCAAGTATTTCCGCATCGTTAGTTCATCACCCGTTGGAACCGCTGACAGCCGAAGAGATCACTGCTGCGGTCCACATTGTACGCACCGAACGCAACCTGCATGAGCGAGTTCGCTTTGCGTCAGTTGCGCTCCACGAACCTCCGAAGGAAGTTGTGCTCAACTTCAAGCAAAACGATCCGATTACACGAGAAGCGTTTATCATCCTGCTTGACAACACCGACGGAGCGACGTATGAGGCGGTTGTCTCGATCACTGAAGGCAAAGTAATTTCGTGGCGACACATTCCTGGCGTCCAGCCCTCTATCATGCTCGACGAATTCTTTGAATGCGAACAAGCGGTAAAGGCCAGCCCCGAGTTTCAGGCAGCCTTGCGCAAGCGCGGAATTACGAACTTTGACCTGCTCATGGTTGACCCCTGGTCGGCTGGCAACTACCATGGCACCGAAGAGGAGAAGACGCAACGTCTTTCCCGGGCGCTCTCCTGGGTCAGGTCCGACCCCAATGACAATGGCTACGCTCATCCTATTGAAGGCCTGATCGCAGTCGTTGATCTCAACAAAATGGAGGTCGTGCGGGTCGAGGACTATGGAGTCGTGCCGCTGCCACCTACCGATGGCAACTACACCCCTGAGGCTGTTGGTCAACTGCGCAGCGATCTCAAGCCACTTGAGATTACTCAGCCGGAAGGGCCCAGCTTTACCATCAACGGACACGAGGTCCATTGGCAGAAGTGGCATTTTCGTCTCGGGTTCACGCCACGCGAGGGAGTCGTGTTCTACACCGTTGGGTACGAAGATCAGGGGAGGATACGCCCCATCCTGTACCGGGCATCACTAGCAGAGATGGTTGTGCCCTATGGCGACCCCAGTCCAGCCCACAACCGCCAGAACGCCTTTGACGTGGGGGAATATGGCGTGGGTACGCTGGCCAACGCCCTGGAGATGGGTTGCGACTGCCTGGGCTACATTCACTACTTTGATGCTGTGATGACCGATAGTCACGGCAACCTGGTGAAACTCCCCAATGTCATTTGTATGCACGAAGAAGACTACGGCATCCTGTGGAAGCATATCGACTGGCGTACAAACCAGACAGAGGTGCGGCGCTCACGACGCCTGGTCGTCTCGTTCATCGCCACGGTTGGCAACTACGAGTATGGCTACTTCTGGTATTTCTACCAGGATGGTACCATTCAGTTCGAAGTCAAGATGACCGGCGTTATGAACACCGGAGCCGTCCCGCCAGGCGTAACGCCCAAATACGGTCAACTGGTCGCGCCACAGTTGAACGCTCCGATCCATCAACACTTCTTCAATGTGCGCCTGGATATGATGGTGGATGGGCTGAACAACTCTGTCTATGAAGTCCACACTGAGGCTGAGCCACTGGGTCCCGACAACCCGCACGGCAACGCTTACTTCGCCAAATCAACGCTGTTTGCCAGAGAGGCTGAGGCCCAACAGGTGATTGATCCGCTATCCGGTCGCTACTGGAAGGTGATCAATCCTGCCAACCTCAACGGCGTTGGCGAGCCTGTGGGCTACAAGTTGATGCCTGGCGAAAACGTTCTACCCTTCGCGCATCCCGAATCCAGTGTGTTCAAGCGTGCTAATTTCGCCACGAAACATCTCTGGGTCACTCCCTACAACCCAGCGGAACGTTACCCGACGGGAGACTATCCGAACCAGCATGCCGGGGGAGCGGGCCTGCCTGCCTGGACACAAGCTAATCGCTCCATCGAGAATACCAATGTGGTGCTCTGGTATACAGTGGGGGTTCATCATGTTCCCCGAACTGAGGATTGGCCCGTGATGCCCGTGACGTACTTCGGGTTCACACTAAAGCCGGTAGGCTTTTTTGACCGCAACCCGGCTCTTGATGTGCCTCCTCCGGCACACAATCACAACCACCCCTGAGAACACTCAAACAATGGAGACTGCTGCAAGAGCTAAAGCAACAGCAGTCTCCGAGTGGTATTTTTGATTGATTGTACCAGAGACTGATAGAGTTGAAATTTCACAAAGAAGAGGAGACAAGCGTATGTCCGACAGTACAGATACTACATCAGGGAACGCCGCGACCGCAACTAAGGATGCCGGGGCTATCACGCTTAAGAAGAATGCTATCGGCATGTCCGAAGTGTTGTTCCAGTCAATCACCGCTATGGCCCCGGCCGCCGCTGTGGCCACCGCTCTGTCGCCCGCAATTCCCTTCGCTGGTGCCTCACTTCCGCTGGCCGTTCTGCTTACAACGATCGCCTGCGCTTTTATTGCAGCGTGTATTGGTCAACTTGCCATCCACATCCCCTCAGCAGGTGGGATGTATACCTACATTAGCCGCAGCCTGGGAACTCAGTTAGGCTTCATGTCTGCATGGACCTTCTTGATTGCCCAGCCGTTGCTGTTACCATTGGTGGGGCTGATCTGGGGACCCTATGCAGAAGGACTTGTGCAGACCCTTACCGGTATTGATATCCCCTGGTATATCTGGACGGTCTTTGGCAATGTATTGCTTTTCGCTCTGACGTATCGCGGTATCAAGCTCTCAGCGGATGTGAGCGTGATCCTGGGAGCGATTGAAATCACGATCATCGTGGCATTGAGCCTCACCATGATTGTTGCCTCCGGCGGGCACAACGACCTGGCAACCTTCACCCCGAAATATAGCGCAGAGAGTGGATTGGGTGGTTGGGTTGGCATCTTCCAGGGGCTGATATTTGCTTTCCTGGCCTTTGTTGGCTTTGAGACAGCCGCCCCGCTGGGTGAAGAAACCACCAACCCGAAACGCAACATTCCCCGTGCTGTTGTGTACTCCGCCATCGGGATAGGTCTCTTCTACGTTCTGGCTTCCTATGCTGGTGTGAATGGTTGGGGCATCGCCAAGATTCAAGGTTATCCAGCCTCTCCTGCTCCCTGGGCTGATCTGGCTAAAAAGTTCTGGGGCAATATTGGACCGATCATTATCAGTTTTGCTATCCTCAATAGCGCCCTGGGCAATGGCAACGCTGGCATAAACGCTACTTCGCGGGTGGCCTATGCGATGGGCCGTATTGGTACGCTACCACGTGTGTTTGCCAGGCTCTCGAAGCATCAGACGCCTTACGTAGGCATCCTCGTCCACACGCTTATGTCTATCATCGTAGCGATCGGCTGTGGCCTGGTCTTCGGCCCAATCACTGCCTTCGGCCTGATTGGATCCCTCCTTACCCTGGGCTTGCTGCTGCTCTATATCGCCTCTTGCGTTTCAGCGTTCGTCTTTTACCGTCGCGAACGGCCACAGGATTTCCGCATCGGACAGCATGTGATCGTGCCGCTGATCCCGCTGATCATCCTTCTCGTTGTGGTTGAAGCACAGATCTTCCCGGTCCCACCCTATCCACTTAACCTGGCACCTTACATTCTCCTTGCCTGGCTAGTGATCGGTGTCGTCTATCTGATCTACCTGAACCGCAGCAACCCTACTGCCCTTAAGCGTGGCAAAGAGATTTTCCTCGAAGATTTGGAGCCCGAACCGACTGGCCTTGTGAGTGGTTTGTTATAGGTAATCTCATCTCCATCCCTGGTCTCCTTGCCACCTAAACGACGAGGAAGCCAGAGGATGGAGTTCAATGCTTGTACTGCTCGACTAGCTGGGATCGCGCCGCTGTGTGGCTCGATCTTAGAATATGATTTACCCCTGAAGGTTCTCCTTCCGCCTCATTTAACTCTTTCACCCCTGTTGCTCGAAAGACACGGAAGACATAGACAAATAGTCCTATTCAGATACAGTTTCCTTATCAACTTCTCTTAAATATGAGAATTGGCATGAAGGCCTAACATTGATTTATTACAGAGACAGGGAGAGCAGAAAATATGGCAATATATGAAGGGTCAACACGGACATCCAGCAAACAAGTACCGTTAACAGCGAAACAAGTGTCGTTAGCTTCAGAAGAATACATACCTAAGGCGATGCCACCCATACTGGGCACATTCGACATGACAGCAACTTTCATAGTGGCTATTTACCTCGTTTCTTGTGCTACAACCCTCGCTGCGGCAGGTCCGGCAGGCTTTACCCACTTGCTTCTCGGCGCTCTCGCTTTTTTCATTCCCTGCCTCATTGCCACCGCTCAGCTAGGGACCATGTTCCCCCACGAAGGCTCTCTCTATAACTGGACGCACAAGGCACTTGGCGGCTATTGGAGCTTCTTCTCTGGATTCTGCGCCTGGTTTCCCGGAGTGCTCATAGCCTCTAGTCTCGCAGATCTGCTGGTCACCTACATTCAAGGGATGCGTAGCGATTGGCTCGTTGCGCCTTGGCAGCAGGGGCTCGTCATCAGTGCAGTTCTCATTTTTGCTGGGGTGGTGGCAATCCAACGGTTTCGTACTGTCCAGAATATCATCAACGTCTTAGTCTGTCTCGTAATCCTGGCCTCCTTCCTGATAGCACTTTCAGGCATCGTCTGGCTTGCCACTGGACATCATTCCGCCACCAACTTTAGCCACTGGACTGACTGGAGTATCAAACCTGACAATTACGTTCTGTTCGGGCTAACCGTGTTTGCCTACATCGGAACGGAAGGACCATTAAACATGGCGGGAGAGATCGTCGGAGGCCACGTAATCAAGCGCCACTTACTTTGGGGCTCTCTGCTCATTTTAGTTCTCTACTTAACAAACACCTTTGCGGTCCTGGTGGTGCAGGGACAGAATGCGGCTTACAACCCATTCGCTATGGTAACCACTGTGGATATGGTGCTCGGTAAGTTCGTTGGCAGCATCACCGCTGTTTGTCTTATGGGTTCCTTTGTCGCCACAGCCCTTGTCTACAACTATGTATTTGCACGCCTCCTCTTAGTAGCAAGTATTGACAAACGTTTGCCTACTGGTGTAGGTCGGCTCAATAAACACCGCGTACCAGCCAATGCCATCATCTTCCAAAGCACCTTGGCAGTCATTTTCACGATCCTTGCCTTCATCGTCGCCCCCGCTGTCGGTCGATTTGGCAACCCAACAGCTTTCTCCGTTGAGGTTTACACCGTGAGCCAGGCTGCTGCAGCATTGGTCTGGGCAGTCTCAGCTGCATTCCTCTTCATCGACCTGGTGGGCTGCTATCTTCGTGATCGACAAAGCTTCCACCAACGGCGCATCTTTCCTATGCCCGTCCTGTGGGCGAGCACTGTAATCGGCTCCATTGGCTGCTTACTCGCTATTGTTGACACATTGTTGTACTCCTGGATTCCACAGATTGGCAACGGCCAGTGGTGGTACATTGTCGGAAGCCTCACACTCTTCTTCCTCATTGTCGCTGCCATTGGCAGCCTATTTGCAAACAGCGAAGCAGCATGGCAAGATTTGCAGCGAGTGTAGAGGAGGAGTCACGTGCCCTGCGCAAGGAAATAGAGTAGATCGCTGAGGACAAAACGTACACGGATAAAATGTCCATTTTGTACCGCAAAGTCGTACTCTTCCTGGCTAATGGGTGGCTCGAGGTCTTGAGGAACAAGCGGCGCCCCTGCCTGGGAGAGAATAGAATGGACGATCTGAGGCGAGCAGACTAGCGAGGCCAGTTTTGGACGATGCACATTGTGCCAATTCGTGCAGAATTGTACGAATTGTGGGCGGTTCTGACGCCATAATGCCAGTTTTTTGCTGTAATCGTGCCAGCATTCCTGGGCCATTGCTCCACTGGGATCAATGGCAGAAAAAAGTTTTCGGATGTGTACCTGTAAGGAAGCATCATCAGGATAGCAAGCATCGATATTGATGTTTTGTGGGTCAAAGCTGTCCAGGAAATGCTGGTAGAGTTGCGCGGCAGTGATAGTGGCTACTCCAACCTGGGCGCCATGCAGCGCGAGGCCGCGCTGGTAGTGATCGGCAATCATATCCAAGACATGCGAGGTGACGTGTTCCGTGCCAGAGATGGGAGCCGACATGTTGACGATGGATTGAGCAATACCGGCAAGCAGCAAGGCGCGAGCAACCACTGCTTCCCCTTCATGTGAACGTTGACCAATGCCTGCCGCGTGTTCCAACAAAATAGCATCCAGGTTCGCTAACAGGGCAAGAGGGACCTCACTGTAGAAGTCAACCAGTCCCAGGGCACCGGCAAGGTACCAATCGCCATAGGCGACGAAACGGGCACAGCAATCACCCAAACCAGCGACGGTCATAGCTTTGGGTGCAGAGGTGAGTACACGCAGGTCAGAGATGATGGCTGTAGGATATCGCGAAGGAATGGTACGCTTGACGCCATCTTTGAGTAGCACAGCCATATTAGCTGCAAAAGCCGTGACGGAGTTGGCTGTCTGGCAACAAATATAGGTGATTTTTGCCTGATCGCCATGTTCCTGGTCATACAGATAGGCAGCGTGCTTGACGATATCGGTCAGTGTACCCGAACCAAGCCCAACGAGGGCAGTTCCAGGTTTGATGGCACCCTGAACCCGTTGGACTTGCTCGAAGTCAGCATGGACAAGACCATACTGATCACCTTTGAGCCAGAGTGTTTCGACCTGGTAGTCGGCATTGTGTAGCAATGCCTGTACAAAAGGTTTCAAGTCCTGCTTCTCACGGCGCATGGGTGTTTCGTCCATCACCAGCAGCACCTGCATGCCGTTAGAGATGCCTGTATGCTGTAAGACTGCGGGAAGTTGTAGCAACACATCCGGGCCAATGAGAATTTCGTCAATGTCAACGCTACGCAGGTTTCTCCGGTCATTTTGCGTCATGAGCCAGCGTTTTAAGGCAGGCAGATCGGCCGGGTCAATGGGAAATGTAGGGGAAGCTGTTGTCATCGGGCTGCCGCCTTTGCGAAAGAAAAGGGGCGGCCTATGTGTAGGCCGCCCCGTGAAAACAAAACCTTGCTACAAGCCTTTTTACTCGCCTGCCGCGCCTTTTGCGACACTCGTACCCGTGGCTGCGGCGATAGCCTCCTCGTCGGTCACATCTTCCCTGATCCTTGCATGACCAACATAGTAAATTGCCGCGGCCGTGATCAAGGACAAAACGACTAGAACAGCGATCCAGGCATTCCAGCGGAGGAAATCGATCAGATTAGGAACCCAGGGCGCCGAAACGGTCGCGTAGAGACCAATGCCACTCGCGAGTAGGCCCAGGACCGCGCAGAGGTAAAAGACCCAGTCTGGAAGAAGCCGGAGACGTGTGAAGATCTCATGGTACTTGTAGCGAATGACGATGATGTCGATGAACAGGAAGATCATGGAGATACACCAGATCACCGTTATAGCTCCAAGCAGAACGTAGTACGTAACCGTCGCAAGGTCGGCAGGCTTAATCCCTCCTATAACGTAGGGAACTACCATGTAAATCGCTACGGCGAGCACTACAACAATGATGCTTTGCACCAGCACGGCTACCCAGGGTACGCGGGCGGCGTTCACTTTGCCCATCACAGGTGGCAGGCGGCGATCCAGGCCCGAGACAAAGAGCATGCGTCCAAACGAATAGTTGTAGACGACGGCGCCAAAGAGGGCGAATCCGATCATGACCAGGTTGACGATCACTGCCAGGACCAGGCCGGCGGGACCAAACCCATTCTTTACGGCGTCTACCAGCGCTGTGAAATTAGCCTGGTCTGCCGCAGGTACAGCTACCATCACACCAAAAGTGGTGATGAGGTAAGCCACCATTACGACGATCGGACCCCAGATAAGGTAGTGGGTAACAGCACGTTCACTGGTGACCTCAACGCCCATGTTCAGCGGCACCTCAATACCCAGCAAGGCCAGGATCACGAAGCCAAAGATCGCGAAGTTGCCAGTGGTACCGAAAGTTATGGCCCAGCCACCTGCACTAAATGCCAGGTTTGTATATCCCGGATGTCCAAGAAGCAGCCAGCCCACCCCCGCCAGGCCGATCAGCAGAATCGCAACGCTATACGAAACGAAGATGACGTTGACCATGTTCTGTGCGGCACGGAAACGTATGATGGAGAGCCAGAAAGAGATGGCCGTGACCGCGATAATCACCAGGCCAATCTCCCAGGGCTCACTCAGGACATTCAGGCCGAACAGGGCACCGAGCCGCGTAATAAATGTACTGACGAGAAGCCCATCTATCAATACCACAAAGATACCAGGCCACCAGGCGCAGAAGCCGGCGAAAAAGCCCCAGAACGGGCCAAAGGCTTTGTTCGTCCAGACGTAGATCGAGCCTTCGTTCGGGAACATGCGACCAAGTTGTCCTGTGACGATGGCACCAGGAATGAGGAAGGTCAGGAACCCCAGTACCAGGTAAATAAAGGAGACCGGACCTGCAGCAGCTAAACCAGGTGAGTTGCTGATGTAAAGGACGATGGCTATGAAGATTGCCACCATGTCGAATGTGTTCAGAGTCTTGGGAAGAATGCTTCCTGCAATACGCTCCGAACGTAAAACTTCGCCGCTTGTGCTCTCAGCAGTTGTCGCCATGTAACGTGTACCTCCCAAAAAACTTCTGTAGCCCAGGCTCCTAGCCGTAGTACTACACACGATAAAACTAGTTCTTGCTCACTAAATCGATGATCGTGAAAGTATCGTACCGACGATTAAGAGCTCCCCCCTTCTTGGGCACGATGAGGTTGACAGACCACTACGATGAAGCAATAATAAAACCACTGTACGGCGACTCCTTAACAAGAAAGATGCCATTAAGAGCATCTTCTGGACCTTTCAACTTAAGTATATTGATGAGAGCTCTGCATGTCAAGGGCACCAATTCGCTTAGGTAGAATTCAAATTTTTGCATAGGACATATTCGCGCTGCTCCCCACCAGGGCGCAGGCAAGCTGACGCCCCTACGATCGGTACACCCTCATGCGTCGCGGTTGGTAGGGGCGTCAGCTTGCCTGCGCCCTCTGCCCTTGGTTCCCCTACACCTGGTCTTTACAATATGTAAACGGCGTACGCTGTATCCTGGAGAATCTGTTGAGCAATGTGAAGGGCTTGCTCTTTGTCGATCTCATCGACGTCAATCATTTCGTCGAGTATCTGGGCAATGACGCTGCGCCCACGTAGGGCACCAGCCCAATGCATTTCGGGTATACGAACGCTATCTGAACTATACATAAGTTTGCTAGCAGGCGCCACACTGATGGCCTGGCGAGTGAACGCCAGCATCTCCAGCTTCTCGACAAAGGGAATGGTGTAGGAAAGGTCGAAGTACACATGCGGATAGATACTTGCGAGATAGGCACCGAGCTGACAGTAGGGGTAACTTTCATGCAACAGCACCACCTGCATAGTCTGATAATCACCGCGCTCCAGCACGTCGCGCAGATTTAGTGGATTGCCCAGGCGCATATCCGTATCACTGTCGCCGTAGCCGGTGTGAAACTGGACTGGCAGTCCTTGCTCTGCGGCCTTGCTGAAGGCAATGTGCAACAGATAATCTAGCAGAGGCTTGTGTGCAATGCGTAGCTGCCCGTCCCGTATGGCCTTCGCTCGTGCCACTGCGAAGGAGGCTGCAGCCTCGTCCTTGGTCCATTGACTGACATTCAATCCTGTGCGGTAGGCGACAATGCTTTTGAACCCGCAGTAGCCACGTGCGCGCACATTACTCACTTCCGTAGAGAAGCGTTCAATCACTTCATCGAAGTCACCATATGCGACGATGAGGTGCTGCATGAGCAATTCCAGGCGCAGCAACTTTGCAATACGGCAACGTCCAAGCTCGCCCATGCGCTCCAGTGGATAACATTCTTCACTCGGCGGATAGCCGGTATCGATGACCAGCGTATCGATGTTAGCAGCAGACAAGAGGCGTTCTAGCAATGCCTCGGTGTTCATGCTGTTCCGCGTGGCAAGTACGGCTTCTTCGGTACGTTCGCAGCCGTAGAAGTCTGCTACCTGGCGTAGCAGCCAGAGATAATAGACGCTATTAGAAAGATGTCTTTCAGGGAAACTCGGGCCATTCCCCTCTACGAAGCAGTTGCGGAACTGCAAGGTGTTCATCCGCTGGTCCAGGAAAACGGGATGGCAGTGGTTGTCTACCACAGGGATAGTACTCAGGTCAAGCATAGTTCATCTCCTTACATCGAAACCTACCATACACCTTTGACGCCTTGTGAAGCCTGGTATCCGCAAGGGGCACCAGTACCTCTCCTTACATCGAAACCTACTCTACGCCTTTGACGGAGAACCTAAGGTCATCTAAAGTGTACTACAAAATTAGGTACAGCGTCCTAAGGAGGGGCGAAGCCGGTGGGGCCGATAAATCGGCGATGGGCACGATGAATCGGCCCCTACGCTCGCTTGCCGACATTTATTTCATACAGTCGCAAGTGAATGATACCTTGTTTTCGCGCAGGCTCTTTGCTATACTGAACTGTGCAAAAGAAGCCAACGATGTACTTCCCCATTCTATTTCGTCTATTAGTGTGCAGATAGGAGAACACAGCACCTTATGAACGCTCGAGACGTCGTGCAACAAGCACGCAACGCCAAACTGAGACTCGTCCGCTTTCAGTATTGTGACAATGGTGGCATTATCCGGGGCAAAACGACCCATGTAGATCGGCTTGCTACACGCATACATGAAGGTATCGGGCAGTCACTTGCTTTGCAAGTGTGGACTGGAGTAGAAACACTTCCTTCAGTCGAAGGCATGGGAGCAGTGGGCGAGTTCCGCCTTGTTCCTGACCCACAGACTTTTGTTATTTTACCCTACGTGCCCCACGCTGGCAGCATGATGTGCGACATGATTGGCTTAGACGGTAAGCCCATGGGAGCCTGCCCACGCTTCTTCCTCAAACGTATGATTGCTGGTGCAGCTAAGCAAGGGATGAGAATGGAGGCCGCTGCCGAGCATGAGTTCTACCTTGCGCGTGAAGAAGGCGACCACTATGTCCCAGCTGATCGTGGCCTGTGTTACGCCATGTCTGCCCTCGATTTCGAGGCCGAGGTCATTGATGCAGTCCTGGCAGCACTGGAGTCTCAAGGCATCGGCATCGAACAGTTCCACGCCGAGCTCGGCCCATCTCAGCAAGAACTCTCGATTCGCCATACTGATGCGCTTCGTGCGGCTGATAATGTCTGCCTGGTGCGCGAGACCGTGCGTGGCGTGGCCTATACCTTTGGCTTGCTTGCCACCTTTGCCCCCAAGCCCTTCGTCGACCAGGCTGGCAGTGGTGCCCACATCCACTTTAGCATTTGGGGAACTCCCGAGAGCGAACATCCGCACAAAAACCTGTTTTATGATGCTAGCGCACGCGGGAATCTGAGCCAACTCGGGAAATACTTCATTGGTGGTGTCCTGCGGCATATTCGCGGTCTCCTCGCTCTGACGTGCGGCAGCCCCAACTCGTACCAACGCCTACTCCCACACTTCTGGAGTTCGGCCTACTCAGCTTATGGCTTCGATAATCGTGAAGGGGCGATCCGCATCCCTTCGGCCTTCTGGGGACGCGAAGCGGAATCTATCAACCTCGAACTAAAACCCGCCGACCACAGTGGTAACCCCTATCTGGCACTGGGTGGACTACTCGCGGCAGGTCTGGATGGCATTAACAACCAGATTGATCCAGGAGAGCCATCTGAGATTGATCCAGGCAACTTCAGTGACGAGGAACGCGAACGGCGAGGCATCCGTCGCCTTCCTACCTCGCTCGATGAGGCATTGCAGGAGTTGGAGCATGATCAAGTGCTGATGGAGGCACTGGGTCCAGAGCTGTCTAGGGCCTATCTTGCTGTCAAGCGTAGCGAGGTCGATTTCTTTAAGGAGAAGACTCCGGAGGAAATAGCACGCAACCACTTCTATAAGTATTAGGAACTGGGGCGACCCTGTCTTGGGGTCGCCTTCGCACCAGAAGGCGACTTGGGTGCGTTTCATTTTTTGCGCGTAGGTGTTGGCCTGAGCGGGGGCAAGCCCCCGCCAGCTTCCTAGGTGAGTGCCATCTTTGGTCGTCGTTGGCGGCGCTTCAGCCTTTAAGCTGGAGTAATGCAGTGCACCAGCATCTGTGATACTCTATCACAGAGAGAACATCACAGGTGCTTACTGATGAAACGGACATTCTTATCTAAACTGAATACCAATGGCGTCTACTACATTATAGGGGCTCTCTTGTTGTTGCCGGGTGTGCCTCTATACCAGCTGCTCGTACTCGTTCCAGAGGGATATAGTGATGCCCTTGCTGCTGCAGGTCCTGGTCATTTCGGCCCTTACCTGGCATGGATCAACACTCATACCCTCCAGTTCATTGGCTATCGCCTGGTGCTGATTATCGCCTTCGCTCTCGTGCTCAGTCTCCCCTTTACGCTGTTCCGCATCATCGTTGCTCAGGAAGTTTTGGGATATGAAGAGGATGAGGAGGAAGAAGCGGGTGAAGACCCACAAGAGGAGTCAGGCCAAGAGGACAAGCCTGAGAGTAGGTTTGATGAGGCATGGCGCGGGAAAGGCTACGCGGTAATAGCTGCATGGTCGGGACTTTTTGGCATTATCCTCTACGCGCTGGGTGCATTGGCAGGTACCATCCATCTTCTAGCTAGTGCATCCATATATACCCCCCACACTCCTGTGCCGGACAACTTTGCTGTTCTCTCTAGCATATTTGCCATCACGACCAATACAGCCGGAGGGGGGCTACTTGCGCTCTCCTGCCTGTTCTTTGGAGCAATCATCGGCAGCAGAGGGCGTCGTCTCTGGCCAGGGATTTGGGTCGCATTCGGTTACATGGCGCTGGCCCTCGCAGCCCTTTTCAGTGGGAGCGCGGTCGCAGTTGCTAACACACCCACCGGGGGGCAGGCAGCGATAACCACCTCAGCCATCCTCTGCTTTGCTATCTGGGTGCTTTGGTTAGGTATAATGCTCGTACGCCTGAAGCCTGAATGAGAAGTTAAGTAGCCTGGCGGGGCATTACCTGTCCCCCAGACAGGGTCCCCCCGCCACTACATTCGTTGCAAGATCCGTAGGAAATGTACTGGTGCCCCTTGTGGGTACCAGGATACACAACCGGCTTCCGCAAAAAAAGTAGCGGGGTTTTGCCTGCAAGGCCACCCCGCCAGGGATCTCATCCCAAAAACATAACGGGAAATCTTACTTCCCTGCCACCGCGCCCACAGAGTGGCCGGGAGACCCCCGTTGTATAGAGTATACCTCAATTGCCTCTAGTACACAAGAGAGACCCCCCGCTTGGGTCAGGCATTTTCAACAGTAGGACCCTTTGATTGGTCGGTAGCAGTTGACGAGGCTTGCCCCGGCTGGGTTACCTGTCCCCCAGACAGGGTCCCAGCACCGTAGATCATATCCGTCAAGTCTTTTCGTGTGTGTTCAATAATTGCGCGCAGACGTGCAAGTCGCTCTGGGTCTTGCAGGGATATTCTGCCAGCTATAGCGAACAGGCGCACCAGTTCGCCAGCCTCGCTTCGCAGTGCTTGCATTTCTGGGGCGGCGCGATGGCCAGCCCGGCCATGCCAATGTTTCCAAGGAGGCCCTGCAACATCGTCGTCACTTTTCTGTCGCTCAGCCAGGAGGGCACGTCCAGCATCGGTAATGCTATACACCTTCTTGCCTTCAACCTCTTGAACGGACACCAGGCCACGGTCTTCCAGCATTTGCAACGTTGGGTAGATGGAACCAGGGCTGGGCGTATAGAAACCACCAGATTTCTCCTCCAGAGCCTTCATCATCTCATAGCCGTGCATGGGCCGCTCTTGGAGAAGTTCCAGTAAGGCAAATTTTACATCGCCGCGCCCAAAGAAGCGTCGCCCTTCACCCATCGGACCAAACGGCCCACGACCGCGATGCATGCCAAAAAAGTGTAGGCCACGCCATCCGTGACCACCAAAACCAGAACCGAAGAAACGCCGACCATGCCCCTGGTCACGCAACCACGGTGGGGTCCAACCCTCTTCTGCTGGCCCCTGAAATTGGTAGGCAAACCGCCTAAACATGTGTATATGCTCCTTTCTGCATATCATCTTTTCGCAGATAACGATATATCGTTATCTATTAGATAATTATAACGATATATCGCATTTTGTCAAGGGGGAAATGGGGCAACCATAAGAGCACGACGGGCGACCACAAGGGCCCACCGATCCACTCCACACCCCGCTCGCCCCTACGGACTCAATGGGCACACCAGCTTGCGTGGCTAGGAGGTCAGTGGTAGACTGAAAATAGAATATATTGACAGAGGACGGTAGTCATGAACGACGAACCTGAAATCAATCACAGGAGAATCAGTGTGCCAGGGAATTATCGCATTGGAGAACTATTCGCAGGACGCCGTGTTGTCACCATTGGTGGAGGTTCAGGGACATTCTCTCTGCTTTCAAACATAAAAAAACATCCATTCAAGATCAGCGCCATCGTCACCATGTCGGATAGTGGTGGGAGTTCACGCATGCTGATGGACGAGTTTCGTCGACAGTTGCCGCTGGGGGACTTACGTATGTCATTAGTGGCGCTGGCACGCAATGGTGCATTGTGGCGTGAGGTATTTATGCATCGTTTTGAGCGCACAGAGGATAGTGACGTTGCACAGCAGAACAAAGGGGGAGTTGGCGGTCATAGTCTGGGGAATCTGATTATTAAAGGATTACAGGATATCAACAATGGTGAACTTTTACTTGCACTTGAAGATGCACAAGAACTGCTCGACACGGCTGGTCGTGTACTCCCAGTCACACTGGCAAACACTATGATTTGTGCTGACCTGGAAGATGGCACCACAATCTGTGGTGAGACGGAGATTGATACACGGGGCAAGAAGAATCCTGGTCCACTCTCACCCATTGTACGCTTACATTTGCAGCCACCGGATGCTCCTGGCTGCGCGCAAGCGGTACGTGCTATCCGGCGTGCTGATACGATCATCATCGGCCCTGGTGACCTGTATACGAGCCTTCTCCCCAATTTCCTGGTACACGACATAGCACGCGCTGTACGTGAATCTGAGGCCGAGAAGGTCTATATTTGTAATCTGATGACCAAACATGGTGAGACCGACGGCTACAAAGCCTCGGACTTTGTCAATGCTATTCATCAGTATCTAGGCGGGCGGGTAGATCGTGTGATTGTGAATGACGGCCCATTCCTTCCAGAGGTGCTCAAGACCTACGCTGAGGAGAAGAGCGAACCTGTGATGGTAGACCGTGCACGTCTGATGCGCCTTGTCCCCAACGTTGTGATTGGCCATCTGAACCTGGAGGATGACACTCTGGCTCGTCACGATCCTGAACGCCTGGTGCAGGCGATCTTCCCTGCCGAAGGTCTGTAACGTCAAGGGGCCGATAAATCGGCGGTGGGCACGATGAATCGGCCCCTACGGATATCCCTTGCGGTTCCTGGTCAGATTGTGTTCCCGCCTACGGTAAACCACGAGCAAGTTGCTCAAACTCCTCGCGAGGGAATGCACGCATCGTTTGCGTGCGCACGCTACCCTGTGCAATCGTGCCGAGAATCAGGCGGGCCGCAGTCTGGTCATCGGGCGCTTCTGTAATCACAACATAATCATACTGTCCCATGACCAAATAGAACCCTATCAGTTTTCCTCCGGCCTCTTTGGCGGCCGTATCGAAAGCATGTAGACGTTCAGGAGCATTTTTGACTTCCTTGATGCCTTGTTCGGTGAGATTAACCAGGCTAATGTAGGTTGGCATAAACTCTCCTCCTGGCGACCGCAAGGGTCGCCCCTGCTATCGTCAGACAGGGCGCCCGCAAGGGGCACCCTCTATCATCTGATGTTTTGGACTCCAGGGGTTATCTATCCCCTGATACTGTGCCTCTATGATCGCCCAAGCGGTCTTCAATATCATTGTACACACATCAGGCTATATAGTACAAGGCTCACGTCCGCTTGTAGAATACCCATCCTTCGCACATGCCGGCTAAAGCCCCAACTAATGAGCATAAAGCGTTGTATTGGAGCACAGGCTCACCAAAGACAAAAAAGCTGCTGTTCAATGCAAGGTACGTTAGGGCTGCGAGTACAATGCCCAGGTACGGACGCGCAAACCAGGTTACCAATACGAAAGCAGGTACATTGATTGTATAATTCTGATGTTTTGGCCGCCC
>WNEZ01001139.1_pt1 | contig 22147 bp, 22 predicted proteins | sample 5400521 | NCBI WGS metagenome assembly WNEZ01 (sample SAMN13153339, study PRJNA577476) | soil metagenome | isolation source: 120 cm saprolite under Douglas fir tree site 2 hole 1 replicate 1 | place: USA:California | collected 2015-04-18 | reverse complement strand
GGCATGTTGAGGACTACTTTGCCCTCATTGTGCGCAATCAAGGGTATTTACGTCTATGGATCGACGTAGAAGCCTATGAGGGAACTGTTGAAACGCTCAAAGCCTACGTGAAGCAGCGGCTGCTCCACTTCGTCAACGGCGAAGGTTATCACCTGGGGATCTGGTACCAGGATGCCCTGGTCGGGATTCTGGACTATCGCCTGAACTGGCGGAACCGCACCGTCGAATTGGGCTACTGGCTCGACGAGGCGCTGCAAGATTTTCGAAGGAAGTTTCTTAGAAACAAGTGATTGCCTCTGCCTGCCAGGGGCTTGCTTTCGAAGAAAGGCCGGGTGTAGGGAAGTGCTGACAAGCAAAGCTCACTGATCATCTTCACACTTCACTGTCTCAAGAGCAAGTTCTCCAGTCCCAGATAATCCTCAGTGAGAGCATACAAGCCTCCTTTCCGTGCGAACTACCGAGATTCTCCATGAGGGTCTCCTCTCTAGCCCAAGGTGGTAAATGAGGTTAAATGTGAGCAGATTCTGAGCTGAAAAGGAAGAAATCGGCGTCAATCATGGGCTGCGACGATTCGTCATCCTAGCAATGCCGCTTCCAATCTGGTTTCCGCGCCAAGGCATCTTGTAAATTGGGATCACGATATTTTTACCCCTCCAAATGGGATAGAGCCGCAACTTGCCCAATGATCTCCCTCAGTGCCGTAGCTCCTCGGATGATGTCAGGGATTTCCAGGCATGCATAGCCTAAAAGCAGACCAGACCGATCAGGGGCACCGAGATAGTAGGCATCAAGGGGAGTGACGATGACATTGCGCTGCTGTGCCAGCTGCGCTACGCGCGTGGCAGAGACTGAGGCTCCCAGTTCAAGATAGGCGTGCAGACCAGCTTCCAGCCCGCGTAACCGGGCAAGATGCGCGATGGGAGCAAGGGTTTGCGCGACGATGTGTCGCTTCTCCGCGTACTGTTGCCGCATCCGTCGGACATGACGATCCAGATGCCCCTTGGAGATGAAGTCGGCGAGCATCTGCTGCAGCGGCCATGAGGCATACTCATCGGTTAGTTGCTTGATCTGCCCGATCCGTTCACGCAGCAGGGGAGGAGCCAGCAGATACCCCACGCGCAAGGCAGGGGTCAGCACTTTTGAGAACGTCCCGATATAGGCCACTCGCCCTGCTTCATCAAGGCTTGTCAAAGCTGGGAGTGGGGAGGTATCGAAGCGAAACTCACTGTCGTAATCATCTTCGATGAGAAGGCTATCGTTGGCCTGAGCCCATGTCAGCAACGCCAGGCGTCGTGAAACAGAGAGCCGTGTCCCAAGTGGATACTGATGCGACGGGGTTATATAGACCAGCAGCGGGGCTGCTCGCCCGGGTGGCAACCGCTCGACTTGCATGCCATCATCGTCAACAGGAACAGGCAAGATGCGTCCTTCCCGGGCCTTCACGATCTGTCGGGCAGCAGGATACCCTGGTTCCTCAAACCCAACGGAATCGCCAGCAGAGAGGGTGGCACGCACGATGAGGTCAAGCGCATGTGTAGCTCCTGCTGTAATGAGAATGTCCTCTGGGGTACAAGCGAGGCCGCGAGATCGTCCAAGGTAGGCAGCAAGCGCTTCCCGAAGCGCCGGGTCCCCATTCGCGGGGCCGTAGCTGTTGGGTGGCAGACGAGCAGTCACCGTTCTCCACGCCTCGCGCCAGAGACGAGGGGGCAGGGACGAGACGGAAGGCACCCCCAGTCGAAACGCGATCGCTTGCGGGGGAATGGACTCGTCATGGACCACTGGAGGAGTTTTTCCAAGCCAGCGCGGAGGAGTGTTCGGCGACGGACGGGTCAGACGTGGAAGCGGGGGAAGATCTCTTCCGACGTAGGTTCCTGATCCTTGAAGCCCCTCCAGATACCCTTCGGCAAAGAGTTCGTCATAGGCGGAACTCGTGACCGTGCGCGAGACGCCAAGAGCCTGCGCCAATGTCGCGTCGATGGGAGTCGTGTCCCTCTTGAGAGGCGACCATCGAGAATGGCGCGTCGTAATTGCTCACACAGTTGCTGATGGAGTGGTGTCTGTGTCGCACGATCAAGAGCAATGGGCAGCCCGAGATCGGGAGCAATTTTTCCTCTCGGCATAGCTCCTCCTTAAGTGGCTCTTTCAATTTTGCAAGAAGTGGCTCTTTTAGAAAGCCACCTTTGGGCTTTAGTATTGTACGTGAGATACGCATATACAGGCAAGGGGCAACGAAAGTGTTGCGACCAACCACAGCCAGATAGAGGAGGAACACTATGACCGAGCCAAACGAGCGTGCGCAGGGTGGACGAGCCGATTTTGATTTCCTCATTGGCCGGTGGAATGTACATCACCGGCGACTGCGGGAGCGTCTGAAAGGTTCAACATCCTGGGAAGAATTTGAGGGCACATCGGTGGACCGCAAAATTCTGGGCGGACTGGGTAACACCGACGAAAACATATTGGATCGAGCTTCCGGGCGCATGGAGGCTATATCCTTGCGTCTCTTCGACCCCAAGTCGCAAGAGTGGAGCATCTATTGGGCAGACAGTGCGCGTGGTACCCTGGATGTCCCGATGATCGGCGGATTTACGCAAGGACGTGGCGAATTTTATTCACAGGAAGTCTTCGAGGGGAAGCACATCTTCAACCGGTTCATCTGGTCTGACATCACCTCCACCTCGTGCCAGTGGGAGCAAGCGTTTTCAGCAGATGGAGGCAAAACCTGGGAGACCAACTGGATCATGGAATTCACCCGATGCCAGGAGTAGCAGCAGCCTTGACGAGTGCCATGAGAGCACCATGCACTCAGCCTGGGGAGGCGCTGCTTCCCACCAAGTTCATCTGCTCTATGAGCAGGTCCATCATGATCAGAGAGGAGCAGCATGGACATTCACAAGACTAAACACGCGGAACAACCAGCATCTGAACCGTCGCGGCAACTTTGCAGCCCCATCGTGGAACTCAGACAATATACCCTTCATCCAAGACAACGGGACGTGCTGATTACACTCTTCGAGAGCGCATTCATCGAAACCCAACAAGCGGTGGGAATAACGGTGATCGGGCAATTTCGGGATCTGGAGGATCCAAACCGATTTGTCTGGCTGCGAGGCTTCCCTGATATGGACAAGCGCCGCGCCGCGTTGCAAGCCTTCTACGGGGGAGCGGTGTGGCAAAAGTACCGTGACGTGGCCAATGCCACGATGGTCGACTCCGATAACGTGCTCCTGCTGCGCCCGGCACGTCCAACGTCAGGATTTTTCCTTGACCCTACAGATCGGCCACCTCCTGGTGCCCTGGAGGTTCCTCCTGGGCTGGTGGTAGCGACCATCCTGTCCTTTGAGACGCCACCTTCGGCCACCTTCCTCGACTTTTTTGAGGGCACGCTCGCGCCTGTCCTGACCAAGAATGGCGCCTCGATCCTGTCCTCTTTCGTGACCGAGGAGAGCTCAAACACGTTCCCGGCCCTGCCGGTGCGGGAGGGCGAGCAGGTGTTTGTCTGGTTCTCACGCTTTCGGGATCAAGCAGCATACGACGAGCATGTCGCCGTTCTTGCTCAGCCCCAGCAGTGGCACGACCAGATGTGGGAACCAATGGTGCGTCGTCTCAAAGCCGCTCCAGAGGTCTTGAAGCTCGCGCCGACAACGCGCTCATTAGTGCAGGGTTGATGTATCGATCGATCCGCGAAGGCGCGGCGGCAAGAGCCGACGGCTTCCTCCCCAAGCCATTTGAGCTGGAGAAGTTGCTCGCCACCGTTGCCCAACTCTTCATCACCTAAGTACAGCCTACCGCAAGTACGTGCCAAGCTTGCGTTCCAACTTCTCAACCGTGTAGGACCATTTGAGAGGCTTGGCAGTCTGGTTGTAGTGGTGAATAAAGTCCTGGATAGCCTGCTCCACCTCATCACAGCTGGTAAAATGGTTGGGCTGCAGGAGTTTGCGTTGCAGCAGACTGAACCAGATCTCAATTTGATCGAGCCAGGAGGCATTGACAGGCAGCCAATAGAGCTGCATCGTCAGTTTCTCATCCGATGTTGCCGCCAGTTCCGAGACCCAGCCGGGGAGTTGCTTGGACGCATGGGTCGGACCATTATCGAGGACCAAAGCGACCTTCTGCACACCACGACGGTGGGCTTCCGCAACGACGACCGTCTCTAAAAAAGAGCGGAAATCGACGAAGCGTTTACGCGGGTAACACTGTCCATAGACCAGTCGAAACCTCGCCACGGATACTTTACAGATCCCGGCAGTGACCCTGACAGATAGCTTTGGTCGAGGATATTGGACGTTGTTCCTTATGAGAAATCGATGCGGTCATTTTTTCCAAGAACGGCAAGCCTCCACGCAACTCACCACGCCTGCACCACCCTTGACATCGGTTCTTCCTCTCTGGTATCATCTCTTGTATATGTAATAGTATCATAGAGGTAAGTAACATATGTATAGCGAAATCTTAATCCTCGCTATGCTGAGGCAAGGCCCACGGCATGGCTACGAGATCAAAAAGGAGATCGATCGGGCGTTGGGAGGCATGGTGTCCCTCAACAACAAAACCCTCTACCTTGCTCTCAAGCGCTTTGAAGAGAGGGGCGCGGTCACCAGGCAGGTTATCCAGCAAGAAGGCAAACCCAATCGCCATCTGTATGAGCTGACTGAGCGCGGGATCGAGTTGCTGCAAGCCTCTCTGCGTGATTTTGGACCGGAGCAAGCGGGAGTAGACGCCGAGTTTTTTACCCGTGTCTCCTTCTTCGACTTTCTAGAGGTTCCAGAGCGGAGGGCTATCCTGAGCAACCGCCTGGCCTATCTTCAAAGGGGTCTGGAGTATCTGCACAGCTTGCAACAGATGGCAGATGAGGGCGAGGATGGTGCAACCATCGTCCCCTCGTACTCCCATGCACAGCGCGTCCTCGCGTTTCATACCCAGCGTGTCCGCGACGAATATGCGTGGATTGCCTCCTGGCGTGAAGAGATGCAGGCAGACACCTCATCGTCATGAGAGACGTGGGCTCGGCTGATCGCCTGGGACAACTGCAATACATAGGTTTGAACCCATTGAAGAACGGAGGAGAGCGGACATGTCTTTCACTTTTCTTGGCCTCTTAGCGGCGTTTGGAGCGGGCGTCCTCTCTTTTCTCGCGCCTTGTGTCCTGCCACTGGTACCCAGCTATCTTTCCTATCTGGCAGGAACGAGCCTGGAGGATGCACAAACCCAGTCGAGCACTCGCTGGCGGGTAAGTCTGCATGCGCTCTGGTTCGTGCTGGGCTTCGCGCTCCTCTTTACCCTGCTGGGAGCCGCAACCGCGTTGGTAGGACTCACCCTGAGTGCGTACCAACTGGTGCTGGAGCGCATCGGCGGAGTACTGCTCATCCTCTTTGGCATCGCGCTCACAGGGTGGGTACCCCTGCCGTGGTTGTCCAGAAGCTACCATATTCAGGTGAAGCCGGGCCGCTCCGTCTGGTGGCGTTCAGGTCTCATCGGCATCGCCTTTGGCGCGAGCTGGTCAGCCTGTACCGGCCCGATCCTGGGAGCGATCCTGGTGCTGACTGCAGGAAGCTCAAGGGGCGTTTGGCAAGGGGCGATCTTGATGCTGACCTTTGCTCTTGGCCTGGGGGTGCCGTTCCTGCTGGTCGGGTTTCTGGTGGATCGTGCCAGTCCGTTTCTGCGCCGCATCCGTCGCTCTACCGCTCTGTTCTCTACCATCGGGGGTGTGATCCTGATCCTCTTGGGGATAGTGCTCCTCACAGGGCTGTTTAGCAACTATGGGTAGTCGACGTGCAGCTAGGCGGGGGAAGAGCATTGTACCATCTGATGTTTTCCGGTAGCATATCTGAAGCTATTCGTGTGACAAAGGAGGCTCTGTAGCTCCTTTCCTTTGCTCTCATCCAGGAGTACGTGTATGCCAAAGGCGAAGCGAGAACGGAGAGAACGCACCGACAACTATCATCTGCTCCTTCAATGGTGTCGGACACCTGAACAGCGTTTGTATGAAGAGATTCGTCCGATCACCTTGTTTGGCGTGCCGCCAGCAGAACGGGCCCAGGAAACTGGCCTCGCTGAAAGTAGCCTGCGCCGAGCGGCTGCGGCCTTTGATACGCACGGCATGATCAGCCTCTTTCGTCCCACCAAAGCTCAACGAGAGGATCATCATCGATCGCTGCCGGTCCCGATGCGCCAACTCATCGTGGATCTCAATACCGAGTATCCAGACTTTACGTTGGGAGAGATCGCCAACATTTGTGCCATCCAGTTTGAGGGGCGACGTCCCAGTCATCATACGGTCAAGGAAGTCTTAGCTGATGGCCCACCGCCTTCGCGTACCACCCGGCAATTTCCGCGCTATGAGGAGATTTCCGAGCCAGAAGAGCGCCGTCTAGCTATCATCCGCCTGCATGCGCAAGGCTGGAGTATTTCAATCATCGCTCGCTACCTGGAGGTGTCCCGCCCGACGATTTATGCGATCCTCAAACGGTGGGTTGAGGAGGGGGTGAGAGGTCTCTCCGACAAATCGCATGCCAACACCAGCAAACCAGGGGTTGCTTCGTCTACGCGCCATCTGTTTCGCAAGAAGCAAGAGGAGAATCCTTTGCTAGGCGAGTGGCGAATGTATGCTGTTATGTAGACACATTCTTCACCCGAGGTGTAACCAGAGAGAATCTGATCAGCATTGCGCCATATTTTCGATACTCTCAGGTCGGCAGCATTCGTCCAAACAACTTGCCTTCAAAGGCAAAGGGCTCTGACCGTAGGCCATGAACATAGGTTGGCCACACCTCATGTGGTAGGCTCCCACCATGCATCGGATGAATCAACTGGGGATTCAGTTTCTCCAATCGCTCAACCACACGCAGCACTGGGTCTGCTGCGGCAAAGATGCCGATTTCACGATACCACTGGCACATTTGTTTGCTCAGGTTCTCCTGCACCAGGGCAGGCTGCTCCCCCGGATGAGCAAAGAGGTCTGCCGGAAACAGACTGTTGGTCGTTTCTTCGAGAACCATCAGAGAATCCCAATGATGCACATGTGGGGTTTCCAGGAAACGTAAACGATGCCCTCCCAGATCGAGCATATCGCCGTCTTGCACCCCTCGTACAGGGCCAGCGTAGTCCCACTGCGTGAGATTGACCGCTGCTCCTACCAGACTGCATACCAGCACAGCGTGTTGTGCCTCTGCGATAAACCGTCCCATCCCACCGCACTCATCGGCCTCGAAGTGCGGGACAATGATGTATGCGAGACGACTTGGATCAAGGATTTCGGACACGGCCTGGCGCACGTCTTCATACAGAGGATAGGTCCCGGTGTGAATGAGTGTCGGGTGCTCGTCATCAATGAGAAACTGATTGAAGCTCATGTCTGGCTCTGGAGCATAGGTAGAGATCCGATAGATCCCCTCAGCGACTTGATTGATCTGAGCCATTGGAATGTCTCCTTTTGTAAACAAATCCTTTACTGGCGTCATCGTTTCTCTTGCTCATGGTCTCCTCCGGTCGTTGGTGCCAGATCAGCATCTCCCTTGCATTGCGAGATGTGCTTTATCCAGTTCCATACTAGCACGTCCGTTCGATACTGTCAACGTCATCTGATGGCCTCATCGCACCTTAGTCGCTTGCTTCTAGCCCGTCAACTGGCTCACCAAGATCGGTGAGCAATTGCTCGATCCGCTTGATCGTGCAGTGATGCCGTTCCACCTCCCGCTGCCAGCCATGCTGTCGCGCATCTTCCACGAGTTCTTGTTCAATCCGGCGACGGCGGCGCAGCCTCGGTGCATAAGCAGGCGTGGTCACAAACTTGGCGCAGGTCAGATACAGTTCACATTCGCACGGACCCTCCTGGGGAAGCCTGAGACAGCGTCCCAGTTCAAGTTCTGTCTTGATAAAATTGTCCTGAAGCCATTGGATATCGGCGGGAGACAACTTGCCCGCTCGCAGGGCCTCCGCACTTGGTCCAGCAATCGTGGCCCCTGGACCAAGCACGGCTTGATAGTCCTGGCGCACCACCGGATCGCTGATCTGTGCATACACCATCGTCATGTGGGGACTGGCATGGCCCAGGACGGTCATGATGGTGTGAAGTTTTGCCCCTTTCTCCGCCAGTTGTTTTCCCACGGTGTGACGGAAGCGGTGGGCGGTGATGGTCGCTTTTCCTTTCGCATCCACCAGACCAACTTGAGCGCACGCCGCCTGCAAGGCCCACTGAAACAGATATTCGACGGAGAGGAGTTTTCCGTGCCGGACAAAGAGGTAACGCGTTTCGATCCCGGTGAGCCGGTCAGGGAAGCCACGCTCCACGGCCAGTTGTTTCCGCAGTGTTTGGACTTCCTGAATGGCCCGAGCTGCCTCCCCCGCACCCCGCAAGACTCCGGTAAAACGTCTCTTGGGAGAGCGATCTCCGGTTAACCTGGCAGAAGTGCCAGTCTATGGAGAATATCACTGATGCCAAGAAAGCCGATACCAGCATCCGAGCCCTTACCTTCGGAACTCCAGGAACGCCTGGATGTCTTTAAGAAGTGTGCCGCCGAGCACGCCATGCTTTCGCGGAAAGATGATGCAGTCACCCAGGCGGTGTGGGAACCAGGAGGCTTTGCCTTTCTCTTGTTGTCTGGGCCAACAGGCGTGGGCAAATCGGAGCTCCTGCGCGGTGTCACCCATCGGATGCAAGCCCGTGCGCAGGTCCTCATCCCAGGAGACCGGCTTCCTCTGCCAGTCGTGCTCGTTGAAACACCCGCGCCGTTCACCTATCGCGAATGGTATGAACGGGTCTTGCTGGCGCTGGACGAACCGATCATTGAAGAGTTGATCTATCGGGAGGTGGGAACATCCCCCAATGGGAAAAAGAGCACGTCGGGGCGCGGACGCGCGTCCGCCAAACCGCTGGATGAGGCACCAGAATTGCGTCGGGCGGTTGAGGTCGCTCTTGCCAAACGGAAAGTGCAGGCGCTTTTCTTCGACGAAGCACAACATCTCATGGCCGATGGAGAGACGGAAGATCTCAAGCGGCGCTGGGATTGGCTCAAATCGCTGAGCAATACGACCGGCGTGTTGTTTGTGCTCGCAGGAGCCTACCCACTGCTCAAGTTTCGTCTGGTCAGCAGTCAGGCGGCCCGTCGTGGCACCGATGTGCATTTTCCTCGGTATCATTTGAGCAATTCTGAAGACTGTTCTGCCTTTCAAGGGGCACTGCTTGCACTTCTCAAGCAGGCATGTCGGGCCATTTCCGGTCGTGAGGCAAAGGCAGCAGAGTTGCAACCGCTGATGGATCACTGGCCACTGTTTTACAGGGGATGTCTCGGATGCGTTGGAACCCTCAAGGACTGGCTCGTACGCACGGTCGCAGCAGCTCTGCGGAAAGGAGATGCCAGGCTTACCCTTGATCGTGTGCGGGAGCACGAACTCATCGAAGCACGCCTAGCCGAGATGGCGACCGACATTGTCGCCGGTGAACAACAGGTGGAACTCACCGGCGGCTCCCGAGAGCAGTTACACAGTTTGCTTCAGATGGAGAGCGAGGTGGCTCCCGCTCCGACAAATGCTGTAGAAGCCAGTCCGGAACGCCGACGACGGACAAGCACACGTCCAGGAACGCGCAAACCGAAGCGCGACCTCGTTGGAGATCAGGCTCCGGCAAACTCACAACACACGTAATTTGGTCGTCTCCAGACCGAGTAGTTGTCTCGCGGAGATGCAGACGACCATCTCTCTTGTTCACTTTTCTCCATCCGACGGATCGGCGCTTAGCCGTGACTGATGATCACCTTTCCGAAATGCTGGCCGTCTTCGTAATAACGGTAGGCGGCCTGGGCGTCCTCGAAAGGGAAGACGCGATCGATGACTGGCTTCAACCCATTCACGGCGATGGCGCGGTTCATGGCGAGAAACTGAGCGCGACTGCCAGCGGCAATGCTCCGCAGCGTGACGACGCCCGCGATGGCGGTGCGGAGGACATCTAGGGCAGGAATCTCGCTCGTGGAAGCATCTCTGGCGAGCGCCCCAATCAAAGCAATCTCTCCCGAAAACCTGGTCGACTTGATCGACTGCTCGATCGTGCCAGGGCCGCCGACCTCGACCACCTGATCGACGCCTCGACCACCTGTCAGTTCGCGCACCGCCACATGCCAAGCGGGCGTCGTGCGATAGTCGACCACGAAGTCGGCCCCCAGAGCCTTGAGCCGCTCTGCCTTCTCCTTGCTCGATGTGGTCGCAATGACACGTGCACCAAAGAGTTTGGCGAACTGAAGAGCGCAGAGCGAAACGCCTCCTGATCCCAGGGTGAGCACCGTGTCACCAGCCTGCAGGGGTCGCCCACCTGTGAGCGCATTCCAGGCGGTGACGCCGACGAGGGGCAGCGCTGCGGCTTCTTCGAGGGAAAGATGCTCAGGGATGTGGACGACGCCCTCTTCAGGCAACACGGCATATTCTGTTAACATGCCATCCAGTGAGCCGCCGAGCTGGGCGGCAGAGTCCCATTCAAAGGGGCCATCCATCCAGTACGGGAAGACGGCACCTGCGACCCTCTCACCCACTTTGACGCGGGTCACGTTCGAGCCTAGGGCCACGACCTCACCTGCCCCTTCCGACACCGGAACCACATCCGGTCGGATAGGCAAGGGATAATAGCCCAGGACCAGGATCATCAGTTCCCGAAAGTTGAGCGAGCTGGCCCGCACCCGAACCAATACTTCACGCGGACCGGGCACTGGTATGTCGTGTTCCCGTATGGTCAGGCCAGAAAGACCCGCACCTTTGTTGATATGGTAGCTTTTCATGAACATCCTCCTTTGACACCCTGCTGTGCTAGAGTCAGAACTGGTAGTCGAAACGGATGCGGCCATCGTCGCCCAGAAGAAAGAAGATGGTGCCGACTGCTGCCGCTTCGCCTCCACCGGCTGGCACCATCTCCCACTGGAACGTCAGAGCGTTGTGATGTCCGTTCACGTTGCTTGACCGCCTAAAGACAAAACCTCCTGTTTTCACAAACTCTTTATGTGCGGCTTCGGCCCTCTCTTCGAGCGCTGTGTACCCACGAATCTCGCGTGATCTGGTGAATTGGACACCGTCCTCCACCCAGAGTTCGGCGATCCTCTTGCGGCGAAGTTCGGCGTCCGGTTCGTGCCAGAGCGCAATGTAGCGGTCCACCAATTCGTTCAGCTCATTTCTCTCTTGTTGACTCATCGATAATTGGCTCCTTTCTGCCAGCTCGGATATATCGTCTATATTCTTGATTGTACCCTGAAAAGGTGATAGAATCGTTCCTAATTGAGGATACTTTCAAGCAGGAGAAAGAACGTGGTCTATCGTCCGACTGCCCGTGTGCTGACTGTCTTAGAACTGCTGCAATCCCATGGACGCTTGACCGGCGCAGAGCTTGCCCGGCGGCTGGAGGTGGATATCCGAACGGTTCGCAATTACGTCGAGACCCTTACCGATCTCGGCATCCCGGTGGAGGCTGAGCGTGGCCGCTATGGAGCCTATCGCCTGCGACCAGGCTACAAACTCCCCCCGCTGATCTTTACCGAGGACGAGTCCCTTGCGCTGACGCTGAGCCTGTTGCTAGCGCGAGGAAACGGCCTTGCCCAGACCTCCCCCGCCGTTGAGAGTGTGCTAGCAAAGATCGAGCGCGTCCTGCCCCGAGCGACACGCGCCCGCATCCAGGCGGTGGAACAGACGGTGATCTTCGAGAGGAGTTCTTTCCACGCCGCACCTTCCACTTCGGCAGTGACGGTGCTGAGTACAGCGGTCCAGACCGGACAGTGTGTGCGCCTGCAGTATCGCTCTGCACACTCAGACGTGACGGAGCGCGTGTTTGATCCCCACGGCGTTGTGTATCACGCGGGGATCTGGTACACCATTGGCTACTGTCACTTGCGACAGGGGCAACGCCTCTTTCGCCTGGACCGTATCAAGCAGGTCGAAGTGACGAGCGAAACGTTTTCCCCTCCGGTCAACTTTGATGCGCTTGCAGCGCTGCAACGTGCGCTCGCCTCTGTCCCGAGAGTCTGGCAGATCGAAGTGTGGCTAGAGACCACATTGGAGGAGGTGCAGCGCCAGACGCGTTTTCCAAAAGCGATGTTTGAAGAGATGGACAATGGAGTCATCTTGCGCGTTGATGTCGAAGACCTGCCATGGATGGCTCGCTTGCTAGCCGGTCTGGGCATTCCATTCATCGTCCATCGCCCCCTGGAATTACGTGACGTCTTGGGCCAGTACGCACGCACGCTGGCACGCTATGCTAAACGCAGCGGAGCGTAAGGTCTCAAGCGGCTTGCAAGAGGAACGTCTGGCTCCTCGCAGTGCTGACGCTCAGTCTGATGGAAAGAAGAGCCGCTTGCTGTATACAGTTTCAACGTATTCCCATCGCTCGCGGCATCATCAACGCAGGAGCAACTGCGGCATTTATGCTTGGATAAAGGCTACTTTAGTTGAAGTAGTCATGGATATATATCATGGCCAAATGACACATATCCTGGCCTATGAGTCCACTTGGAATGGAGAGCATTTCCCGGAGAGAGGATCGCAAAGGAGAATGGAACTCGCGGTCAGGATATGTGTCTCGCTCAAATGAAGGCAAGAGAAGACAATCAAGGCTAGAAGCCGCTTCAAGCGTATGTGCGGTCAATTTATTGGGGCTCTTGGACAGATTAAGTGTGCCTGCTTGCTTTGGGCAGGTACTGATCACGCATCAGGGATGTAAGGGATGAGCCCTTGGCGGAATGCAGCCTCCTGCCTAGGTAACACTGCAACGTGCGGCATGTTCTCCTCTCAAGAGCGATGAGACAAATACGTTGCTCTGCCGATGTCAGGTTATCTCTTCTGCTGTAGACTGCGAGCAGATTTCCTATCTTATGCTAAGCAGGAGGTACCTGATGAAGGAAGCAAGTACTTGGCGGTATGCTCTGGCACAGCAACTTGCGTCACACTATCGTGCCAACCCAAAAGTGGCAGCCGTGATCGTAGAAGGTTCTGTCACTCGGGGCTATGCCGACCGCTCCTCGGACATCGACCTGGCTGTCTTCTGGACGGAACCACCAACGGAAAAGGAACGCAGGGACATCATCAAACATGCCAGGGGAAGACGCTGGCAGCTTTTTCCCTATAACAGAGAAGAAGCCTGTTGGTCGGAAGCGTTCGAGGTGACGGGGGTTGCCATTGACGTGCGGCATGTAGGTGTCGAGGCCACCGAGCGCATCCTGGGTGATGTACTTGAGCGCTGTGATCCCTCTCTTGCCAAACAGCAGCACATTGCTGCACTCCTCTCGGCCCTGCCGCTCTCCGACCCATCAGTGCTCACACGCTGGCAGCAGCGAGCGAAGGTCTATCCACACGAACTGGAAGTGGCCATGGTACGAGCACACCTGCTCTTTCGCCCAGCTTGGGAGCAAGAGATGCTGGCAGAGCGCAACGATCTGCTCGTCCTCTACGAGTCCTTCTGTACTAGTGAGCAGCACCTCCTCCTGGTGCTCATGGGACTGAACCGCATCTACTACCCTGGATTTCGGTGGGTGGATCGACTGATAGAACAGATGCCCATTGCCCCTCTCAATCTTGCCTCTCGTTTCAAACAAGCCTTCGGCGTCGTCAGTATCGACCCGCTGGCCGGGGTCTACCAGCTCCATGAACTCATTGAGGAGACCTTCAGCCTGGTGGAGACCCACCTGAGTGAGTTTGATACTGCCCAGCCACGAACGCTGTTTCGAGCGCGGCGCCGGATCTGGGAACGTGTGCTGGATGGACTCCTGTAGGAAGCCTGAAACAACAGGGGAGCTCTACATATCTGTATCTATCTATCGGCACATCTTCTCCAGACAATACTATGACATCCACCTGCAGCCTTTCGGATGCACGGATCAGTTCCCAAACATGTGCTATACTGTTTGGGAACCACTGTGTCGGAAGCATCTGGTGATACGTATGAGGAACCATGACCCCACTATTCCTATAGTACAAGATGATACCTTGATCTACCAGAGGGGTGAGCAGGACTATCGGCTGCCGGTGGGAACACCAGCCTGGTACGGCTGGTTAAGCACAGCCCGCACCTTCGCCTTTCGCAGTGCGTTCGGGACCTTCACCGCTCGCAAAGAGCAAGCGAGCAATAAGCGTGGTGGCTGGTATTGGCGAGCCTACCGCAAGCGTGAAGGAACGCTCCACCGGGTCTATCTCGGCAAATCGGAGGAGGTGACACTCCAACGGCTGAACGCCGTGGCAGTGACCCTGGCCGGACAGGACGGTGTCGATGGAGACGAGCGTGAGCCTGGCCAGCGTGTTCTGCAGGGACAGCTGGAAGCCACAAGTGACCACGGGGAAGCCTCCAATAGCGCGGCCAGACGTTCCTCCCCCCTCCCGTTGCTTCTCACGTCGCAGATTGGACGGGGGCGGGAGGTCGCTGCGGCCTGTACCCTGCTCCTGCGTCCTGAGGTGCGTTTACTGACCCTCACCGGCACTGGAGGCGTAGGCAAGACGCGCCTGGCACTCCAGATCGCGACTGAGGTGCAGGGCGGCTTCACCGATGGAGTCTGCTTCGTCTCGCTCGCTCCCATTCACGATGCCGAACTGGTCCTTCCCACCGTGGTGCAGGCACTCGGCCTGCAAAGGAGCAGCAACCGACCGCCACTGGAGTTGCTGAAAGCGATACTGCGTGAGCAACACCTGCTGTTACTGCTGGACAACTTCGAGCAGGTGGTAGCGGCAGCACCGCTGCTGCTAGAACTGCTGACCGCCTGTCCGCATCTGAAGCTTATGGTGACGAGTCGTGAGGTGCTCCATGTGCGCGGCGAACGCGAGTTTGTGGTGCCGCCGTTAGCGCTGCCTGATCCGAAGCATCTGCCCGACGGTGAGACCATGTCACGCTATGGCGCGGTCGCCCTCCTCCTCGAGCGGGCGCGGGAGGTCGACCCGAGCTTCCAGCTTACCACCGACAATGCCCCGCTCATCGCCGAGATCTGTCTCCGTCTCGATGGGTTGCCCCTGGCGATTGAACTCGCCGCAGCGCGTCTCAAGCTGCTCCCCCTCGCAGCACTGCTGGAGCGGTTAGAGCATCGGCTGGCCGTCTTGACGGGTGGGTCGCGCGATCTGCCTGCTCGCCAGCACACGCTGCGCGACACCATCGCGTGGAGCTACGAACTGCTCTCGGAGGAGGAACAGCGGCTCTTTCGCCTGCTCTCGGTCTTCGTCGGCGGCTGCACCCTGGAGGTGGTGGAAGCCCTATATGGTGCGCTTGGAGGTGAGAGAGCACACGTGCTGGATGGGGTGAGTTCGCTGCTGGATAAGCACTTGCTGCGCCAGGCCCAACAGGAAAGTCGCGAGCAGGGCGACCGGCGCCTGTTGATGCTGGAGACGATCCGCGAGTATGGCTGGGAGCGCCTGGCTACGTGTGGCGAGATGGAAGAGACCAGGCGGGCTCACGCAGTGTACTATCTGCATCTTGCGCAGGAGGCTGAAGCGCACCTGTTCGGGGCAGAGCAGGAGCGATGGTTTGCTCGGCTGGAGCAGGAGTATGACAACCTGCGCATGGCACTGAACTGGGGAGTGGAGCAAGCGGGAGGTGAGGAGACAGGGCAGAAGAGAGAGGTAGCTTTGCAGTTAGCAGGAACCCTGGTCCGCTACTGGGCGGTGCGTGGGCCTCTGAGTGAAGGGCTCGCCTGGCTGGAGAGAGCCCTGGCGAACACCAAGAGCGTTCCGGCGCCTGCGCGGATCAGGGCGCTCAGCGGGGCATCCTGGCTGGCATTTTTCCTGGGCGATGGCGAGCGGGCAGAGGTGCTGTGTGAGGAGTGCCTGCAGCTGTATCGAGCGGCCAGGGAGACGAGGGGGACACAAGATCTGGCGGCATCACTGCTGTGGCTCGGGTGGTTTCCCTTGACGCACGACAACGATGACGAGGTCCGCTTCCTGCTGGAGGAGAGCCGTGCGCTCGCCAGGGAGGTGGGAGACAAAAGAAACCTTGCCTACTTGCTCCATTTTCTCGGCATGGCTGCCATCGACCAGGGCAACTATGCGGAAGCTCGTTCACTGCTGGAAGAGAGCCAGAGGTACTACAGGGAGATGAATGATAAGGAGGACCTCGTCTGGTCGTTCCTCTACCTGGGGCAGCTCTTCTTTGCTCAGGGCGATACGATGCGCGCCTATGCACTCGTTGAGGAAGGACTGGAGCAGGCCCGTGGGACGAATTACACGATAGGCTCAGCTTGCTCGCTGTATTTGTTAGGACGATTTGCGCTCGCCCAGGGTGAACTGACCAAAGCACAGTCCTGGCTCGAAGCGAGTTTGGCCGTATTTGAATCATCAGGGCTGCAACCGAACATCGCTCAGGTCCTTTCCTGGTTGGCAGGCATTGCCCTTGTGCGGGGCGATAGGGCGAAAGCTAGCACCTTGTGCGAGAGAAGTATCGCGCTCTCCCGGCAGATGGATGACCAGGAGAGCATGGCCCTCTTTCTACAGGAGTGGGGATGCATGGTCGCACGTCGAGGGGATAGCGCATGGGCAACGCAGCTCTGGGGAGCCGCCGAAACGCTCGGTGCTACGACGCAAAGCGTGCGGCCATTCGATCTCTTCACCCTCTTTTCCATGCTTGGCGAGCATGCTGACTACGAGCGTATGAGAGCCGCAGTCCGCGCCGAGCTCGGAGAACAGGCCTTTGCCCAGGCCTGGGCCGAGGGGCGGAGGATGACGCCAGAGCAAGTCATCGCAGCACAAGGACAGCCAATGAGCCCCGGCCGAACTCGTACGAAGGCCAGGACGAACAAGCACAAGAGCCTTTCGCCAAACTCTCCCTATGGCCTCACCGAGCGCGAGGTCGAAGTGCTCCGGCTGGTGGCACGAGGCCTCTCTGATGCCCAGGTCGCCCAAGCCCTGGTCATCAGCCCACGCACCGTCAATGCGCATCTCCGCTCCATCTACGGTAAACTGAACATTACCTCACGCAATGCCGCGACCCATTTTGCCATCGAACAGCATCTCATCTAGTTTCATCATGCTTCGTCCCCGCCTCGCCTTCTCTCATGCTCTTCATCTCAGTACTGGTCATGCAGACACCCTTGCCTAGGTAGGCTTCAGTGTGAGGCGTTTCCCTATCACCTCCCGCCGCTTATAAATAGGCAACACCAATACGTTGCTTTGCCGATGTGCCAGCAAGCTCAATACAGTAGACTCTCAAGTAGCAGATCACCTCAGCATTCATCCCAGCAAACAGATCATCACTGAATGCCTTGAGGATTGAGCGTATGGCCTGTAAAGGAGCGGACAAACCGTACCCACGAATTGCTGAGCGCTATAGCACTGACAAAGAGGAGGTATTGCTTTATGAAACTTGGACTGCATATCGTTGACTTCAACTGGCCGGGGGAGCCGGACCCCCTTGGCGCCAGGCTAGCCGAGATCGCGCAGGCCGCCGAGGGTTATGGGTTCGATTCCATCGCCGTGGGAGACCACCTCTGGCTGAGTCCCTGGATGGGCGGGCCGCAGGGCCCGATGCTGGAGAGCTACACAACCCTGGCGTTCCTGGCCGCCCACACCAGCCGGGTCAAGCTGATGACCATCGTCACGGGGACGCCCTACCGCTATCCAGGCGTCCTGGCTAAGACGGTTACCACGCTGGACGTGCTCTCCGGCGGCCGTGCGTGGCTCGGCATCGGGGCCGGCGACTATGAGGAGGAGGCACGGGGGCTGGGGATTCCCTACCCTCCGCTCAAAGAGCGCTTCGAGATGCTGGAGGAAACACTCCAGATCTGCTTGCGCATGTGGAGCGGTGCGCGTGGTGATGAGCGTCCCTTCGAGGGAACGCACTACCGGCTCGAGCGCCCGCTCAACCTCCCGCAGAGCCTGAGCAGGCCTCACCCACCGATCCTGATCGGCGGGGACGGCGAGCACAAGACCCTGCGCCTGGTGGCGCGCTACGCCGACGCGTGCAGCCTGCGCCCGCGTCCAGAGCTGCCGAGGAAGTTGGAGGTGCTGCGCCGGCATTGCGAGGCCGAAGGGCGGGATTACGACGCGATCGAGAAAACCTGCGTGTTCGCCTTCGACGTGGGCGAGGACGGCTCCAGGACGGGTGAGCTAATCCAGCGGCTGCGCTGGTTCGCCGGCATGGGGATTCAGACCGTCATGGGTCGAGTCGAGCACGTAGACCACATCACGCCGCTGGAGGAGATCGGTCGCGAGGTCATCCCGGCGGTCGCCGACCTCTGAACTTGAGCATTGTGGAGCGTTCGAGAAGAAAGGGCTTGCGCCATTTACTTCACCGCATCATTCATATGCAGGCCAATCTGGAGGCGAATCGTGTGGGCGCGATGCCAGTCTTGTATCGGCTCGCTTGAACCTTCACGGCCTGGTAGGAAAGAAATTAGAAGGAGGTTTTCTTATGAAGGCAGTACGAATCCTACAAGGGATAGCAGGTATTGCTGGCCTGGGAGCACTGACCCTTGGACTGTTATTCTGGATTGCCCAGGTGAACTTCATCAACATTCACATGTTGTTTGGCCTCACCGTGGCCCTCTCACTGCTGGTCCTCAGTATCGTGGTGGTTTTCACCAGAGGGATGAGGCTGCTGGGAGCCGTTGGCATCGTGTATGCGCTCATCCTTCCCGTCTTTGGATTGACGCAGGCCACCTTGCTCGAGGGCCCCCTGCACTGGCTGATCCAAACGGCTCACCTGCTGGTCGGCCTGGGCGCACTCGCGTTAGCAGGCATCATGGGTACACGCTACCTGCGTCTCAAGTCGGCAGCCGTACCCAAGGCAACGGTGTCTCAAGTCGAAAAATAACACAGAAGGAGGAAAGATTGTGTCGAAGAACCTGTTTGCCCTGCTGGTACTGGGCGGTGTGATCACTTTTCTTCTGGTCGCCTGCGCCACCACCAGCGCCGATACCAGTTCAACACCGAACCAGGTGCATATGAACACGACGGATTTTGTCTCGTCATCTATCACCATCAAAAAGGGGGAGCGTATCACGCTGATTGATGATACGTTGACGCCGCACATCATCGCCAATGGGATCTGGGAGAACGGCACGGCGAAACCGACCAGAGAGCCAGGCGTACCGGAGGTCAAGGACGTGCAGATCAACGGCTTCAGTCAAGGCACTATCGGCCCCTTCACCATTGCAGGCACATTCCATTTCTACTGTACCATCCACTCCAGTATGAACCTGACAGTCATCGTCCAGTAGGCCCATCCTTTTGATGGTGGGTATGTCGTTCCATAAGAAGGAGGTGTATCGATGCAATACGAACGCAGGTGGCTGGCAGTAGTTGCCATTGGCCTCTCGCTCTTTCTTTCGGCTCTGGATGCGACGATCGTTGCGCTTGCGCTGCCGTCGATCGCACACCAGTTGCAGCTCTCGGATAGCCTTGTGTCCGCGGTGACCTTGAGCTATGCGATCCCTCTGACCGTACTCATCCTCCCCTCTGGAGACCTGGCTAGCCGCTTCCGCGTGCTCCCGACCTTCCTGGTCGCCGTGCTGGGATTCGGCCTGGGGAGTCTTACCTGTGGCCTGGCACCGAACTTCGCGCTCCTGCTGGTGGGTCGTGTGATACAGGGGTGTTTTGCAGCGTTGCTTGCCACGCAGGGCATTGCTGTGGCCGCAGCCGTCGTCTCACCTGGCGAGCGCGGGCGCGCTATGGGCATCGTCGGGGCGCTCGCCCCTCTGGGCGGTGTCGCGGGTCCAGGCATAGGCGGCCTGCTGCTGGCGAACTTTGGCTGGTCAGCCATCTTCTTTGTGAATGTGCCGATCTGTCTGCTGGCGGCCCTGCTGGGGATCTTCAGCTTGCGCGGCGTGCGCCTGGGAGACCGGCGATCAGGCAGCGCCTATCGCCAGATGGGAGGATTGCTGCGTCGCTCGCAGTTCCTGTGGGGACTCCTGGCGTTTTTCTGTAGTGTGACGGTCGCTGGTGCTCTCTACTACCTCTTACCGTTTGACCTGAGCGGTGTGCAGCACATCGCCCCATCTCTCGCGGGCGTGGTCCTGCTCTGCGTGCCACTGGGAATGGGGGTGATGGGAATCCTGGGCGGCTCCTTGACCGATCGCTACGGTGCAAAGCCTTTCATCCTGACAGGCTCAGGTGTGCTGCTCGTCGGCTTGCTCATGCTCACGTTGATTATCCAGGCCCCAACAACTGCACTCAATCTCGCCTGGCGCCTGCTGCTCATCGGCATTGGCATTGGCCTCTTTACCGGGCCCAATCAGACCCTCCTCATGAGTGTCGGCGCGCGGGAAACGATGGGAGCTGCCAGCGCGCTCTCCAACCTTGGGGCTCGCATCGGTTCTGTCTGTGGTCCCCTGGCGTTGGGTCTCACCTGGACCTTCCTCGCCAGCTTCTCGGCCCAAATGGGTATTGGAATCCTGGTGGTAGACGGGTTCGCTGTGCTGAATCTGCTCTTCGCCTGGCTGGCAGTACAGAGGAGATCACGCGGCTTCTCTACAGAGGAAGAGCCTGAAACCGCAAGCAAGAGGAGATCCCATGCAGAAGCTCTTTGAAGAAGGAGAACGAACCATGGAACTGAAGATTGTTCACCCGTTCGCGAGCCGAGCGAAAGGTTTTCAAGAGTTTGTCGTTGATGTTTGAGCACGAAGGAGAAGTTTCCATGATTGAGACCCCTACCCGTCGCTGGACCACCGTAGTCACGGTGATCAGCGTTCTGATTGTTGTAGAAGTCATTACCTTTCTTCTCGCGACGCTGTTGCACCTGGGCATACAGTTCCCGCTGGGATTCTCGGAACCCCAGATCATTCCTGCCGCCATTGTCGAAGGACTCTGCGGGATCTTCCTGGCGGTGAGTGCCTGTGCCGTGTTCGCCCGCAAGACCTGGGCGTGGTGGGGAGCTATAGCTGCCCACGCCTTTGCAGTGGCAGGCGTCCTTCTAGGGATCACTGCACTCGCATTGGGCCTTGGCCCCAGCACTGAGGCAAACACTATCTATCATCGGGTCATACTGGTGGCACTCGTAGTCGTCCTGGCTCTGCTCGCGACACCCGGCGCAAGAGCCGCACTGGGTCGCAGCCATCGGGTCTTAAAAGAAGGATGACAGATGACGAGCCATAGTCAGTAAGCAACATCTCTGTGGCTCGGTAGCAGATGACAAACAATGCTTCTCGATGGGGTTCCAGGTTCAATTTGGAAGCATTTAGTCCCTTAGCGAAGAAAGGCATGCCAATGTATACACACACCCTTCGGATCAATCGACTCAGTCAGTTGGTACGCTTTCTCAGCGTCTTACGCCTCTTCCTCTGGACGATGAGGCTGATGTACCGTGAACGTCGCTGGGCGATCGGTGCATATTTGCGCGGCGCCGGTTCGGGTGGTATGAGGCCATCGACTTTCTGGCCATCCTCCTTGGCTATGCCAGCAGCTTCGAGCGCACCCTGGAAGACTTTTATGATCGTCTGCTCCCCTTTGCTCTCCCGTTCATGAGCCTGTTTGGACGGGAGCGTCTCCCTGCACGCTCGACGCTCAGTCGGTTTCTTGCCGCCTTCGACCAGGATGCTCTCGAAGCTGTGCGGTCCCTGTTCCTGGAAGCTGTGCTGGCCCGGCCACGGACCGATGAGCCTGGAGGAGGGTTGTGGGATCGCTGTGGTGAGCAGTGGCTGGTCTTCGATGTGGATGGGACGAAGGCTCGCTGCACGGCAACGAGCCTTACCAAAACCTCCCGATCGTCCGGCTCCCCATCGCCGCTTGCGCGGAATCTGTGAGCCTGGCTACACCGGAGGCAAACGCGGGGAGATCGTTGGGACGCGCACGACGGTGTTGCAGGCGCATACGCACCAGTGGCTGGGGACGTTCGGCGGCGCAGGCAACGGCGATTACCGTGGAGAACTGCGCCGCGCGGTGGCAGCCATCCAGCGCTATCTGGATGCGCAAGGTCTCCCACGCGAGAGCGCCATCATCCGCCTGGATGGGCAGTATGGCAATGGGGCGCTCGTGGCGGATCTGGCAGAGTTCGCCTATGTGATGCGCGGCAAAGACTATCAGCTCCTTGATCGACCTGAGGTGCAGGCCCGTCTCCACCTCCCCCCCGATCGAGCCTCCGACCCATCCTGAAAGCGGCACCACCCGTCTGCTCTACGATTGTCCTGAGCTGGTCATTGGTCCGGCTGAAGAGCGGAGTCGCGTGGTGATCGCTACCCATCCTGCAGGCACGACAAAGAGTCCTGTGGGCACTCTG
>WNEZ01005606.1_pt1 | contig 22151 bp, 20 predicted proteins | sample 5400521 | NCBI WGS metagenome assembly WNEZ01 (sample SAMN13153339, study PRJNA577476) | soil metagenome | isolation source: 120 cm saprolite under Douglas fir tree site 2 hole 1 replicate 1 | place: USA:California | collected 2015-04-18 | reverse complement strand
TCGAGGCAGCGGTCGAGGTGCCGCTCGCCTTGCTCAAACGCTTTCGGGCCACGGATTTATAGATCCTGCTGTTTTGACCTATTAGGCCTGCGACCGAAATTTACAACGATAGCGTTGGCAAATCCCGACCAGATCTGCACGGTGAGCGGGAAGCCATGCTCTTCCAGTGTTTTGAGCCAGGTGGCGATAGCTACTCCAACCTCATCCTTTTTTACTGGAGGGTTTGCACCCAGTTCACGAGCGCCTGCCCAACCTCATCAGGAGAGTCCTCCTGGGGATAATGGCGCCCTCGCACGGTCATCTCGCTTTGCGCTGGAAAGGCTCGGCAGAACGCTCGTGCGCTCGGCAGCATCGTGCCCGGCTCGCTCTGAATGAAGAATTTAGGAATGGAGCTGCTGGAAAGCCACTCTCCGTAGGCCGTGACAATCTCGGTCACATCGGCTGGCTCTCCATCAAAGGGAAGCTGACGTGGCCAGGTGAGCGTAGGACGACGCCCTTCGCCCGGCTCGGCAAACGGACGCCGGTAGTGGGCCATCTCTTCCTCCGTCAAACGGCGCAGAAGAGTATTGGGGAGGTTGACCTCGATGAAGCGGTTTTCTTCCAGGATCATCAGTTCCCCGGCTTTAGATCGCAACGCCTGGAAGAGCTGGCGTGCGGGTTCGGGCATCTCGCTCCAGGTGCCTGGTTTGACGATCGCTTCCATATAGGCGATGCAGTAGATCTGTAGCAATGTTGTCAGTAGCTCTCTTCTAATACCCTTCTCTGTATGTGAATAATCACTCACATTGAGAAGTATAGTCGGAAGAAATGTCTCTGTCAACTGGACTTTCGGATAGGATAGGGCTATAACTTTTCTTTGATCTACCGAGGTAGCGCTCGAACAGCCAGTCCAGGAATGTTTTAGCGAATTCTGGGTCGTCGTTGACCTGCTTGTAGAATTTGAAGTGACCATCGATCATATCCTGGAGCAGGTCATTTACTACGTGGTCAAAGGTGAGGCGGGCATTTTCGGGTGGATTGACGCGCACGCTCGCTTCGAGCGCTGCGTTGTCTGACAGTCTCTGTTCTATTTCACGTATACAGAGCTTATCATCTTCGGTGAAGTCCGTTCCAAAATGTTCATTGAGTTCCTGAATAATCTGGGATAAAGGCTCGAGTTCTTCGTTGCCAAGGGTATATATTTGTTTCGGACCGATTGGTTCAATCTCTGTTGTACCACGTGGGAGCGTTAACTTGCCTTTACTTGTTTGCTTAATGCGATAGGATTCTATATCGATGTTCTGTTGGATCTCAATAGGAAGGCGCTCCAGAGATGTGGGGAGTTTTCGTAAGAGCAGCCTGCCAAATACATAGAGCTTTTCGAGGTCGGTATCTACGAAGGTGATCACCTGAGAGAGGAAAGCGTATAAGCGAACGTAATCGGTGAGATGGCCTTTAAAATCGGCCTTCTCTTCATCTAAAGCCTCTTTGTAGCGTTCGACAACCGGTTCCAGGGCCGCATACAGCTTATCCTGCGTTCCTTTCGTATCAAAGTAGATCGCGGCAAAACGATTGATCTCTTCTTCAGTATAGAAGTGGTAGCCTGTGAGTTTTGTCTGAAGGTCGTACAAGAGGTTCGGGTCTGTGCCTTCACTAAGCAATGTTTTCTCGTAGTAAGGCGCAAAGGCTTTCTGAATCTCTTCCGCTTCGTTAGCGAAATCGAGCACCATGGTTTCGTTCTTGCCTGGATAGGTGCGGTTGAGGCGCGAGAGTGTCTGCACGGCATTGACGCCGCCTAGCTTCTTATCTACATACATTGTATGCAGTAGAGGCTGATCGAAACCTGTCTGGAATTTGTTGGCAACGATGAGTATGCGATTTGCGTCCTGTTTGAACGTTTCAGCGGTTTGCGTTTCTGGAAAGCCGTTCATATTCGACTCGGTGTAATCTATGCCTCCGTCCCGCACGGTTCCAGAGAAGGCGACCAGCGCTCTATAGGGATAGCCCTTCTCTTTCAGATACCGATCTACTGCCCGTTTGTAGCGCACGGCATGCAGGCGCGAGCGGGTCACGATCATAGCTTTGGCTTTGCCGTCGATCAGGTGAGCTACCTGTCCGGCAAAGTGCTCAGCCATAATCGCTACCTTTTTGGCGATGGTTTGCTCATGCCGGTCAACGAAGGATTTGAGCAACAGGACAGCCTTAGTACGGTCATAATGGGGGTCGGTCTCGATCTTTTTGAGGAGACTCCAATAGGTTTTGTAGGTGGTGTAGTTCTCCAGCACATCAAGGATGAAATGCTCTTCTATTGCCTGCCGCATTGTGTAGAGGCTGAACGCTTCATATTTGCCATCTTCGCGCCGCGTACCGAAAAGTTCAAGTGTCTTGGGCTTAGGTGTCGCGGTGAACGCAAAGTAGCTTACATTGGGCAAGTACCCGCGCTTCTTCATCTCTTCAGCTATACGGTCCTCAAGATCCTCGCCCTCCTCGCTCTCTTCTATGTCGGCTTCATCCAGGCTTCCTATCGTCAGCACTGATTTCAGGCTTTTGGTGCTTTCGCCGCTCTGAGAGGAGTGGGCTTCATCTATGACGACGGCAAAGCGTTTCCCTGGCAGTGATCCGACCTGGTCCACAATCACCGGGAATTTTTGCAGCGTCGTGACGATGATGGTCTTACCGTTTTCAAGGGCATCTTTGAGTTGGCCAGACGTCGTATCAATGTTCTCGACCACACCCAGGGTTTGCTCGAACTGCTGCACCGTTTGCTGGAGTTGCCTGTCGAGCACCCGACGGTCTGTAATGACGATGATCGAGTCAAAGACTCGCTTATCCTGGTCATCATGCAGTACCGAGAGTTGATGAGCCAACCAGGAAATGGAATTACTTTTACCGCTTCCCGCGCTATGTTCGATGAGGTATCGTTGTCCAGGTCCTTTCTGGCGTGCATCGGCTACTAAGCGGCGCACGGCATCGAGCTGGTGATAGCGAGGGAAAATCAGGCTTTTCTTGCCTATCTTTCTACCCTTATCATCGAGTTCCTCGATCTCCTGAATGAATTGCTGTACAAGGTTGAGCACGCTATTTCTGGCCCAGATGTTCTCCCAGAGATAGGCCGTAGCGAAGCCTTTCCATGATGGTGGGTTGCCCGCGCCACCATTGCGCCCCAGGTTGAAAGGCAGAAAACGAGTTTTAGGCCCCTCCAGGTGCGAGGTCATGTAGACAAGGTCGGGATCGACAGCGAAATGAGCCAGGCAGCGGCCAAAGGCGAAAAGCGGCTCGCGAGGATCGCGATCAAAACGATACTGTTGAATAGCGTTCTGGACGTTCTGTCCCATGAACGGGTTCTTGAGTTCAGCAGTGAAGATCGGCAGGCCATTGAGGAAGAGCACAAGATCCAGGCTGTTCTTGTTTCGCTCACTATAATGCAGTTGGCGAATTTCGCTGAAGATATTCGCGGCATAGAGGTTCAGCAATTCATAGTTCAATCCACTCGATGGGTGAAAGTAGGCAAGCCGAAACTTGCAGCCGTTGGCCTTGATGCCTTTACGCAGCACATCTAGGGTGCCGCGGGTGCGCAGTTCGCTTGCCAGGCGATGTAGGAAAGCTGTCCTGGCATCGGCTTCGTGCTGCTTCTTGAATTTCTCCCATTCTTTGGGTTGCGTGGCATAGATGAAATTCAGGACATCTTCGGGAATGAGGCAGAGGGTTTTGTCATAGTCTTCCGAGATATGCTTACGGTAGCCGCCCGGTGCAACGTTGTTCGGTGTCAGGTTGCTGGTGGCTGGGCCGTATAGTGGAGGAGGTTGGTGTATACCTTGCGGTGTCGAATGCGCCGGAGGCAAACCGCTAGATAGAAGTACTTCCTCGATTGTGCCTTCTAGGTTCTTTTCAGAGATGTCCATGAGGTAGCCTCCTCACTCCAATTCCTTATCAAATCTCGACGGGCTCCAGATTTCCTCGCAGATGAGCTGATAAAGCTCCTGCCTGGTATCAAGATCAGCCTTTTTGAATGTCAGATGTGGTCTAAAAGGAAGGTGGCTGCACCACTTATATTCGCGCTGGTAGTAGTCAATGGCATACTTTTTGTTACTTAATAAATCGCTGACCGACTTTGCTTGAGCGTCGATTTTGTTTACGTTCATGTTGTTCCCCCTACAACGTAAATAGAATGTTCCTTTTTAATTTAAAGTCGAAATACCTTCCTCCACCCTAGAAGTCTCGTCGTCCTTTGACAAGATCTCCCCTCGCACATCGATCTTCCCCGTCACTGCTGCGGAGATAAGAGCAGTGCTATACTCTTTTAACTTCTCGATGCCCTCACGAATTCTGGAAATGAGGGCATCTATTTTGGCTGTCTCACGGTCAAGGTAGGTTGCTATAACGCGTTGTTGGGCGATAGAGGGAACGAGTACTACAAATTTACGTAGGTCCGCTTGAAACAGGTGAGGCACGCCCATACCACCTTTCATTCTTTGAATAAATCCTTGAACATAATTTGAAGATAGAAACCAGTAAAGAAAGATGCTATCCAATAACTCAAATGGTCGTATAACGGCAATTGAGCTGTTTACCGTCGCAGGAGCAGGTAAAGATCTAATGACACTAGTGATTCCGAGGGTTGAACCATCTTTCGCAACTAGCACATCACCCACCTTCAGCATAATTTCAGGTGACTCGAAATACCGTTCAGCATTGATGTAGTTGACGTTCTCAAAATCAATATCTCTTCCTTTGATATTAGGAGTGGAGAGAAATATATAGCCTTCATCAACATATTCGGAAGCTTTTAATCCTTTCCATCCAAGACGAGCTTTTACAGTGCATTCTATCCCAATTCTACCTATCCTCCAGTTCACAGGAATCCTCCCCAACCACTCTACACCCGAATCCTTCATCGGCACTGTAGGGTCGAGTCCCTTAGTAACTGCATGACTAATGAGAGCAGCGCGCTTCTCCTGCAAGAGCTTGATCAGTCGCTCCTTCTTCGCTATTAGAGCGTTGATTCTGTCTGTTTCGCGGTCCAGGAAGGCAGCGAGGGCATATTGTTCGGATAGCGGAGGAAACTGGACAGGAAGATTTCCAATTTGTTCGCTACTCACTCGTGGCATTTTTGTACCATATGTCAGAGAATTGACCAGTTCGATAAAATCCTCTGAAAGCAATCGATAGAACAGAAATTTCCCATTTACAGTGCCATCAGGTTGAAGTACAAGCAACTCGGTTGTACAAACACCACTAAAGTCTATATTGACCACTTTTGCTAGATATGGCCGTAATTTGCCGAAGAGAACATTTCCCTTTTCAAAAACCCCAACCGTACTCTCTACATTTTCAATCGGGGCATCAAGCAATAGACGGCCAGTTTTTGATTCGATGTTCTCAAGTCCAAGATATGGAAGATCAACAGGCTTTTCAATTAGTTTTGATGTTGACGCTGGCGCAACGTACTTTAACCGCTTCACTTCCCAATGCGCCGGAATCTTCCCCAACCATTCCACGCCCGAATCCTTGTAAGCAGGATAGGCCTTCCACTTTCCAGTGCTAGATGCAGTTGCAGCCGGCTTTGTTTGAGTCATCCTGCCACCTCCCGTAACATTTCCAGGATATCCTTCTCCAGCAACTTGATATCCACCTCAATCTCTTCTAGAGGCCTTGGGGGCTGATATTTGTAGAAATAGCGGTTAAAGTTGATCTCGTAGCCTACCCTCCCAATCTCACCATCCTTGTGGTCGCGGATAGCCGTATTAACCCAGGAATCTGGTACGTGTGGCTTGACTTCGCGCTCGAAGAATGTCCAGATATCTTCTTTGAGTGGCACGTTTTCGGTATCGCGTAGCTCTGGGTCAGGTTCAGGATTGCCATCCTTATCGCGGCAGATTTCGGCTGTCTCGTCTCGCTCGGAGAGGGCTGTGAGGATAGCCTTGCGCATAAGTGGGGAGAGCCTGAGACCTGAGAATTTGGCGGTACTGTCAAGCACCCACTCAAAGGTTGGACGATCTTTGAAGAGGGTATTTGGTAAATAGGTTAGCATGGCAAGGATTGCCTCTTGTTGCTTGCGGCCTTCTGCCTCTTCAGATGCTTTCTCCTGCGGGCTTTTCTTTTTGCTGGTTGCCAGGTCCTGGAAGGCTTTTTGATGCTGTAGACGAGCGACACGTTCCGAGTTAGCCTGGAAGTTGAGCCTTAGGGGACGTTCTACAGTGACCTTGCGATAGCCAAAATCGGTCGTGTCAAATATTTTGGAGTTTTCGCCCTCCTGGAAAGATAGAAAGTTTTCGGTGATACGCCTGATGTGTTCTTTCGAGATTTCACGGCGTTTCTCGCCAAGGCTCTTGCGCATCTGCACCCAAAAGTCTGTGGCATTGATTAATTGCACCTTACCTTGTCGTTGTAGCTCTTTGCGGTTGGTTAGCACCCACACGTAGGTCGAAATACCGGTGTTGTAGAAAAGCTGTTCAGGTAGGGCTACGATGGCCTCAAGCCAATCGTTCTCCAGTATCCAGCGACGAATCTCGCTCTCACCGCTGCCAGCATCGCCTGTGAAGAGCGGCGAACCATTCATGACGATGGCTACGCGGCTTCCGCCTGTGTCTGGATCCTGCATGCGAGCAAGCATATGTTGGAGAAAGAGTAGTTGCCCATCACTGATACGCGGGGTTCCAGCGCCAAAACGGCCTGCATAACTTCGCTTAGCTTCGGCCTCTACAGCCGCCTGGTCCATTTTCCACTCTTTACCGTACGGGGGATTGGTGAGCAGATAATCGAAGTGCTTGTCAGCGTGCTGGTCCTTCGAGAGGGTGCTACCGAATTTGATGTTCTCTGCATCGCGACCGTCGGCACTCTTCATATAAAGGTCGGATTTGCAGATGGCAAATGTCTCTCCATTCAATTCCTGACCAAAGAGGTGAACTTCTGCATTTGGGTTGATTTCGAGTATGCGTTCCTTTGCGATGGTGAGCATGCCACCCGAGCCGCAGCAGGGGTCGTAGACAGTACGCACGATGTGACTATGTTTTAGGGCATCCTGATCCTGCGCCAGCAAGAGGTTGACCATCAGGCGAATCACCTCACGTGGCGTAAAGTGTTCACCAGGATTCTCGTTTAGAGCTTCGTTAAATTTGCGGATGAGTTCTTCGAAAATATAGCCCATCTCAAGGTTCGGGACTACATCGGGATGGAGGTCTATGTTCTTAAATTTTTCCATCACTAGAAAGAGGAGGCCAGCCTCATCGAGTTTGTTGATGGTGTTGTTGAAGTCGAATTTTTCAAGCACCTCGCGCATGTTGTCGCTGAAGCCATTGATGTAGGCTTTCAGGTTGGTTGCCAGATTTGGGGCGTCATTTAGTAGTCGTTCAAAGTCATACAGGGAGGTGTTGTAAAAGGCGTACCCTGAGGCTTTACGCAGTTGGGGAGCGAGGTTGTCAAGTTTGCCTTTGAGTTCGGCGTTGACTTCAAGTACGTGTTTTTTGGTGGGTTGCAATACGCAATCGATGCGGCGGAGTACTGTGAGAGGTAGGATTACGTCCTGGTATTTGCTGCGTTTAAAGCTATCTCTGATGAGGTCCGCTACGCTCCAAATGAAGTTGACCTTTTCGCTGAAATTGTTCATAGGCTCTTTTTCTCAAGTACTTCCATTGTTGTGCCAGGCGAAGGTTTTTCATCAACCCAGGGTAGATTTGCATACCTGAATGGCTCTCTATGAGGTGCAAACATTGCATTATGATCTTGAGGCCAGGCAACCCACACTGTCATCTTCTTTCTTGCAGCTTGTAAAGGGGTAACGTAAGGCAAAGTTACCAAATACTCAAGTATTTGTCAAGGATAGTGAGAAGAACGGATGGATAAAAGCATCAATGGTTGACATCTCTGCTATATCCTGGTAACCAATGGTGTCCTACTTGACATTGTAATGTTTTGCATTACAATAGAGCTATGAAGGAGGCACACTACCATGAGTAACGAACCAACCTACAAAGGGCCAACATACCCCACCCAAGCGCACGGCTCTATTCCGGCATTTAACAGCTATGAGGAAGAAGCCGCCTTCTGGGATACGCATAGCACCACCGATTTTACCAACGAAACTGAGGCAGTAAAAGTGAGCGCCACACGCGGCCTCTCTGCAAACGTGCAAGTACGATTTGACCCAGATACAGACCACGAACTAGAGGCACTCGCACGCGAGCGCGGGATAAAAAAATCCACCCTTATACGGATGTGGGTACTAGAACGGCTACGCCAGGATCGCAACCGCTCCGCCTCATAATAACCACAACCCCCCAGGGGAAGGAGTCGGAGCAATGAGCGACCACCTGGACACACACGACCGAAAAGCAATGCTTTCCACAGATGCAAGCGTTGAATTTCATCTGATATTTGGCGGACTCTTTATGACATCGCAGCGTGACCCGAAGCAGCAGTTCCAGCTCAGCAAAAGCGCTGCCTAAGACCTGCCTTGCTATCTCGCACATCTCAAGTTAGAATTGTACCAGGTACACCGCGTGCGCGAGCAGTCAGTAAACGACCTGGAGGAGCCACAACAAGGAGAAGAAATGTTCGACATAAAAGCTTATGAAAATGAAGCCAAAACGCAAGGCTATAGACAAATACATCCTCTGCATCCCTCGTCACCTCTCATTTTGCCCAAAAGTGCTACTTGGAACGGCATCAACATTGAACATCATCTCCAGCCACCAGCAGAATGTGAAATGCGCCTGACACAGCACACCATCTGCATCTTACTCAGTGAATGCCACACCGAGAGACGTGTCGATGATGGGCATCTGCGCCGGCACCACGCGAGGAGTGGAGAGATCATCGTCTACCCAGCCTCCTCAAAGCACTGGATTCGCTGGCAAGAGAACGCTGAATTTCTGCTCCTGTTTCTTGATCCAATCCTTGTCACCCGGGCTGCAGACGAACTAGCTTCTCGCAGCACCATTGAATTTATCGAGAGTGGAAATGAAACAGAAGATCCTTTGTTGCAGCAGATCGGACTGGCACTCAAGGTTGAGATTGATGAGAGAATGGTTGCATCCTCTTCTCTCTATGCAGAGTCACTTGCCAACGCGCTCTCTGCACATCTCTTGCGGCACTACATGGTTTGGAAGCCAATACTTCGAGACGTTGCTGGCACTCATTCCGCCTCGACGATGCGACGCGTTATTGAATACATCCACGATAATCTAGAAGCCCATCTCACGCTGGCCGAACTCTCCTTTATTGCCGATATGAGTACCTATCACTTCGCACGCACATTCAAACAGGTCACAGGAATGGCACCACATCAATATGTTCTTAATGCCCGCATCGAGCGTGCCAAGAGTTTGCTCCTCCAGGGGCATTTGAGTATCGCTGAGATCGCAAGCAAGGTTGGTTTTTTTGACCAGAGCCACTTCACCCGTTACTTCAAGCGGCTCGTTGGGGTCACTCCGCAAATCCTTTTCCGCCAAAACAGCAAGAATATACTATAAAAAGAGCATGCTTTTCCAATACTTTCCCGTCTCCTGATCTTACAATTGATGCGTGAAGGGTAAAGATTGTTGCTTCGCTCTGCGCTATGAATGCTGCACGATGAGGTATCTAGGGTAGGTGAAAGGACGCTCATAACCTTTCCATGAATGTTGCAGCTCTAATTCAGTGACAAACGAAGTGATGATTTGAGTCTGATGCAGCAACTTGGAACTATTCGCTCATAGCAATAGAAGGGAAAGAACATCATGTCAATCATGCGGCGTGTACTCCTCTCAGCAATGGCCGTTCTCCTTTTTATATTGTCAGCAGATGCCGTCTCTTCAGATGCGTCTGCACAAGGATCAACACAAACCGACAAGGGACTTCAGCCCTTTACACTCTCTAGCCCAGACTTTCATGATGGAGGATCGCTGCCTGCAACAAGCGAGTACGGGGGAGGCTTCGGCTGTAATGGGGAAAACATTGCACCCACTCTCAATTGGGACTCTGTGCCACCGCAGACAAGCAGCTTTGCTCTCGTTATGAACGACGTAGATGCCGCTGTTGCTGGCGGCTTTCATCATTGGATCGTCTATAATATTCCCCCATCAGCACGAGCGTTACAAGGAAATGCTCCCTACACGGAAGGGACAAACAGCCTGAACACGCGCAGCTACTTTGGGCCGTGCCCACCTCCAACAGGGCAGGAGCATCACTACATCTTTACGCTCTATGCGCTCACCATTGATCATTTACAAAAAGAGGGATTGACCTACGATGGCTTGATCCAGGCTATCAATGGGCAGGTTGTTGGAGCGACAACGATTATTGGCACATTCCGACGTGTTCCTCCTGGAACATCATCGAATTGATCATTGAGTTCGCGCCTATAGTAACTATTCAGAACTTCTCGCCGCCTGCGGCGGCTCACCCAGGTATGGAGTGGGTGCGGGCTGTGCCGCCGCAGGCGGCACAGCCCGCACCCACTCCATACCCCTGACGAACTGCCGTAGGCAGTGAGGAGTCAAGCAGAGGGGAGACCTGCATAGTTACTGCCTATACGGGAAAACAAACTGGTTCCCCTCAAACACTTTTAAGAGAGGCGTTCCATCTAAAAATCACCAGGAGCAGAGAGAATGCTCAAGCATTCAAAAGAAATGAAGTTCGTGTTCTTTACGTCAATCTAATCAGCACGAGAAAGGAATACTTATCATGGAATTTATGGCGAGCATGAAATTTCGTCCCCAAGATCGAGCGGAGATTATTGCACGCATTCCCCAAGAGCAGGCCCGCATCAAAGCATTGAGGGAGCGAGGAGTTGAGGAAGCACTATATATTAGTTCCGATCTTTCGCGCGTTTGGATCGTGATGCAAGGGGAATCCCAGGACCAGGTGCAAAAGAATTAGGAACTTTTTACTCCGGCAACATTTGAGGGTTCCAAACAATTTCCCAGAGATGTCCATCTACATCTTTGAAATACCCTGAGTAGATACCCCATGGTCGCTCGTGCGGTTCGTCAGTCACAGTAGCCCCGGCAGCTTCTGCCCGCTTAATCAGTGCATCGACTTCTTCTTTGTTTTGCACGAGATGACCAAGACTGAACTCGGTGGGACTTGCTACTCCAACAGATTCTTTGGCATCTTTCGCTAATTCAGTACGTGGATACAGTGCAAGAATTACCCCATTTTGGAGCTCAAACATGATAACTGCTCCTGACGGCATGGTTCCTATCCTCTCTGCTTACGCACTAGCTGTCCAGCAAGTGCCTTCTTTCCTAACTTCAGAGCAGCCATGCAGTCTTGCAGAATCCCTGTCTTTGACGCATATCTGCTGCTTTTTGCTGCCATATATGTAGAAGGGATTATATATTGCTTTCCGCTGTCATTCAAGGAGAAATTTTGGCAATTACTTTATTGCTCTTGCGTTGCTCATCGGGCTTTTTCTTTGGTAATTTTCAAATTACGCTCCACTAAAAACACTAGGTGGTGCCCTTTTTTGTCTGATTGACGATGTTGCCCATTTTTTTGTGAAACCACAAGCCGCTCCACTTAAAGAGACAGCAATTCCCCGCGTGTATCCTTCTTCAAACCAAATGCGTATCAATATGGGTGCCTAAAAGACAAAATGTAACATCTTCCGAAGAAGGAAAGGAGAATAAAAATGTTCTTTCACGTGCAGAAACTGATCAACGAGATCATTCCCGACGAGCCTGATCCGGCCGCCGCGAACGCCTTGCAGGAAGGGTTAGGAGGCCAGTTCGGCGAGATGCGCACGATGATGCAGTACCTGTTCCAGAGCTTCAACTTTCGAGGAAAGGCGAAGCCATACCTGGATTTGATTCAGGGAGTAGGCGTCGAGGAGATTAGCCACGTCGAACTCATTGCGACTACCATTAATCACCTCCTTGACGGCTCTCCTCACTACCAGGCGAAAGGAGGACTCCTTGACACTTCAACACAAAATATGCCTGGCAAGGATGGCTCGACACCCCTCAAAATCGCCTTGAGCCAGGGGAACATTCACCACTTCCTCGTCGGAGCACAGAGCGCGATGCCCGTTGATGCTGTAGGCAATCCCTGGTCTGGCTCCTACGTCTACAACAGCGGCAACCTTACGCTCGACTTGATCTACAATCTGATGCTTGAAGCGACGGGACGGCTCCAGAAGTGTCGCCTGTATGAGATGACGGACAATAAGACCGCACGGTCCACCATTTCCTACCTGATTGTTCGCGATCATGCCCATGAGAATGCCTATGCCAAGGCGCTGGAGACGCTCGGGGTCAACTGGGGGAAGGTCCTACCTATTCCCAATTTCGATGCAACCAGGTTCCCTGAGGTCAAAAAGCTGATGGACCAGGGGATGCAGAATATACAGCATCACTGGCGCCTGGATGGCTCAGAGATGGCGAAGATCTTCCGTGGTGCTTCTCCCTCTAGAAGTGGTGAACTGGTGACAACACCAAAACCACCTGATGGTGTACCGTTTGTTCCAGAGCCAGAGCGACCAGAGGAATTTTCACCCGGTCTCACACCAGAAATCATGCAATTGGTGGAGCAAGCCGCCAGGATGCAGTGAGCTTTTCCAACCCATAGTGGGGTAGTCTAAAGCGGTATTGAGGGATATGGATGGTGGCTTTCGTCAGTATCAAAAGCTGCAGCACTATCATGCAAAACGATCCGTTACCGCGTTGGCATGCGCCGGAAAGCTGTGTCCACAGATCAGCTTCGACTAAAGGGCTAACGGGCAGAGGTTCAGATGCTGTGGTCCCTGCTAATAACACCTCTACCCGTAGTCTTTTCCCGCGTAGTCCGCTTTTATCACATCTCCGCATACTTTTTTAGCTGCGGTTGGCCATCTGGAGGGCAGTCAAAGGAATGAGTCCTTTGTACACAAAGCGCTTGCGCGCCCGATGATAGCTTTGATCTTCCCCAAAGAAATTCAGCCACATCTGCCGCAATTCTTCCTCCCGATACGCATGCAACGGCTTGCATGCTTCATCGGTTTGCCGGGTTTGACGCTTTTCCTCCAGCTTGTGTGCGTAGCGAGGACTGCGGGCAAGCTCTTCTGCCATCTGCCTGATTCGATGGCGGAAGCTGACTGCGTCCTCCTCAAAGGCTTCATCGATCAACCCGATCTGTTGCGCGGTCCGGGTGCTGATCGGCAGCAAGGCTTCTGTTAGTTCCAGCGCCTTTATTCTTCCCACCCGCTTCGGTAATAAGTAGGTCCAATATTCCGAGCCATACAGATTGCCCATCGCTTTATAATGTGGATTGAACACAATACCTTTTCTGGCATAGACCAGGTCTGCAGCAAGTGCCAGCATTACTCCCCCTGCCGCTGCATTCCCCTGCATGGCAGCGATCACCAGGTGGGATTCGGTGGTGATGAGTCCCCGGACAAGATCATCCATGGCAAGGATGTTGCGCCAGGACTCTTGAGCCGGGTCATTGGCAGCTTCAATTACGTTCAGATGTATACCGTTTGACCAGAAGTCAGGACTACCCATCAACACAATCACTTTTGTCGGACGTTGACGCATGAGCAGGAACGCTTCTCTCAGACGATGACATTGATCCGTGCTCATAGCTCCATTGTAAAAATCAAAATGGAGATACCCGACCGCTTGCCTTTCCTCATACCAGATCTCGTGGTAGGTATGTCCCTCGTAAGGTTGATCTACCGCTAAACGGGCACCTGGTACCTGGGCCAGGCGCTCACCAAGCACATGCGCAGCGGGTAGTTTGAAGTACGCCTGTTCAGCGGTTCCTTTCTGCTTCACATGCGTGATCCACACGGCACCATCACCAGTTGCCCGGCAGATTGCTCCATTGCGTTTAGCAATGATCTCACCGGGTATCCCTCTGAGCACCTCTTCTGCATGGGCGCCATAAAGATAGCATGGCACGCCCAGCACCGTATCTAAGACGCCTGGAAAGCTATCCGCACACCACATCTTCCTGAGCACCGAGGCGGTCGGTTCTGACCAGTCAATGGCACGATTAGCTTGCTTCATTGGGGCCTGCCTACGGCCTTTGATATCTTCCTTCCGGTAATCCAGCGGTTCGGGGAGAAAGGTATTGTTCTCAAACTTTGCGAGCGTTTCTAATAGTCCCTGGATGGCCGCTTCCGTGACTTCGTGTCGATAGAGGTGACTCTTGCTCCCTGCTCTCATGGCAAAGGTACGAGATGCCCAGATATCGCCGGCATCCATTTCAGCGCCTGCTTGCAACAGGGTGACCCCCCATTCCTCGTACGCATTGAGGATGGCCCAGTCCAAGGAGGATGGCCCCCTGTCTCCTTTGATGCCTGGATGGATGATAATACAGGGATGTGTTTGCCAGATGGACGCGGGGATGACCGCTTTTAACATGGGAGCCACGATCAGATCGGGCTGTTCACGCTCGACCGCTTCGATCATCACTGTTTCGCTGGAGGCAATCACCACGATCACCGTATGCTCGCGATCGACCAACTCCACATAAGCGCGCTGACTCAAGCTATTATGAGGGGTGGTTAAGAATACTATTTTCATGATCAATGCCTCAGTCTTCCTACAAACAAAGCAGTAGCGACAAGCAAGCAGAAGTTGAGCACCTGTCTACGGCACGAGTTCACCACGTGTTCGCCTGGCAAGCAGCCTGGTCCAGGCGAGCACTTGCGAACTGGAGGGGGGCAGGCTCCAGGTGTAGGGAAGATCATGATCGCCCCCTGCACCGAGTTCTGCCTCCAGGCGCCTCACCTCGATCCAGCTCATGCAGTGCTTGTCCCAGAGCTGATCCACGGTGACTGCCGTGGAGAGCAACCCCAGGTTGGCCCGGCTGAGCATCGCATCCATTAGCTCGGGCGCGGTGGACAGAAACACGCGGATGTACTCCTTGGGCAGACAACGATACATGTTCAGCACGCCCAGCACAGGATGAAGTGAGGTGAACGGGCTGGACTTCCACCGCCACCTGGCTGACTGGCTTCCTCGAAAGGCAACACGATAGTAGATCATGTGAAACCTCCTCGTTCAAGTTCTCGTTCGGGTCGGACGATATATCAACGACGGGAGTAGCTATTTTTCAACCATGAAAACTGAACAAGGCTGAACTGGATGAAATGGCTTTCGCAGAGGAGTGGAAGGTAGAATCAACCCTGGCGCAAGATGATGGAATCTCCTATGCCCTGATGGGACTTCCTACATGAGCGGGACACAAGGTCCAAGGTATCAGAAGAACATGACAGGTGGAAGCATCATTTAATCTGTGTCATCTTCTTTCTCATCACGAGCTTCTTCAAGGGCCTCGCGTGTTTCCTGCACTAGCCAGAACAGGAATACTAGAGCAGCCACATCTTCTGCCCACCACCAATGAAATAGCGCATTGAGGGCAAGCCCGACAAGGACAGTTGCCGCCATATAGCCACAGGTGAGCGAACTCGCTGCATCTCCACGTAATGCACCACTGTCAATTTGTTTCGCTATTCTTCGTTTTGTTACCGCCAGCCAGGGCATCACAATAACAGCGGAAGCAGAAATAGCAATACCAATGGGAGAACTTTCCGGCATTGCGTGCACTGCAATACCATAAATAGCAGTCAGCAGAACATAGACGCAGAGTAGGGCAAGGGCTATTCCAACAATCCATGCAGCCCGATGTTCTGCGCGTTCTACACGCTGCGTATCACCCTCCTTTTCTTCCATCAAAAGACGCCACAGCAGAACACCAGCACTCACAAGTTCAATCACACTATCAAGACCAAATGCTGTGAGTAAGGCGCTGCCCGCAATGATACCCGCGCCGATAGCGACAATTGCCTCAATCACCATCCAAATAACGCTAAAGACCTCAACGCGAATACCTGTGCGCACATGTGCTGCTCGGCTTATATTCACAAAAATCGAGGCAGGATGCCCGTCTCCGTTCACGGGACGGGAGGAATGCCGAGTCCTTGTTTGGGGCTTGGGTGGCTGGGTTGCCATTTCCGCTTTTCTCCTGCTGTGCTAGTATAATAGCGTGTAGGCTTAGGCACTCTGGTTCGCCAGAGAGAGACGGTTCGCCTACGGGTACCTTTCCAACTGAACGGTCGGGTTCCAGGCAAGAACGCCGTGTCTGGGTAAAACGTTCTCGGTCGAGCGTTAACGCTTCTTGCTCGGCATGCTGGGCAAGAACGGGGCCGTTGTCGGAGGCCCCAGAGTCTTCGGACTCGGATGTGTCGTGCGTTGAAATCAAAGCTGTGCATGCACGTTGATGTACAGAGTTGCGGTGGAGCACAGACACAAGCTCATCCCCTTTCTGGGGATTGAGTATCTGACTATACTATCTTTCCCGGATTCAAGATGCCTTCTGGATCGAAGAGGGTTTTGACCTGGCGCATCCAATTGAGGGCCGCTCCGTGTTCTGCTTCCATAAACTTTCTTTTGACCAGGCCTACTCCGTGTTCGCCGGTGGCGGTACCGCCTAGCTCAAGGGAGCGTTTGACGAGAAGTTCGGAGAAGGTTTCGGCCCGCGCATACTCCTCGGGTAGAGTGGCGATCAAGGTGTGGAAATTGCCGTCTCCCACATGACCTACGATGCTTCCCTCCAGGCGCATTTCTTGCAGGAGCTGCTGGGCATAGGTGACGAGTTCGGTAACTCTCGATATGGGTACGGCTGTGTCGGTTGTGTAGTAGACGCTGCCAGGGTTACAGTGCACAAATGCCCAGTAGAAGTTGTGCCGCGCCTCCCATTGGGCAGCACGGTCTTGTTCATGTTTGGCGACGTTGATGTCAAGCGCTCCGGCCTCTCGCACGAGCTTTTCTGCAACAGCTGATTCTTCTTCGATAGCTGTCCCTGTGGAAGAGTGAAATTCGAGGAAGAGCGCTGGTTTCTCGAGATAGGTGCGGTTCAGGTCACGGTTGATGACTTTGATGCTGAGTTCGTCCAGGAGTTCGAGCCGAGCTACGGGCAGGGCGCTGGCCATAATGCTGTAAGCAGCCCCGGCGGCTTCGGCCAGACCTGGAAAGAAGACGCGCATAGTATGGACGAAAGCTGGAACAGGATAGAGTCTTAGTACAAGGCGGGTAATTATTCCCAGGGTGCCGCCAGAGCCGATGAAGAGGTCTTTGAGGTCGTAGCCACTGCTGGTCTTGCGTACTGATCGACCGAGGCGGAGCGCCTCGCCGTTTGCTAAGACTACCTCTAGCTCCGCGACGTTTTGCCGCATGCCTCCGTACCTGACCGTAGTTGTGCCGCTGGCGTTGGTCGCGGCCATTCCACCGAGAGTGGCATTAGCGCCGGGGTCTACTGGGAAAAAGAGGCCGGTATCGTGAAGCGCGAGGCTTAGTTCCTCTCGCGTTACGCCTGGCTCGACCGCCACGAGGAAATCCTGGGGGTACACATCCAGGATATGGTTCATTTTGGAGAAATCCAGGGTAATAGCGGGAGCCTGAGGAGTAATGTTGCCCTCGAGGCTGGAGCCGGAGCCGAATGGGATTACGGGTGTATGATGTTGACGGCACCATGCCAGGACTTTGAGCACATCTTCGACCGATTCTGCAAAGACTACAGCCTGGGGTAGATGGATCTCTGGATAGCTGGCGTCCTTGCCATGTGCTTCGAGAACGAGTGGGTCGAAGCTCACTTTCTTTCCTAAAAGGTCTTTCAAGGTTGCTAACATTCAGGTTTTCCTTAGCTTCTGAAATTGAATGCGATGTTTACACCGATGATGGTCAGACACACCAGGATCAGCGCAAGCGGTGCAACCCATCCACTAAGGGATGCTATTCCTAAGATGATACCGAGAAGGGGCACGAGGATTACTATTGAGACGATAGCGAGAGCAAGGCGTTGACCAGCCGAGGGCGCTGTAGATGGCTGCATGCCAGTCCTGAATTCGTAGCGAAGTCTCTGGGCGATTGCATCGGCCATCTGATCATTAGACTGGGGATTTGCTTTATACCCTTCGTCATATCCAGTGCTACTTCCGGGTTCGGTATAGGACGAGTTTCGCCGCTCGTATTCATCACGTGGCTGGGGCATCGGTTGTTGATACATGGCTATTCGTTCCCTTCATATTGCATGTTTACCAGGACAATGACTTTTCCCGTCTATTAGTGTACGTGAAAGAAAGAATAAAGTTACTCGATGTGCAAAAATCGCATAGAGAGCCGTTTGCTGCCTGGCCCAGTTTATCACAGTTTTTGCTGGCAGCGCTACGATGAAAGCAAAAACCAGGAAATGACTTTTAGGTCTACTCTAATTTGGTTTCTGACGGTCGATGCCGCGCTTCAGTAGCCCCAGCAGAGCAATTGTACCAAACCAAAGTGCGACTATTACCCAGGATCGTTTTTCGCTCATGGTCTTACTCCTTGATTGCTGCCTCACATCAAATCTTATTACCTATAGTAACACAAAACAGACCCTTATCATCTGAACAAAGCGATACCTTTATTTGCGATTCTGAATAAATTTAGTACCTATTCAGGACTGCTCGCCGCCTGCGGCGGCTCACCCGGGTGTTTGCGTGGGTGAACTGCCGTAGGCAGTGAGGAATCAAGCAGCGGGGAGACCTGAATAGTTACACCCCGTTTAACATGGCGGGGTGGGGATATAGGGGGTTCCGCGCCATGTCACAGGTGCAAGCTAGCAAGGCAGCAAGAAGCGTCGTAGACCACATGAAGTATCAAAGACGTTGATACTAATGTGCAACAAAAAGGCACCCTCGCCGTTGAGAGTGCCAGTGCCGTTCTACCTGCGGCTGGTTAGGGCTTGGGTTTTCTGATGCGGTCGCAGATTATCAGAGCACTTACAACCGCACCAGGCACCGCGAGGAAAAGCGCGGCGATTTCATACCAAGGCATAGTGCCTCCTGGCTTGAACAACAGCCGCGAACGTCCACGTACAACCACAGACAACCACGTACATTTTGCACTTTGACAACACACATATACGTGTGCTATGATTGGCAGGTAGACAGGGAGAAGAGTAGACTAGTAGTAGACTAAAATTCGCCTGTCAGCACGCGACTGCTCGTAACAAAAGTCGCAAGCAAGGAGCGGCAAACCTGGCGTGCCTAAGATTTGACGGTCGTAGCACTTTAGGACCAGGCCGCTCCTTCCTCTACATTAGTATACAGGACTCATCTGGCAAGTCAAGAGGACTTTCCAAACTTTTAGTACCAATTTTCGAAGTTCCCCACATCTTCTAATCTGTGCCAATTTCTGTGTAGGGAGAGATGGCCGCGCTTATTGCTGAGCCTATCCGCCCTGTCAACCCCCTGCCTTTTCTTAATCGGCGCTTAGTCCATTCATTCACGAGAAAGAAGAAACAAATTAATGTTGTGTCAAGTGTGCAACCAACCTCTCAAACCACAAGATGCCCTTACCGATGGGAATGGCCTTTCGATGCGCGTGCACCAGAAATGTTTGTCAGGCGTCGACAATGAAAGCCACCTGATACCCCCCGATTATCAACCGACTACCGCAACCGTCTCTATGCCACCGTTCGTAGGCTATGCAGATGTCAAACCCTTGCCCGTAGACTCTGACGGCAAATTTAGCCCCAAACCTACCCGCAAGGCTTCACAGGCTGATCTACTAGGGCTAGCGGGCAAAGTACCGCTTCCTCATCGTGTGCTTTGTGGGAGAGAAGCGAGCGAGTCAGAGAGGCATGTTGTGCACGGTGTAACTCTCTATGCCCACGACGGAGCAAGCAGAGTCAGGGCTAGGTTTAGACGCGCAACTAGCCAAAGTCAACGCTATGGCAACGGTGAAAGGCTGATCACAACCTGTCATCTACTCCGACGCGGGTGTCTCTGGTCTCATTGACGTAGATGATAGGCCAGACGGCACACGGCTACTAGCTGACATCGCATCAGGCAAGGTTAACGCTGTCATTGTGAGCGCCTTAGATCATAAGGGAGGTGATATCATGGCTAAGCTAAAATCACAAGCGCAATTAGAACAAGAGCGGTTGGAGTCTGTTCGATACCTGCTAGGCAACTTCCTATTGCCTACCGACCGACCGCTACTCATTTATGCCAGGCAGAGTACAGTTAAGCAGGTACTAACTAATGTCTATTCAGCACTCCAACAAACGGAAGACTTGATTGAACGCGGTCTTGAGCTTGGATGGAAACGGGAGCAAATGACTTTAATCGTTGAGAACAGGATAGCAAAGGATGGTAAAATCAGGAGTGTGTCCGGTCGAATGTCCATAGAAGAGCGTGAGGGTCTTAGAACAATCGTGGATGACTACATCAAGACGGGCAATGCGGGGGCTTTAATGTGCGTTGATGTCTCCAGGTTAACACGCGGTGCTGATTTAGTTGACGCTATACTGCTTGCAAAGGCATGCAAGGACAACCACGTCGTTATAATCACCAACGACAGCATGTACGACTTCAACAACCCCACGCGGGACGATCTACAAGCATTTATCGATGAGGCAAGAGAAGCAGCAACATTCATTGAGAAGCACATTAAGGGCAATATGCTAAAGAACCGTGCTAAGAAAGCGTCTATGGGCCTACTAGCGAACGGTGCTGCTCCCGTTGGCTTAATGCGGGATGCTAGCGGGGATAACCTGATACCGTCACCTCATGCTAACCGTGTATCGTGGCTGTTCCAACGCTATCACACCTTAAACGCGGGCCTAGCAGCACTCTACCATGAGGTTGCAGACAAGGTAATATTTCCAGATGTGCCAGGCATAAACCCCAAGAGCATCCATTTGAAGAGACTTAATGGGGGATGGACAGTTAACAGCAGACGGGGGCTAAGGTATCTGCTATCCAACCCCGCGTATGCTGGACACCTCGTATTCAATGGCCGTATAGTCAAGAGAGACGCACACCCCGCAATCGTTAACCCCCATGATTGGGCCTTTGCCTTTCAGCACCTTGCAGAAGTCGATCTTAATGGAGACCCCATAGAACGACCTGAACGTACAATTCGCTACAACCAAATGGGTAACACGAACACGGTGCTACTCTCAGGTGTACGACATGATGGTAGCGTGGTACTGCAAGGCATAGGGAACATGCAAGTCTACTACTATCAACCGACAAGCACCTGGACTAATGGCGCGTATGTCTTGAAAGAGCTATCCACATTAGACTTCGAAGCATACGGAACAGCCATTGACGCGACAGACTTGGACACTCTCTTCGTCTCCCGCTTGCTGGAGCGATTGCATGAGGTCGATCAGTGTAGCACCAACATGCATACCCTCGTTGAGGAAGTAGACCAGACAGAGCAACAGTCAAGCAAGCTTCAGAGTGACCTAAACGACCTCGTAACGGAGATAGCACGCATTGAGAGGGCTTTGCGTGTTGCCTCTCACAAGATGGACGATGAGACGCTAGAGTCTAACTACGCTACACTGGCAAGCATGAAGCAGCGTAAGGCAAGGTTAGAGACCGTGATAGAGCAGGAGGACCGAATAAGAGCAGAGATGGAGCAGGCAAAACGCGATATACCGATTGCCGCCAAGAAGTGGGAGAAGTGGTCTTTAGAGCGGCGAAGGAGGTTTGTACACCTTGCCACCGAGTCTATCACACTTGAGGAAGTAGCTGATGGATGGTTGCGCTTTGCCGTGGTGTGGTATCCCCTGATAGGCTATGACGTGGACGTTGCGTACATATGGCGCTCTCACTCCGGTAGTCACTGGACAGAGGAGGATAAGCAGACGATCAGGCAGCACTACCCCACCACGCCCCGTATGTCCATATTGCGCCTGTTCCCTAGCCGCTCATGGGGTTCTATCAGGCAAGCAGCACAACGTATGGGTGTCCCCCGTCCGATACGTGAGCCAGGATCAGCTTTGCCCGTGAACATGAGTCTTACGGACGTTCGCGTTGCTGAAGAGTTTGGCCTATCCCTGGACGTTGCGGAACGGCATACGAAAGGGCCTGACATGCGGGTTTGGTGGGATACGTCCACAGTTAGCAGGGATGAAAGTCGATCTTGATTATTTTCTGCTAAGATAAGCAATAACGGGCCCAAACAGTTGAGACTTTAACTATGTTATACATGCCATAGTAAGCAGGGTGCATACATGAGATTTGTTAAGGATATAAGACCTGAAGGCGCGCATAAATTTCTAACAGCGGCATTGACTTTGCTTTTTGCCTCGACTGCGCTAACAGCGTGCGGAGGTTCCTCCAGCCCGAATCAGGCTGGTAGCAATGACATTCATAAAATCAAGCACGTTGTTGTGATCATGCAAGAGAATCGTTCTTTCGATACATATTTTGG
>WNEZ01001832.1_pt1 | contig 22151 bp, 22 predicted proteins | sample 5400521 | NCBI WGS metagenome assembly WNEZ01 (sample SAMN13153339, study PRJNA577476) | soil metagenome | isolation source: 120 cm saprolite under Douglas fir tree site 2 hole 1 replicate 1 | place: USA:California | collected 2015-04-18 | reverse complement strand
CCCAGCCAGGCACGACTCCGACAATCGTCTCGAGCGGGACACCAAGACGCTGGGCCCGGCGGAGTTGGTGGTGCCTCCAGATGGTGTAAAGCACCGGGAGCACCGAGCATCGACAGTGCCACGATGGGCGCGATCCACTGCCGCCGCCGAGCGCCGGCCACGATCAGGGGGTATTGGCCCACCCAATCAATTCGCTCTCCGGGGCCAAGCCGCAACTCGCCCGCCGTCAGCGCCTGTTGGACTTCGCGTGAGTTTCCAGCCCCCGCGACATTGGAGTCGCGTTCGACGCGTGGGCCGAGCGAAGGACTTTTCCTACAGCCTCGTTTCGGGCGTCGCAAGCAGCGCTAATCCCGCCACAATGATTGGCGCAAGTCGGCCGCATCTTTGCATTGTCGAATCGGCAGCGTCTTTGCATCAGGACTACGTTTATAGAGCGAGGTTTATGCTCACGGCCGGCACGAGAACAATTTTCACCTGGAGGTCCTCATGATGTGTCGCCTTAATCTAGTTATCGGCTTTGTCGCTCTGGTTGGCTGTGGAGGCGGTACAGGTCAGATCAAAATGTCAATGACTGATGCGCCAGCCGATCTGGCTAATGTGAGTCAGGTCAATATTACGCTCGATGAGATTCGAGTTCACGATGATGCATCTGCGCGTGTTCCTGATGGCGGTCCTGCGGCAGCGGGTGACGGCGTCGATGGGGCAGGCTGGATTGTCCTTTGTACCGATGTGCAAACGATCAATCTGATGCAGCTGACAAACGGCCGATTTACTCCGCTTTGCGGCCAAGCGGTCGCCGATGGAGGCATGGAATCACGTCCAGTCGAGGTGCCCGCCGGTCGCATTTCGCAGCTGAGGTTGCATCTGGTGAGCGCGAGCCTCGTTTTCAATGATGGGACCCCGACTACGGCTCTCACCGTGCCGAGCGGATCCACGAGTGGACTCAAAATCAATGTGGATCGCACCGTGCCCAGTGGTGGGGTATTGGAGCTGAAGCTCGATTTCAATGCCGCTTCATCGATCACGAGACTGGGAACCGGCAGCTACAGATTGAGCCCGGTTCTGACGGTTCTGCCGTAGGACGTCCTCCACTTCTATTGCTCGCTCAGGGATTCGAAGGAGATCGGAGGGAATCGGACTCGGCGACCCCAGGTCGTCGTGGACCGTTCCCGAGCCAGACGATAGGCTCGCGCCGCGGTGCCACCTCTGGTATTCCTCCCCGGTGCTGGTGGAAGCGCGTCGTTCTGGCGGCCGGTGGCCGATAGATTGGCCGACCTCGGCCCGGTTCACGTCTACGGCTTCCCAGGCTTCGGTGGCCTGGCGGGCGATCCCGGCATCAAGTCCTTGGACGACCTGTTCGGCTGGCTTGTCGAGCGGCTGCCCCCAGGGGCAAGCGACGTCATCGCGCAGTCGATGGGGGGAGCCCTCGCCGCGCGGCTGGCGCTGGAGCGGCCGGAGCGCGTCGAACGCTTGGTCCTGGTCGCGACCTCCGGTGGCGTAGACGTGGCCCGGCTTGGCGCAGCCGAATGGCGTCACGATTATCGGGCGTCGCAGCCGGACGTACCGACCTGGTTCATGGATGACCGGACCGACCTCAGCGACCGGCTAGGCGAGATCCGAGCGCCGACGCTCCTCGTATCGAGCGACGCGGACCCGATCAGCCCGCCGTCTGTCGCCCGTTTCCTTGCTGGGCGCATCCCGGGCGCGCGCATCGCAACCGTCGCGGGGGGACTCACTCCTTCGCCAACGAGCGCGCGGAGGAAGTGGCCTCTATTATCAGATCCCACCTCGCGACAGAGTGACTGCGGCTTGAAGCGGTGACGACGATTCCCCCCGCGGTAGTCCCTGGCGGGTTGCCTAGCGCTACAACGTCAAGTTTCCGAAGAAGTCGGAAAAACCGGATTCCAGCCGGCGACGGCACCCCTCGGCTCTCGACCGAGTCCAGGTTGTCTCAACAAATGCACGCCGTCGAAACTCTCCTGACACCACGCTGTCAGGAGCCGGCGGGCAAGCTCCTTTCACGCTCGCATCCCGCGGGCGCTCGAAATCAAAGGAGCAGGTCATGTCCAAGCCGGTCAGCTATATCGAGTTGCACACTTCAGATCCCGCAAAGGCAAAGTCATTCTACGGTCAGTTGTTTTCCTGGAGGTTTGAGGAGCTTCAGATCCCCGGGATGCAGTACGCCTCGATCAAGACCGGCGGTGAGCTGCAAGGCGGAGTGATGAAGCCAGAGGATCCCAAAGCACCGACGATGTGGCTTTCGTACCTCACCGTCGAAAATCTCGATGCGACGGTGGCGAAGGCAAAGTCGCTCGGTGGAAGCATCTTGAAGGGACGGACGGAGGTACCGGGCGAGGGGTTTTTCGCGGTGATCGCCGATCCGACGGGCGGGACGATTGCGCTCTGGGAAGCTCGGCGGAAGCAGTAACCTTGGTTCCAGACCCATGCGCCGCGCGGATCGCCTCTTCCGGCTCGTCCAGCTGCTTCGCCGCAGCCGGGTGGTCACCGCTCAGCGCCTGGCCCAGGAACTGGAGGTCGCGGAGCGGACCGTCTATCGGGACATCCGCGACCTCTCGCTCTCCGGTGTTCCGATCCGCGGCGAGGCCGGCGTCGGATACGCGCTCGCGCATGGCTTCGACCTCCCTCCACTGATGTTCAGCGAGGAGGAGATCGAAGCGCTGGTTCTGGGAGCGAGGGTCGTCCAGAGTTGGGCGGACCCGGCGCTGGCCAAGGCAGCGGATTCGGTCCTCGCCAAGGTCGAGATGGTGCTGCCGGACAAGCTGCGCTCCAAGGTCGCCGGCTCGACGCTGCTCGTACCCGACTTTCATACCGGGGGACGGGCGCCGAATCTCGGCGCCCTGCGCGGAGCCATTCGAGAGGGACGCAAGGTCCATTTTCGCTACCTTGACGAGAGCGGAAAGGAATCGCGCCGCACGGTGAGGCCGCTGGCACTCGCCTTCTGGGGGAAGATCTGGTCGATGGCGTCCTGGTGCGAGCTGCGCCAGGACTTCCGGAGTTTTCGGCTCGACCGGATTTCGGAGATCGACTTTCAAGAGACTTTCTCGGCCGAGCCGGGCAAGACCCTCGATGACTTCATTCGGCACGTCACGCAGCGCCCGCAGCGAGCCCGCGATCCGAAGGCCAAGCCAGCGCCGAGCAGCTGAGTGGCCACCGGGCGCGGTCGTCAAGCTGCAGCACAATGGGATCAGCCGGTGCTCGTGGCTCTAATCAGGCCGCCAGAAAGGTCTGACCTCAATCTTGCCGAAGCGAGCCATGGGATGTTTCCCGGCTACCTCGATCGCTTCATCAAGGCTCGGGCATTCGATCACATCAAAACCCACTATCCACTCCTTGGTTTCGGCGAACGGCCCATCCGTTTTCAGGACCTTGCCGTTTCGTTTGCGAACGGTGATTGCTTGATCCACCCCGGTCAGACGGTCGCCGAAGACTCTGACCCGTCTGCCGTCCATTTCAGAAACCCATGATTCAATATTGTCTTGCTTGGGATCATAGGGTTCCGCCGAAGGGTCAGTACATACGAACATCAGGTATCGCATCGTCGCTCCTTTTCCCGCGCCTCTGGCGCTGGGCATCCATGCCTCTCGTTGGGGTTTTCTTACTTTCATCAAGTAATCGAACGGCTGCCGCCGAAATCGACAGCCTGGTAGGAACGCTCCAGATCGAGGGACTGCGACGAATAGAGGCGCGGTACCACACGGGTTTGACCGCGCTCCTCTCGCCGCAGGTAGCCCGCCGCGCGCCGCCGCAGATCCGCGTAGATCAGCGGGAACAGCTGGTCCCTCGCGGTGACGTCGCCGCGGCTCCACCGCCTTGCGCAACTCGCGTTCTCCGGGCGAGGTCCAGAGCAGAGGCCGGTCGAAGCCTATGTGGATCATCCAGTCGAGCTCGCGCAGATCCTTTACTGCTGAACAGTCCGTCTAGCGCGTTCTATGCTGCGTGTTGGGAGACCACACGGTAGATCTGAGCCAGTGGGGATCTACTCGGGCTGATGATCCAGATCGGCGTTATGCCTGGAATGCAAGAAAACAGCGTTTAAGGAGGAAGTTGTGAAGACCATCCAAATCGATCAGTTCGGCGGCCCCGACGTGCTTCACTTGGTCGAGGCGTCCGATCCTCACCCGGGTCGCGGTCAGGTTCGGGTGCGGCTGCGCGCCATCGGCGTGAACCCCTTCGATGCGAAGGTGCGTGCTGGCGCGATGGAGGGGATATTTCGGACGCGACTGCCCGCCGTCCTCGGCAGTGAGATCGCCGGAGTGGTCGATGAGGTCGGCGAAGGCGTGACCGACATTGCCCTCGGAGACGAGGTCCTCGGCTGGTCCGAGGGCGGCGCCTACGCGGAGCTCGCGCTCGCGCGCATTGTGGCCAAGAAGCCGAAGGCGCTCTCGTGGGAGATCGCCGTATCGCTGCCCGTCGCCGGTGAGACGTCAACGCGCGTACTTGACGCCTTGAAGGTGCAGCGCGGAGACACGGTGCTGATCCATGGCGGCGCAGGCGTGGTAGGTAGCGTCGCTGTACAGCTTGCGGTCCTGCGCGGTGCGAAGGTGATTGCGACCGGCAGCGCGACCAATCAAGGGCTACTCAAGTCCCTCGGTTCGATACCCTTGGTATACGGCGACGGCCTCGTGGCGCGCGTCCGCGCGCTGGGTCTTCCCGTCGATGCGGTCTTCGATGCCTCGGGCAAAGGCGCGCTACCGGACTCGATCGAGCTGCGCGGCGGCACGACCCGTATCGTCACCATCGCTGATCCGAGCGCCTTCCAACTCGGCGTCGCGTTCTCGGCAGGCACACCGGAGATGCGCAACCTCGTCGTGCTCCGCACCATGGCCGATCTCGCCACTCGCGGGAAGCTCACCGTGGCGATCGCCGCCGCGCTGCCGCTCGCCGATGCTGCGCGCGCTCACGCGCTCATCGAGGGGAGCCATGCGCCGGGCAAGATCGTGCTCAGGCCGTAGCGCTCCGGCAGGTCAAAACCCGGCACACGGTCGGTTGACCCATCTGGCGGCCCGGTGTAGTCACCTTCGGACCATCGCCCGGGAGGGGGAATGTCATGAAGCTCGGTCTGCCACTCGCCGTCGTGTTTGTTTTCGGATCTGTCGCCGCAAGAGATGCGCGCGCGGACTGCCCCGCCGCGTCGCCTGGGAACGCGTCGGATTGGAAAGCCGGACCTCTCTCGTCTCTGGGTGCGTTCGTCCGGGACTTGAAGGCCAGGATTCCCGGGCGGGGCAGCGGTGCGTTCATCGCGCCGTCCAGCGATGAGGTGACTCAGTTCGGAGGCGCCATCGGGACGCTGATGGCGGGCGACGTCGACGGCGCCCGGGCGCTTCTCGATCCGCTGAATTACGACCTGTTCACGCTCGACGATCCCTCGGGGCATTCCTACCTGGTGGCTCAGGAGCGATCGACCGGATTTCGCGGGCAGGGCACCTACGTCGTCGATCTCCAATACCTGCGCAACGTCGCCATCGAGGTGCCGCACCCGCTCTGGGACTGCCGCACGCCGGAGGAGGGAGTGGCGGTGTTTCAGGCGCTGGGCGCCCGGGCGCTGTTCATCGCCGGAACCCACCGCTGCGCGAACCCCGGCGATGAGTCGGGTTGCTCCGGAACCACGAACTCGTGCGGGGGCGGCACGATCCCAGTGCGAATCTCGGACGCGCCCCACTTCACCGGAAACTTCATGTACGCCGCCCACGGAGCGACGCTCTTGCTCGCTCCCCCCGCGCTGGCGATCAACCTTCACGGCAACGGCGGTGAGCCATTTGCCATCGAGATCTCGGACGGAACACGGGTCTTTCAAGACGAGACGCCCCTGATCAACCAACTCCGCAATGCGCTGCTCGCCCGAGGGGCCGACGTCGGGAGCTGCAATTTCCGGGACGATCACCTGACCTCCTCGAACCTGTGTGGCACCACCAATGCCCAGGGGCGACTCTCCAACGGATCCACGGCGCCCTGCACGACGAGCCCGTCCACGCCGTCGGGACTGTTCCTGCACATCGAGCAGCACCAATACGTCCGCGATGATCCCTCCGTGTTGATCGACGCTTTGCAGGCGGTGATTTCCCCGGGCGATTCGAGAAACCAGGCGATTCCCGGCCGTTCGCGCAGCCCGCGCCACTGATTCCGGGGCGGGCCCCGTACTGGCTATCGACCACGAAGGTTGTTCAAGCTCGGGTCGCTCTCGAACAGCGGACGTCCTATCGTCGCGCGCGACGCAGGCCTTGCGGAAATCGGACCCAGACAAAGCAGAGCCGCCCGACGGGCGACCGCCCCCGGGCCCAAAATGTAAACCCCGGCCCTCTCCATTCACGACCTGTTTACATTCCGACGGCGCCGGGCAGTCTTACTTATCGCCAGGCGGGCCGGCAGAGTACGGGGAATGACAGAGGACGAGGTAGCGCAAGCCTACCGACAATATGGCTTTTTGGTGTTGCGGCGCTGCCGTCGCATTCTTCGCGATGAAGCTGCCGGCGAAGACGCCCTGCAGGAGGTCTTCGTGCGGCTGATGCGTTACGGGCGCGCCTTTGAAAAAGCGGAGTCCAAGGTGCTGTGGCTCTATCGCGTGGCCGATCGGTGCTGCTTCGATCTCCTCGCTCGGCGCACCTCTCGGGCGGAGGCACCTCTGGGAGAATCTGCCCAGGAACTGAGGCCGGCCGGCGGCGGCGCGCAGGCGATCGAGGACCGGGACGTGGTCTTGCGATTTCTGGCCCACTTCGACGATCGCTTGAAGAAGGTGGCGGTGCTGCACTACCTGGACGAGATGACGCAGGAAGAGATCGCAGAGGCCACCGGCTGGTCGCGACAGACGATCTTCAAGAAGCTCGCGGTCCTTCGCGAGCGAGCCACCGCGCTCAGGCTGAGGCTCTGGGGAGGGAGCGAACCATGACCGGCCACCTGAGCTGGCTCAACCTAGAACGGTTCACCGTCGACGATCTGCCTGCCGATGCGCGGGAAAGTACCCGCGGCCACCTCGAGCTCTGCGATGAATGCCGTCGCCGGCTCGATGAGCTGGAGCGGGAGCGCCAAAGTCACCAGAGCCGGTTCTCGCCGGAGAGCCTGATCGCCCGGATTCGGCAAAAGCCTCGGCCGTTTTTCATTCTGCGGCCTGCGATTGGCCTTGGTGCATTGGGGCTGGTCGCCGCGGCATTGACCCTCGTTGTCTTCGCGCCGGGCGATCAGGTTCGGCTCAAGGGAACGGCGGTGGCGATCTACCGCCAGCGCGGCGACGAAGTGCGACTCCTCGGACCCGAGCAGGGCATTCGCGCCGGCGACGCGCTCCGGGTGGTCCTGACCTTGTCGACCCGTCAGCCAGTCGCCGCTTGGTTCGTCGATGCGCAAGGTCGCGTCGATCGCTTTCTCTCCGAGGGCTCCGCGGCCCTGGAGCGCGGAGAGCGTCCGCTTCCGGGGAGCGCGATCGTCGAGTCGCCTTGCGTCGATCTCTGGTTGGTCGTCGCCACTGGAACGGGTGCTGCTCAACGGCTCGAGTCGGCTTTCGACCGGGCGCGGATGGATAGACTTCCGCCCGGAGAGCGATGGGCCCCCACCGGCTCCGTGGTACGAGCGCTGCGATGCGAATGAGCTGGCAGCAGGCCGTCGCCACGGCTTTGGTACTGATCTCCACCGCCGCTGGGGCTGCGGCCGAAGAGCGGCTGGCGGTGATTGCCGGGGCCAACATCGGATCCGCGGAAGACGAGCCGCTCCGATACGCCGAAGCGGACGCGAATCGATTTCGGGATCTCCTGGTCGAGTTGGGGGACATCCGCCCCGATCGGGCGATCGTCGCCCTCGGCGGAAGCCCTGAGCAATTGGTGCAGGCGTTGATCGAGGCGCGAGGCCGGGCGGCGGAAATTCAGCGCTCCGGCCGCCGCGTCGTCCTGCTCTTCTACTACTCCGGGCACGGCGACGAAGATGGCCTCCATCTTCCGCGCGGCACGCTGCCGCTCGCAGAGCTGCGCGCCGAGATGAAGCGCATCCCCGCCGATCTGCGGATCGCATTTCTCGACGCTTGCCGCGCGCCGGGAAGAAGCAAGGGGGTTCGCCGCGGCCCTGACTTCGAGTTGGCGGTGGCTCCCGATTCGCCTCGGGGTACGGTGGAGATCCGCGCATCATCTTCCGGCGAAGCGGCTCAGGAATCGGAGGAGCTGGCGGGCGCAGTGTTCACCCATTTCCTCTTGTCGGGCCTCCGCGGCGCCGCGGATGCGGATGGCGATGGGCGCATCACCTTGGCCGAGATCTATGCCTACACGTACCGCAGGACGCTCTTCCGATCGGGGACGGGACCGGCGCTCCAGCATCCCAGCATCGCCGAAGAGCTGGCGGGATCGGGCGAGGTCGTGCTGACGCGCCCCGCTCAGGCTTCCGCAACCCTGGAGGTGCCGCGCGGCGGCGAGCGCTACCTGGTCTTCGCCACGCCCAGCGCGGCAGTGATGGGGGAATTGACGGGCGGCGAGACGAATCGGCTGGCGCTTCCACCGGGCCGATTCCTGGTCGCGCGCCACTCGGGGAATGCGACCGCGGTTGCGACCGTGGACCTCTCCTGGGGCGGGAAGCGGCGCTTGACGGAAAAGGACTTTCAGCCGATTTCTCGCGAGGAGCTCGCGCTGCGGGGCGGACGAATAGAGCTGCGTGCCAGGCGAATCGAGCCGCGCCTCGGCGTGGAGTTTGGTCCGGGCAGCGAGCTGCCTTTCGCCGCCCGCGCCGGCGCGGCAATCGCACTGTCGCAAGGTGAGATCGAATGGGAGTTCGAAGCCGCTTATCTCGGCGGGGCAACATCGGTCGTGGGTTGGCAAGGGATTGAGCAGGCCATCACCGGCGGGCCGAGCGTCGCCTTTCGCCAGTTCTTCGGGCGCTGGACTCTATCGGCGACCGTAGGGATCGAGCTTCGCTACTCGTGGCAGCGCCTGGAGCGGCTGGATCGCACGCGCGCGGAACAAGCGGGATTCGCTGCAACGGAAGGCCGCTCGTTTGGCTCGGTCGGTCCGCGCGGGGGTGTGCGGTTGGCGCTTCCGCTCGGTTACCATCTGACGGCAAGCCTCGGCGTTTCCGCGATGGGTTTGTTCCGGCGCGAGGAGAGCCTCGCCGGCTCGCGGCGCACCGTTTTTCGCCCTGCTGCTTTCATCAGCGCCGCGGTGGGCTATGCGTTCTAGGTTTACATTTTTCAGCAGGCGATCGGTCTTCGGCTTGGCATGCCGATCGATGTTTGCGATGACCGTGGTGTTGATCGCCGGCTGCGGAGGCGCTGCCGGGCCCGACTACCGTTCTCCTTACGTTTCTTTGTCCGGAGTGATCGCTTCCTCGGAGATCGCGACGCCGTCGCAAGTCCGGGTGGCTCTGGTCTGGAAACACCGCGATCCCGAAGGGAATCTCCTGCGCGCCGCACAGGAATTGGCCGTGTCCGCGCAGTTTCCCGTCCGGTTCCGGCTGGACATCACCGCGCTCCCCCCGGCGGATGCCTTGAACCAGCGCCCTCTCCCCAATGGGCAGCGCGATCCCGATTGGCGATACGCAACAGGCACCTTGCTGGTTTACGAGGACGTCGACGGAAACGGCGTCCTGGATCTGGTGAGCACCGACACCGAGACGCCCGTCGATCGCGTCCTGGGCGCGCCCGAGCACCTCTCGGTCTTCTATGTCGAGGGCTTAGCCGTTCGGCGCGGTGGATCCGGCGCGCAGCCCGGCTTCAACCTGCGACGAGAGTTCCCCGTCGTCGATCCGCCGCCGGGAGATTCGACCTGCACGCCTGTGACGACGCAAGAGTATCTACCGCTCTCGACGGAAATCCCCGTTTCCCTCACCGCCGCGCCGGAGCTGTCGCGCGAGATGTGCGCCGTAACCGGGCCCGGTTCCTCGGGCGGAGGCTGCACCGGTCCGAACTGCACCAGCTCTCCCCAAGGCGCTCAGGTGACCTGCAACGCGGATGGAACGGCATTCGTCTCCAAGCTCTGCCAAGCACCGAGAGGATTGTGCGGCAGCACTTCTTGCGAATATGGCTGCGGAAGACGGTCGCCGAGCGATCCCGTCCCGCCGCAGTGGCCCTGTCGATAATCAACCGAAGACACAAGGAGATGTGGCGATGAGAGCTTCACGGTTCTCGCGGGTGGCAGTGTTCTTGATCGCAGTCGCCTGCGGCAAAGGCAGTGATCCATTTTCGAGCTTCACCGCCGTCGAAGCTCAACAGACTAAGAGCTTGTCTCCCCTTCCAGCCGTTCCAGCGGATTCTTCCAATCGATATGCGGACAACGCCGCGGCGGCGGCACTGGGCCAGCGCTTTTTCTTCGAGAAGGGTTACTCAGGTCCACTCGGCCCGTCCGGGGTCGGCGGCGGCCTCGGAAACCTGGGCGAAGTGGGAAGGGTTTCCTGCGCCAGTTGTCACATGTCCCAGAGTTGGTTCATCGATACGCGGTCCAATCCAAACAACGTGTCATCCGGAGCCAACGGGTTTCAAACGCGCAATACCCCTTCACTGGTGAACGGCGTGTTCTACACGTGGTTCAATCACAATGGAGGCCGAGACACCCTGTGGATCGCCGGAACCTCGGTCGAGGGCGCCGGATCCACCAATGGGACGCGGCTGACGCTCGCCCATCGCGTGTTCGACGCCTACCGGGCCGAGTACGACGCCGTCTTCACTCCCCGGCTCGATCCGGCGCTCGACCCTCGAGCTGCGGACGCCGCCCGCTTCCCCGCATCGGGCAGGCCAAAAGCGCGCCCGACCGATCCGGACGGCCCCTGGGAAAGAATGACCGCGGCCGATCAGCTTGTCGTCAACACCATCTTGGCGAACTTTGGCAAGGCCACCGGAGCCTACGAACGATTGCTCGTGAGCCGTAACGCGCCGTTCGACCGCTTCGTTGCGGGCGATGCAGCGGCGATTGGCGAGGGGGCAAAACGGGGCGCCAAGCTCTTCGTGGGCAAGGCCGGATGCATCGCGTGCCACTCGGGACCTGCGTTCACCGACAACAGTTTTCATAACCTCGGAGTACCGCAGGTCGGCCCTAACGTGCCCTCACAGGACGAAGGTCGCTTCGCTGCGATACCAGGCTTGCCGACGAATCCCTTCAGCAGCGCGGGTCGGTTCAGCGATGATCCGGTGGCCGGACAGGCCAAGCTTAGTGGACTCATTCAGAGCGTCGGAGACACTGGGGCGTTTCGCACCGCCGGCCTGCGAAACATCGCGCAGACGGCGCCTTATATGCACACCGGCGGGTTCGCGACGCTGGCAGACGTCGTCGAGTTCTACAACCAGGGTGGCGGCGGCAACGGCTTCGTGGGAACGAAGGATTCCCTGATGGCGCCGCTGGGTTTGACCTCCTCGGAGAAGAGCGATGTTGTCTCCTTCCTCGAGGCGCTGACCGGGGATGCCATCCCAAGCCCGCTGCTCCAGGACACCTCGGCGCCCTGATGGAGGCGCCGCATTGGATGCCACATGCGGAATGCGCTTGGACGAAGGCTCTCGACGCCGTCAGCTGCTCGCTTTGGAAATGACGCCGCAAACGATGCGATTGCCTGAATTCCCCGCCGGATCGGTCATGTCATCGTCCAACTTTTCATGAATGACGATTGCCGTGCCGTTGGGCTGAATGAGCGAATCCTTCCCCTCACCGAGCGTGACGCGCGGATCGAGGACTTTCACTTTCAAGGTGCCGTCCGGTCCAACGGTCACGTTCTGCATATCGCCGGCGTGCGGTCCGTCCGGATTCTTAAGACCGTGCTTCTTCCCTTCGGGGCTGAAGTGACCCTCCGCTGTCTTGAAGTCTGGAGGATCGCATTTCCCCGCCGCGTGAAAATGGAAACCATGCGCTCCGGGCGGAAGCTTGGAGGCATCGATGACAATCTCTACGCCTTTTCGGGTCTGCGTGACCTTCACCGTACCGACCCTCTCGCCCTGCGAATTGATCAAGTCGGCCTGGGTCGTCGCCGGCTGATTCTTTCCATAGGCAACGCTGCCGACCATCAAAGAGGCGAACAGGATCGAAACCCGCTTCATACTTGTCCCCTTCCATCAGCGCTCTGAGCGTGAACCGCTGAGACTCGACGTTGTCGAACCAGCTCGGGAACGTCGGTAAGCTGATCGTACTCCCGTTCGGTCAGCTGCAGGCCCGCCGCGACGACGTTCTGCTCGAGATGCTGGACCGAGGAGGTCCCCGGGATGGGCAGCATGATCGGAGATCGCCGCAACAGCCAAGCCATCGCGACCTGCATCGGCTTCGCGTCGTGCGCCTCGGCGATCCGGTTGAGAACTTCGCCACCAACGCCGCCGGCTCCGAGTGGGTACCAGGGAATAAAGGCGATTCGATTGCGCTCGCAGTAATCCACCACGTAATCCCACTCGCGATCGGCAAAACTGTAGCGATTCTGAACGGAAGCAATCGGAACAATTCTACGCGCCCGCTGGATGTGCTCTTGCGTCACGTTGGACAAGCCGATGAGCCGAATCTTTCCCTCGTTCTGCAGCTCCGCCAGCGTCTCCATCGATGCTTCAAACGACACCGCAGGATCGGGAGCGTGCAGTTGGTAGAGGGACAACTGCTCCAGACGCAGCCGCTCGAGGCTGCCCTCCACCGCTTGGCGAAGGTGAGCGGGACTGGCATCGTGGGTCCATTGATTGGGGCCTGGGCGATTCCAACCCCCCTTGGTCGCGACTACCAGATCGGGCGGATAGGGAAACAGGGCTTCGGCGATCAGTTCCTCGCTTACCGCGGGACCGTACGAATCGGCGGTGTCGATGAAATTGACCCCGATCTCGATGGCCTTGCGAAGAACCCCCACGGCCTGTTTCCGATCTCCTGGAGGACCCCAGATGCCCGCGCCAGTCAGTCGCATCGCCCCGAAACCGAGACGATGAACAGGAAGGTCCCCTCCAAGCGAAACTTCGCCCGCCAAACTTGCGATCTTCTTGTCGTTCACCACGTGACCTCCAAATTCGTTGAATAACCGTTCGCCGTGCTGGGCTCATAGCCCAGCCAGCACCACGACCTTCAGCAATCTTTCAGCTAGTGACTCGGAAAGGACCGACGCGTTTCACGCGGAAGCGTTCGCTGTTGCGGCGCTTCGGGCGCGCCTGGCCGGCGATCGTGGACAAAGACGTCGCACCAGCCTCGGTGTCTCGGTCGAAGGAGGAGTGCCGTTTACTGGCCTAGCGGACCCACGGAGCCCACACCATCCCATCGTTCCAGGTCCGATAGTGGCCGTACAGCCGGCAGATGGTGTTGGGAATGTGCGAACCCGTCGGGTCTTCGTCGTCGCAAACAGGCTCGCCGAATTCGTATTGAATGATTTCTTTCAAGGTAGCATCGGCCAGTCTCTCACCCTCTGCGGTTGGCTTGGCAGGATCCAGGACGCCACAAGTGAACAACCAGGAAGCGACGCCATTCAGATGGCGGCGGCGTACACCGCTGCGCTGCTCGTAGAGGGCCTGGTGAACGAGGACGTCACAACCAAGCGCCGTCCCCTCGGAAACAGCCGCCTTCATCAAATTGGCCGCGGGTACGGTCACGGGTCCCCGAGCCTCGACGATGCCTACCGGGGCGAAGCGGGTCTGCGGAGCTTGGTCCACAAAGACCTCCGGCGGGACAGTCCCCGGTCGGGCTTGGAAGCCTTTGTCGCTCTGAATGAAGCTCGCCGTTGTTCCCATGCATCCGAAACAGCCGAGGGATAAACACAGCGCCATCGACAAATGCGTTCTGCTGCGAACCTGGTTCATGACCCACCCTTCCTTCAACGGCTCAAGCTCAGGCCAGTGCTTTCAATTACTCCCGAGGGTGACTATGCACAGCTTGGGCCAGAAAGTTCAAGACTGAGCCTGCCGGCGAGGTGGCTGACCATGGAGACGCCAGCGAAGGAGCTCCTGACCACGCGGCACCCCGGCGCGCGAGAGCTGCACCGCGCTCAACGGGTTGCATCGTCCCCGAGGCCCGTCACCCGACGCCGGTCGGGCTTGTGGTACGACAGCGTGTGCGCGCTGGGGCATCGCCAGAGGAAAACGTTGCTCAAACGAACCATCATCCTGCTTCTGCTTTGTGGCCTTCCCGCCGCGCAAGCAAGAGGCCCCGAGCGCAAGGTCGAAGCCAATCGGATCGTCTCCGAGCGCGATCCAAAGGCAAGGGTCGAGCTGCCGAAAACGGTGAAGTATGTTGGCGCGGACCGATGGGTGCTCTATGACATCGCGGATTGCGAGCTGCACGCGTTCGTGGAGACGGATGGGAGCGATGTCCGCAGGCTCTACTGGGTGCAGTTCGAAGGCTACGTCCCGACGAAGCCCGAATTGAAGCACCAATACAATTCACCTCGGCACGCGACGATCGGCGGTCTGGATTTTTATGTCGATACCTGGATCCGGGCGGACGGCGCGGACACGAAACCCGGCTCAGATCGCGAGCACATCGAGGCGCTTGTCCGCGCCAAAGGCTACAGGATGCCGCCGGGGATGGCGTACGTGCGCCTCGTTCATCTCTTGGATGAACAGAAGCGGAAGGAGCTGATGATCATCTACGGCGAAGACCTGGCGCCCACCGGGTTCACCGCAGCCGAGCTACAAGAGGGCGGAAAAGCACGCGATCGGTGGCCAGCGATCGAGAAGGACCTCGTCGAGAGGGCGACGCAGAAGATCGCAATTGAGACGGCAGGACGGTGATCCTAGAGGGCAAAGCTCCCTCGCAGACCCACCTCGACCGAGGCACTTTCGCCGCTGAAAACCGAGACAGTACGGGCCGGGCGCCAGCGACGAGCTCAGGCGGGCATCGGCGCCAACCCTGCGAGTCTCCCCCCAGCCGGGCGGGTGTGCTAACACGCCTCGCGTCGGGAGTCGCCTCGATGACGAAGACAGCGATCGCCGCCCCAGAAGAACAGGACTTTATCCTTTCGAGCTTGTCGCCAAGCCTGGCACAAAAGCGGCTCGCGCTGGGCGTCGTGCTGGGGTTGCTGGTCGCGTTTTTCATCATCGCCGTGCTCCTCTCGAAAGTCCAACTGGCGCGGATCGACGCGTTCGTCCCGATTTATGCCAGTGCAATGTTTGTGAATGACTCGATTACCGCAGTCTTGCTCTTCGCGCAGTTCTCCATCCTGCGTTCGCGCGCGCTCCTCGCCATCTCCAGTGGATATCTCTTCACCGCGTTCACGCTGGTACCGTGGACTCTTACGTTTCCAGGCGTGTTCGCACCGAGTGGCCTGCTTCACGCTGGGCTCCAAAGCACAGCTTGGCTCTACATCCTGTGGCACGCCGGGTTCCCCGCATTCGTCATCGCCTATGCTCTGCTGAAGGATGGCGATCCCACCAAGCGGTTGTGGCAGAGCTCCGCCCGGGTGGCCATCCTTTCGAGTGTTGCGGTGACCGCGGGCATCGTGTGTACAGCGGCATTTCTTGTGACCGCGGGCGATAAACTGCTGCCCGGCATCATGCTCGATAGGGTCCACCTTTCGACCCGCTGGCTCTATGCGGCCGGATTCGCATCGCTGATGAGCGTCCTTGCCCTCGTTCTGCTCTGGGCGCGGCGACGTTCAGTGCTCGATCTGTGGCTCATGGTCGTGATGTGCGCGTACGTGATTGAAATATGTTTGATTTCGTTCCCCGTTCCGGCCCGCTATAGCGTTGGCTGGTATGGCGGCCGGATCTTCGGGGTCCTGTCCGGGAGTCTGGTCCTGTTTGTCTTGTTGTACGAGACAACTACGCTCTATGCGCGGCTGCTCCATGCGGTTTTGGCGCAACGTCGCGAGCGTGTTGCGCGGCTGGTGACCGGAGACGCGGTATCGGCTTCAATCGCTCACGAAATCAAACAACCGTTGTCGGCAATGATCATGAATGCCGGCGCCGGGCTCCGCTGGCTTGATCGCGCGACGCCCGATGTCGACCAGACGAAGGCAGTTTTGAAGGAGATCGTGACTGCTGGCCATCGTGCGGGAGCGGTGATCGAAAGTATTCGAGCGATCTTCAAGAGGGATGTCCCGACCAAAAATTCGATCGATGTCAACGAGCTTGTTCGGGAGGCCGTGGCGCTGATGCGTGGCGAGCTGCAGACGCATCGGGTCTCGGTCCAGGCCGAACCGAACGAATTGCTGCCGCGGGTGAAAGGGGATCGAGTCCAGCTCCAGCAGGTGCTCCTGAACCTGATCACGAATGCGATCGATTCGATGGCGGCCACCGATGGGGTGCGGATGCTGTGCGTGAAATCCAAAGTTCACGACTCCGAGCTCGTGATGGTATCGGTGGAGGACACTGGAAAGGGAATCGAGCCGAAAGACATCGAACAGATATTCAATCCGTTCTTCACGACAAAATCCCATGGCATGGGGATGGGCCTGTCGATTTGCCGCTCGATCATCGAGGCACATGAAGGGAGGCTATGGGCTACGCCGAACGGCTCCCAGGGCGCCGTCTTTCAGTTCATCCTGCCCGTTGACACTGCGGCGTCTGCTGGCCGTCCTGAGGAGAGCAGCCCAGCGATCTCTCCAGGCGTCAACGGCCGGACGGTAACCGTCAAGGAGCATGGTGAGCGGTGAAGGCGGTCCTCGACCCCCTCATCAGCAAGCGAGGGGGCGGGAATGATCAACGCGCCCTTGCTTGGGCCGACGTCTTACTCGTCCCCTTGCCGCTGAGATCGGAGGAAAGCCAACGCTCGGCTCCAGGTTTCCGGAGAGTTCAAGATCCCCAGATGGCTGGTGCCGAGGATCGCGTCGTGCTGTCCCTGTCCGACAAGCTCAAACGTAAGGGCACCCTGCAAGCGGGGACTCGCCGCGAAATCGTGGGGATTGCCGTCTCGGTCCTCTGCCGGAACCGCAGGCAGAAAGCCGTCTGTCGCGGGAGCGTTGGGATATCCACCGGAGTTGTAAACGAAGTCGGCGTCGACATTTCGGATGACAAGGTACTGCGTCGGACCTGGCGTTTCCCCCGCACCGTTGAGAGTCGCAAGCAGCGGCGTGTGATCCGATCCGTATTCTCTGCAAACCGCGCTATTCGGGGTAAAGCCCCCGTTCTGGGGCAATTGCCAATAATTCGCCGGTGAGGGCGAGCAGTTGACAATGCCATGATTCGGCCCGTCCACCGCGACCAGGGCTCGTACCAGAGGATAAGCGTTGTCCTGGCGCATCCATTCGCGAGCTACGGTAACGCCGAGGCTGTGGCCAATGATGTCTACCTGCTCCGCGTCGGTGAAGGCCAGGACCGCGCGCACGAACGCGCGTAGCAACGGGACCGCGGCGGCAGTCGTATGGGCGACGCCCGAGCGCCGCGTTTGATCCTGCAGCAGATCGCATTGATCCCCCTGATAACCGAGGGCCCACAATTCTTTCGGCCGGTAGCCATGATTCACAAAAAATTGAGCGAAGTCGTGAATGTGACCAAACGGGTTGCAGGCAGTAGCGAATGGGGTGTCGTTGTTGCCGTGCAGGAAGATGACAGGAACGTGAGCGGTGCGTCCCTGATCGGACCCGAATCCGATCACCGGCACGCCCAGGTAGGGGTTGATGATGACAGGAAAGCCCGCGGGAAATGTCGTGCCGACCTGGGATTGTGCGAGGACCGGGATTGCTGAGAAGATCAACAACAGCCCGACTGCTGCCGTAGCGGTGCGCTTCATCGATACCTCCGTCAAACTGGTTGAGAGCGGAAAGCTCGCGTAGCTCAGGGGATAGAGCAGGTCAACAGATTGGTCGATGACGCGCCCGGTCAGCACGCTTCGGATCGTCAACCAAAAATCGCGCAGCGTTCAGTGCCAGAGCTTTGATTGCTGGCGACCCTGACGTTTGCTGTCCCCGTGTTTTCGGGGGCACTGCAACAAAAAGGGAACCGGCCGGGGATCCTGAGAATCGTCCGCGACCGCGCAGCGGCGGAGGAGCTCACCGTGGAAACCTTCTGGCGAATCTACCGAGCTCGATCGAGATTCGATCCAGCGCGCGACTTCGGTCCCTGGTCCCGGCGCATCGCCACCAACCTCGCCCTCGGTCATCTGAAGTCGCTTCGGTGGCAATCGGCAGCGCCCCCGAAGCGATGGGTGGAGGCACCCGCCGCCGACCCAGAGCCGCTGCGCGATCCGGATCCTCGAATCGAACAGGCTTTCCGCCGACTTCCGGCAAGGCTCCAGCTCACCGCAACCCTCGCGCTGATCGAGGAGAAACCCTACCAGGAGATCGCCGACGCGCTCGAGACATCCATCGGCACGGTCAAGTCGCGAGTCTTCCGGTCGATCCGACTTCTTCGCAAATATCTCGAGAGGCTAGGCATCGAGCCATGAAACAAACGGACGCTAAACGAATTCGCGACCTGCTCAGGAGCGCGTTTCCTCCCCTCGGGGATGTAGAGCCGAGCCGGGAGCTTTGGCCGCGGTTGCGCCGCAGGGTGGAGGGCTCGGCGCTTCGAGTGCCCTGGTTCGACTGGGCTCTCGTCGTGCTGCTGCCCGCGTGGTGCGTCGCCTTTCCAAGGGCATTGCTGTTTCTGGTGTATCAAATGTAGCAAGGAGGTTTGCGGTGAATCGACATCCTTACTTGCGCGCGTACATGGCGGGGGTCACCCTTCCTTCCGCGGCGCTGTTGATTGGAATGACTGTCTTTGTCGTCGCGCGATACGGCTATCGCCTTGAGATTCCCATCGAGCGCGCGATCATCTTCCCGATGGCCGTCGTTCCAAACGCCTGGGGTGCTTGGAACATCATCTATCTCGCGCTCCATCCGCGCAGGTGGCCGATTGGATTGCACGGGGCCATTCTGCCCCTGCTGCTCATTCCTGCCGGGCTCTGGCTCGCGCGCCAATTGGGCATCTCATTCGTGACGCCGAGCCTGGCGGCGACGTTCTTGCCACTTGGACTCGCCCTCTATTACCTCGCCTGGAAATACCCGGTCCGATTCTTCAACCAGATACTCGGGATTGCATGAACGCGGGAATCCCAGCCGCTTCTGAGCACGACGGCGCCGAGCACGTTCTCGAAGTACACGAGACCGCATGCTGCGTTGTCGGCGGCGGGCCGGGCGGGCTCATGTTGGCGCTTCTGCTCGCACGCCGTGGAGTTCCAGTGACGCTGCTCGAGGCGCACGCGACTTTTGACCGTGACTTCCGCGGCGATACGCCTCGAGACCGAGATGCTCCGGCGCTGCGTGGCGATGAACCAGCAGACCTTTGCTGTCCTCCGGTAGCCCCCAGATCGATGATTAGCGTGACATCTCCCCCTTCAGGGCCGCAACCATTCGCGGGTCAGCGCGCAATTGTTCGACCTGTGGTCGGTCGGAATCTTCCGCGAGCCAGTCCTTATCCACGTTTGCGCCCGCGCCAACCAGCAGTGCAACCACGTCGTAGTAGCGGTCGCGTGTCCCTTGCTGCGGGGGATCAGCCCACGCGTACAGAGCCCACCCCAGAGGCGTGCCTCGGAAAGTTTCATCCTTGGCGTCAACCGCCGCGCCGCGCTGCAGCAACAACTCGACAGCGTCTGCGTGTCCGCCGTACGCGGCCCAGTGCAGGCCGGTTTGCCCATCGTGTCTAAGCCTCGCATCCACTTCCATGCCGTGCTGCAACAGGAAACCAACAACCTCGGTCCGGCCGAATTCACACGCCCATGCAAACCCGTCGGTCATATGCTTCATCGTCACGCCCGCCTTGAGGCCGCCATCGTCGTTGAAAAAACTCTTGACCACGTCGAGTTGCCCGACTCCGGCCGCGCCTTCCAGGTCCAGCTGCGCGCCGCGTTGGGCGAGAAACTCAGCGGCCTTGCCACGCCCGTTGGCAAGACAGGAGTTCACAGCGACTCCTGGCCGGCCTTCGATCGTCGCCCCGTGCTCTATCAGAACGGCGATCAACTCGTCTTGCACACCGGCGAGCCGCGGATGAATGCTTGTCGAGACGAGTCCAATCGTCGTCGAGCCCCGATACATTTCGGCTACTGCGTTCACGTCGGCGCCGGCGTTTAGCAACACCTCCGCGACCTGCACCACGTTCTTCGCCGTCTTTTGCCGGAAGCCCTCGATCCCATTCGCCCCGGCATAGTGCAGCAGCGTCGCATGGTGCATTCGCTTCGAGCGCGCGCGAATCAGCTCCGGATTTTCGTGAAGCAAGCGCTGCAATGTGGGCACGTCACCCGAGATGATCGCTTCCACCGCTGCCTCGAATTTCGCAACCTGCGAATGCGGCTGCTCCAGTTCTTTGAGAAGTGCCTGAAACTCCGCCCAGCTCGAGAATCCGTGCTCGCGTGCAATGATCGCCCGAGCGTCCCCCGCGTCATACCTTGGACCCGGTCCTCTGGGAACGTACGGCGGCGGCTGTTCGCGCAGCATCTGCGGGTTTTCGTCAAGCAGCCGCTCAAGCAACGCAGCGTCACCCTTCACAATGGCTTTCACCGCGTCATCCCACGGTGGAGCTGAAGAGCTCTCGCGTGCCAGTGATTCAATACGCTTCGTGAAGCTCGGCCAACTCTCGAAGCCGTGTACGCGGGCGATCACGAATTGCGCGTCGGCCAGAGCACAGCTCGCGCCGGCATTTTCGAGCAGCCGCCGGCGCGCGAACTCTTCCAATTGCTGCGCCTGCCGATCAATCCGTTCCCGCCGGTTCGAAGTCATCGTCGCGCCGTGCAGCATCGCCAGCGTTTCGAGCCATTTCGCCGCCCAGGCGCGAATAGCATTTAGATCGCCCGACTTGCAGGCTTTGACCAATCCCTTTGCTTGTTTTTTGTACTGCTCGAGATTCGGGCGCGGCGGGAGCGGAAGATAATCGTGAAGATTGGGAAACATACGAATCTCCTTTCGTTGCATGCCTGGAGTCCGCCGCAAGTCAGGCTGAAAGAAGGTTCGCCAAACTGAGTCGAACTGCCTAAGGTGGGCACGGCCCTTTCCGCGGACTGGATGCGCCCTTCGCGCCGTCTCGCATTATAGACGTCGAATGGTGGTCAGTTCAGCAACATCCGGAGGGGCCCGCGGAAACTTTATGGCGCTCCGCGCGTAAGGGTAGGTTTGTAGGAAGACTTCGGAGATAAGGGAGTGGTCCCTTTGAGCTCGATTCTCCAGTGGGTTTCTCTCGCCGGTTATGGCCTATTGCTCTTTTGGGTTGCTCCGCGAGCGGAGAACCACCGGATGTTTCTTTGGGCGCGTTCGCGGGAGGGCCCACCATCCACAGCGCTGCTTACCGCCAGTGTTCTCGTCACTTGGATCTTCGCCAAGAGCATCACCAATGCCGCCAACCTTGGCGAGAAGTACGGAATCCTTGGGGGTATCGCGTATGCGGGGTGGTATCTCTCCGTGCCCGCTGCCGGACTGCTCATTTACCGCATCCGCCGGAGCGGTCATGAGGGGCTGATTCCGTTTCTAACGGCCCGCTTTGGGCCGGTCGCCGCGTTTTTGTTTTCCGCCGCGATCCTCATCCGCCTCTTCAATGAAGTGTGGAGCAACACCGCGGTCGTGGGCAGCTACTTCGGTGCTTCCGGAACCTTCTGGTACTACGCGGGAGTCGGCGCTTTCACCTTGAGCGTGCTCATCTACACATTTCGCGGAGGCCTCCGGGCGTCTATTTTCACCGATCGGTTGCAGCTCTCCATGGCGGTGGTGCTCCTCGCGCTGGTCTTGGGAATGGCTGTCCCGGCGCATGGTGTCGCGAAGCTCGCGTCGACCAGCCAATTCACGCTGGCTGGGGGGCTGGATCTCCTCCTCGTGGCGCTTCTCCAAACGACCAGTTACCCCTTCCACGATCCGGTGTTGACCGACCGGGCTTTCGTAACGCCGCCTCGGAAAATGCTGATCGCTTATACTCTCGCCGGACTGATGGGCGGTGGATTCATCGTGCTGTACAGCTTCCTCGGGGTGCACGCCCGCCTGAGCGACCTCCATGGCCCAGGCGACGCGCCGGTACGAGTGGCTACCGCGCTTGGAAGTAGCGCACTGGTGGTCATTTCTCTGCTGATGATGAATTCCGCGGGGGCCTGCCTCGATTCCTGCTTCTCCGCGATCGCCCGGCACGTCTCGGTTGATTTGGCCGGTGAAGGAGGGGCTCACCCGAGCGGCTTCAGAGGATTGCTCGCTCGTCTGCGAAAGCTCGCGGCCCAGGATCACGGCTTGTCGCTCGGTCGGTGGACGATGATTGCGTTCGCGGTTCTGGGGAACGTACCGCTCTTTTGGAACGCAAATATTCTGAAGGCAACGACGATCAGCGGAACGATGGTGCTTGGACT
>WNEZ01001134.1_pt1 | contig 22161 bp, 17 predicted proteins | sample 5400521 | NCBI WGS metagenome assembly WNEZ01 (sample SAMN13153339, study PRJNA577476) | soil metagenome | isolation source: 120 cm saprolite under Douglas fir tree site 2 hole 1 replicate 1 | place: USA:California | collected 2015-04-18 | reverse complement strand
CGGCCAGCGCCACGTAGTGGCTCAACATTTCAAAAGCGTCGAGCGCGTCTTCTTCGTATGCCGCTTCGCCGGGCCGGCGTCCGAGGGCAATCACTCCGGCGAGCTTTCCCCGAACTTTCAGCGGGCAAATGCATTTGAAAAGTTCCGGCGCGACATTGCCGTTCGAACTCAGAAAGCCATCGTAGGTGGAACTGTTGAGCAGTACCGGGCCGACGGCCGCGGTCAGGGTGTGGACGTGGCGGGGAAGCAGGGGAATCAGCGAGGGTTCCGGCAGCAGGGCGAATCCCTGGGCATCGACCGAGGTCAGCAAGGAAGGCCGTTCGCCGAACGAAAACAGGACGGCCTCGCGCGCTCCCGCCGCTTCCATCACGGCGGTGAGCATGGTGCGAGCGGTTTGGCGGAAGTCGCGGTCCGCCGTAAGTTCGGGCCCCAAATCCGCCAGCGCTTCGACTGTTCGTAAAAGCTTCTTGAGATTGGTTCCCTGCAATCCTCTTGCGGAGGTACATGCGAGAAACCAGAGCCCCATCAGGGTAGCATCGGCCCGCGACTCGATTGTTGGTTAGTTTGGTGCGAGAGAACATCGGGTGATTAGGCCATTCTTTCCTGTCTGAATCCCATCCGAACTTCAGATCAACCGATCAGAGACTTGGGCGAAGTACACAGAAGGACACACACCGCGTCTTTTTCTTTGACAGGCGGGCGGAGATGACTCATAATTCGTCCAAATCGCCCGCGCCGCTTGTGTTTTGCCGGATTTGTCCGGGAACTTACCGACAGAGTACTGACAAAGAGAGAGCCGTGGTCGTGCCTCAATCCAAGCCGTTTCGCTCCGGGAAAATGATCAATGCTAATGCTATTGATCGCGATTTTCTGCTGGAGACCTCTTCCAGACGGCTTGGCAACACATCCAGCAACGTCTCTGGAAACATATCGGGCAATTTGGATGAGAGCACAGCCCTGTCGTCCCTGAAGGAGCTGATCGCAACCGGGGATCACCGCCTGGACCCAATGCTAGCGACCATCACAGATGCCGCCCGGCAACTGACGGGCGCCTCCGGAGCCGCGCTGGCGATGTGGAAGGATGGCGCGATGATCTGCCGCGCGCGTAGCGGCGACACGGCTCCCGCTCTCGGTGCGCGGTTGAGTGCCGAGACTGGAATCTCGGGGGAGTGCTTGCGCACCGGTAAAATTCAGCATTGCACAGATACCGAGAATGATCCGCTCGTCGACGTGGAAGTCTGCCGCAGCCTTGGTTTGCGATCGATTGCCGTTTTGCCGATTCAGGGCTGGCGCGGGGTCAACGGAGTTCTCGAAGTTTTTTCGACCAAACCGGCAGCCTTTACCGAACAGAGTATTACTTTTCTTCAGCAACTTGCGGCACTCGCGGAACGGGCACGCGCAGCGCAACCGCATGATGCATCGTCGGCCGCACGGAAGGTTCCGTCTGCGATTGAGAGGCCGCAGCCTTCCGGCCTGTTCCCGGCGTCGGATCGTGTCGGGGACGTGGTTCTTGCTTTCCTGGGAGATCGATCGCGACCACTTGTTCTGGGTGCCATCGGCCTGGTGGCGATCTCGCTGCTTGCCCTGGTGATCTGGCTTGGGCGGCGAGGTCCGGATGAAGCGGATGGCAAGACGCAAGCGACGACGCTGTCTTCCGGTGGCGCCGCAACCGTCAATGCGACCGTCAATGCTTATGCTCCCCACAAGCATCCTCCCGACAATGACCCGGTCTGGAAAGCGAATCCTGGTGGCGAATCCCTGCTTCCATACAGCGGAAAGCCGTTAGCCGGAACTCCGGTGCATTTCGCCTCCAAGGTGGTGGTGGTGTCGGGAAAGAAAACTCAGGCGGATCGATCACGTACAGATCGATCTCATGGGGATCGATCGCTCTTGCTCGCCGACGTTGCTGGTAATGTTGCCGTCCCGCACGACGCCCCCCGCTCGCAGGCTGGATCGCCCAACGACTCGCGCTCCGACCCGCGCTCGGATGAGACCGCGTCGACCGAGCCGCCATCGATCTCTGCCGGCCCGACGAACCAGTCCGCTCTCAATAATAGTGGAGTCGTCTCCGCGAAAGATTCGTTGCCCGGGCTCTCTGAGCCGGTGTCGCAAGGGGTTACAGGCGGCCAACTATTGCACCGCGTTGCGCCGGTTTATCCTGCCCAGGCTCGTCTGCTGCGCGTGGAGGGAACTGTCATTCTGGCCGCGGTGGTCATGGAGGACGGAACGGTGGGCGATGTCAACGTTGTCGAAGGCTCGGCTGTGCTTGCCCAATCCGCCGTGGACGCAGTGAAGCACTGGCGCTACATGCCCTTTGAACTCGACGGAAAACCTGTGAAGAAAGAGATCAGGATTAACGTCGATCTCAAGTACCCCTCCGACGCTGCTTCACGCTGACTACAGCGAATTCAGAGTTGCGTGACCTCAGGCAGCTGCCGAGCTGTGCTCGGCTTGGACGGGCGAGGGCGCCCGTCCCCACACTAACTGTTCTACCCGAAATGTTCTAAACTCCGACTGGGAATGGCTTGGTGTGGGTTTCCGAACCCACCGAGAGTCCGGCGAACCGCCCTTGCAGCAGTGACATCAGCCCCGTGACCCAGTAACCGATTACGAATAACAGCAGGAAGGGAACGGTGAAGTAATTCTCATTGTCGATGGCGTAAAAGACCGCCAGCGCGAAATAGGTTCCAATCAGAAGTTCAAGCCACGGAACCCATCCCAGACGCTTTCGGTATTTTTTTGCGCCGACCCTGTCCTTCTTCGATTCGACGCGGTACTTCGGAGTCCGGGCGAAGGCGGTCTGCTTGCCGGTGAGCGCTTCGAGCACGGCTCGCGTATTGGTGACGGTCAGCCCGATTCCCAGAGCCATCAATAATGGCAGGTAGAGCAGCGACCGCAGCCAGCTTTTCGGAAACAGTTCCTTCTGCGAAACCAGATAGAAGCTGGAAATGGAGAACGTCGAAGCCATGAACAGGGGCAGGTCGATATAGAGCATCTGGAACCATCCCTGGTAGAAACGAATAATCATGGCGGGCATCAGCAAAACTGAAAGCACGATCATCAGCGGATAGCTGAGGTTCGCCGTCAAGTGATAAAAGGCTTCGATTTTCACAGATCGAGATGCGTCGCTCGCTAACACCCGGGGGAGTATTTTCTTCGAGACCTGGATCAATCCCTTGGCCCAGCGCGCCTGCTGTGTCTTGAATGCGGTCATCTCCACCGGCAACTCGGCCGGACACTCGACGTCCTGGAGATAAACAAACTTCCATCCTTGGAGCTGGGCGCGATAGGAAAGGTCGGTGTCTTCGGTAAGCGTGTCATGCTGCCAGCCGCCGGCTTCATCAATGGCGCAGCGCCGCCACATGCCCGCCGTGCCGTTGAAGTTAAAGAAAACGCCGCTGCGTGAGCGTGCCGAGTGTTCCAGCACGAAATGGCCGTCGAGCAGAATGGCTTCGACCTCGGTCAGCACCGAATAATTGCGGTTGATGTGCGTCCACCGCGTCTGCACCATTCCGACCTTGGGATCGGTGAAGTGATGGATGCATTTCAGCAGAAAGTCGGGTGGCGGAACAAAATCGGCGTCAAAGATGGCAACGAATTCGCCCTTCGCCGTTTTCAGTCCTTCGGCCAAGGCGCCGGCCTTGTAGCCCTCACGATTGTCGCGGTGCAGGTAGGTCACCGGATGTCCAAGCGCGGCGTAGCGATCCACCAAAATGCGTGCCACCTCGATGGTCTCGTCGGTCGAGTCGTCCAGCAGTTGGATGTCGAGCTTTTCTCTCGGATAGTCGAGCCGGCACACGGCGTCGAGGAGCCGGTCCACCACATATTGCTCGTTAAAGATCGGCAACTGTACGGTGACGCGCGGCAGATCATCGAGCTGGAAATGAGTCGCTGGTTCCGTCGTCTTGTTCTTCTTGTGCTTGTAATAAAGATAGACCATCCAGTAGCGGTGCGCGCCATACGCAGCCAGGATGATCAAGACGATGAAATAGGGGATCAGCAGCGCCAGATCAAAGGCATTGACCTGGTAAAGCCCCTGAAAAGTTTTGTCCAGAAAATGCTGGCGAAGGTAGGGCACCAGGCCTTTGGAGGCGAGGATCAAGGCCAGGGTTTGCGGGGAAGAAGTGAGCGTCAAATCCATGAACTGAGCTGGACCATGAATCAAAAGGAAGAAAGCAGTCCGAGTATTGTACCTGATCGGTCGTTGGTGGTAGGTCGTTGGTCTTTGGTCGTTAGTCCTTGGCAAACGCGCGAACGACTAACGACCGTCTACTTCCAGTCCTCACTCGTTGGACTAAGCTTCAGCTCGACCGTCTGATGAGAACCTTCCTCCACTTTCACCGCCGTACCATTGGCTTCCTGGGACTTCAAAAAGTCGGGGTCGCGGTAGACGCCCTCTTCCAGATCCTGCCAGGCATAGAGCGTGTAGGTGCCCGGAGCCACGCCGCGAATCGTAAAGCGTCCGTGCTGATCCGTCGATCCGGTCCCGAAGCGATCGGGAAGCTTGCGGTATTTCTCCTCGGGCACCGCTACCACCGTGGCGTTAACGACCGGATGAACCTCATCCCCATCTTTTTCGACAGCTTTTTCAACGGCCGCATCAACGACCGCCCCCTCGACCGTGCCGCCTTTGGTGCTCACCAGCAGATCAAGTGTCGCCGGGCCGCTTGCCGTGAACCCGGTTGCGATATCTCGTTCGCCGAGCTTCGCCGATTTCAGGAAGAAACCTTGCCCGTCGCCACCGTACACCTGCACAATGTAGTTACCGGGAGTCACGTTTTTCCACTCGAAGTTTCCAAGTCGGTCGACTGGAGCGTTCGTCCCAAAAAATTCCTGAGACATGAAGAAGCCTGGATCTTCGGGCAATTCGGCCTGGCGCAAGTTTGCCGAGTACTGCGTGAGATCCGCCGCCGCGCTTGCCTCGATATGCAGATGGCCGGAGAGCGGGAAAGAAGGCAGGGGAGTAAGCTTTACGCCATCCACATCAGCAGCGACGACGCTGACATCCTGGTGCGCCGTAAACGACTGCGATTCGGTGGGGGTCGACGCCCGCACCACGTATGATCCCGGAGCGACTCCGCGCACTTCGAACTGGCCGTCCGGCCCTATTTCATTCGCATTCGCCCGGTAAGAATCGCCCGCTTTGGAGAATAATTCCACTGAGGGTTTCTGGGCGGCTGTGATGCCAGTAATGATTCCGCGAACGCGATACGTTCTCGCCGGCACCAGCGTGAGGTTGACCGGCATTTCGTCGCCCGCCTTAAGCGTCACGGCCGAGGCCTGCATGGCATCGTAGGTTCCTGGATAGTATGTATTGACGTAGCGGGTATCTGGCTGGCCTTCGCCTGCCAACGATTTTTCTTGCTTTTCGTAATCGCGGAAGTCCACCGGGGGCATGGCCACAATCCAATACTGGCCGGGAAATAAACCGGCGACACGGTATTCGCCAAGATCGTTTGTCCCCACGGTCCCGACGCTTTCTCTGGTGGACTTCCCTGGTTTTTTCTTTAGCGCGATAACAACAACGCCAGCCATCGGGTCGCCATCTTCGTCCGTGATGCGTCCGCTGATGACCGCCGTGGGCAACATTCGGAACAGCAGGTCGTCCACCGCCTGCCCGGCCTGCACCGTGAAAACGTTGACGTCAGATTTGAGGCCGTGCTCATTTACCCCGACGAACCCGGTTCTCTCGATGAAGATACGGTAACGCCCCGGCAGGACGTTCTCGATGTGGAAATGGCCGTCGGCGTCGGTCGAAGCGGTGTAGTTTCCACCTTCTTTCTGATTTTCCGCGACCACCTGCACCAGTACTTTTTTGAGCGGTTGGCTTCCCTGTTCCTTCACTACCGTGCCTGCAATGGAGGACGCGTGCGGGGCAGGCACGGACTCCTGCGCGCTCGCAAGCACGAAGGCGCTGAGGATGAAGTGAGCGAGGACGAGTGAGCGCTTCATTTCAAATTTCACGTAGGGACAGCCGCCCCGGCTGTCCAGGCGAGCACAGCTCGTCCGGGTCTTCGTTTGTCATCCTTAGCACTCAATGAGCGGTGGGGCTTCGCCCCGCCGGACAGCCGAGGGCGGCTGTCCCTACGCGGGATTCAATTCAGAAAATATTGCCGATACAACGTGTCCCGCTGCGCCGGACGGAAGCCCGCATCGCGTATGATGCGCCGCAACTCTTCTTCGGTTGTGCAGTTGTTCACACCCGCGGCGCGGACGACGTTCTCCTCCAGCATCACGGAACCCACGTCGTTGCCCCCGAAACGCAAGCCCATCTGGCAGACTTTCAATCCCTGCGTCACCCAACTGGACTGCACGTTTAGGAAATTCGAAAGATAGAGCCGCGAAATCGCCAAAACTTTCAGGTATTCAACCGCAGTGGCTTCATCCCAGCGGCGTCCGCCGAGCGAGGTGTTGGCGGGCTGGAAACTCCACGGGATAAATGCGGTGAACCCGCCCGTCTCCTGCTGTAAATCGTAAAGACACTGCAAGTGGTTGACCCGGTGTTCGATGGACTCGCCGACGCCAAACATCATGGTCGCGGTGGTGCGCATACCGAGCTGGTGCGCGGTGCGATGCACCAGCAACCAATCCGCGGTCAGGCACTTCAAGCGCGCGATTTTGTAGCGGACTTCATCGTCAAGAATCTCAGCGCCGCCGCCCGGGATCGAATCCAGTCCGGCGTCGCGCAGGCGCGCAATCGTATGGCGTACGCTGAGATTGCTGTACTCGGCGATCGCGAGAATTTCCGAAGCGGAGTAGCAGTGCAAGTGGATCTTCGGAAAGCGCTGCTTGATTCCACTCAGCATGCGTTCGTGCCAGTCGATCTTGAGATCGGGATGCAGGCCGCCCTGCATCAGCACGCCGGTGCCGCCGAGTTCCACGGTCTCGCGGATTTTGTCGTAGATGATGTCAAAATCGAGGATGTAACCTTCTTTGGCCGCAGGCCCCTTCAACGGACGATAAAACGCGCAGAACGTGCAATATTCCGTGCAGAAGTTGGTGTAATTAATGTTGCGGTCGATGATGTAAGTCACGGTGCCTTCGGGATGCAGCTTGCGGCGGACCGCGTCCGCCTCCATGCCAATCCCGATCAGGTCGTCGGACCGAAACATCTCCACGGCTTGCTGCTTGGTCAGGGACATCCTCTTCACCCCACGCTAACGCCTATTTTAGCTGGTGGGAGGCGGTTTTCAGCAAACGGGAGTGGTGGTAGGGATCCCTCAACTGGTGCTAGTTAGCGACTCCACATTAGCCTAGAAATGGTGACGAGTAGCGGCAATAACAGAAGAATCCAGGATGTCTTCCGAAAAGAAGTAGGCATCATCGGTGATCGCTGATAATACCAGACCATCGCAGCCATCCCGATAAATAGTCCAATGCCGAGCGGGAGAATCAATTCGCGATGCGGCGTGTACATCAAGTAAAGCGGGCCTCCAAAAATCAGTGCGCACCACAGCATCGAGAAGACACCCCGAATAGGTGAGCTCCGTCCCACGACGTTTACCATAGGTGCCCACGCCGCCAGGCGGTTGCGGAAGTCGTCATAGCCAAGTAAATCGCCGCTAACAATCAGAGTCTCGCCTCGAGAATCTGTTCGTACGATGATCCCGGCAGAAAACTCCTCTATCGCGGTCACCTCACTCGGTGCAATTTCCAGAAGGGGATAGCGATGCAATGTCCGAAACAGGCTGTCGCCGCGAAATTCAAGAACCAAGGAATTCCACTTGTCACGTTCTCGCTGAACTGCCCGATAAGTTTCCCACACGAGAGTTGCCGGAAGGACTATAAAGTCTAAGACGTCACGGCCCCTGCCGAGACGCCCGGACAAATACCACACGGCTATAAGAAGAAATGGGGCGACAACGGCCAGCCGCGTGATCATCCTCCGGCGCATCCTCGCAAAACCGGCCGGATCCATTCGATATTGGCGGACTTCCGTGGGCGCAAACATCAAGCAGATTTAAGCACCCGCCGAAAGCCTGGGCAAGCCAAAAGTCCCGTTCAGTTCCTAGGCCGTCCTGCGACGAGACTGCGATGTTGGACGCGGAGCTTTCGGGGCGTCAACCTTTTGTCGGCGTTTGTACTCGAACAACCCGTACAGTCCGCCGGCCAATGAGAAAGTAACCAGAACGATAAGCACAGGCCAGTAGTACAGCGCGAAAAAATTCACGATGTGCCGTCCGTAGTGGGCCCCGAGATAAGCAAGAATGGCGTACCGAATGCCGCGCCCCACGGCCAGAGCGGCCAGAAACTTCCTGGTTGAGTACTGCATGGCTCCGGCCGCCAAGAGCATGGGCACGATGGGAAAGGGCGGCGGAAGTATAGCCGGGATCGCGACCGCCGCGAGGCCCCAGCGTTCAAAAATCGCATATACCCTAGTGGTCTTCTTTTTCGAGAACCTCTTTTCCAGAGTTTCCTTTCCACCTTTGCGAGCCATGCGGTAGGTAAGATAGCCGCCGAGGATCGCTCCCGCCGTCGCCATGATCGCGTAGTAGACCCAGAGGTTGCGATGGTGGGCGGCCAGCAGGACAGTGGCGGCGTCCATACTACCCGGCAGAGGGATGGGCGAGTTGTCGGCGAGGCCCAGCAGAATCAGGCCGGGGCCGCCGAGATGAACCAACCATCGCAGGGCGCTCTTTTTCGACACGAGCAGGACGATCGCAAGCAAGTGCATCTTCATTATTGGAGCACGATTGCGGCTGCTAGATGCAAATACTAAACAAACTGCAATTCCGGCGCCCGCGGAAGAGCTCCGATTTCCGCGGCCAAGCGGTAGTAAAGCTTAAGTCCCTCCAGGCACGGAGGGTCGAGATAATAATGGATGTTATGCGTCAGGTAGACGCGAACGATCTCGACGGTAAGGCCAAGGCGCGGAGCCCACTCTTGCGCGATGGTTTCAAGATTCTTCGGCGACAACCCATGATCCCGTGACGTCTTGAAGACCTCCGCGATTGCCGCCCCATTTCGTCCGGCAAGCGCCTGTTTGCGAATGGCCCAGAAAGCGAAAACGAATGACTTTCCCGTGCGCGCCACCCATTCCTCCGCCAAGTCGAGCGTGAAATAACGCGTGCGGTCGACTTGCAGCGCGGGGTCTCCGATGAGCAAGGCCGCATCACAGGCGTCGAGCATGGCATCGAGATCCGGAGCCATCGGTTTATAATCGCGCGCTCCACCCAGCCATTTTGCAAAGAGAATTTTGGCCAGCGCAGCTGAGGTCATCGAAGCAGTATCGAGCGCAACCGTGCGCACCTGCTTCCACAACGAATCGACGGGTTTCTTGCTAACCAGCAAGATCGACCGCACGGCGCGTCGGGCGGCAATTGCCACGTCCGGAATGATGACAAGATCCGGGACCGTCGCATAGGCCGCGGCGGGAATGATGCCAATATCGGCGGTCCCCGCACGCAAAGCCTCGGCGCAGGCCGAGGGGATGGTGTAGGAAATATCGAAACTATTGTCCGCACCTGTCTCGCCGTGCTCAAAATCCCACATTAGAGGCGCTGTGTTCAGGTAGGAAATGGACGATATCTTTAACCGGCTCATCACTTTACGAATTCTACCAAACGCAATGTGCGCGCCGTCCTTGACAGCGTTTTCCGCCGCAGGCTAGGTTCACGCAGTATGCCCAATATGTCTGACGTGGCCGTTGCCGCCTCCAATCCCGCTTCTTACCAATCTACCTACTGGCTTGCGCTGGCCCTGACTCAGGGATTGGGCCCCACGCGCATCAAAAAACTGATCGAGCACTATGGGACGGCCGAGCGCGTCTTCCAGGCCAGCCTGACCGAACTCGAAGCCACGGGGATGCGCGCCGTTTCCGCGCAATCGTTGGCGACGGGCAAGTCGCTCGAATTGGCGCAGCAGGAATGCGTGAAGGCGGCCGAGGCCGGCGCCAAGATTATTTCACTCAGCGATCCTGAATACCCGTCGCGGTTGAAGGAGATTTACGACCCACCCGTGATCCTCTTCGTGAAAGGGAACGTCGAGGTACTAGCCCAACCCGGCATTGCGATGGTCGGAACGCGTCATCCCACTCCATACGGCAGCGGCATGGCCGAACGCCTCTCGACCGACCTCGCCGCCCGCGGACTGGTGATCATCAGCGGCATGGCGCGCGGCATCGATACCGCGTCGCATCGCGGCGCCATCGCTGCCAAGGGAAAAACCGTCGCCGTGCTCGGCACCGGAATTGACGTCATGTACCCAAAGGAAAACACGCGGCTCGCGGAACAGATCGTGGCTCTTGGCGGCGCGCTGATCTCCGAGTTCCCGGTTGGAACCTTCCCGGCCCCGCAGAACTTTCCCATCCGCAACCGGATCATCAGCGGAATGTCCGCCGGCGTGCTGGTGGTCGAAGCCGCGGAATACAGCGGCACGCGCATCACTTCCCGCTGTGCCCTCGAACAAAACCGCGACGTATACGCTGTTCCGGGCAACGTAACCAACAAGAATTCCTGGGACCCGAACACGCTGATCAAGCAGGGAGCGAAGCTCGTTGCCACGTGGGAAGACGTGTGGGAGGAGCTTCCGGCGGATGTGCAGGCCGCGCTCAGTTCCATGCGGAATGAATCCCACGAACCGGAAACCGCATCTCTATTCCCGGACGAGGTGGCCTCGCCCCACGAAAAAAAGATTCTCAGATTGCTCAAGGCCGATGAATCCACACACATTGATCAACTGGTCGAATTGCTGGAAAACGAAATGTCGTCCTCGGAGATTTTCGCAGCGCTCTTTGAACTGGAGCTGAATGGCAAGATACGTCAGATGCCGGGGAAGAATTTTGTGAAGAGCTTTTAGTTGTCAGTTATCAGTTGTCAGTCTTCAGTTAAAAGCGGACGGGTCCGTGCAAAGTTTTCGTCGGGAAGAGATGTACGGTCTGACAAGCCAGATGCGGCGCTCGTCCGGGTCAATAGGAATGAATATTGCAGAGGGCTGTTGCCGAAAGGGTAGTACCGAGACGGCTCGCTTCCTACAGATTGCGATGGGGTCCGCTAGCGAACTCGAGTACCAACTTCTGCTTGCTCACGACCTCGACTATTTGAGGAATCTGGAGTACGAGCGCCTCGCAACACAAGCAGTTGAGGTCAAGCGAATGTTGTCGTCCCTGATGCAGAAGGTGAAGGCGGTTAACTGACAACTGATAACTGACAACTGAGAAACGGCCACACCACACAGTTGTTGCAACTCACACATTCGTGCTAGCTTCAATTCCAATACCGCCAAACTGAGGAACCATTGTCAAAAGGTCTAGTCATTGTCGAATCGCCGGCTAAGGCGAAAACTATCCAGAAGTATCTGGGCAAGGGATTCACGGTCGATGCTTCTTTCGGCCACGTGAAAGACCTGCCCAAAAGCAGCCTCGGTGTCGACGTAGAAAACGATTTCGAAACCGAATACGTTGTCATCCCGGGAAAAGAAAAGGTCTTGGCCAAGCTGAAGAAACTGGCTCTCTCGGCCGACCACATCTACCTCGCGCCTGACCCGGATCGCGAAGGCGAAGCGATCGCCTCTCATCTCGCCGACGAACTCGGCGAAGACTCGAGCAAAAAGAAGAAGGGGAAGAAGGGCGCCAACGCAAAAGCAAAGACGGACGACATAGGCGATGGCGCGCGCATCCGTCGCGTGACTTTCAACGAAATCACACAGCGCGCCGTCAAGGCCGCATTCGAGCATCCCCGCGACATTGATCGCAATCTGGTCGACGCGCAGCAGACTAGACGTGTTTTGGATCGACTAGTGGGATACCAAGTCTCTCCTCTTTTATGGGACAAAGTCCGCCGCGGCCTTTCCGCCGGACGGGTGCAGACGGTCGCACTCCGCTTGATTGTCGATCGCGAACGCGAAATCAAAGCCTTCGAGAAAAAAGAATACTGGACCATTGACGCCAATCTCGCCGCCGCTAAGCCCCCGGCATTCGACGCCCGCTTTCTGGGTAAGGGCGAAGAGAAAATCGAAGTCACAAACGGCGAGCAAGCGGAACAAATCCGTCTGGCACTCGAAAAAGCAGATTGGGTCGTGCGTTCAGCGGAAAAGAAAGAGCGGCACCGCAATGCGACTCCGCCGTTCACGACCAGCAAGCTGCAACAGGATTCCTCGCGCAAGCTGCGTTTCAGCGTGAAGCGCACCATGATGATCGCGCAGCGCCTCTATGAAGGTGTCGAACTCGGCGAGGAGGGGCTGGTCGGCTTGATCACCTACATGCGAACCGATTCGACCCGGGTTTCGGCCGAGGCGATCACCGAAGTCCGCGAATACATCACCAGCGAGTACGGCGCCGGCTATCTGCCGGCTTCTCCCAATACATATAAGGAGAAGAAAGAAGCGCAAGCGGCTCACGAGGCCATTCGCCCGACGTCGGCGGTGCGCCATCCCGACCAGGTCAAACAATATCTGCAGGAAGACGAATTCAAAGTCTACAAATTGATCTGGCAGCGCTTCGTCGCCTCGCAGATGAATCCCGCTGTCTTCGACCAGACTTCGGTCGACATCGATGCCAAGTCAGGAAGCGACGTGTTCTGGTTCCGTGTAACCGGATCGGTCATGAAGTTCGACGGCTTCCTGAAGGTCTATGAGGAGTCGAAAGACAGCAAAGACGAAGAAGACGAGGAACTGAAGCACAAGCTCCCGCCGCTTGAGGCGGGACAGAAGCTGACGCTAAAATCCCTTCTCCCGGAGCAGCATTTCACCGAGCCTCCTCCACGCTTCAATGAAGCTTCTCTGGTCAAAGAGCTTGAGGAGCGCGGCATCGGCCGCCCGTCGACCTATGCGACGATTCTGAGCACCATCCAGGAGCGGCAGTACGCGCAGAAGGTTGGAGGCAAGTTCACTCCCACGGAGATCGGCCTGGTCGTCACCGATCTACTGGTCGAGAATTTCAAAGACATTTTCGACTTCCAATATACCGCGCGGCTGGAAGAAGAGCTCGACGAGATTGAAGAAGGCAAGCAGACCGGGCACGACGCGCTCACCGAGTTTTACCAGAAGTTTTCTAAGGATCTCCGATACGCCGAGAAGCACATGGAAAACATCAAGCGTATGGAGAAACCCACCGACGAAAAGTGTGAACTCTGCGGCGCGCCGCTGGTCATCAAGTGGGGCAAGCACGGTTCGTTCTATGCCTGCAGCACCTACGACAAGGAAAACCCGGACACCTGCAAGTTCACCAAAGAGAATCCCATCAATCTGCCCGACCTCGATACGGCCGAAACGCAGGAGATCGCGCAAGAGGAATACTGCGAAAACTGCGGTCGCGTCATGGTGCTCAAGCGCGGGCGTTTCGGCCAGTTCATGGCCTGCACCGGCTATCCCGATTGCAAGACGACGCGGCGGCTCGATCAGGGCAAGAGAGTGCCCGACATTCCGCTCGATGAAACCTGTCCACTGTGCAAACGCAACTTGATCCTGCGGCACGGCCGTTTCGGCGAGTTCACTTCCTGCAGCGGATATCCTGAGTGCAAGTACGTGAAGCAAAACTTCATCGGCGTGAAGTGCCCCGAATGCAAAGAAGGCGAACTCGTTGAAAAGCGCGCGCGCAAGGGCAACACTTTTTACGGATGCGGAAACTATCCGAAGTGCAAGTTCACTTCGGCGGCGAAGCCCATCCCCGAAAAATGTCCGGATTGCGGACATGAGTACCTGGTGGAGCGACTCCGCAAAGACGGAACGGTAATCGCATGTCCGAACAAAGAATGCGATTACGAGCGCACCCTCGAAGGCGCAACCGCGGACGTTTCGAAAGTCTGACAAGGCACGGTTTTCAGAAACGAATTTCGGAAAACATACCCAATTTCAGCAACACCTATCGAGGCGAAAAATATGGCAAAGAAAGCGACCGCGCACGATGCACAGTTGATTCTGAAACTCTACGACCTCCGCCGCGAAGCGGAGATGCGCAAGGCAAGACACTGGCTGACGGCGGAATTCTGGCCGCAGAGCGCCGAGGAGTTCATCAAAGTTGTGAATTCATTTCCCAGCCAGGAAAACGCCTGGCTTCGCCAAGTGGGCGGCTATTGGGATATGGCTGCGTCCCTCGTGGTGCACGGCGCGCTCAACGAAGAACTCTTTCTGCAGCCGGGCTGTTGTGGAGAAATGTTCTTCATCTTTGCCAAGGTCCATCCGTTCCTCAAAGAATTTCGAGCGAAAACCAACAATCCCGACGCCTTCGCAAATATCGAAAAAGTAGCCACAGGATCGAAAACCGCCCGCAAACGTCTGGAACGCGTCTTGAAGAATGTTGAGAATCGGCGCAAGACGCTGGCCAAGACAGCGAAGAAGGGCTGACCGCAGCCGAGCGCCTCCATTATTCCGGGCACATGTTCGTCGCCGCCCATCTGCTATCCTGAATACGTTGTGCGGATGCTCTGGTGGTTCCTAATACTGGGAGTCAGTACCGCGGTCGTCGTGTCGGTTGCGCTTACGCTTTATATGCGGGTCCGGCGGCAAATGAAGCGCTCGGCGGCTCATCGAGCGGAAATTGACGGCCTCGATCACTTGTCGCCGCCTGAGGTCTGATCCGCCGCGACGTCCGCGATGACGAAAGGAAAGCCATGTCGAGAATAGCGACCAGAGTAGCAGCTGAAGATTTCAGACAGCAGAGCCGTCCTATGGATCGGGGAATGGAATGGGCGAAGCAGGCTGCCATCGTAATCGCCGCCAGCCTCTTTGTCGCCTTGTGCGCGCGCGTGACCGTGCCGATACCCGGCACGCCAGTTCCCCTGACGCTGCAAAACTTCGGAGTTCTCACCGTGGGCCTGCTGCTCGGTTCGCGTCGCGGTTTTGCCGCGCTCGCGCTCTACCTCGTCGAAGGCGCGGTTGGACTGCCTGTATTCAGCCCGGCAATTCTAGGCAGCGGCATTGCCCATCTAACCGGCGCGACCGGTGGATTCCTCATGGCCTATCCACTCGTGGCATTCGTTGCTGGCTATATCTATGAGCACACCTCTCGCCGTTTCGCGTGGGCGGCGCTGTCGGCCGTGGCTGCGGAACTGGTGCTCTTTGCCGGTGGACTCAGTTGGCTTGCCGTACTTACGCACTCCGTTTCTCTGGCGCTCAAGTACGGACTCTACTGGTTCCTTTTTGCGGAAGTCATCAAGGTGCTGATGGCTGCCGCTGTCGCCACTCGCTGGCACCACCAGATTTCTTCGCGGCGGTGAACGAACGACGCTGAACTGGACGAGACTTTTGGGTTGAGCATCGCCCCTCGGCTGTCATGACTGAGCTTTGGCACTTAAGTTTATAGAACAGGATTGAGGAATCTTATGAGTACAGTATCTGCTCCAGTTCGCGAAATCTCCGTGGCGCACAGCCCGGACTCCGACGACGCATTCATGTTTTATGGCTTGGCGACGAGCAAAGTTCGTGTGCCGGGACTGAAGTTCAACCATACCTTGTGCGACATCGAGACGCTGAACCGCCAGGCGCAAGAAGGCGTCTACGACGTAACCGCGATTTCATTTCACGCCTTTCCCTATATTCAGGAAGACTATGCGCTGATGTCGTGCGGCGGCAGCGTGGGCGACGGTTATGGTCCCATGCTCGTTTCCACACGCCCTTTCACGCAGGACGAAATCAAGCGCAGGAAAATAGCGGTGCCCGGCAAGCTGACCACCGCCTATCTGGCGCTCGAACTGTTCGCGCCCGGAATTGAAGTGGAAGTTGTCCCCTTCGATCAAATCATCCCGCAGATTCTCGAGGGTAAATACGAAGCCGGCCTCATCATCCACGAAGGCCAGCTTACTTACGCCAAATCCGGACTGCACCGCGTCGTCGATCTCGGCAGGTGGTGGCAAAAAGTTACCGGACTGCCGCTGCCGCTGGGTGGAAACGCCATCCGGCGCTCGCTCGGCCGGGAAACGATGGCCAGCGTCACTCAAGCGCTGCGCGAGAGCATTCAGTACGCCATCGATCATCGCGAAGAAGCGCTCAGCTACGCCATGCAGTTCGCCCGCGATCTCGATACCCAGCTCGCCGATAAGTTTGTTGGCATGTACGTCAACGAACGTACCCTCGACTACGGGGACGACGGCCGCGAAGCTGTGCGGCGACTGCTCGAAATGGGGCACAACGCGGGGATTATTCCGCAGACTCCGCGCGTGGATTGGGTGTAAGGAAGGCTCCGAGCTACGCTTACCGCACCCTCTGCGAAAACGAAAACACCGGATCGATATCCACCGGTACATCCGACGCCGCCTTCAGCGACGCCTTCAATTCCTCCGGCATCGTGCCGTACTTTTTGAACCAGTTTTCCGCGCGCGAGCGGTCCCCGGCGGCCTCGATCTCCAGCAGTTCCTTGGCTAGATCCGCCAATGCACTCGGCATCTTCTCGTAGTCAATCGCATAGCGCCCGCTGGCATTCCGCCGGATCACGCCGCGCTCAGAGAGATAATTGAATTCCATCATCTCCGCTTGGCCGTGCGCTTCCGCCGTCCCGAAGCGTACCGTGCGAAATATTCCGCCCACATAGGACGCGTAAAACTCTTCCAGCCTTTCCTTGGGAAGCGCGTCGTGATCCACCAGCCATTTCAAAGCGAACATCCCGGTCACGTCGGCCTTCGCTTCTTCCAGGCCGCTGAATCTCGGACCGATCGCTTCCCGGATATCGACTTTGCCGGCCGATTTATCTGACGACATTCGCGCAAACGCCGGACCCAGCCCATGACAAATCTCGTGCATGATCGTGGTCAGCAGATAACCTTCGCCACTGACTTTCGCCGCCTGCTCCGGCTCCATTAGCTTGCGTGCGACCGGCAGTACAACGTAGTTCACCCGCGCATCCATGAAGTTCTTGAAGAATAGTTTTTTGCTGCCCTTTTGCTCATGCACTCGCGGATCGTTCGGGAGATTGTCGGCCACCGCCTGGTATCCGTGAGTCAGGTCTCCGGCTCGAAACGGAGTGTCCATCACTTCCATGGGCGTCTCCAAGCCATGTTTCGACGGCCTATCTTCCGCCGCCAGCGGCAGCGCATCCTGGATTTCTGGGACATATTTCTGGAACAGCTCCAGCTTCCTGCTCTCGCTCTCGTTCCGCACCATCACCGCCGCGCCATACGAACCCTTGACGCCCAGCAGTCCATCCGTATACGTTTCATAGGGCGCAAAGATGATGTCGAATTTCGGATTCTTCAACTCCAGCCATGCCAGGTCGCTCGGGAAATAATCATCGCTGAGCAGCGCATCCGCCCGCAGCCCAAGAAACTTCGCGAACGCTGCATCATCACTAAGCTGGGCGGCTTCACGTAAAGCCTTGGCTGCCGGCTCCAGAAAAGCGCGGAACGCAATCCGGTAGGGAACGGCCTCCAGTGTTTCGTGTTGCCACCGGACGATTGTGAACTGATCGTAGATCGCCGCCTTCTGATCCGGATGCTCCTTTACGTATTGCTCCACCTGATTGCGCGTCAAATTCGCAGGATAAAATCCTCGCCCCGGCGGAATCATCTCGGTCCCAACGAATGGCTTGTTTTGTTCAAGCAGATCGAAGCGGGAAGCGTTGATCCACAGGTAGCGTCTCAATTCCACATCTCGGCGGTTCCGGCTCGACGCGAGCGACTGGTACAGCGTCAGGCCCTCGGGATCGCTCTGCCGCCAGTAGATACTCTCCAGGTAGCCGCAGGCCTCCACCAGTTTGTGAACGAGTTGCTGCTCGCGAGAGTTAGGACCGGCTCCGGGGAATGGCATTGGGACGCGCCGGAACTTCGCCAGGCGCTGCGAGAGGTCAGCCGCGACCTTCAAATTCGCAGCCGCACCGCTTTTCGCCGCCGAACCCGTCATCACCCTCTTCTTCTGCTGCGCCGAAGCAAACGACGGCATCAGCAGGAGGAAGACTAAAACAAGCACCCATCGCGCTAAGAAATAATTGCAGTTTTTAGTGCCCCAGTTCTCGATTCGACCGTTCCTCATACGGCACAAGTCTATCAAAGCGGCGAATCCGGCACGGAGCCGTTATCATGAATACATGCGGGGAGAGAATGGCGCTCAGACACTGCTCATCGATGCTGATGACACTCTGTGGGAAAACAATATCTATTTCGAACGGGCGATCGCCAAGTTCATTTCGTTTCTCGATCACCGCGAGCACTCGCCCGAGATGGTTCGGTTGGTGCTAAACGACGTGGAGCGAGAATCCATCGTCAAACACGGCTACGGCCTGCACAGCTTTGCGCATTCGCTGGTAGAAACTTTTGAGAAGCTTTCCGTCGACCCGGTTACACCGGACTTACACGAACGCATTCGCAGTTTTGCCCACCAGATCGCCGATCATCCAATCGAAGTTCTGCCCGGCGTGCCCGAGACTCTTCAGTATCTCGGTGAGCGGCACCACCTCATCATGATGACCAAGGGAAACCCGGCCGAGCAATCCGGAAAAGTCGAGCGCTCAGGATTGAAAGAATATTTTTCCGCCGTCGAGATCGTAGCCGAGAAGGACGAATCGACATACCGCTCCGCCATCGCGAAGTACGCTCTCCCGGCGGACACCACCTGGATGGTCGGCAACAGTCCCAAGTCTGATATCAATCCCGCCCTCGCCGCCGGCCTGCATGCCGTTTTCGTGCCCCACAACAAGACCTGGATACTGGAGCATGAGGAAGTAGCGCCAGCGCCACCAGACCAGCGATTGCTTGTTGTGGAGCAGTTCGCCGACCTGAAGGCTCATTTCTAGTTCAGGCCCGTGCCGCCGGCTCGTTACTGAATGGTGAAAGGCACGGCGTTCGAGTTCGCGCCGCCCGAGTGCACGTAGACCTGCACGGTGCCGGCATTCGTGATGTCGGCCGCCGTGATATCCGCCTTTACCTCCATGCTGGAGTCGTAGGTTGTGGTCCGCGTCATCGTGCCCCAATACACCACTGAGTCCGCGCCAAAGCCCGTGCCCTCCACGGTCAGGGTAAATGCAGCCCCGCCGTGCGGGGTGCTGCTGGGCGAGAGTTGTGTGATCTTGGGCATACCGTTCCCGTTCATGTAGTTATGGGAACTATACCCGCATCCCGCGCCCATCAACGTGATTCCCAATAAAAGTCCCAAACCGATCCGCGACATAGTCACCTCCGAAGCTCTTGCATACTGCGGCAGCGTAGCAAGGACGGGGAACCGGATTGTCACAGGTCCGTCACTTTTGTGTATACAAAACGAACAAAGCAGTTGTCATTTGTCAGCTCGGAGTTCTCAGCGTGCCAACAGGTCCTACTGAGAGCTGAGAACTGGGAACTGAACTGCAATAGACACAGGCCGGGAGCCCGGAATTTCTTCCGGTCCCGGCCTGCGCTTCTATCAACTTATTAGTAGCCGACTCAGTTGGTTGGAGTCGGGCTGGCGTCGGCGGTGGTTGCCGTCGCCGTTGGCGCTGCCGCGGTGGTCGCCGCGGGCGTGCTCACGGCGCTGTACCGCGAAAGCCGCGGGAAGAATGGCGTGACTTCGAATGGCATCTTGTCGCGTGCCGAAGTGATCGCGACCGGCTGCGCCTTCACTATCTCCACGCGGTCGTCCCATGGGTTCAGCTTGACGCGTCCACCCAAAGGCAACGCGGCGATCTGATCCAGCTTGTTCCAATCGAGTGCCGGGGCCGAGTTGGCCAGTTGCGCCATACGCGTTACCGTCCCGTTCTCCGTGATGTTGTTGCCCAGGTGGGCTTGCAGCAGAGCGCTCAATTGCGGAGCGCGCTTCTGCAGAGCTTTGATGAAAAGACCGGCCGAGTCCAGCTTTTGCGCATATGGCGAGGCCTTCAGCATCTCGACGGCTTTCCTGTCGGCAGCTGCTTCCTCTTCGGGAATGTGTTTGAACCCGAGGTTCTGGTAAGTGCCCTCGTCAGAGAACAACATGCGATCACTGAACGCGAACTGGCTGCCCAGGTTATGTCCCAGAACAATGTGCGCCAGTTCGTGCGAAAGCACCATGGCCAGGCTGCCCTCATCGGGAAGCACGTCGATCAGCCCGCGGCTTACTACAATCGTGTTACCGACGCTGAAAGTTTCCAGCGGAGAAGTGGTCAGCACCCGCGTCCGGACTGGCCGCGGCAGTTCGATGTTATTGGTGATCTCGATGTTGTTCACCACAGTTTGCAGAATCTTGTCCACGTCGCCTGCCGGCGCGAGCAGCCCGGCGCGCTCCAGCCGTTCGAGCACGTTATCTTCTGCCAGTTGCTGCCATTCGCGCTCGGCGGCCAGCGGAGTCGCATCCTGTGCCGTCGGTGTGTCGTCTTTTACGCTGTCCACCCGGATATTAGTAAGTTCGTCGTTCGCCGTTCCCGCCTTCAGGTTATATCCCCACATGCGAGTCTGCGCTTTGAAGGCGATCTTGTTCTTAGCTCCTGCCGTGAAGTCGCCTTCCTCGCTGTAGATGTAAGCGGGTACCCAGTAACCCGGGATCAAATTCAACCGCCAGCTGTCCATGTGGTAGTAATAACTGTTACGCGAAGCGTGCGCGTAAGTGCCGTTCAAGCGCACAATGCTGAAGTCCTGATCCTCAATCCAGATTCGGCCGAGAAAGCGCCCGCGTCCAGCGTCTTTTTTCGGCGTCAGATCAAACACCAGGCAGCGCACATCGCCCAGGAACTCGCGTCGGGCATAGTGGAAAGTGTAGTGCTGCCGGTCAAAGTCGTTGCGGTCGGCGAAAATCATCCACGAAAAGCCCAGCGGCTGGTACTGGAACTTGAACCTCTTCGTGAGCCCGCCCAGAAGACGCTTCTCCATGCCCTCGCCTTCGCCTTTGCCTTTTTCCTGAAGGTAATCGCTCCGGTCAATCGAGTCGCTCAGGTCCATGCGTCCCAGAAAATAGTGATCGTCCTGCGGAATCGGCCCCAGTTGCGGATCCTGCGTCAAGTTCTGTAGATAGGTTTCCACAATTGGAGTGCGCGGCGACAAGAATTTAATCAAATCGTTCTCGCGCGCGATCACGCGGTCTACAACCTGATCCATTGTCGTCGGCGGCGCCAGATTTGCCTGAGCCTGAGGGGACTGAGACTGAGCGGGCTGAGACTGAGGGGCCTGAGCCTGATCCGATTGAGCCTGACCTGACTGAGGGGCGCTCGACTGAGCAGCTGTCTGTCCCGGCGTCGCCGCAACCGGTTGTGGGTTCTGTGGCGCGGACGCCGGCTGCTGGGCCACTGCCGTCATCGTTACCGCTAGCAGAGCCAAAATGATCCAGTTCATATTGCTGATAACTTCACGCGTAACTCTCCGCATAACTCTCATCTCCAAAGTCGTTAATATGCCAGTTGAAATACCACGTGAACAATTGCCGTCGAATCCATTGCCTGCCCGTTTCGCATGGCCGGCTTGAAGCGCATCTTGTTGGCGGCGGCTACGGCGGTTTCATCGAGTCCATGGCCCAGACCCCGGACCACCCGATTGACGTGTAATTGCCCGCTTGCCAAGAACTCCACTTCAAGTAAAACTTCGCCTTCGAGCTTCAGATTTTTTGCTTCGTCCGTATAAGCCGGGTTCGGCTTGTACGTGATCTCAACCGATGTAGTCGGCGGCCCGCTATCCACCCGCTGGATATGCGGCGTGTTCTGCGCGATCTGCTGCGAGCCAAAGCCTGAGCTCTGCACTCCCGCGCTGCCGCGGCCACTCCTGCGCCCGTCTCCCTGGCCCGGGGTTGCCACGCCATTGCCGAAGTCGGCGCTCGCAACCGTTCCCTTAATTCCTTTTGCACCACCCGACCTGTTGCCCTGGCCTGGTCCCACCGGCATGTCGAACGAGCCTGCCGCGGACGCGATCAACTTGCCGTTCGGCTTGCTGTTGGCGCTCGGCTTCAGCCCATTCGGATCGCCGAAACCGCCCGTCTGCACCTTCTCAATCGGAGCATTCACCGTCGGCGTCACCGAACTTCCGGCGAATTCCCCGGTATGGATCAGCACCGGACGCGCTCCGCTCGTCGGCTTCAACACCGCCGGGGCGAAGTTATTCATTGCCACTTTGGGCGGCTCAATTTCCTGCGATTGCGGCTTGGGTGCGCGAATTTCGTGCGGGACGATCAGTTTTGGCGCCTGGAACACTGGCTCCGGCGGCAGCAACTTCGCATGCACCGGCAGCGGCTTCGGCTTGGGCAACGCCTCGGGCCTCAACGAGGGCCGCGGTATCAACTCCGTGACGTGATAACTCACGCTCGGGATCAGCGTATCGGATGTCATGATCCCGACAAGGATCAGAAGCAGAATCAGGCCCGTGAGAA
>WNEZ01001133.1_pt1 | contig 22162 bp, 18 predicted proteins | sample 5400521 | NCBI WGS metagenome assembly WNEZ01 (sample SAMN13153339, study PRJNA577476) | soil metagenome | isolation source: 120 cm saprolite under Douglas fir tree site 2 hole 1 replicate 1 | place: USA:California | collected 2015-04-18 | reverse complement strand
CATGCTGACCGAAGAGGCGCATCACATGTTCGTCGGCGAGACCGGCATCAGCCGCGTGGTGCAGCGGACCGTTGAGGCGATGAAGGCCGCAGGGATCAGCGATCCCTCCGATATCGCGAAAGTCCGTGCGCTCGGCGTCGTCGATCTTCCGACCATTCAGAAGAAGCTCAATCTGCATTACTCGCTCTCGCTCGATTTGTTCGGCTCGGAGGTTTCCACCAATGCGGCGAACGCCTTCAATGCCGGCATCAAGGGCCGCTATCACGAGACCCAGATCAAGGACGATCACCGCCTGCAGAACGATACCTATCCCGTGCTCAAGCTTGTGAACGGCGAGATCAAGCACGTCGACGAGCCGGCACTCACCGCACTCAACATGCGGCTGCGCGACGACTACACCCAGGACTGCGTCAAGGGCCTGTTGCGCTGGAACAAGATCATCTCAACGGCCGGCTACGAGTTCAAGCTGACGCTGCCGAATGTCGCGTTCCATCGCCAGATCGGCGAGTTCAGGGATATCCATGCCACGCCGGACGGCGTGCTGGTCGACGATGCCACCTGGAGCAAGCGAAAGGGCGAATGGCTCCCTTCCGTCGATGACGGCGATTTCATCGCTTCCCTGATGACACCGGTGACCGAAATCGGCCAATTCGCCCCGTGGATTTCACCGCCCAAGGTCGGCATCGACAACAAGCCGGGCGATTTCGAGTATGTGAAGATCGAGACGTGAGGTTCTTTGCGTTCGGCTGCGCCGTTGCAACTTAGCGCGGCCGGCTCTCTTCCCCCTTGTGGGGGAGAGTTGGAGAGGGGGGTAACCACGAGCACTGTCCTTGTGGCTCACCCCCTCCCTAACCCTCCCCCACAAGGGGAGAGGTGGCATAGAGCCAGCGGCACCCTGCAATCCCAAATTCATGAATCAGACTATAGCCCCTCCCCAGATACCGATGCTGCAGATCGGGCTCGGCGATCAATTGCTCGGACGTGCCGCTCCACACCGCGCGACAGGACTCGAACTCAAGCGCGACGCCGCGGCTACCTTCCAAAGTTTACGCTAGATCACTTTAACCCATCGGTTAACTGAATCCCGCTGTTCAGAAAGGCTGCCTCAAGATACAATCGCTCGAATACGACTGTGATTTGCGGAGCAAATGATTTCCTTTCGCTCGATTGTCTTAGCGGCGACCATTTTGGCCACAACCGGCCTTAGCGCCTACGCCGACAAACGAGTGGCGCTCGTGATCGGCAATTCTGCGTACAAGAATGTAAATCGGCTAAAGAATCCGGCTAACGACGCGGCGGCTGTTGTCGCCATGTTCAAGACGGCCGGCTTCGATTCGGTAGATTTGCGACAAGACCTGAACGTCGTCGAAATGCGGCGCGCGTTGCGCGAGTTTGGCAACAAGACGCGCGATGCCGATGTGGCGGTAATCTACTACGCCGGGCACGGCATCGAGTTGGATGGCACCAACTATCTGATTCCCGTGGATGCAACGCTTGAGACCGACACTGACGTTTACGACGAAACCTTTGCGCTGGACCGCGTCTTGGTCGCTGTAGAACCGGCTAAACAACTTCGGCTTGTCATTCTGGACGCCTGCCGCGACAACCCGTTCGCCAAGACCATGAAGCGGACGATAGGATCAAGGGCAATCGGACGCGGACTTGCCAAGGTCGAACCTTCCAGTCCTAACACAATGATTGCTTTTGCCGCGAAGGCAGGTTCGACCGCATCGGATGGCGATGGCAAAAACAGCCCATTTGCTTTGGCGCTGGTGGATCACCTTGCCAAGCCCGGCCTCGATCTTCGCAAGGCTTTCGGCTTCGTGCGCGACGATGTTTTAAAGGCCACGAGCAATACGCAAGAGCCGTTTGTCTACGGTTCGCTGGGCGGCAACGACGTGACGCTTGTCCCGGCTGCACCGGCTGCCGCGGCATCGGTCGATCAAGATGCCACGATGCGGCGCGACTACGAGTTCGCCCTGCAAATAGCCACAAAGCCTGTGTGGGATTCCTTCATCAATAAGTATCCCTCGGGATTCTACACTGATCTTGCAAAAGCCCAGCGCGACAAGCTCGCGGCGGAAGCCACGAGGATTGAAGCCACCAATAAGGCCAAGGCCGCGCAGGAGGAACAAGCGCGCCTTGCCATCGAGGGCGCTAAAGCCGCCGAGCAGGCAAAGGCAGCCGAGCAGGCCAAGGCCGCCGAAAAGGCGCGTGTCGCCGCCGAGCTTGCCAAGAAAGCCGAAGAGGCAAAGGTTGCCGAAGCCGAACGTGCAAAGACAGCCGCCATAGCGAAGGCAGCCGAAGAGGCGAAAGTTGCGGAAGCCGCACGCGTGAAGACCGCCGAGGCGGCCAAAGCTGCCGCAGATATAAAGATTGCCCCTGAACAAAGGGCTGTCGACGACAAGGTCGCTACGTTAACGCCACCGGCTGACAAATCCGATCAACGAACGATGGTCGATCTGCCACGTTCGCTGCAATCCGAATTGCGACGGGTGGGATGTCACACCGGCTCAATCGACAGCAACTGGAATGCGGCGGCGCAGCGGTCGCTTGATCTCTTCAACAAGCACGCGGGCATGAAACTCGATGTGAAGCTCGCGAGTGTCGATGCGCTCGATGCCGTCAAGAGTAAATCGACGCGCATTTGTCCGCTGATTTGCGATCACGGCTTTAAGGCGGACGGCGACCTTTGCACGAAGATCACTTGCCGGTCGGGATACGAAGTTGGTGACGAAAACACCTGCGAAAAGATCGAAGTGAGGAAGCCGACTGCAAAGCGGGAGGAACCTCAGCCCAAACGAGAGCACCCGGTGCGTTCCAATGCAGCAGCAGAATTATCAAAACCGCAGGCGTTGGGAACGGGACAAATTATTTGCAACAACCAAGGATGTCGGCCAGTCGCAAAGGGTTGTAGACTTGGACCGGTCAAAAACAACTATGGGATGAGCCCGCCCGGTGAGGTTTGCAATTGAGCGACCGACTTGCCCCGCCCTCACACGCCCAAATACCGGTGCTGCAGGTCGGGCTCTGCAACAAGCTGCTCCGAGGTGCCGCTCCACACCGCGCGTCCCCGCTCGATGATGTAATGGCGGTCGGCGATGCGGACGAGGTTCTCGACGTTCTTGTCGATCACCAGAACCGATTGGCCGCGGGCTTTCAGCAGCGACAGGCAATTCCAGATTTCCTCGCGGATCAGCGGCGCCAGGCCCTCGGTGGCCTCGTCCAGGATCAGCAGCCGCGGATTGGTCATCAGCGCGCGCCCGATCGCCAGCATCTGCTGCTCGCCGCCGGACAGCGTGCCGCCCATGTTGCCGCCGCGTTCGGCGAGCCGCGGGAACAGCGCGTGGATCTTTTCGATGGTCCATGCATCGGCCGCGCCCAGACGGTTGCCGGAAGCGGCGACGAGATTTTCGCGCACGGTGAGGTTGGGAAATATCTGACGACCCTCCGGGACCAGGCCAATTCCCATCTGCGCAATCCGAAACGAGGGAAGTTTTCTAACCTCATGTCCGGCAAAACGGATCACGCCCGCGCGCGCCGGCGTCAGCCCCATGATGGACCTGATCGACGTGGTCTTTCCCATGCCGTTGCGGCCCATCACGGCCACCATCTCGCCTGTCCGGACCTGTAGCGACAGGCCGAACAGCACCTGGCTCAGGCCGTAACAGGTCTCGATGCCATCGACTTCAAGCAAGGGTGCGGCATCAGCCATGACGGGTCACCACGTGCTGATCGCCGAGATAAGCGCGCCTGACCTCTTCATTGCCGCGGATCGCCGCCGGCACGTCGGACGCAATGACACAGCCGTAGACCAGAACAGTGATGCGGTCGGCGAGCGCGAACACCGCCTCCATGTCGTGCTCGACCAGCACGATGGTGACTTCGCGCCGCAGCTCCTGCAGTAGCTTTACCATGCGCGCTGATTCCGTGGTGCCCAGCCCGGCCATCGGTTCGTCGAGCAGCAGCAATTGCGGCTTCGTCGCCAGGGCAACGGCGAGCTCCAACTCGCGCTGCTCGCCATGGCTTAACTTCGACACCAGCGTGTCGGCGCGGTCAGCGAGTCCAACCCGCGCCAGCGCGGATTGCGCCGCCTGACGAAGATGCTGTTCGCCTCTTGCGCTGCCCCAGAAACGAAATGAGTGCCCGTCGTGAGCCTGCGCCGCCAGCGCGACATTGTCGGATGCGGTGAAGTCGGGTAGCAGCGAGGTGATCTGGAACGAACGCGCCAACCCGAGCGCGCTGCGCCGCCAGGCTGGCAGTCTCGTGATGTCCTGACCGGCAAAATGAATGGTGCCGGAATTCGGCAACAACTGTCCGGTGAGTTGGCTGATCAGGGTGGTCTTGCCGGCGCCGTTCGGGCCGATGATCGCGTGCAACTCGCCGCTGATGACATCGAGCGAGAGATTGTCGGTGGCGAGGATCCCGCCGAACCGCCGCACCAGGCTTTCAACGCGAAGCAAGGGATCAGCCACGGCGCAGCCTCCCGAGCAGGCCCATGATGCCGCCGCGTCCGAACAGCACGATCAGCAGCAGCAGCGGGCCCATGATCAGCGCCCAATATTCCGTCACCTGCGACAACGCCTCTTCCAGCAGGAGATAGACGATCGCCCCCAGCGCCGGGCCGAACAGCGAGCCCATGCCGCCGAGGATGACCATGACCATGAGATCGCCGGAACGGGTCCAGTACATCACGGCCGGGCTGACGAAGTCCGTGTTGTTGGCGAGCAATGCCCCGGCCAGACCGCACATGGTGCCGGCGATGACAAAGCAAACGAGGCGATAGCGCTTCGCGGGAAACCCGATCGCCTGCATGCGCTGCTCGTTGGAGCGCAGGCCCTGAACCACCATGCCGAAGCGCGAATTGACGATGCGCCAGATCAGGTAGATCCCGCCAAACAGACAGCCGAGGCAGAGGTAATAAAACTGCACGCGGTTCGACAGATTGATCAGGCCACCGAAATCGCTGCGCTTGTAGATGGTAAGTCCATCGTCGCCGCCATAGGGCGCGAGCCCGGATGCTACGTAATACGCCATCTGCGCGAAGGCGAGCGTGATCATGATGAAATAGACGCCGCGCGTGCGCAAAGAGAGCGCGCCGATCACCAGCGCGAACAGCGCTGACGCAAGCAGCGCCACCGGCCACTGAATGAAGCCCGAGCCGATGCCTTCGCTGGCGAGAATGCCGACCGCGTAGCCGCCGATCCCGAGATAGGCGGCGTGGCCAAAACTCATCATGCCGCCGTAGCCCATGATGAGATTGAGACTTGCTGCCGCCAGCGCGAAGATGACGATGCGGGTGAACAGCGTCAGCACAAAGATGTTTCCGCTGATCGAGGTATAAAGCGGCAGCAACAGCAGGCCTGCGACCACGAGCGCCGCGATCGAGTTGCGGGCGTTGAGCGAAGCGATCATCGCCGGTTGGCCGGGAACAGCCCCTCCGGGCGCACCACCAGCACGATCGCCATCAACAGATAGATCAGCATCGAGGAGAGCGCGGGCGCCGCGGTGGAAGCCGCGGCCGAACTGAGGATCTTTCGCAACAGATCCGGCAGGAACGCGCGGCCCAGCGTGTCGATCAGGCCGACGAAGATTGCGGCCAGGAACGCGCCGCGGATCGAGCCGATGCCTCCGATCACGATGATGACGAAGGCGAGGATCAGGATGTTCTCGCCCATCCCGATCTGGACCGTCAGAATAGGCGCCTGCATCATGCCGGCGAGACCGGCCAGCGCCGCGCCGAGCCCGAATACCAGCGTGTAGAGCAGCTTGATGTTGATGCCGAGCGCCCCGATCATTTCGCGGTTGGACGCACCGGCGCGGATCAGCATGCCGAGCCGCGTGCGCATCACGACGATGTAAAGCATCAGCGCGACCGCGAGCGCAACCAGGATGATCGCCAGCCGGTAGGCGGGATAATAGATGCCGGGCATGATCTGGATCGGCACAGTCAGCCAGGCCGGCAACGGCAGCGCCAGACCCGCCGGTCCCCAGATCAGCCGCACCGCGTCATTGAAAAACAAGATCAGCCCGAATGTCGCCAGCACATGATCGAGATGATCGCGGCCGTAAAGATGGCGGAGCGCGACGAATTCCAGCGCGATGCCGAGCAGCAGCGTGGCACCGAGCGCCAGCATGACGCCGATGACGAAATTGCCAGTCCACGCCACGAAGGTCGCGGCAAAATAGGCGCCCATCATGTAGAGCGAGCCATGCGCCAGATTGACGAAATCCATGATGCCGAAGACCAGCGTCAATCCCGCCGCCAGCAGAAACAGCAGTAGCCCGAACTGCAACCCGTTCAGCAATTGTTCGACGACGAGGAGCATGTATCCTGAAATTTAGCTGGAGCGGGCGGGTTCAGTTCACCTCTCCCCAGCGGGGAGAGGTCGGTTTGCGCAGCAAACCGGGTGAGGGGGGCTGCACTAACGATAGACTGTAACCCCTCACCCCAACCCTCTCCCAACGGGAGAGGGAGCGCACTTCCGTTGCAGCTACATCTCGCAATACCCAACAAAAGCGGTAACGACGAAAGCGGCTGGCGCTGCATTTAGTCAGACCGCGATCACTTCATCGGGCATTTGTCGGCGAAGCGATCCTGGCTGTTCTCGACGATGGTGGCGACCGTCTTGAGCGAAAGCTGGCCGTCGGCATCCTTCACCACGTCCTGCAAATAGAAGTTCTGGATCGGGATGTGGTTCTTGCCGTATTTGAACGAGCCGCGCAGCGATTTGAAATTCGCCTTCTCCATCTCCGCCTTCATCGCGTCCTTCTTGCTGGTGTCGCCCTTCACCGCCACCACGGCGCTGTTGATCAGTTGCGCGGCATCATAGGCCTGCGCGCCGTAGAAGGTCGGGCGCAGGCCGGTGTACTTCTTGCGGTAGTCGGCGACGAACCGCTTGTTCTCATCATTCGGCAGATCGTTGACCCATTGCTGCGCGCCGGGAACGCCGAGCGCATTGTCCTTCTGCAGCGGCAGCGACAATTCGTCGATGGTGAAAGCCGTGTAGAGCGGGATCTGCGCCTTGATCCCGGCCTGGGCATATTGATTGAGGAACTGGACGCCGGCGGCGCCCGGATAGAACACGAAGATCGACTCCGCACCCGAAGCGCGCGCCTTGGACAATTCGGCCGAGAAATCGAGCTGGCTCGGCCACACCGTGTATTCTTCGCCCTTGATCTCGCCCTTGAACGTGCTCTTCACGCCGGCCAGCATGTCCTTGCCGGCGGCATAGTTCGGACCGATCAGGAACACCGACTTGACGCCCTTCTGGTTCATGTAGAGGCCCACAGCCTGCGGGGTCTGGTCGTTCTGCCAGGAGGTCGAAAACACGTAAGGCGAGCACAGCTCGCCGGCGAGTTGCGACGGCCCGGCGTTAGCGCTGATCAGGAAGGTCTGCGAGTCGACCGCCGTTTTCAGCGAGGCCAGCAGCACGTTCGACCAGATATAGCCGGCGATGAAGTCCACCTTGTCGGACTGAACCAGTTTTTCGGTCTTCTGCTTGCCGACATCGGGCTTCTGCTGGTCATCCTCGTAGATCACCTCGACCGGCAGGCCGCCCATCTTGCGGCCCATGTGGTCGAGCGCAAGTTCGAACGAATTGCGCATGTCGTTGCCAATCACGGCGGTCGGGCCGCTGAAGGTAGAAACAAACCCGATCTTGATGGAATCCGCCGCCAAGGCCGGATTTGCCAGCGCGAGAGCCGTCGCGCCCGCCAACCAGAATGCCGTTCTCATGGTTACTCCCCCTCCTCACGATTAAAGTATACTGCGGTCAAATGCCCTGCTCGGTCCGGTGAGCCTTGTTCGCCCTTTTTCCGTTTCCGAGCCGCTCTTGTTGATGGCGTGCTTTTGTGCGCGAAATCTTAGGTTTGCGGCAAGCACGACCTTCGGTGTCCCTTAACGCCGGCGGCAGGCTCGCAAAGGATCATGCACCATAATTCGTACAGGCTGCGGATGGCAAGAATTATAGTTCTGATTGGGGACGGAGGGGATCGATGGCCGGCCGCGAGCGCGGCCAGCCGCAACATGCCGGACACGGCGCCCGTGCCGGCCAGATGCTGCCCTCGACCTATCCGTAGGTCGGCCTCTGCGGCCAGCCCAGGGGCGAGTCCTCAAAATCCTGCTGCCGGCCGTAGGGTGTCATGTCGAGCAGGGCGCGCGCGCCGGTGAGCGCCTCGGTGCCGCGCGCATAGACCGAATAAGTGTGAAAAACATCGTCACCAATGCGGAAGAAAACGCTGAGGCCATGCTCTTTGCCTGATATCGCGTTGGGGACCTTGTTGGCTTCGAGCTCCGCCTTGTTGCGATAATTGTATTCGACCGGCGCGACCTTCTCGTCATTGGTGACGTGAAAGTCATAGTTGAAATCGCTGCCGAACGACGAATACCACGGAATGCTCCAACCCTTTTTGGCCTTGTAGGCCTCGATCTTGGCCAGCGGCGCGCGCGATACGAAAGCGAATGTCGTGTCGCGATCCCCGAGCATGCCGAGGTCGCCGATGGCGTTCGCGTAACCGGTGCAGCCGGGGCAGCCGTTCTCCCATGAGGGGTCGAACATGAAGTGATAGATCACGAGCTGCCTGCGGTCCTCGAACAGATCCTTCAGGCGCCGTTTGCCGCTCGGTCCGTCGAAGACATAGTCTTTTTCGATTCTGACCATCGGCAGCCGCCGCCGTTCGGCATTGACGCGGTCGTATTGCCGGGTGAGTTCCTTCTCATGCGCGAGCAGTTTCTTGCGTTCGCCGAGCCATTGGTCCCGGGAGACAATTGGCGGATGGGGAATTGGGTTCGTCGCCATGTCCGTTCTCCTTGTCGCAGCTCATCAGATCAGATATTCGGCGCCGTCGATAACGTAAGCCGCGTGGCGGAAATCGCGGATGGTTGCGACCTTGTCGGCCGACCATTGCAGCAGCACGAAATATTTCGGCGCGGAGCCGGGTGCGTTGGGATCGAACACCAGGATGGCGGGATGTCCCTCCACCAGGCCGGGCACCAGATGCCAGTCGTTCACCTTCGAATAGTTGCCGAAGTATCTGGAAACCTCGGCCTTGCCATTCATCCGCGTCTTGTTGACGAGGTCGAGCCGCACGTCGTCCGCTATCATGGCGCGGATCGCGTCAAAGTCCCGCGCGTTGAAGTGCGTCACATAGGCGCCGAGACGCTTCCGATCGGCGTCCGACAATTTTGGCGGCGGCCGATCGTCCGGCTCGTCGGCCAATTCGCGAAGCTGCGTGCGCCCGCGATGCAATGCCGCTTTCACCGCGGGCAGGCTGAAATCCATCACCTCGCATATTTCCGTTAATGAGCAGCCGAGCACGTCCATCAGGATCACGCTTGCGCGCTGGGCAACCGGAAGCCGCATGAAGGTACGAAGACTGGCGCTTGCGATCTGGCGGCTTAGGACGGAATCAACCGGGTCGGCAATCATGTCCACCTCCTCGGCCGATCGAAGCGCTTCCTGGCGGTTGCGGCGGCGCAGGAAATCCAGAGCGGTGTTGTGCGCGATTCGGAACAGCCAGCCTTCGGGGTTGCCGATCGCGCCCGCGGTGGCATGCGACTCCACCGCCTTGATCAGCGCATCCTGCAGCACGTCCTCGCCGTCGATCACCGAGCCGACCATGCGCGCGCAATAGCGGTGAAGCCTTGGCCGCATTTTGGCGAGAAGGCCGTCAATACCACCGGCGGCGGCCGGTGCATCAGGGACCCGTTTCATTCAGCCTCCGAACATGCGAGCCCGGTGCTCAGGGCTCCCGCAGCATCCGATAATTGCCGACGATCGTCACGCTGCCGGCTTGCGGCGGCTCGATGCAGCGCTCGCGAATCCCGCTCTGGAACGCCTTGAACGCGGCTAATTCCGGAAGGAAATTGGCGGAATCGGATTCAGCCTCGACGAAATGAACAAAGGTGCCGTCCTCCAGCCGCAACGAAAGATAGCGAACGCCCTCCGGCCCGTCCGCCTTCAATTGCTCAAACACGCCTCGGATCAGCTCGGCGTTCGTGTCGGCCAATTCCGGCTTGGTTTTATACCTGATCAAGGTCCGTTTCATCATTTCTCTCCATTGCCCGCGATGCGCAATCATCGCGTCTCAGCCCATAGACGTTCGACACGAACCAAAGGATTCGGTCGCCAAAAAATAATTTCCGACCGAATCCCCCGCTTCTTCCCATTCGTCCTGTCCGTGAACCGCCGCATGAGGCGGCCGAAACAAGGCGGAGAGATGCGATGCAGGAAGCTAACGCGAGAGACGAAAAGAATTGGGTGCTTGGCGTGACCGCGCTGGCGTCCTTCATGGTGGCGCTCGACACCCAGGTGTTGACGGCCGCACTTGCCACCCTCCGCGCCGATTTCGGCGCCCCGATGGAGGCGCTGCAATGGACGGTCAACGCCTTCAATCTCAGCTTCGCGGTGCTGCTGCTGACCGGCGCCGCGCTCGGCGACCGGTTCGGACGCCGCCGCCTGTTCGCGGCGGGCATCGCACTGTTCATGGCCTCGTCGGTCGCCTGCGCGCTGTCGACCAGCATCCTCGCGCTGATCGCAGCGCGCGCCGCGCAGGGCGCCGGCGCCGCATTGGTGATGCCGCTCGGCATGGCGTTGCTGAGCACAGCCTTTCCGAGGGAAGAGCGGGCGCGCGCGCTCGGCATCTTCAGCGGTGTGGTCGGAATTGCCGTGCTGGCGGGGCCCGCTGTTGGCGGCGCCATCACCGAAGGCCTGGGGTGGCAGTGGATCTTCTGGATCAATCTGCCGATCGGGCTGATCGCCGTCGTCATGGTGATAACCCGGCTGCGCGAAAGTTTCGGTCCGGCGGCAGCCCTCGATATTCCCGGCCTCGCGCTGGTCGCGGCCTCGGCATTCGCGGTGGTCTGGGGCCTGCTGCGCGGCAACGCCGCCGGCTGGAACAGCGCCGAGGTGCTGACCGCGCTCGTCGTCGGGTTGCTGCTGGCGGCGGCATTTGTCGCCTGGGAATGGCGCGCATCCGCGCCGATGGTCCCGATGCGGCTGTTCCGGTCGCGGGCGTTCTCGTCGGGCATCGTCGCCGGCTTTCTCCTGTACGGAGCGTTGTACGGCGTGTTGTTTCTGCTGCCGCAATTCCTGCAGACCGCGCTCGGCTACGGGCCGCTCGGCGTCGGCCTGCGGCTGTTGCCCTGGACCGCCACCCTGTTCGTGACCGCGCCGATCGCGGGCAATGTCGTCAACAGAATCGGCGAACGCCCGCTGGTCGCGATCGGGCTGTTGATGCAGGCAATCGGCCTCGGCTGGATCGCGATGATCATTACGCCCGGTGTCGCCTACGCAACGATGATTGCGCCGCTGGTTGTTGCCGGCGTCGGCGTGTCGATGGCGATGCCGGCGGTTCAGAATGCCGTGCTGGGTTCGGTCAATGTTGCCGAAATGGGCAAGGCGTCCGGCGTCTTCAATATGGGACGCTTTCTCGGCGGCATGTTCGGCATCGCGCTTCTTGTCGCCACATTTTCAGCCAACGGCACAACCGACTCGCCTGCGAATTTCAGCGCCGGCTTCGCCGCGGCGATGACGGTTGCGGCGGCACTTTCGTTGCTGGGCGCGTTGGCAGGTGCGTGGCTGCCGGCGCGTGATCGCGTCGCCGCTGCGCGGCTGCCGCGGAGTGCCTGACATCAAATAGACTAACGCTGCCGGTTGCGGTCGATCGATAGGTTTTCGCTATCGATCGATTAGCAAACCAGCCTTGGACCGAGGCATCCAAACGCTTACATACGATGCACGGAGAAATCTGAAACCGAAGGCCGCGAGCCCATGACCGAAGCGCAGGCGCGATCCACAAAACCCCATCGCGTGGTGATCGTCGGTGCCGGCTTCGGCGGGTTGGAAGCGGCGCACCGGCTTGCCGGCGCACCGGTCAGCATCACGCTGATCGACCGGCGCAACCATCATTTGTTCCAGCCGCTGTTGTATCAGGTCGCCACCGCGTCATTGGCGACGTCGGAGATCGCCTGGCCAATCCGTTACCTGTTGCGCAATCGCCCTGACGTCACGACCTTGTACGCCACCGTGACCGGCGTGGATGCGCAAGCCAAGCGCGTGCTGCTCGATGACGGCGACGGCCTGCCCTATGACACGCTGATTGTCGCGACCGGCGCCCGGCACGCCTATTTCGGCCATGACGAATGGGAGCCGTTCGCGCCCGGCCTCAAGACACTGGAGGATGCCACCACGTTGCGGCGGCGCATTCTGGTCGCCTTCGAGCGCGCCGAGCGCGAGACCGATCCGCAGCGGCGCGCGGCATTGCTGACTTTCGTGATTATCGGCGCCGGCCCGACCGGCGTCGAACTCGCCGGCACCATTGCCGAACTGGCGCAGGACACGCTGCCGCCCGACTTCCGCAACATCGACACCCACAAGACGCGCGTCGTCCTGATCGAGGCCGGCCCGCGCGTGCTGGCGGGATTTCCCGACGATCTTTCCGCCTATGCGCAGCGCGCGCTGGAAAGTATCGGCGTCGAAGTGATGCTGGGACAGGCCGTCACCGAATGCAACGCCGATGGCGTCGTGTACGGCGGCAACAGGCTCGACACCAAGACCATCATCTGGGCCGCCGGCGTGCGCGCCTCGCCCGCCGCCGAATGGCTTGGGGCGCCGGCCGACCGCGCCGGCCGCCTGCAAGTTCTGCCTGACCTTACGGTACCGGGCCATCCCGATATTTTTGCGGTCGGCGATACCGTCACGATCGATGGCCCGGATGGCAAGCCGGTCCCCGGCATTGCGCCCGCTGCCAAACAACAGGGACGCTACGCCGCCGATACCATCAAGGCGCGGCTGAACGGCGGCACCCCTGCCCCGTTCCGTTACCAACACGCCGGCAGCCTGGCGCAGATCGGCAAGCGGAAAGCCGTGATCGATTTCGGCAGGATAAAACTGCGCGGCACCGTTGCGTGGTGGATATGGGGCATCGCCCACATCTACTTTCTGATCGGGCTGCGCAACCGGCTCAGCGTCGCGATCAGCTGGCTGTGGATCCACGCCCGCGATCAGCGCGCCGCGCGGCTGATTACGCAAGGCAGCAGCAAGGTGGTGCGTTGACGATTCAGGCGTTCAGGCATGCGCCTCAACCCGCGCATCCGATCCATTCGGCGCACGCATCGTCTTGCAGCGTCGCCACGGCAGCGGCGCGCCGCGTCAGCACCGCGCGCTGGTTGATATAGCCCTTGTCGGTGATTTCGCCGCCGTCGACCGAAGCGGGCTCCGCCAGCAGCAGCGCCCGCGTCGCGTGGCCGGACGAGCCGCCGCCGCTTTGCGCCCTGAGTCTTGCCAGTCCTGACGCTACCGCCTCGCGCACTTTTTCGTGGCCGATCACCTCACGCACATCGGCGCCTTCGGGCAAGCCGGCCTGCGCGCGGCACGCGGCGATGTTCGGAAATACCAAAAAGCGCACGTGATCGCCGCCATGGCCCGCGACGACGATGTCCTGCGCCAGCGGCGCCAGTGCGGTGATGCCGGCGACACGCAGCGTGCCGACGCTGACCCAGGTGCCGGAATTGAGCTTGAAATCCTCGGCGACGCGGCCGTCGAAAAACAGTCCGAGCTCCGGGCGATCCGGATCGGCGAAGGTCACGGCATCGCCGATCCGATAGAATCCGTCGGCGTCGAACGCCTGCGCGGTCAGTTCCGGCGCCTTCCAGTAGCCCGGCGTGACGTTGGGTCCGCGCACGCGCACCTCGAGCTTGTCGCCTGACGGTACCAGTTTCAATTCGGTGCCGGGTATCGGCACGCCGATATTGCCGGAGCGCTGCGCCTGGAAATGGCAGTCGGTCGCCAGCGGCGAGGTCTCGGTGGAACCCCAGGCCGACACCATCGGCATCGCGCGGCCGACGGTCCCGATCGCCAGCTCCTCCATTGCATCCCAGAGATTCTGCGGCAGTGCAGCCCCGGCATAGAACGCGAATTTCGCGCCGCCAAAGAAGCGGCGGCGCAATTCGTCGTCGCCGCGCAGCGCCGCGATCAGCATGTCGAAGCCGCGCGGCACGTTGAAGTAGACCGTCGGCATCACGCTGCGCAGATTGGCCAGCGATGTCGCGAACAGGCCCGGCGCCGGCTTGCCGCCGTCGATATAGAGCGAGCCGCCGTTGCGCAGCACCAGATTGAAATTGTGATTGGCGCCGAAGGTGTGGCTCCATGGCAGCCAGTCGAGAATGACGAGATCATCTTGCGCGCCTTCGAGAAACGACCAGGTCTGCGCTCTGGCCTGCTGGCTCGAGGTCAGCATGCGCTGGGTGTTGATGACCGCTTTCGGCGTGCCGGTCGAGCCCGAGGTAAAAAGAAACTTTGCGATGGTGTCCGGCGTGACGGCCGCAAAGGCTTTGGCGACGGCTTCGGTCTCACCGGTTGAGACGACCGACTGAAAAGAGATCGCATCGCCCCCATTCGTGTCGCCGCCGACGATCACCGCCCGATGCAGCGGCTTGATCGCCGCCAGCGCCGGTGCGAATGGTTTCATGTTCGAAACATAGATCGCGCCGGGGTCGAGCAGACCGATCATGCTCTTGAGCTTGTCAAAATCCTTCGACACCAGAGAATAGGCCGGCGAGATCGCAGCCGCGGGCACCCCGACATGCATGGCCGCGAGCGCGAACAGCGCGTGCTCGATGCTGTTGTCGGAGAGAATGACCAGCGGATGCTCGACGCTCAAACCTTGCGCCAGGATCCAGGCGGCAACAGAGCGCACCTGCCGCAACGCATCGCTGTAGGTGACGGTCGTCCACGGCGCGCCAACGTCAGGACGCTCGCCGAGAAAAATCCGCTCAGGGGATTTCTGCGCCCACTGCTCCAGCCAGTCGCCGACGCAGCGCGCGTCTTGCCGCAGCGGCATGGTCGATTTCAGCCAGATCGTGCCGTCGGCGCGGCGATCGGCCACGATCTCGGGCGTGGCGAACAGCGTTTCGGAACTCTCGCGACGGCTGGCGGCAGCGGTGGTCATCGGTTTCCTCTGATGCCGCTTTGGCCCGGGGCTGGCGCCTGCTTTACGCGAAAGCCGCGCGCCCCGGCAATGCGTCATCGCGCACCGGGGCCGGGCCAAGGTTGATCGACAGGGGCGTGTGGGTTGCAAGGAATAACTCTGCCAATAAAATGGGCAAGTTCAATTCGGGTTTCTCAGCCACCTGATCCGAACGTCGCCGTGAAATTCGCTCAAGCATCTGATAACACGATAGCAATTTCGTATACTGATCTTTCCCCGGCGGTGTACACAATGGCATACCGCTTGCTTCGATCGGGTAGTATTCCCGCCACCCGCAACGCAGCAATGGCGAACCTGGGCTCCCCTTCCTCATCCGGAGATACAACTTGCCGCGCCTGCCGAATAAGTTCTCTCCCGATCGGGGTGGCGCATGACTGAAACCGTCGCTGCGATTGTCGCCGCGCATCGCGCCGGAATCCTCTCGCCTGCGCAAACCGTCGCGCGCAGCTTTGCCCGCATTCGCGACCATAACGATCCGGCGATCTTCATCAGGCTGCGCGACGAAAAGGAAGCGCTGGCGGAGGCGGAAGGCCTGACCGCCAAAGAGGGCGCCCGCCTTCCGCTGTACGGCGTTCCGGTTGCCGTCAAGGACAATATCGACGTCGCCGGATTGCCCACCACCGCCGCCTGCCCGGCCTTCGCCTATTCGCCGTCGCTTGATGCGACCTCGGTGGCGCGGCTGCGCGCGGCCGGCGCCATCATCATCGGCAAGACCAACCTCGATCAGTTCGCCACCGGCCTCGTCGGCGTGCGCTCGCCCTACGGGATTCCTACCAATCCGATGCAGCGCGACCTCATTCCGGGCGGATCGAGTTCGGGGTCGGCGGTGGCGGTGTCCGCCGGGTTGGTGCCGCTGGCGCTCGGCACCGACACGGCCGGCTCCGGCCGCGTGCCCGCGATGCTCAACAACATCGTCGGCCTGAAGCCGAGCCTCGGGCTGGTTTCCACCGCGGGTCTGGTGCCGGCATGCCGGACGCTGGATTGCGTGTCGGTATTCTCGCTGACCGTCGATGACGCGATGACCGCGTTGATCGCGATGGCCGGGCCGGACGGCGCCGATCCGTTTTCGCGCAACCGGACGATGGCGGCCATGACCGCGTTTCCGAAGCTGCTCCGACTTGGTGTCCCTCGTAACGGCCAGTTGATCTTCTTCGGCGACAAGGCTTCGGAAAAGGCCTACGGCGACGCGCTGAAGCGCTGGACCGCGCTCGGCGCCGATCTGGTCGAGTTCGATCTCGAGCCGCTCTACGAAACCGCGCGGCTGCTCTATGAAGGACCGTGGGTCGCCGAGCGCTATCTGGTGATCCGGAATTTACTGGCGTCATCGCCGGATTCGATCCATCCGGTGACGCGCGAGATAACGATCGCCGGCGCACGGCTCAGCGCCGCCGACACATTTAGCGCGCTGTACCGGCTGCAGGCACTGCGCCGCATCGCCGAGCGCGGCTTTGCCCATATCGACGCGCTGGTGCTGCCGACCGCGCCGACCGTGTATTCAACAGCCCAGGTGCTGGCCAACCCGATCGAGCTCAACTCCAGGCTCGGCACCTACACCAATTTTGTCAATTTGCTCGACCTCTGCGGTCTGGCGCTGCCGGCGGCGATCAGGTCCGACGATATCCCGTTCGGCATCACGCTGCTCGCGCCGGCGGGACACGATGCGCAACTCGCGAGCATCGGCCGCGTCTTCCATGCCGACACCAAACTGACCATCGGCAGCAAGAAGCTGCCGCAGCCTCCCCTTGCAATGGTGCCGGCGGGCCTGAGCGGAGATGAAATCGCCATCGCGGTGGTCGGCGCGCATCTCTCGGGCATGGCGCTCAACAATGAATTGAAGGCGCTCGGCGGACGTTTGCTGGAGGCCGCCAGCACCGCACCGGACTACAAGCTCTACGCGCTCGACACCTCGCCGCCGAAACCGGGCATGCTGCGGGTAGCGGCGGGAACCGGATCGTCGATCGAGTTGGAGCTATGGGCATTGTCGGCGGCTTCGTTCGGAAAGTTCGTCGCCGCGATCCCGCCGCCGCTGTCGATCGGCACGTTGCGTCTGGCCGACGGCCGCGGCGTGAAAGGTTTTATTGTCGAAGCCGCCGATATCAATGGCGCACGCGATATCTCGGCGTTCGGCGGCTGGCGCGCGTTTGTGACGGAAGCGGCGGCGGTTTGAGGGTTTCGTGCGAAGGTTAATTGACTGCGCGGCCTACTCCCTCGCCCCGCTCTTGCGGGGAGATGGTTGGGGTGAGGGGCTCTCCGACCCGCGAATGCTGACGAAGAAGTAGATGCAGTGCCTCGCCCCTCACCCGGATCGCAAGGGCGACGTAGCCGAAGCTTCGCTTCGGCGTTCTTCTCCAAGAACGGCCGCCGAAGGCGGCCTATCCTCTCCCCGCAAGCGGGGCGAGGTGAAAAGCTTACACCGACACCGCGTAGAGCTCGTATTCGTCGCGCACCAGTTCGATATGCGCGCGCATCGCGACGGCGGCGCCGACCTTGTCGCCGCGCATGATCGCCACCACCACGCGGTCGTGCTCGGCATGCGATTTCGCCAGGCGCCCGAGATTGCGGAATTGCGCGCGACGGAACGGCTGCACCCGCACCCGCGTCGCCAGCGTCATTTCGGCGATATAGCCGTTTTGCGAGCCGGCATAGATCGCGTTGTGAAACCGCTCGTTGACCTCGTGAAACCGATCCGGATTGCCGGCATAGCTCAACACCCGCAGCTCCTCGTGGATCGCTTCCAGCCGGTGCCGCTCCGAAGGCTGCATGCGCTCCGCGGCGAGCCCTGCGCATAGCGCTTCCAGCTCCGCCATGGCCTCGAACATCCCGGTCAGCCGCTCGATCGACGGCCGCGCCACCACCGCGCCGCGATGGGCCCGCGCGTCGACCAGGCCTGAGGCTGCGAGCTGGCGCAATGCCTCGCGGACCGGCGTACGCGACACGTTGAAGCGCCGCGCAATGTCCGTCTCGTCGAGCGCGGCGCCAGGCGGCAGCGCGCCACGCACGATTTCGTCGGCAAGCTGCAGCCGCAATTCCTCCGCGCGCGTGATCTTGTCAGGATAGGGCGAGGCGCGGTCCACGCGCCGAACCACCGCCTCGGCTTCGCGGGCCGGGGGTTGCGGAGCGCCGGGGGGAAGATCGTCGAGACTCATGCCTTTTGATTCATGTCTTTAGAAGATCCGGGTTCATCGATGATGCTGACATGGGCGGCGACGATTTTCCAGCCTTCCGGGAACCTAACCCATGTCTGCATCTGCCGTCCAACTCTACCTGGAGTGGAGTCGCGATAAAACAGCGTCGAGGCCACGGCGGTGTCGCGGCCATAGGTCGTGATGACAGCCTTTTCTGTTCGGCGCATCAGGCCCGCCGGCGATCGCGCCGCGCGAAACGCTGTGATCGCGTCATAGCCATACAGGTTTTCGCCGATCCCGTAGCGCAGTGTGCGGGCGTCGGCGCGGAACAGCTCGTCGAGCACGGCGACGTCGTTTCCGACCAGCGCCGCCTCATAGCGCGCGAATTGGCCGGTCACCTCGGCGAGCACGTCGGGCAGATCGACTTCCATTTCATAGTCCTCGTGGCCGGGCTGCGGAAACCACGCCGGCGCGCTCCATCGCAGAGGCGACGCGCAGCGCGATGTCTTCCCGCCAGGGAGCGGCAATGACCTGAACGCCGATCGGCATCGGCCGCAGCGGAACCGGCACCGCGACCACCGGAAGCCCGATGAACGAAATCGGCTGGGTGTGGATGCCGATATTGGCGCGCACCGGAAGCTCGACGCCGTCGAGCACGAAGGTCGCCTGCCCGAGTTTGGGCGCGACGCAGGGCGTGGCCGGAGCGATGATCACATCGACGGATTTGAACAGCTCCAGCACTCTTGCGCGGTACCAGCGGCGAAACTTTTGTGCGCGATCGACCAGCGGCGCCGGAATCATCGCGCCCGCCAGCAAGCGGTCGCGCACCGCCGGATCGAAATCACCGGGGCGTTTGCGCAGGCGATCGAGATGCAGCGACGCCCCCTCGGTGGTGGAGATGACATAGGCCGCGGCGCGGGCGCGGGCGGCTTCGGGAATCTCGATGGTGCGCGTGGCGCCGAGTGCCTTGGCGACGCGCGCCACGGCCTCTAAGGCCTCCGGAAAAACGTTGTTCTGAAAATATCCGCCGGCGATGGCGATGCGAAGACTGCCGATATCCTGCGCCAGCAGCGGCGTCACCGGCTCGGCCGGCCGGGTCGTGCAGGCAGCGTCCTCCGGATCGGGTCCCTGCATCGCGTCATAGGCCAGCGCGAGATCGTCGACGTTGCGCGCGAACGGCCCGAGATGGTCGAAGCTCGCGACAAACGGAAACGAACGTGCGCGCGATAGTCGGCCATAGGTCGGCTTCAATCCAAAAATTCCGCAGAACGACGACGGCACCCGGATCGATCCGTTGGTATCCGACCCCAGCGCCAGCGGCACCAGACCGCCGCCGACCGCGCCGCCGGAGCCGCCCGACGAGCCGCCGGTCATCCGGGTCACATCATGCGGATTGCGCGACGGACCGTCGTGCACGTTCTCGCCGGTGAAATCGTAGGCGTATTCGCCCATATTCAGCGCCCCGACCAGCACCGCGCCGGCGGCGTCCAAGCGCTCGATCAGGGTGGCGTCGCGCGGCGACGGCGCAAGATCGCGATTGATCTTCGATCCGGCGCGGGTCGGCAGGCCCTGCACGTCGAACAGGTTTTTTACGGCGTACGGCACGCCGGCGAGCGGGCCGGGATTCCGCCCGGCCGTAACGGCAGCATCGACCGCACACGCCTTCGCCCGCGCACGATCGGCGGTCACATCGGTGAACGAATTCAACACGGGATTGTGCTTGGCGATCCGCGCCAGCGCCGCTTCGGTGACGCTGAGGGCTGACATCTTTCGACCGGTTACAGCCTGCGCAATTTCCGAGGCCGAGAGCCCGTCGCCGTTAGCGGACATGACGATATCAGGCTGCAAAGACACTGGCCGGCTCGGTTTCGTCAGGCAGCACAAATTCGTCCACCAGCCGCGCCAGCCTCAGCGACACCTCGAGGTTGGCCTTGACCGCCGGCTTCCAGGCTTCCTCGATGGGCAGCGCCAAGGCCTTGCCGACGGCGTCGATGTAGGCATCCAGCGGGTCAGCAGCCATACTTCTCCCAATCGGTACTTCAGTGAACCGGCAATGGCGGGTGCGGAATCGCCGTCAGCAATTCCCTTGTATAGGTATCCTGCGGATCACCCAAGACCCGTTCGGACGGACCCTGCTCGACGATACGGCCCGTCCGCATCACAATGACGCGATCGCACAATAACCGCACCACATTCAAATCATGCGACACGAATAAATAGCTCATACCCATCGACTGCTTCAAGTCGTGCAGCAGATTTAGCACCACCGCCTGCACCGAGACGTCGAGCGCCGCGGTCGGCTCGTCGAGGATCACAAGTTTGGGATGCAGCGCGATCGCCCGCGCAATGCCGACGCGGGCTTTCTGTCCACCCGACAACTGATGCGGGAAACGGTCCAGCAGATTGACCGGCAGGCCGACCAGGCCGGCCAGCTCCTCACAGCGGGCCCGCAAGGCGTCGCGGCCTTTGACGTCGCCGAGTTGCATGATCGGATCGACGATCGCGCGCGCGGCGGTAAAGCGCGGATTGAGGCTGTCGGTCGGATCCTGAAACACCATCTGGATGCTCTTGCGCAGCGGCAGCCGTGCAAACGCATTGGGCAAAATGGCGCCGATCTCGTCGCCGTCGAACACGATGCGGCCCGAGGTCTGGTCCAACAGCCGCATCACCATCATCGACGTGGTGGATTTGCCGCAACCGGATTCGCCGACCAGCCCGACGCTCTCGCCATGCCCCACGGTAAAGCTGATGCCGTCGACCGCGCGGAATTGTTCGGTTTCGACCGGCGGCTTGCGCCCAAACAATTTGCCGAGCGTGGCGGTCGCGCCCTGGCGCGGATATTCCTTGACGAGTTTTTCGACGAGAAGAAGGGGTTTTGTACTAGCGTCGCCACTTGCTGCACCGTCACCCCCGGGCTTCTTCTCCCTCTCCCCGCCTGCGGGGAGAGGGTCGGGGTGAGGGGCGCCGTCAGGCACCGCAGTTAAGTCCACAACCCCCTCACCCGGATTGCTTTGCAATCCGACCTCTCCCCGCAAGCAGGGCGAGGTTAGGGAAACCGCTTCCTCCTCCGGCAATAAATCTCGCAACGAAACACCGAGCCGCGGCGTCGCACGCATCAGCTTCTTGGTGTAGGCGTGTTCCGGCCTGGCAAAGATATCCGCCGACAGCGCGGTTTCGACCACCCGCCCCTTCTCCATCACCACCACGCGGTCGCAATAGGCCGCGGCCAAGCCAAGATCGTGCGTGATCAGGATCGTCGACATGCCCCGCCGCTTGGTGAGTTCGACGATCAGGTCCATCACGGCTTTTTGCGTGGTGACGTCGAGACCGGTGGTCGGCTCGTCCGCGATCAGAAGCTGCGGATTGCAGGCCAGCGCCAGCGCGATCACCACGCGCTGGCACATGCCGCCGGACAGTTCGAACGGATAGGCGTGATAACGCTCGCGGGGACGGGCGATCTTGACCTGCTCCAGCGCCTCGATCGCCTTCTCGCCGCGATCGCCGACCACCGATTGCTGCACATGCTGGCGCAGCACGTCCTCGATCTGGTCGCCGACTTTGCGGATCGGATTGAGTGCCGCGCGCGGATTCTGGAAAATCATCGAGATTTCGCGGCCGCGCAGGTCGCGCATCTGGTTTTCGGTCGCGCCTTTCACATCGATGCCCGAGAACATCACCGAGCCTTCGGCAATCTTGCCGGCGCGATCGAGGATCCGCATCACCGCATAGGAGGTCACCGACTTGCCGGAGCCGGATTCGCCGACGATGCCGACGGTCTCGCCCTTGGCGATGCTGATATTGACGTGCTCCACCGCGCGCACGATGCCGCGGCGGGTGGAAAATTCGACCGTGAGGTCCTGAACGTCGAGCAGCGGAACGCCGGTCATGTCGATCCCTCAGGTCCGCCGCTGCGGATCGACGATGTCGCGCAATCCGTCGCCCAGCAGGTTGAAGCAGAACACCGCGATCATCAGCGCAAGGCCGGGAAAGAACGCGATCCACCATTCGCCCGACACCATGAAGGCCGCGCCCTCGGCGACCATGAT
>WNEZ01001132.1_pt1 | contig 22170 bp, 19 predicted proteins | sample 5400521 | NCBI WGS metagenome assembly WNEZ01 (sample SAMN13153339, study PRJNA577476) | soil metagenome | isolation source: 120 cm saprolite under Douglas fir tree site 2 hole 1 replicate 1 | place: USA:California | collected 2015-04-18 | reverse complement strand
ACCCGACTTACGATAGGCCACCGTACCCAGACATGCTCGATTTCGCGCGCACAGGGGCAGCCGTGGGCGGCACGTCCGCAACCCTCGAGAAAACACGCCTGCTGGCGGACTACTTCCGGACTCTGGACGACGAGGACCTACGGAGAGCAGCCGTTTTCATGAGCGGTCGCCCGTTCGGTCCCTCCCAGCGAAGGACGCTCGGCCTGGGCTGGGCGGCTGTCAGCAAGGTCATCGGCGCGATCTCGGGTCGCGATGACGATGAGCTGCAGCGCCTCTTCCGCAAGCACTCGGACCTCGGCGATTGGGCCGGCGAAGCGCTCGATGGACGCACTCAGAACGAGGATGTGCCCCTCGCTGAGGTTGAGAAGACGCTGGAGGCGATTCGCACCGCGCGCGGCGCGTCAAAGGCGGCGCCCCTCGAGCAGCTCCTCCGGCGCCTCCACCCGGAGGCGGCCCGATTCGCGGTCAAGGTCATCTCCAGCGAGATGCGCATCGGCCTGAGCGAAGGACTTGTCGAGGCGGCCATCGCCGAGGCTTTCGGACTGCCGGTGACAAAGGTGAAGCGCGTCCACCTGATCACCGGTGACATTGGCGAAACGGCGGTGCGCGTCAAGCAAGGCAAGGTCGAGACGAGCACTGTGACTCTCTTCCAGCCGGTGCGTTTCATGCTCGCGAGCCCGGTCGAGACTGCCGCCGAAGCGTTCGAGCGCATGGGCGCGGACAAGGTCTGGACGGAGGAGAAGTACGACGGAGTCCGCTGCCAGCTCCACTACTACGCGGACGGTCGCGTCGAGCTCTTCTCACGCGACCTGAAGGAGACGACCCCCGCGTTTCCAGAGCTCGCCGAGAGCGCTACGAAGCTCGGCCGTGCGGTCCTCTTCGACGGCGAGGTGCTGGCCCACCGAGATGGGCGCGTGCTGCGCTTCTTCGAGCTCCAGCACCGTCTTGGACGCAAGAAGGTCACGGACGAGCTTCGCCGCGAGGTGCCGGTGGTGTTGGTGATCTTCGACCTGCTGCATCTCGACGGTCGTTCCCTTCTCGACGAGCCGCTCGAAGAACGGCGCCGCCTGCTCGAGGGCCTGCGTATCGAGCATCCCTTCCTCCTCGCGCGGCTCGAAGAGGCGACCAGCCCGGCCGACCTCGACCGCATCTTCGTCGACACGCGCGAGCGTGGCCACGAGGGTCTGATGGTCAAAGACCCTTCCAGCCCATACACACCTGGCCGGCGCGGACTGGCCTGGCTGAAGCTCAAGCGACCCCTGGCGACGCTCGATGTTGTCGTGACGTCAGTCGAGTGGGGCCATGGCAAAAGGAAGGGCGTGCTGTCGGACTACACGTTCGCGGTGAAGGACACGGCCACGGGACGCCTGGTCAACGTGGGCAAGGCTTATACAGGGCTCACCGACGCGGAGATCGCCGAGATGACGAGGCGATTCTTGAGCATCACGGTTGATGACCGAGGCTGGGCGCGCGTCGTGAGACCGGAGGTCGTCCTCGAGGTTGCGTTCGACTCGATTCAGCATTCGAACCGTCACGCCAGTGGCTATGCGCTCCGCTTTCCGCGCATCGTTCGGATCCGCGACGACAAGCCTGTCGAGGAGATCGACACCCTGGAACGCGTGGCGGAGTTGTACGAACGCTACTTCGGCGCGCCCACAGCGGAGAAGCTCTCAGAGGTCGCGGAGACCAAGTGAAAGTCACGTTCATGGGCACCGCCGGCGCGCGATTCATGGTCGCCAAGCAGCTGGCGGCGTCGGGCGGCCTTTATATCGAGGAAGGGAACGCGCGCGTGAGCCTCGATCCAGGGCCGGGCGCGATCGTCCAGTACGCCAAGCGCAAAGTGGATCTCACCAAGCTCGACGCCATCGTCATCAGCCATCGCCACCTCGACCACTGCGGCGACGTCAACGTGATGGTCGAAGGGATGACCGAGGGCGGATTTCGTCATCGCGGGCGGTTGTTCTGTCCCTCCGACGCTCTCGACGACGATCCCGTGGTGCTGCGATATCTGCGGAGCTTTCCCCAAGAAGTGGTGCGGTTGCAGCCGGAGACTACCTACAACGTCAACGGCCTCGCCTTCACCACCAGCCCGCGCCACAGGCACCAGGTCGAGACGTATGGCTTTCGCTTTGGCGACAGACTCGGATGGGTCACAGATTCCGAGTACTACGACGGCATCGCCGAGCAGCATCGGGCGGAGGTGATGATCATCCACCTGGTGCTGATGCAGTGCCGCGCGGGCCTTCCGCATCTTTGTCTCGACGATGCCGAGCGCATCATCCGCGACGCCAAACCGCGGCTTGCCATCATCACGCACTTCGGAATGACCGTGTGGCGCGCGCATCCCTGGGAGCTCGCGGCCGACCTCACGCAGCGCCTGGGCACCGAGGTCAAAGCAGCCCGCGACGGCATGGCTTTAGAGATCTAGTTGTCGATTTCTCCGCAGCAGCGTTTCCTCCTGCTGCTCATCCTTGTCGGCGCGCTGGCGACTGTGCTCGGCCTCGTCTCTCGGCGAGCCCGCATCCTGCCTTATCCGGTCGTGCTGGCCGGCGCGGGCATCGTAGTCGGGCTGCTGCCGGGGGAGCCGCTCCCCCACGTCGGCGCCGGCGTGATCCTGCTCGCCTTCGTGCCGGGCCTGGTGTTCGAAGCCGCGCTCACGCTCGACCTGCCTGAGCTGCGCAGGCGGCTGCTGCCGGTCAGCCTGCTGGCGACCGTGGGCGTCGCGGCGACTGTGCTCTTGATCGGGGCTCTGACCCACCTCGCGCTCGGCTTCAGCTGGGCGAGCGGCATGCTGCTCGGTTCGATCCTCGCCGCCACCGACCCGATCGCGGTGGTCACTGTGCTCCGGCAGCTGAAAGCCCCGTCCGGGCTGGCCGCGATCCTGGAGGGCGAGAGCCTCTTCAACGACGGCACGGGCGTTGCGGTTTTCAGCGCCGTGCTGGCGACCATACTTGCCGGGCACCCGTCATTTGGCGACGCAACGGTGCGGCTGATTGCGATCACGGCCGGCGGCGCCGTCATCGGAGTCGCAGTCGGCTTCCTTGGCGTCGCCTTGATACGGGTCGCCGAGGATGCGCCGCTCGAGATCCTGGCCACGCTTGTCATCGCATACGGCAGCTACCTCGCGGCCGACCTCATCCACGCCTCGGGCATAGTGGCTGTCGTTGCAGCGGGAGTCGTGATCGCGCGCTACGGATCGGCCACCGGCAAGCTCCATGGCACGCAGCTGCTGGGCTTCTGGAGCCTGCTGGCATTCGTCCTCAACGCAATGCTCTTCATCCTGGTCGGCGCGGCGCTCCCCGCATGGCGACTGCTGCCCTTCGCGGGGCTCGTGTTGGCAACCTTCGCCATCATGCTGCTGACACGGGCGCTGCCGGTGTACGGGCTCCTTGCGGCGGCGGCGTGGCGATCACCACCGATCCCGTGGGCGTGGCGCCACCTCACATTCTGGGCCGGGCTGCGCGGGGCACTGTCGGTCGCGCTGGCGCTATCGGTAGCCGGCGTCGCAGGAATCGACAGCCGCGTCGCCACCGTGGCCTACGGCGTGGTGCTGCTGTCGCTCCTTGTCCAGGGCGGGCTGATATCGCTGGTTGCGCGGGCGCTGCGGATCGAAACCGCCGCGTGAATCCCCAAAAGTGGCGATGGCGCGCGTCGGCGGCGCTGCTCGGGGTCACCCTCGGCCTGGTCATTTACCCGCTGATCGAAGGCCCGAACGACGTCATCAATTCGGACTGGCCGGCCTTCGCGACCGGGGCGCAGCTCATAGTCCACAACCCATCTCGTCTCTACGACCTCGATACCCAGCGTCGCGTCGAGTTCCAGGTCACCGGGGGCAAGACGCTGGTCACGCTCGGCATCAAGGGCATCCTTCCTTTTCTTGCACCGGCGTGGGTCGCGCTGCTGGCGGTCCCGTTCGACCTGCTCGGCATCAACATCGGCGGCAGGCTGTGGATTTTGTTCGGGCTGGCATGCCTAGCCCTTGGCACATACCTGGCCGTCCGTCCACGTCCGCCGCCGGCGATCCTCCCCGCATTCGCGTCGGTCCCGACCGCCCTGATGCTGCTCAACGCCCAGCTCGACGGCGCGGTCGCCCTTGGCATTGGCGCCGCGATCGCGCTCTGGTCTCGGCCCTACCTGGCCGGCCTCGCGCTGGGTCTCACGCTGATGAAGCCACAGCTTGTGCTGCCGCTGGGCGTTGGGGTGCTGCTCTCCAGGCAATGGCGGGTGATGGCCGGCTGGGCGGCGGCTGGCCTCCTGCTATGGGGGTCGACCGCCGTGCTCAATCCTCGTTGGGTATTCGAGTGGCTGGCGGCAGCGGGCAGCACGGTCCAGCCAGGCGCCCGAGAGGTCAACCTCTCCCACCTCGGAACGCTCTTTCCGAGCGGGCTTCAGGCCTTCGCAGTTGCAGCCCTGACCCTTGCGGCCATCATCGCGGTCGTGGTGCTGGCGTGGTGGCGCCGGTCGGACTTCAGGTCAGCTGCCGCACTCCTGGTGGCGGGCGGAGTGTTCGCCGCCGCGCACGCGCTGCCTACCGACCTGGTGATCGTTGGGCTCGCGCTGGCGATCTGGGGCAAGGCCCGATGGTATGACTGGCTGCTGCTATCCGTCGGAGCCGCGATCACCGCCTTCGTGCCGGCACCATGGCCGGCGATCATTGGCGTGTTGGTGGTCGGTTGGCTCTGCCTTCGAATTACTGGCGAGTGGCTGCCAGGACGGGTACCGGCGTCTGCTGAATGAGTCCATCGATGAGCCCGTACTCAACCGCTTCCTCGGGGTTGAGGAAGAAGTCGCGGTCCGTGTCTCGCTCGACACGCTCCAACGACTGACCCGTGTGCTTAGCGATGAGCTCGTTGAGGACGCTACGGATGCGCACGATCTCGCGCGCGTGAATGTCGAGGTCGCTCGCCTGACCCTGCAGGCCCTTGCCGCCGATCAGCGGCTGGTGCATGTGGATCGTCGCGCTGGGCAGCGAGAATCGGCGCCCTTTCGTCCCGGCCATCAGGACCACCGTGCCGAAGCTCGCGGCGCGCCCGATGCACACCGTCGAGATCGGCGACTGGACGTACTGCATCGTGTCGTAGATGGCAAACCCTGCGCTGACGGCGCCGCCCGGGGAGTTGACGTAGATCTGGATCTCCTTCTCCGGGTCGTCCGCTGAGAGGTAGATGAGCTGCGCCACCACCAGGTTCGCTACGACGTCGTCGATGGGGCGGCCGATGAGGATGATGCGGTCTTTGAGCAATCGCGAATAGATGTCGAAGGAGCGCTCGCGGTTGCCGCCCTCGTTCTCGGTAACGGTGGGGATGTAAGCCACTGCCGAAACTGTACGAGAAGATATATTCGGGCCGTTGGCACGAGCGGCCGCGATGGCGCCCAAGGAGTTCTTCTCCGGCCTGCGCAAGGGCGTCAAGTCGAAGCTTCCGCCGGATCTGAAGGCGTTCGAGACCGGCAGAGGTCATGCGCGGCTTATCAAGCTCCACTACGGCCATCCCGAGCTCCACTACGAGGCCTGGCATCACACCGGCGCGGGGCGGCTCGAGATCGGACTTCATTTCGAAGGCTCTGCTGCCGAAAATCAGCGCGCGTTCGACTACTTCCGGGTACGCATGGTGGAGGTCAAGGCCCGGCTTCCGCGCGCGGAGCTCGAGCCGTGGGATCGCGGGTGGTCGCGGCTCTACGAGACCCTGCCGGCGCCGCAGCTTGACGAGCTCGTGCTTGCGGGCGCGGTGGAGCGGCTGGACGCTTACATCACGACGCTACAGCCGATGCTATTAGGCTTCTTGGCATGAATACCGTGCAGGTCACCGACGAGCTGCAGGAATACCTCGAAAGCCTCGTTTCGCCGCGCGATCCCGTGCTTGCGCGCATGGAAGAAGAGGCCCACCGCGAGAACATCCCCATCGTCGACGCTCACGAGGGCGCCTTCTTGAGCGTTCTCGTGCGCATCGCCAATGCGAAGCGAGTGCTCGAGCTCGGCACCGCCATCGGTTACAGCGGAATCTGGCTCCTGCGCGGTACCTCTGGTGGCACGCTCACCACGTTCGAGACCAGCCACGAGCGCGCCCTGCGGGCCCGCTCCAATTTCGCGGACGCCGGGCTCGGCAAGCAGGCTCTGGTGTTGGAGGAGGAGGCGCTGCACGGGATCGAGAAGCTGAACACTCGGTTTGACGCCTGCTTCATCGACTTGCTCAATGTCTTCCCGTCGGAAGACGACACGCGAAAGGCGTTCGACCTCTGCATGCAGCGCCTGGACGGGGGCGGGCTGCTGATCGCTGACAACGCGCTTCGCCAGGGCGAGGTGGCGCGCCCAAAGAACCAGCAGGCTCGCAACGTCGCGTTCTACAACCAGCTGGTCGCGAAAGACCCGCGGCTGGAAAGCGTGGTCGTCCCGCTCAGAGACGGGGTGTCGGTCGCCCGCGTGAAGGACTAGTTCGCCCCCCGGGCTTCGTCCCCTTCGATCCAGTACGTGCCATCCGTCGCGTGCTCCTTCTTCCAGATCGGCACGGACTCCTTGAGGCGGTCGATGCCCCACCTGCAGGCATCGATCGCTTCCGCGCGATGCGGACACGACACCGAGACGACGACCGACGCCTCGCCGATCTCCAGGCGCCCAGTACGGTGCGCCATGGCGACGCGGGCTTCAGGCCATCGTTCCTCGATCTCGCCTGCGATCTTGCGCATCTCGGCGTTTGCCATCTCGGCGTAGGCCTCGTACTCGAGGTGGGTGACGGAGCGGCCCCGCGAGCTGTCACGCACGATGCCGGTAAACGTGCAGATCGCGCCCGCGCCTTTGTGGGCGACGGCGGCTTCCATGCGGCGCGCGTCGAGCGGTTCGGTCGTCAGCTCGAAAAGGACGCCGACCGCGTGCGCGCCACCGCTCACGGGCGGGATGAAGGCCACCTCGTCACCATCCGAGACGATTGAACCCCACTCCGCGAATTCCTGGTTGACCGCCGCGCGCACGGATTCGCGGTTGGCTTCCAGCGCAGGGTGTGACTTCCGGAGCGCGTCGTATACGTCGGCAACCGTCGAGCCTGGGCGAACCTCCACGCTCTCCGCATCCGTACCCGCCTGTTCGCGCAACCGAGCGAAGAGCCGTGCGCGAACCGCGATCGCCACGGTCATGCCTCCATCCTGGTTACGAACACGTGGACTTCCTTGCCGGACTCCAGCGCGCGGTCGACAGTAGCGCGTGTGCCCCTCGAGGCGCCGTCCCAGAACGCCACCAGCACGTCACACGCATCGACCAGGCGCTGGTTGCGCGCCGCCGATTTGCTGATGTCCGCCAGCTCATCGAAGGATGCCGGCATAACGTTGACGGGGATGCCCTTTGCGCGCGCCGCCTTCGTGGCGGCCGCATCGACGCCACTCGCGCTCCCAGTGACGATCGAGGCGCGCGCCGGCAGCGAGTTCACATACTCGGTGACGCGCTGCGGGTCCGAGAAGCGCCTGCTGCCGACGATGGCCACCCTCACGCGTCGCTAGCCGGCGGTCGCGGCGTTCTTGCCGATGTGGTGAATGTTTTCCTCGAACAGGCGGCGGAGCTTGAGAGCCTGGCGGTCGTAAGCCTCGGGGTCGGGCCAGCTGCGACGCGGGTCGAGGACCTCGGATGGAACGGACGGAACCTGGTTTGGAATGTGCAGCCCGAAGACCGGATCGACGTGGGTCGGCACATCGCGGAGCCTGCCCTCCACCACCGCGCTTACGATCTCTCGCGTGTGCGCGATCGACATCCGCTTGCCGACCCCATAAGGGCCACCAACCCAACCGGTGTTGAGCATCCAGACCTGCGCCTGGTGGCGGTTGACGCGATCGATGAGCATGTCGGCGTAAGTCTCAGGAGGCAACGGTAAGAACGGCGCCGCGAAACAGGTGCTGAAGATCGGCTCCGGTTCTGTCACCCCTCGCTCGGTGCCCGCGACTTTCGCGGTGTAGCCGGACAAAAAGTAGAAGCGGATCTGATCGTCATCCAGGCGCGCGACCGGAGGCAAAACGCCGTAGGCGTCCGCGGACAGAAAGATCACGTTGCGCGGATGGTCGCCGATGCCTGAGAGCACGGCGTTGGGGATGAGGTCGACCGGATAGGCGGCACGCGTGTTCTCGGTCTTCTCGTCCGAGTCGTAATCGGGAACTCTGGTGCGCGGGTCGTAGACCACGTTCTCGAGGATCGTTCCGAAGCTCTCGACCGCGGCATAGATCTCGGGCTCGGAATCCTTGCGGATGCGGATCGTCTTCGCGTAGCAGCCGCCCTCGAAGTTGAACACGCCGGTGTCGCCCCATCCGTGCTCGTCGTCTCCGATCAGGCGCCGTCTGGGATCGGCCGATAGCGTCGTCTTGCCCGTGCCGCTGAGGCCGAAGAACACAGCTTCATTGCCCCCGTCCTCATCGACGTTGGCGGAGCAGTGCATCGGGAACACACCCTTCGCCGGCAGCAGGTAGTTCAGGGCGGTGAAGATCGACTTCTTGATCTCGCCCGCGTACTCGGTGCCGCCGATCAGCACCACGCTCCGGCCGAGGTTGACCAGGATGAAAGTCTCGCTGCGTGTTCCGTCGCGTGCCGGGTCGGACTTGACCGAGGGCAGGGCCATGACCGTGAAATCGGGCACGAACCCGAGCAGCTCGTCGGCGTTCGGCCGGATGAACAGGTTGTGCGCGAACAGGCTGTGCCAGGCGAACTCGGTGATCACCCGCACGCGAAGTCGATAGCGCGGGTCCGCGCACGCGAACATATCCTGGGTGTAGACATCGTGGGATCGGATGAACTCATTCATCCGGCCCAGCACCCCGTCGAAGCTCGCCGTCGAGATCGGCTGGTTGCCGGCGTGCCACCAGATGGCGTCGCGGCTGGTCGGTTCGTTGACGAAGAACTTGTCCTTGGGCGAGCGGCCGGTGTGCTTGCCGGTCTCGGCCGCCAGGGCGCCGGTGGAGACGATCACGGCCTCGTCGCGGCGGATCGCGTGCTCGTAGAGGGCGGCCGGGCTGAGGTTGCGCCGCTCCGGGGACCCTCCCGGGGCCCCTCCCAGGTCGGGCCGGCTAGGAGCGGCTTTCACTCATTCCTCTGCCTGGCGGGCACGTCCCCATGGTAAGCATCAGGCCCGCCCTACCGCCTAGTGCAAAGGGACGACTTTTCTAGGCGATACGGGACCGGCGGCTGCTGGCGCGCCGGCGCTGCTTGCCGCTCACGTAGTCGACCAGGATGTACTCGCCCAGCCGGTCCGGCGAGACGAAAAACGCCCGTCCCTTGTTGATCCGGGTCATCTGGTTGATGAACTCGGTCAGGTAGGGTCCGCGCTCGAGCATGAACGTGTTGATGACGATGCGGTCGCGGGTGCAGCGACGCACCTCGCGAAGCGTTTGCTGGATGGTTTTGAATGTGGGCGGGTATGCGAAGTAGGCGCGCCCGTTCTCCTCATCGATGTGGGCCGTCGGCTCGCCGTCCGTGATCATGATGATCTGGCGGTTCCCCCGGTGCTTGGCCAGGAGCGACCGCGCGAGCTGGAACCCGTGCTGCATGTTGGTCCCATAGACGTAGTCGTTTAGGGCGAGCTGGGGCAAAGTGTGCGGCTTGAGCTCGACGGCGTAGTTGGAGAACCCGACCACGTAGAGCGAGTCACGCGGGTACTGGCTGCGGATGAGCGAGTCGAGGGCGATCGCCACCTTCTTGGCGGCCAGGAAGCAGCCGCGCAGGAACATCGAGCGGCTCATGTCGATCATCAGGACCGTCGACGCCTGGGTCACGTGCTCGGTGCGATGCACGACGAAGTCCTTCGCATCGAGCTTCACCGGCACCTTCGGGCCTTCGCGAACGAGTGAGTTGAAGAGTGTCTCCTTGAGGTCGAGCAGGAAGGGGTCGCCGTACTCGTAGTCCTTCAGCTCATCCGAGGCATCGTTGCCGATCCCGCCGCGAAACAGCTGGTGCTGGCCCATGCGGGTCTTCTTGAGCTGGTCGAAGATGTCGCGCAGAGCCGATTGGCCGATCCGCCGCATGCCGCGCGGAGTCAGCTCCATGCGGCGGCCCTTGCGCTCGACGTACCCGGCTTTCTCGAGCACCTCGGTCAGCTTGCGCAGCTGGTCGAGGGCTTGGCGCGCCTCATCCCCAAGCAGCTCCTGCGCGAGCGAGCGGTCGACGTCATCCGGGCGGAAGCTGCCGCGCTCCAGCTGCGACTCGAGCCGGTCCATCTGCTGCAGCCGCTCCATGAGACCCATTGCCTCGCCCATCGACAGCGGGTCATCGCCGAAGAAGGGGTAGCGCTCGCTCATCTCCGACGGCGGCATCATCGCCTGCATGAAACCGGACAGGCGCGCCAGCTCCAGGCGAAGCGAATCGTCCTGCAGTAGCGCGTCCATCATCTGGCGCAGCTCCTCGCGCGCCTCCGGGCTCAGGCTTTGGAGCAGGGACTGCATCTGCGCCATCTGGCGCTGCAGGTGCTCCAGCAGCTCGTCGAGGCTGTTGACGCCGGGCGGGAACATATCGCCGTAGCGCTCCATGAAGCCGTTGAAGTCGGGCGTCCGGCCCTCCATGCGGTCTTCGAGCATCTTGTTGAGCTCGCGAACCATGTCGCGGACACGCGACAGGTCCTGGCCCTGCATCTGCTGGATCGAGCCCTTCAAGCCCTGGAACATCTGGTCGACCATCTGCTTCTGCAGCTGCTGCATGAGCTCCTCGAACTTCTGACGGGCCTCGTCGTCGACGAACTCGTAGTCGCGCAATGACTTCACGCGCCCACCGAGATCGTCGGGGAGGCGATCCAGCTGCTCGCGCCGCTGGCGTGCAATGCGTTCCATCAGCTTCTTCGCTTCCGGCGTCGCCTGCTCATTGACACGCCGGTCGATACCTGCGCGCTCGGTGTCGATGACGTCCTGCACCTCCTGGCGCAGCTGCTCGACGGTGGAGTCGAGGTTGTAGCGGCCCAGCTCACGCTCCCGAGCTTCGCGCAGCTGCTTGAGCAGCTGTTCGAGGCCGGGCATGTTCGGGGAGCCCCATCGGAGGAGTCGCTGGAGGGCGGCGTTCAGATCGCCATAGTTCATGAGGTCGTCGGATAAGGCGTCGAGGACGTCCCCCGCGTCGAGGTCGTCAAGGCGCTGCGTGCCGTCCCACCGGGAGTACCGAAACTTCATCGGGATCACGCTAGCAGGAGTCCAGCGCGACGGCTGCGCTTAGACGGTGTCGCCCGGCTTGATGTCGAGCACCTCGACGCCTGAACCGACCAGTTCCTGGAGGGCGCTCGGGCGCCCGGACAGGATTGGGAACGTGCCGAAATGCATCGGCACCACGGTCTTGACGCCCAGGAGGGAAACCGCCTTGGCGGCCCGCTCGGGTCCCATCGTGTAGAAGCCGCCAATAGGTAGGAACGCGACATCGAAATGGCTCAGCTCGGCTATCAACGCCATGTCTCCAAACACGTCGGTGTCGCCTGCGAAATAAACAGTGAAGCCGTTTTCGAATTCGATCACCAACCCGCACGCCGTGCCGCCATAGATGATCTGGTCCCCATCCGAGATGCCACAGGAATGCTCGGCGTGGACGAGCGTGATCTTGATGTTGTCGATGTCGATGGTGCCGCCCTGGTTGCCGGCGGTGATGGTCGCTCCGTTGATTCCCTTGGAGGTGAGCCACACGCCTATCTCATGGATGGTCACGATCTTCGGGGTGGTCGCTCGAGCAATTTCCAGCGCGTCATGGACATGGTCGAAATGCCCGTGGGTGATCAGCATCAGGTCACATCGCTCGACGGTCTTCAGCTTCTCGGGTGCAACCGGGTTGTTCATGACCCATGGGTCGATGAGGATGTCCTTACGCCTGGCGCTTCTGACCTTCCAGGTTCCATGTCCGACCCACGTGAAGCTGACATCGGCGTTCAGCGGCATTCGCGATCCTCCCCAATGAATCAAGAAGCCCGGAAGAGCCGATTCTCCCACACGCCCAAAACGAAGATGGCGATCGCGGCCACCGTCCAGAGATTCGGAAAGAAGAGATCGCAAGGCGGTCGCACGAAACCGAGGAGGAAGATGCCCAGCAAGATGAGAGTCACCACCCGTCGCCGTTCGATGGCGCGAACACCGAGCAGGAGGATCAACGGGAGAAGCGGCAGCCACTGGTAGGGCCACACCTCGTTGGGGATGAGCGCGCCGAGTGCAAAGCCGATTGACATCCCGTAGGGGGGATTCCATCCACTCCGCCATGCCGCCCAAATTGCTCCGAGTGCAAACAGGACCGCGCTGAGGTAAGAGAGGAAGACTGCCACCCCGAGTAGGCGGATCGGCGACGTGACCGCGAGATAGCCGTTGCCCCAAGGCTGCAGATATGTCTCGCCACCGATGGTTCGGGTGAACAGAGTCCGCACCGAGTCATATGCGCAGTCCGGGTTGTGCGATGCAAGCGATGGGATGAGGACCTGCTCGTAGTAGTGCTGCGTGCCGCCTAGTCCCAGCGGTATGCAGCTGATGACCGTGACGAGGACGAGGACAGCACCCAGGCTCATCGCATAGCGAACCCGGTGGCCAGGACGTGGACCAATGATCATCGCGGCGGGGTAGTACTTCAGCGACGCGACCAGGCCGCCGACAGCTCCGGCCAGCGTGGCCCGATTCGGCTCCAGCCAGATGGATGCCGCCGCGCCCAGCAGCAAGACCCCGCCGCGTTGACCCGCCGAAATGTCTCCGAACAGGGGCGGAAAGTAGGCGGCGACGAGCCAGAAGATCGGGGCCGCGAGCCTGTGTCGCGGCGCCAGCACGATGTAAAGGAGTAAGAGGCTTGCGAGCAGCGCGGCGCCGTCGATCGCAGTCCATACCTCCACGCCGATGCTTTTAGGCAGGAACGCGATGGGGATGGCCAGAATCGCCACCGGCGGCGGGCTCACGAACGAGTCGAGGGTGCCGGGCGGGGCGATCACGTGTGTGCGTGCGAGGTACGCAGCAGCCGCGTCGTACATGTGGGCGGGGTCCGTGAGGTACGCGTGCGCTCCTTCCCACAACAGTTCGGTGTCGGGGCGGCGCGGCGCCAGTGCCGTAAGCACGACCACCCGGATCCAGAACACCGCGGCCAGGGCCCAGTAAAAGACTGGGCGCGTGAACAAGTCGAACGCGGCTCTGCGCAGTCGCTCCACGCTCAGCTGTGCCTTAATCGGTGGGACGGGCGCGGCCACGCCTGCCGACACTGGCCAGCCACACAGGATCTTTCAAGAAAGCGATGAACGCCTGCACGGAAGCCGGCAGGCGGCGCCGGCGCAAATGAACGATGTGCCAATCGCGCCGGATGGGAAAGCCGCGCACGTCCATCTCTACGAGCCGGCCGCTCGACAGCTCCAGAGCGCACGCGTAGCGCGAGAGCACTGCCAGACCAAGTCCTGACTCGACTGCATGCTTGATAGCCCCGTTGGACCCCAATTCCATCGCGACGTTGAGTTTGGCGCCCGCCTTCCTCGCCGCCTTCTCAAGCGACCAGCGGCTCCCGGACGCCGGCTCGCGCATGACGAAGGGTTGGTCGGACAGGTCCTTGAGGCTCAGCCCGCGCTTCCCCGCCAGCCGGTGGCCCGCGGGCGCGACGACGACGAGCTCGTCGGTGAGAAACGGCACGATCGCGAGGTCCGAGTCCTTGAGCGCCGGACCGATCACCGCGAGATCCAGCTCGTTGCGCAGAACCTGTTCCTGCACGCGGGCGCGCGTCCCGATCTCCAGCGAGATGACGATCCCGGGATGCAGCTTCTTGAATGCCCCGAGGGCAGCAGGCAGCAGGTAGATGCCGACAGTCGTGCTCGCCCCGACGCGAAGGTTGCCGCGCTTGATCCCGCGCATCTCTTCGAGGGCCAGCGCCGCCTCGTCGAGGACATCAAGCGTTCGCCGCGCGTAGGCATAGAGGATGGAGCCCGCCTGCGTTAGCTGCACGCGTTTGCCGAGGCGATCCAGCAGCGCCATGCCGATGGCCTCCTCGAGCTCCTTGACCTGGTACGAAACGGACGGCTGGCTGAGGCGGAGCTGCTGTGCGGCGAGACTGAAGCTGCTGAGGTCGACCACTGCTTTGAACGTGCGCAATTGACGCAGCGTCATTGCATGGTCGAGGTCCAGCGGAGGGCCGTACTCAGGCACGGCGCCTACGATATGCGGTATGGCCGCCCCCAAGCCAAAGAGCATGTCACCGGTTCGCCGCACGACTCCGACAGTCGAAGGTGTCGAAGCGCCGGAGCGCGGGCCCGCGTCGGTTTCCGAGCAGAAGATCAACCAGTACCGCAAGCGCCGATATCAGGCGCTGCACACCGAGAACGAGGCCGCGATCAAGCGTCGCGCGAAGGGCCTATCCAGCGCGCGCGAGCGCGTCGAGATGCTGCTTGACGAAGGCACATTTGTAGAACTGGACCTCTTTGCGACGCATCGGGCCCATGGCTTCGGCATGGAGGACCGCAAGATTGCGGGCGACGGTGTGGTGGCGGGGTTCGGGGAGGTCGCCCGGCGCCCGGTCGCGGTGTACTCCTATGACGCAACCGTGTACGGCGGCTCGCTGGGCGAGGTCACCGCCGAAAAGATCGTCAAAGTCCAGGAGCTGGCGCTGCGCAACCGAGTGCCGATCATCGGCATCAACGACTCGGGCGGAGCTCGCATCCAGGAAGGCGTCGTCGCCCTCGCTGGTTACGCCGACATCTTCTATCGCAACGTTCGGTCCTCAGGCGTGATCCCGCAGATCAGCGTCATTGCTGGACCGTGCACCGGTGGTGCCGTTTACTCGCCGGCGATCACTGACTTCATTTTCATCGTGGCAGGGCAGGGTTACATGTTCATCACCGGCCCCGAGGTGATCCGGGTGGTCACAGGCGAGCACGTCAACTTCGAAGACCTCGGCGGGGGCGACGTGCACAACGTGACCTCCGGCGTCGCGCACTTTCTGCCCAAGACCGAGGAGGAATGCGCAGCCGGTGTTCGCCGGCTCCTCTCCTATCTACCCTCAAGCAACGGCGAGCGGCCACCCTACCTGCCGACCACTGACGACCCAGAGCGAGCGGACCGCGAGCTGCAGACGATCGTGCCCGAGGCGCCAAACAAGCCGTACGACATGCGCGAAGTCGTGGGCCGCATCCTCGACAACCGTGAGTTCTTCGAGGTGCAGCCGTTCTTCGCGCCGAACATCATCGTCGGCTTCGGCCGGCTTGGCGGCCATGTTGTCGGCATCGTCGGCAACCAGCCCAAGGTCCTGGCCGGCGCGATCGACATCAACGCTTCGGTGAAGGCAGCGCGGTTCATCCGCTTCTGCGATGCGTTCGGCATTGCGATCGTGTCCTTCGTCGATGTCCCCGGCTACCTTCCGGGTCGCGACCAGGAGCACGGCGGCATCATTCGGCACGGCGCCAAGCTGCTCTACGCGTACGCGGAGGCAAGCGTGCCCAAGCTCGCTGTGATAACACGCAAGGACTACGGAGGCGCGTACACGGTCATGTCGCCGAAGCAGATGGGCGCTGACCTGAACCTTGCCTGGCCGACCGCAGAAATCGCGGTCATGGGCCCAGACGCGGCGGTGAACATCATCTACAAGCGCGACCTGGCGGCGGCTCCTGATCCAGTCGCGCGACGCAAGGAGCTGGTCGCGGAGTACACGGCCCGCTTCGCGAATCCATATGTCGCGGCTGAGCGCGGATACATCGATGACGTGATCGAGCCCAGCGAGACGCGCAGGGCGCTGATCAGGGGGCTTGAGATCGGCCTGCGAAAAACCATCGAGCGCCCGCCGCGCAAGCACGGAAATATACCGCTCTAGATATGAGAGGGAACCTGCCGGTTCCCTCTCACGCCCTCCCGCGACTTCGTCGCGGGGACCCCAGCGGACGGGCTGCTCTCTTTCCCGCTGTTTGGATTTTCTGAATGTTCTTCTGGCGACGCAAGGCGACAACCACAACGTCAGGGGACGGCCGGAATGAATCCGGCCTACTCGCGACGCGGGGTTACGAAGGAGTGCGCGGGGTCGGTGGCACCGTCGACAGCGACGACCGCCGAAGCCGCTCAGCCTTCCGGCAGAACTCATCCACGGTCGTGATCAGCTCCGCGTGAGACCACGTCAGGGGCGACACGGATAGAGGAGCGCCTGTGTTGGGGTCGAGCTGCTCCGAAAGCAGCCCGCCTGGGATCTGGTGTGCCACCACCCAGTTGATGATGTCGCGCGCGGGCTTCAGGTCGTGCGTTGTCTTGGCGACCGCGATGTACCACTGCGCCATCCACATGGTGCAGATGAACCAGGGATTGCCCGGCACCTTCCGCGTGTCCGGCTCGACCTTGAAGTAGTAGTCGTCCTTATAGCGCGCTATGCCGCCGGCGGCGGCGTTGTTGGTGAGCTGGTCTCGGATCGCTGCCATCGTCTCGCCCATGCGCGCCTCGTCCGGCGGGTACATGCCGAATCGCCACAGCCCGGAGATCGCACTGTCGATGACCATGTCCACGGTCATGGTGCCGTCCTCTTCGACGGCGATCCGCCGGGCGAAACGGCCGAGGTCCGATGAGTAGAGGTGCGTGTCGGCGGCTTCCTTCAGCCGCTCGGCAGCATCGCGGTAGCGCGTCGCGGCCGCCCCGTCGCCGAAGAGCTCGGCAAAGCTGCGCGCGGCGTCGAGCCCGCCCCATACGGAGCCCACGGTGAACGCATGCACACCCCATCTCTCCTCCCATAGGTCCCATGACGGCTGGATCAAACCATTCCGCTGGTCGACGTAAGAGACCATCCAATCGGCGGCGGGCAATATCAGCGATGTGTAGAGCCCGACGACGAAGTCGAGGTTGCGATGTATCCGGTAATGCTGCCATAGCGACCACAACACCAGCCCTGTCTCGTCCTCCTGGATCGGCAGCGTGCGCGCGCCGCGGGCGTTGACCCATGGCAGCCACGAGCTGCCGGGGTTGCCGTACGGCGTGTACTTGTGCAGGAAGAATCCCTCTTCGACCAGCGACGCCTGGCAGAACGTGAAGAACTGCCGAACGATGTCCTCATGTCCTGCGCGGTCGAGGGCGTTGGCGACGAGCGCGCCATCGCGAGGCCACGCGTATGCATAGGTATCGCGAGCGAACTTCGTGATGTCGAAGTCGGTCGACGCGATAATGGCTCCGCGGTTGTCGGCGTGGGTGCGCGCGGTGAGGATGCTCCGCCGGTACAGCCGCGTTACATCGGAGCCAAGCTCCTCGTCGATGTGGCGATGGTCCTTCTCCGACCATACCTGCCAGTACGTGGTTGTCCGCCCGTGGTAGACCTGCGGACCGCGGCCGATGATGAGGTCTTGTCCATATGCCGAGACCTCGCTCAAGCGCGCACCCATGCAGAGCCAGTGGGTAAATGTTCGGGCTTCGCCCGCAGCGGCCGGCCCGAACTCGAAGCCGATCGTGCAGTCCACCGAGCCCTGCTCGATCGGGTTGCGTCCGAGCACGCCGTCCTCGGCGTCGACCCAGGTGCCCGCCAGCCCGTTGCCCTTCTTGCCGGTGGCCCACGTGTCGATCCCGAACTCTGGTCCTGAGTTACCTCCGGCGAGGAAATAGCGATTGCCCTTGTAGGCGATGACTCCTCGATGCCGGGGGTCGTACGCGACGGTGTTGCCGATGTCCGAACCCTCGATGTACCAGTCGTAGTGGAAGAAGGCGCGGCCGACGTTGAAGCCCGCGGGGCTCGTCACCTCGACGTTGCGGATGAACCAGTTGCGGGCAAGATCGACGTAATCCGAGAACTTGACGGAGATTCCCAGCCTCGCGTGCTTCAGCCGGACGTCCGTGACGAGCGAGTCTTCGACGTAACCGAGCTGACGCTCCCACGCGCTGTCCTCCAACCACGCGAACTTGCCGTCGATGAAAAAGCCCGTGTGGCAGACGTTGCCCATCGTCTGGTTGGCGTCTCCAACCCGGGGAAAGTAGATGTCGCGAACCGAGTAGGCGGCATCGAAGCCGACGAGCACGTTGCCGTTGCCGATGACGAGGCTTCTAGGCACGGTTTGGTCGGAATGGTAGAGATGTGACGCGCAAAACGCGCTTAACAGCCCGGGTTACCAAGCAGGGCGGGCCACGCCTAGAATCGCCGTCAACAGCCCCGTCCCAGCAACATCGGAGCACTACGCCTTGAACAATCCCCACAACGCACTCCCGCCACCGATTCGCATCGTCGCTACTCGAAGACGGCGCCGCACGGTTGCTGCGCGGCTTCGGGCGGGCGTGCTCGAGCTGCTCGTTCCCGACTGGATGTCGCATGCCGAGCGTCAGAGATGGGCTGATGTCATGAGGCGGCGCCTGCAGAAGCGCCTCGAGCGATCGCAGCCGTCCGACCAGCGCCTTGCCCAACGAGCGATGTCGCTCAACGAACGCCACTTCGGCGGTCGTTTGCGGTGGACGTCCATCGCCTTCGCGGACATGGCTCACCTTTGGGGCAGCTGTACGTTCACGTCCGGCGCCATCCGCATCGCGATGCGCGCTGCGGTCCTCCCGGAGTGGGTGCTCAATTATCTGCTCGTGCACGAGTTGGCACACCTGGAGCACAGCGACCACGGCCCAGCTTTCCGCGAGCTCGAGAATCGCTATCCGCTCAGCGAGCGCGCGCGGGGCTACCTGATGGCTCTAGATCACACAGCGACGGACGCTATGGCGTAAGCACAATCTTTGTGGCTTCGCGCGCGTCGAACATTCGGTACGCCTCCTCAGCGTCGTCCAGCTTCATCCGGTGGCTGATGATCGCTTGCGGCTTGAGGCGACCGGCTGCGATCAGGTCGAGCAGCGGCCTCATGTAAGGCTGGACGTTGCACCAGCCTGAGCGGAAGGTCAGGGCCTTAACCCACATGTGGTAGTAGGGAAAGTCGGCGGAAACCGCTTGCGGCACGCCGACCATGGAAATCGTTCCACCACCCCTCACGATTCGGATGGCCGTGTCAACCGATGACATGAGCCCAACGCACTCGATGCTCGAGTCGGCGCCGATGCCGTCAGTGGCTTTCTCGATGGCTTCGACCGGATGCTGTTGCTTGGCATTGATCGGGATCCCACCAAGCTCCTGAGCGATCTCGAGGCGCGAATCCACCATGTCCACGACGAAGGTTCTCGCCGGCCCGAACAGCTGCGCGCACATGGTCGCCATCAAGCCCACGGGTCCCGCGCCGATCACCGCCACCGTGTCACCGGGCTTGATCTCCGCTCTCTCGGTGGCGAACAAACCCGTGGCCAGGATGTCACCTACAAAAATGGCCTGCTCGTCGCTCATGCCAACGGGGATGGGCTCCATCGTGAAGTCGGCGTTGGGAACGACGACGTACTCCGACTGCCCGCCTCCGAGGCCGCCGAAGTACAGCTCACCCGTGCCGAAGAGTGCTTTGTTCACGCACTGGTTGAACCAACCCTTGCGACACAAAACGCAGTGGCCGCAAGCGGTGAAGAAGCTCGACACCACCCGATCGCCGGGTTTGAATCGCTCCACATGGGGCCCGACCTCCTCGACGACACCGACGAACTCGTGGCCGAGCACCGCGCCCTCGTTGATGGGCATGTTCCCATGCAAGATGTGCAGGTCTGACCCGCAGACCGCCCCCAGCGTGATCTTCACCAGCGCCTGCCCTGCACCGTCGATCACCGGCTTGGGTACGTCGATGACCTTCACGTCTCCGACGCCCTGGTAGGTCAGCGCCTTCATGTTCGGGATTCTAAGCCGCCCCTAAGCTTGAGTCGGCATGCGACTGAAGGGGGCGGTGGTCGCGATTACCGGCGCCTCGAGTGGGATCGGGGAGGCGACCGCGCTGGCTTTCGCGCGCAAGGGAGCGCGGCTCGCCCTTGGCGCCCGGCGCCTCGATCGACTGAACGCGGTGGCGCAGAAGTGCCGCGACAAGGGCTCTCCGGACGTGAGCACCCGGCGGCTGGACGTCGGGCGAAGCACCGACGCGCGAGCATTCGTCGCCGCCGCGCTGCGCGACCACGAACGTCTCGATGTCCTCGTCAACAACGCCGGCCTTGGCTGGATGGGCAGGTTTCACGAAATGCCGGAGGAGAAGGTACAGGAGCTGGTCGCCACCAACCTCGCGGGAGTCATTGCCACCACGCAGGCCGCGCTGCCCTGGATGCTGGAGCGGCGACGAGGGGTGATCATCAATGTGGCCTCGGTCCTCGGGTTCAGGGCGGCTCCCTATTCCGCCGTGTACTCGGCGACCAAGCACGCGGTCGTCGGCCTCTCGCACGCCCTGCGCGGCGAGCTGTCGGGTACCGGAGTCAAAGTTTGCGTCGTCTATCCGAGCTCGACCAAGAGCGAGTTCTTCGACGCGACTGAAGCGCCAATCGGCCCCGTGTACCCAGCCGGATGGGTGGCGAGGCTCATCGTTCGCACCGCCCGTTTTCCACGCCGTGACGCGATCGTGCTGCCATTCAGATTGGTGCAGCTGGCCGAGCCGATCTTCGGCGGGTTGGTCGACCACACCATCGGCGAGGCCCGACGTCTCAGATCTCCGGGCCTGAGCGTCAACAGCACTCCGCCCCCGGAATCCTGAGAGTCATTTCTGCCAGGCGGCCAGGAGCTTTTCCAGCTGCTTCGCGTTCTTGACCGAATAGTTCGAATAGTTGTTGTTCATGAGCGCATGCACCTGCTTGGCGGACTTCTCCATCTCCTTGATGCGCGGCACCCACTCCTTGAGCTCCTGCTCGCTGTAGTCGTAGCGGAAGCGCAGGTTCGGCGGCGCGCCCTTCAGATCCCATGTGTCGTGGTTGCGACCGTGAAACCGGGCCACCGCGAGCTTGGAGGAGGTCACGTCGTAGACCGCCGGCATGCTCGTGTGGTGGCCCGGCGGCACGTCGACCGCGATGTAGGGAATGTCTCGCGTGCGCAAGAAGGCGAGCGTCCCATCGCGGTGGCGAGCGTCCATCCACTCGGGCTTCCGAAACTCGACCGCGATCTGAAATCCGAACATTCGCTCCTGGCACTGCTCGACATACGCGAGCGAGCGAGACGAGGGCAGGAACCAGGGTGGGAATTGAAAGAAGACTGCCCCTAGCTTGCCGGCTGCCCGTAGCGGATCGAGGGCCTCGCGAAATCGCTCCCAGGACTCGTCCACGAGCTCGGGCGGCATCTTCTCGATGTAGATGTTCTTCTCGCGCAGCTCCGCGGGCAGCTGCTCGCGGATGTCCTTCGGCAGCGCCATCGCCTTTGTCGGATGGTTGGTGAACAGCGAGAAGGATTTGACGTCGAATGTGAATCCGGGTGGCGTGCGCGCGACCCAAAGGTCTGAGTTTTCCTTCTTTGGCATGCCGTAGTAGGTGGAGTCGACCTCGACCAGCTCGAACTGGCTGGCATAGAACTGGAGGCGCTCTTCCGAGGACTTTGCGTTGATCGGATAGAACAGTCCGGAGTCGATCAGCGACTTGTCGATCCAGCCGGCGATACCGACTTTCACGGTCATGTTCGGATCGTGTCACAAGTTCGCAAACTGCAGGTTATGATCCGACCCGCCCGTGGGCAACCACATCCGCTATTGGTACACGTACCGCACCACAGTCGCGGTGCTGATTGCGTTGGTGCTGAGCGGGTCGATGTACTGGCTCTACACGCAACAGGTCGCGTGCGACACGCGCACCGCCGGCTGCTACGTGAACACCTCGGTCCACCCGGAGGACCGTTTCGTCGGCGAATCCAACCCAGACAAGCAGGTCGTCATCGTCGGAATCGACAACGAGAGCGTGCAGAGGCTCAACCAGTACCCACTTCCGCGCGACAAGTATGCCGCCGCACTGCAGGTCCTCGAGAAAGACGGCGCGGCCGTCGTCGCTTTCGACGTCAGCTTTCCAGATCGGCGAGACGGGACTTCGAGCAAGTCCACTGGCGACAGCCAGTTTGCCCAGGCCCTGCGCGACAGCACGATACCGGTAGTCCTTTCCTATCCCGCCAGCGCGCTTGACTCTGGCGGCGGGAAGCTGATCCAGCGCTCGGAGGTCACAAAGCCCGATCCGGGAATCGACGAGATCCCGCTGAAGGCATTTCGCTGCATGGACGGCAACCCCGACCCAACGGTTCCGTGCCAGCAGCCGATGAAGAACGTGATCCTGGCGTCCACAGACCTCCAGCTGGACGCCGATGGCGTGGTCCGGCGGATTCCCCTTTTCGTCGAGCCTGCCTGTTTCGCGACTGGGGCCTGCACCACGCCGGTGATCAACACGTTCGCATTCGCCGCCTACCGCGCGGCCAACGCCGGTGCGGAT
>WNEZ01001351.1_pt1 | contig 22198 bp, 15 predicted proteins | sample 5400521 | NCBI WGS metagenome assembly WNEZ01 (sample SAMN13153339, study PRJNA577476) | soil metagenome | isolation source: 120 cm saprolite under Douglas fir tree site 2 hole 1 replicate 1 | place: USA:California | collected 2015-04-18 | reverse complement strand
ACGAACGGAAATCCCCGGGCGAGCTGTCCGGAACGGTTGAGCTATCCCGGGTGACCTTTCGCTACACGACGAACGGCCCGCCAGTGCTCGAAAACGTCTCTCTGAGGATCGCGCAAGGCGAATACGTCGCCATCGTGGGCCCGTCAGGCAGCGGAAAATCCTCGGTGTTCCGCCTGCTGCTGGGCTTCGAGAAGCCCGAGTCCGGCACGGTATTCCTCGACGGAAAGGCTATCGACACGCTTGATATCAGCGCGGTCCGCCGTCAGCTCGGCGTCGTATTGCAGAACGGGAAACTGACCACGGGTAGCCTCTATGACAATATATGCGGCGGCGTCCAACTGCCGCTTCAGCAGGCTTGGGAGGCGGCGCGGCTCGCCGGCCTCGATGACGACATCAAGGCGATGCCGATGGGCATGAATACCGTCGTCGCTGAAGGCGTGAATACCCTATCGGGTGGCCAGCGGCAGCGGATCATGATCGCTCGCGCCGTCGCTCGCCGCCCGCGCATTCTCCTGTTTGACGAGGCGACGAGCGCGCTCGATAACCGGTCGCAGGCCATCGTGAGCACCTCGCTCGGCAACCTCAATGTGACCCGGATCGTCATTGCACACCGGCTCAGCACCGTGCGCCAGGCGGATCGCATTATCGTGCTCGTCGACGGCAAGGTCGTGCAGACCGGAAGCTTTGCGGAGCTCAGCAACACGCCCGGGACATTTGCTTCCTTCGCTCAGCGACAATTGCTTTAGTGATATAAATCACGCGCGAATGGCCTTTTTCGCGATGTGACGCCCTTGCGCTTCGCTAGTCCTTCGCCGTCATCAGGCTGGACAGAGGACTTCCACCTCCAAGCTGTCGTTCATACTCGGCACACCAAAAAAGAAGCCCGGCAGCTTGCCGGGCTTACCCGTTCGGTGGAGATCGTGGTGGCAAACGAATCTGCCCCGTGAACGGGCGCCCTCACCTCTCCTCCTTCCGGATGACGCCGATGTCCATTGTTTCGGGTAGTTTCCACCGCATCAACCAGTTGGAATACCTGTGCCCCCGAACCGGACCAGTTACGCCGTTGATATTGTTGTTCCCTGCTACCTTGAACAGGATGTTCTTCCAATCACGGTGCCAGCGGTCCAGAACTACTTGCGCGGCTTGGCGCAGCAAGGAAATTACAAGCTGGCGTCCTGTCGGCTAATCTTGGTCGATGATGGGAGTAGTGATTCAACCTGGGACGCCATACGGAAATTCAATTCACTCCACCCTGAAATCGCAGGCATCAAACTCTCCCGCAATTGCGGACACCAATCAGCCCTGCTGGCTGGCCTGGCACACGCATCAGCCGATGTCATCATTTCGATGGACGCTGATCTGCAAGACGACATCCACGCAATAGGAAAGATGCTGCTGGCGTATGAGGCAGGGAGTGACCTTGTACTCGGGGTCCGCTCCGATCGCACAAGCGACACTGTCACGAAGCGCGGCACAGCGGGAGCCTACTATAAAATCCTCTCGCTTCTGGGCGTCAACATCGTCGAGAACCACGCCGACTTCCGCCTCATGTCAAAACGAGCGTTGGCGGCCCTTCTGCTTCACGACGAGGTAAACCTCTTTCTAAGAGGCATCATTCCAACTCTGGGCTTCAAGACTTCAATCGTCCCCTACTCGCGACAGCCGCGCGCCGCTGGCGAGACAAAATACACACTGCGCAAGATGGCTCATCTTGCTCTCGACGGGGTCACATCTTTCTCCATAGCGCCGCTTCGTTTCGTCTCAGGCGTCGGCCTCACCATCTTTCTAGTTTCGATGTCGATCGGGCTTTACTATTTCGGCGAGCGTATTTTTGCACCGGAAAGCGTTATCCCAGGGTGGGCATCTACCGTGCTTCCGGTCCTGTTTCTTGGCGGTCTTCAGCTTTTGTCGATCGGCGTTCTCGGTGAGTACATCGGCAAGATATACCTTGAAGTGAAGCGTCGACCCAGATTCATCGTAGAAGAAACGACATTCCCATCATGAAGCGCACCGTAGCGACGGCAATCATTGGATTGCTGGTTATGATTTCGGCTGCTCTAAATTTGTCATTTGCCTTGCGGTCAGGGTCTTTATCGAGGCCACCGGTTTACGACGATGTCGTGTATCTTTTAGACGCCTATCAGAGACTGGCATTCGGCGGCGTCAATTCGTTACGCACCCTGGTCAATTCCTTCCTGACCCAGCCTCCACACGCTCCCATGAGCACTCTGACAGCGATGTTGGGGTACTCGCTGATCGGGCCTTACTTGTGGGCCGCCTATGCGGCCAACGTCTGGATGCTCGGCCTGTTCGCTGCCGCCGTATATCTCGTTGCGCGACAGAACATGGATCGGATTCCAAGCATTCTGGTCGTCGCATTGATGCTTTTTGTTCCGGCGGCCCACGCCCTGATCACCGAATTTCGTCCAGATCAAGGAGCGGGTGTCATCCTGGCCTGCGCTCTGTATTCGCTCGTTTCTACAGATTACGCGAAGGCGACAAGACCGCGACTTGTCGCGCTGGGATTTCTCGTTGTGTGCGCCGTTATGGCGAAACCATCTGCAATCGTCGCGACCGTCCCGGTCCTGGGCCTAGCCGCCGCGATCGGCATTCTCCGCCCTGGCTACTATTCCAGCTCAGAAGCGATTTACTCCATTCGGGCGGCAATTCTTGCCGTTGCCGTCGCCATCGCGATCCTCATTCCCTGTGCTGTCCTATGGGGACCGGTCACCTACGCCTACATCTATCAAGCACTCGTCACCAACAAGGATATATGGGGCGCCGATGGCGGCCAGCTTTATCACTGGATGTTCAATTCCTTTGGCGCGGGCGGCCATCAAGCCCTTGGACCGTTCCTATGGCTCGGGCTATCCAGCATCATGGTCGACGCGCTGCTTTCATTTTCGGCAAAACCGCATCGGAGTAACTACGATACGCTTGCGTTCTATTTCGTAACGACAATTCTCTATTCCGGGATTGCTGTTTCGTCACAAAAACGGTCTATCAAGGCAGCCTTTTTTATTTTCCGTTTCTGTTGGCAACCACTCTGGCGGTGGGGCGCATCCTGATGCGGATTGGCGGCCGTGCTCCGATCGCGATCACTGGTGTATTGCTGGCAACGGCCATCATTTTCATGCCGGCCACGTCGTTTTATCAGTTCTATCCGGAATTCCAGGATTCAGCCCCGATACTCGTATCGATCTCGAATGACGTAGCAGACGAAGTGCTTCGTAAGCGCACCAGCGGGTGTGCGGCCGATCGTTTCGTACTCGCGGCGATGAACCCGGACCCAATTCCTCCCGAGGCTGTTGCCCTGGATTTGGCGATGCGCCGGCGCGTCAAAATTGCTCCCCTTACGCCTTACACGGTGAGGTCTGCAGCCGAAATGGACCACGCTGTTGACGGCGCGGATTTCGTGATCTTGTCAAGGGCCGGGGAGCATTCCAATCTGCCCGGCTCAAAGTTCGGCGCCCATACGTCGTTGCGACTTTCGACCAGCGCCGATTGGCGCCGAATCGCGGCATCCGGTGACTACGAATTGTTCGCCAAAGCCAAATGCAGATGACCGTTGGGCGCTCCCGTATGCGCCGCTTATGGCGAATGCGGAGCTATTTACACCCGTATAAGTACCATCAGCGTCAGTCAGGCACACGCACCGATTGGCCACGACAGATTTTTCGAAAAAAGCCCGGCAAGGTGCCGGGCTTTCTCGAATCTGGTCCAGGCGGCCGCGGCCGCCATCAGTTGAAGTGGTAGTTCACGCCGACGCGGGTGATGTTTTCCCGGGTATGCCAAGTGTATCCGACCTGGACTTGTGGGGGTACCGGAGGAGCGAAACTTCCGGTCGCAGAGTCACTGCCGAGGTCAAGGTAAAGGTACTCAAGCTTGGCCGACCAATTGTGCGCGAACATCCATTCGGCGCCGGCGCCCGCGGTCCAGCCGACCTTGGTCTTGCTGACACTGGCAGGCGCGACGAGGGGAGCGAAGCCAGGGTCGTTAGGTTCGAAGTAATTTGCCGAAGCGTCAACATGGCCATATGCCAGACCGCCCGTCCCATAGAGCAACAGGTCGGGCGTGACGGTGACGCCGAGACGGCCCCGCACCGTGCCGAACCATGAAAGTTTTGGTTCGGACGAAATCAGAGTTCCGTCGGTGGTCGGCAGACTGGTACCCAAAATGGTTGGTGCCGCGCTAACTGAGCCTTTGATGCCCGAGCCCTGGATATCCGCCTCCAGGCCGGTCACCAGCGAGCCGATCTGCCAGTTGTAACCTGCTTGCGCGCCGCCGATGACGCCGGTCGATCGAGCCCCCAAAGTCGTGTTGTTGAAGTTGAAAGCCGTAGGATCTGGCAGGAACGAGAAGTCCGTATTTCCATTGCCCCAGCCATAGCCGAGATTGCCACCGACATAGAAGCCGCTCCAGTTGCTGACCGGCGCCAGCGCAGGCGCCTTGGTATAGCTCCGCGCGCCAAGATCGGCCGCCAAGCTCGGCGCTGTCAGCGCCGCCGTCACCATCACCGCACCCAAAATCCGCTTCATTATGACCCCCTACAATCGTGCCCTGAGATGGCGCCGCACTGACGGCTTGCTCTCGAATCTCAGCGCAAGAGTTACGGGGAAGCGGGTCCTGCGACTTGGACAGGCGCGACGGTGGTTTTGACTAAAACGACCGTCCGGCGATTGGCGGCCACTGATGCATTTTTGCCGATGCCCACGCGCCCTCGCCCGGCCCTTAGGTGCGCTTGCGGCAGATCGGTCCTAGCTAGCCTGACTTGAACGCCACGCCTATGCGCTTGTCTTTAACCCAGACCACCCGGCATGGACGCTTGGCGACATTGCCGGAGATCAAGAGATTGAATTCGGCGGGAATACCCACCGGGCTCGCGACCTCAAGTGCTGCGCCGGTCTCCGAAATGTTCCGGACGACGCAATCAATGGTGCTGCCGCTGAATTCGATAGTGCCGGCTTTCAATGTACGCTGTCGTGGCGCTGCCCGGTTATTCTCCAGACTTCGGAGTTCCTCGGGTTTTGGCTGCCCGTCTACGTTGGACGGTTGCTGCTCGGCCAGTTTCTCGGCGTGCCGCGATGCGATCGCGATGGCCTCTTCGGTGAGCCCGGCCCTGATCCTCGTCCACGCGATCTTGAACCGAAGCTGGCAGTCCTTGAAATTGATCCCGGGTCCCCGGTCATCAGCCGCCGACGGCTGGCCGTAGACATTGCAGCCCCACCACCAATGCGGGTCGCCGGGCGGCTTCATGATCCTGCCGATCGGCAGGCCGCGCCAAATCGCCTCGTAGTCGTCTTCCTGCCGCTTCCCGTCAATGACGGTCGGACGCAACGCGACGGATTCCGAATCGTCGGTCATCACCTGACGTGCCTTCAACCGGTCTCCCGCGCCCGTTCCGCCGAAGCAGGCCGCGGTTTTACCTCGCAATCGAATTTGCGCAGATTGCCTGAATTTGTCTGCGATAGACTACGTACAAGTTATCAAAGCAGGGTTTTTTCTGGCGGGAAACCGGCTTCCACCTGGCCGGAAAATTCTCAGGGATAGGCCGGGTTCCATCCGGCGAACCCATCGGCTGGATCAGGCGCGCTTGCGGCGGCGGTAATCGCGCTTGGGTTTTGGTTTTGGCGCAAGCTCCGGCAGCACGCTCTGCGCCTCCCGATATTTTGCCAGCATCTGCTCAAAGCTGCCGTGCAGCGTCTCGGCGATGTCGGGCCGCTTTTCGAGATTGGCGAGCAGCATCGCGGCCGCCTCGATGGTGGACAGGCCGTCGCGGCGCGGCTCGCGGCGCAACTGCCCGTAGCGCGACGGATGCCTGGGGCCGAGGATGACGCGCTGGCATTTCAGCATCCAGGCATTGCGCCACCACAGCGCCTTGGCCTGGCTCCAGGTGCCGTCAAGCAGCACGATGCCCTCGATGTCTTTCAGGATGGCGCGCTGGTTGTCCTCGATTTCGCCCTTGCGGTTGATGGCGACGATATCCCGGTCGGTATCGAGCTCGGCGACTTTTGCCGAACCGAGGTAAAGCACCGCCCAGCGCGAGGGATCGTGGACCGGCCGTCCCAGCGCCTTGGACAGGCTCGGCCACGACAGGCCAATCTTGAGCACCGCATTGGCAAAATGCAATGCGGTCAGCCGCGCCGTGCCGAGCGCCCTGTCCTGCTCCTGCGGATGCTGCAGGATCAACAGCGCAACCTTGTTCTCGATCGGCGTGATGCTGTCGCAAATGCACAGCGGCATGGGTTTTTGGCAGTGCGGACAGTCCGGCACAGCCTCCGCTGCGGCGCCGGTGTCGGGCTCGGATTGTCTTGACATGGGCCCGCTATACGCTCTGAGGACGTGCGCTTCAACCACTCAGGGTCGATCGCTCAAGCTATTCTGAAGGCGCTATTCCGCGGGCGCCGCGATCGCGGCGGGCCCGGGCCGTCGCCGCAGCCGGTCGATCAAGAGATAGATCACTGGCGTGGTGTAGAGCGTCAGGATCTGCGATACGAACAATCCGCCGATGATGGTGATGCCGAGCGGCCGGCGCAGCTCGGTGCCGGGGCCGGTGGCGATCACCAGCGGAATCCCGGCGAAAAGTGCTGCCATCGTCGTCATCAGAATCGGCCGGAACCGGGCGCTGCACGCCTCGAAAATGGCATCGGCCGACGACAGGCCACGGTGACGTTCGGCGTCGAGGGCAAAATCCACCATCATGATGCCGTTCTTCTTGACGATTCCGATCAATAGAATGATGCCGATGAAGGCGATGACCGTCAGCGGCGTGTTGGTCAGCTGCAGCGCCAATAGCGCGCCGAGGCCGGCCGACGGCAGTGTCGAGATGATGGTGAGGGGATGGGCGAGGCTTTCATAGAGCACCCCGAGCACGATATACATCGCTACCAGCGCGCCGAGGATCAAGAGCGGCATATGCCCGCTGGTCTTGCCGAAATCGCCGGCATTGCCGTCAAAACTGCCGCGAATGCCCTCGGGCATGTGCAATTCCTCGACCGCGCGCTGGATGTTCGATGTGGCGACGTCCAGCGGCACATTGGGCAGCAGATTGAACGACACCGTGGTCGACGGAAACGACTGCGAATGAAACACCGCCAGCGCCGACAACCCGCGCTGGTAATGCACCACGGCGGACAGCGGCACCTGGGCGCCACCCGCGCCGGCGACGAAGATATGTTCGAGGTTGGACGGATCGCTCTGGAATTTCGGATCGATCTCCAGCACCACCATGTACTGGTTGCGCTGGGTATAGACGATCGAGATCTGCCGCTGCGAGAACGCGTTGTTGAGCGCGTTGTCGATGTCCTGCACGCGCACGCCGAGGCTCGATGCCGCTTTTCGGTCGATCGACAGCGTCAATTGCAGGCCGCCGGGATCGCGGTCGCTGGACACGTCGGTAATGCCTTCAACGCTCTCCATGCGTTTGCCGACGATCGGCGCCCATTTCTGCAACAGATCGAGATCGGTGCTCGTCAGCGTGTATTGATAGTCGGAATCGCTCTGTCGGCCGCCGGCGCGGAGATCCTGCGCCGCGAACATGAACAGCCGGATCCCCGCTACCCTAAAGAGATTCTTGCGCAGCCGATCGATCGCCTGTTCGGTGCTCAATCCGGCCCGCTCGGCCGGCGGCTTGAGGGAGATGAACATGGTGCCGCGATTGGAGGTCGCCGCCCCGCCGGGGCCGCCGCCTCCGCCAAGCACCGATCCGATCCCCGCCACGGCCGGATCAGCCATCACAATGTCCGCGAGCTGCTGCTGCAGCCCCAGCATCGACTGAAACGAGATATCCGCGGACGCCCGCGTGGCCCCGATCACAAAACCCGAATCGTCGGTCGGGAAATATCCCTTGGGGGTCTTGATATAGAGCACCACGGTCAAGGCGATGGTTGCGAAGAAGACGATCAGCGTCAAAAACGGAAAACCCAGCACCACCCGCAGCGTCCGCGCATAGAATGCCACGATGCGCGACAACGAGCCTTCGACGACACGGTCGAACCAGGTCGCATTGTGGGAAGTGGCTTGCTTGATGTAGTGGGCGCAGATCATCGGCGTGATCGTCAGCGACACCACGGTCGAAACCACGATCGCAAATGTCAGGGTCAGCGAAAATTCCCGCAGCAGCCGGCCGACGATGCCATCCATGAAGATCAGCGGGGTGAAGGCTGCGATCAGCGACAGGCTGATCGACAGTACCGTGAAGCCGATCTGCTTGGCGCCTTCGAGGGCGGCCTGATATGGCCGCATGCCATGCTCGAGGTTGCGGTACATGTTCTCGATCATCACGATGGCGTCGTCGACCACGAAGCCGACCGAGATCGCCAGCGCCATCAGCGACAGATTGTCGATCGAGAAACCGGCGAGCCACATCCCGGCGCAGGTGCCGGCCAAGGCCAGCGGCACCGAGACGCCTGCCGCGATCGTCGGCGTGATCCGGCGCAGGAATGCGAACACCACCACCATGACCAGGATGGCGGTCGCCAGCAGCGTCAGCTGCATGTCCGCAACGCTGGCGCGGATGGTTCCGGTGCGGTCGACCAGCGTCGAAATGTCGACCCCGGCCGGAATCCATTGCTTCAGTTCGGGTATCAGCGCGCGCACGCGATCGACGGTATCGATGACGTTGGCGTCGCCCTGCTTGGTGATCTGGATCAGCACCGCCGGCTGCTTGTTGAACCAGGCGATCGACCGGCTGTTGCGGACGGAGTCTTCGACCTCGGCGACGTCAGAGAGCCGGACGAAATTGCCGTTCGCACTCTTGATCACGATATCGCGGAATTCGGCCGCGGTTCGCATCTGCCTGTTGATCGACAAGGTTTCGCTCTGGCGGCCGCCATTGAAGATGCCGACCGGGCCCAGCGGATTGGCATTGATGATGGCGAGCCGGACATCGTCTGTGGCGATCCCCGCGTTCGACAGCGCCACCGGGTTGAGCGCAATGCGCACCGCCGGCTGGTCGGCGCCGCTGACGGTGACCTCGCCGACGCCGGGCACCTGCGAGATGCGCTGCGCCAGCACGGTATCGGCGACGTCATAGATCCTGCTGGAGGAAATCGTCTTCGACGTCAGCGCCAGCACGAAGACCGGCGCCGCCGCGGAATTGGCTTTGCGGAAGCGCGGCAACGACGGTAAGTCGCTCGGCAGGTCGGCGAGCGAAGCATTGATCGCGGCCTGGACATCGCGCGCGGCGCGGTCGATGTCGCGGCCGATGGCGAATTGCAGCTGAATGCTGGTATTGCCGAGCGAACTGGTCGAGGTGATCTGGTCGATGCCGGCGATTTCGCCAAGCCTTCGTTCCAAGGGTGCGGCAACGGTTGCCGCCATCACCGATGGATCGGCGCCCGGCCGGGTCGCGGAAACCCGGATCGACGGAAAGTCGACATTGGGAACCGCGGCCACGGGCAAAAACTGGTAGGCCACCCCGCCGACCAGAAAAAGCCCGATCGCCAGCAGTGTGGTGCCGACCGGCCGCCGAATGAAGGGCTCCGAGATCGATGCCATTACTGCATCCCCTCGGTGGCTCCGGCGACCGGCGGCAGTTGCGGTCCTGCGGGCGGCACCGCCTTCTCGATCCGGCGGTTGAGCCGGTCGAGCGCGAGGTAGATCACCGGCGTCGTGTAGAGCGTCAGCAACTGGCTCAGCAGCAGTCCGCCGATGATCGAAATGCCCAGCGGAAACCGCAACTCGGCGCCGGTGCCGCTTTCCACCGCCAACGGCAGCGCGCCGAACAGAGCCGCCAGCGTCGTCATCATGATCGGGCGGAACCGCAACAGACAGGCCTGCACGATCGCGTCGTTCGCCGACATGCCCTGGTGGCGCTCGGCTTCCAGCGCGAAGTCGATCATCATGATCGCGTTCTTCTTGACGATGCCCATCAACAGAATAATTCCGATCAGGCCGATCACCGACAGATCCTGTCCGAACAGCATCAGCGCGAGAATGGCGCCGACACCCGCCGACGGCAGCGTCGATAAAATGGTGATCGGGTGAATATAGCTTTCATAGAGCACGCCGAGCACGATGTAGATGGTGACGAGGGCTGCCAGGATCAGCCACGGTTGTCCCGCCAGCGATTTTGCGAACTCGGCCGCATCGCCGGCAAACACGCCGACGATGCTGCCGGGCATGCCGATGCGGGTTTCGATCGATTTGACCGCGTCGACGGCGTCGCCGAGCGCGGCACCCGGCGCCAGATTGAAGCTGAGCGACACCGCCGGAAATTGCGCCTGGTGCGAAATCGCCAGCGGTGCGGTGGTGCGCGTCAGCGTCGCGACCGCCGACAGCGGCACCTGGGCGTCGAGCGCGCCCGGCAGATAGAGTTTTGAGAGTATCGACGGATCACGCTGATACATCGGCAGCGCCTCCAGCACGACGCGATACTGGTTGGCCTGCCCGTAGATGGTCGAGATCTGCCGCTGTGCGAAGGCATCATTCAGCGTGTCGGTCACCGCCTGCAGGCTGACGCCGAGCTGGCCGGCGCGCTGGCGATTGATGTCGAGCTCCGCGCGCAATCCCCCGTCCTGCGCTTCCGAAGAGACGTCGCGAAACAGGGGATCGCGGCGCAGTTCGGCGACCAGGTTGTTGGCCCAGAGCGAAACCTGCGCCGAGTCGGTGCCGGTCAGCGTGTACTGATATTGCGACCGGCTGGACTGGGTCGAGATCTGCACATCCTGTACCGGCTGAAAATAGATCGTCATGCCCGGGATCGACGCTACTTTTTCCTTCAGCCGCGCGACCACGACGGAAACGTCGTCGCGCCTTTCGCCGCGTGGTTTCAACGTCATCACCAGGCGGCCGACATTGGTGGTCGGATTGACCGAGCCGGCGCCGATCACCGAGACGACGCCGGTCACGTCAGGATCGGCCTTGATGGCATCGGCGGCCTGGGTCTGCCGGCTTTGCATTTCCGCAAAGGAAACGTCAGGACCGGCCTGGGTCACCGCGGTGATCGAGGCCGTGTCCTGCAACGGCAGGAAGCCCTTGGGCGCCACCACATACAGGATCAGCGTCGCGGCCAGCGTGGCGAAGGTGACCAGCAAGGTCGCGCGCTGGCGCTCGAGCACCCACAACAGCGTGCGATGATAGAACTCGATCATGCGGTCGATGCCGCGGCTGATCGCGGCAAGGCCCGGGACCGCAACTTCCTCGCCGGCGTGCTTCAACAGCCGCGAGCACATCATCGGCGTCAGCGTCAGCGACACGATCGCGGAGGTCACGACCGCGATCGTCAAGGTCAGCGCGAATTCACGGAACATGCGCCCGACCAGTCCGGACATGAACAATAGCGGGATGAAGACCGCGATCAGCGACACCGTCAGCGAAATCACCGTAAAGCCGATTTCGCTGGCGCCCCGGAGCGAGGCTTCCATCGCCGTTTCGCCATTCTCCATGTGACGGACGATGTTTTCGATCATCACGATGGCGTCGTCGACCACGAATCCGGTCCCGATCGTCAACGCCATCAGCGACAGGTTATCGAGGCTGAAGCCTGAAAAATACATGATGCCGAAACTGGTGATCAGCGACAGCGGCAGCGCCACGCCGGCGATCAGCGTCGCCCGCAAGGAACGCAGGAACAAGAGCACCACCAGCGTCACCAGCACCACGCTCAGAATCAGCGTGAACTGCACGTCATGCACCGAGGCGCGAATCGTGACGGTTCGGTCGCTGACCACGGTCAGGTTCACACCGGCCGGGATCGCGCGCTGAAGTTTTGGGATCTCGCTGCGGATCTGGCTGACGACTTCGATCACGTTGGCGCCGGGTTGCCGCTGGATATCGATGATGACCGCGGGCGTGCCCTGGTACCAGCCGCCGTTGCGGTCGTTCTCCAGACCATCGACGATGACCGCGACGTCGCCGATGGTGACCGGCGCGCCGTTGCGGTAGGCGATGATGATGGGCTTGTAGGCGTCGGCGGAGGCAATCTGATCGTTGGCGGCGATGGTGTAGGCCTGCTGCGCGCCATCCAGCGATCCCTTGGGGCCGGAGACGTTGGCGCCGGCGATCGCGCTGCGCAAATCCTCCATCGCGATGCCATAGGCGGCCAGCCGCGCCAGGTCGGCCTGAACCCGTACCGCCGGCTTGAGCCCGCCCAGCACCGCGACGCGGCCCACGCCGGAAATCTGGCTGAGGCGCTGGCCGAGGATGGTGTCGGCCAGATCGCTCATGGCGCGCAGCGAGATCGTCTCCGACGTCAGCGCCAGCGTCAGAACCGGCGCGTCGGCGGGATTGACCTTGGCGTAGGTCGGCGGATACGGCAGGGTTTTCGGCAGCACCCCCGCGGCGGCGTTGATGGCGGCCTGCACATCCTGGGTGGCGCCATCGATGTCGCGATTGAGATCGAACTGCAGGGAAATCTGGCTGACGCCGAACGAACTCGTCGACGTCATCGACGACAGCGATGGAATCTGCCCGAGCTGCCGCTCCAGCGGCGCCGTGATCAGCGAGGCGATCACGTCGGGACTGGCGCCCGGCAGTTGGGTCGTCACCTGCACCGTCGGAAAATCGACCTGCGGCAGCGCCGACACCGGCAGCGCCCAATAGCCAAGCCCGCCGCCGATCAACAGCGCGATCCCCAAGAGCGAGGTCGCGATCGGCCGGCGGATGAATGGTTCAGAGACGCTCATGGGTACGCGCTCATGCGTGCGAAATTAATCAAGCGACGGGTTTTTGGGTCATGGCTGCGACTTCGCAGCGTTGCCCGTCGGCTCACTCCCCTGCGCGGGTCCGGTCTGACCCTTTTGGTCGCCCTCGCCCTGAACCCGATCGGCCTTCTTGCCGCGCCGCTCGCTCTGTCCGTCCTTGGCTTGCCCGTCCTTGGTTTGACCATCCTTGGCTTGGCCGTCCTTGGCCTGGCCGTCCCGGCTGCTGCGTTTCTTGCGCGGCGCGAGATCGGCTGATGGCGTCTGCTCGTCCCTGCCGACGATGACCTTGGCACCGTCGGCCAGATTGGCAAAGCCGGTCGTCACCACGCGATCGGAGGTCGACAATCCGCTCGCGATGACGGCGTCGGTTTCGTTCTGCTGTGTCACCACGACCGGCTTCGCTGCGACAATGTCGCCATCGCCGATGACGTAACTGAACGTTCCCGCGGGTCCGCGCTGCACCGCCGACGTCGGCACCACCACCGCCTTCGAAAGCGTATCGACCTTGAGTCGCACATTGACGAATTGCCCCGGCCATAGCTGAAAGCTGGCGTTGGGAAACTCGGCCTTGAGCTTGAGGGTCCCGGTGGTCGGATCGACCTGGTTGTCGATGCCGGTCAGCTTGCCGGTATCGACCACCGTAATCCCGTCATTGCCGAACACGTCGACGGTCAGCGCGCCCTTGGCGGAGGCGGCATTGACCCGCACGATCTGCTGCTGCGGCAGGCTGAACTGCACCGCGATCGGCTGCAGCTGGGTAATGATCACAAGACCGGTTATGTCGGAAGCGTGGATGATGTTGCCCTGGTCGACCTGGCGCAGGCCGGCCCGCCCCGACAGCGGCGCAATGATCTTGGTATAGCCAAGCATTGCCTGCTGGTTATCGATCGCGGCCTGATCGGAATTCACCAGCGCCTCGGTCTGGGCGACGGTGGCGCGTTGGGTATCGGCCTGCTGCTTGGAACCGGCGTTGGACGCGGCAAGCTGCTGATAGCGTGCGAGGTCGAGGCGCTGATTGGCGAGCAGCGCTTCATCCTGCGCCTTCTTGGCGATCGCCTGGTCGAGCTGGGCCTTGTAGAGCACAGGATCGATTTCGCCGAGAACGTCGCCCTTCTTGACGTCCTGTCCCTCGGTGAAATTGACCGCGATCAATTTTCCGTCGACCTGAGCGCGCACCAGCACGTTGTTCAGCGCGCGGACGGAACCGACGCCATCGAGATAGACCGGCACGTCCAGGATGCGCGGTGTCGCCGCCAGCACGGGCACGGGGAGATCGGGACGCGCGGCGGCCCGGTTCGCGGCCTGTTGTTTCTGCTGCAGCGCTGTCCAGCCGATGTAGCCGAGGCCGCCAAGGATCAGCAGCGTTATCGCAATCGAAACGGTGCGACGGCGCGCGCGGGAGGCGACGCGGGCCACACGATCGCCGGCGGTCTTCGCAACTTCGTTCAAATCCGGCTTAAAGAGCATTGACCGGCTTCTCCATTCTCGGTTCCCAGCCGCCCCCCAGCGCCTGATACAGGCTGACGATCGCGAGCAGCCGGGCAAGCTGGGCCTGCCACAACACGTCTTCGGCCTGAAATAGCGTCAATTGCGTATTTAGCACAGTCACGATGTCGGCGGTCCCGGCACGAAGCTGCTGCTCGGAAAGTTGAAAGGCTCGCTGCGAGGCCGCCACCACCTCGCGCTGCAGCCGCAGCTTCTCGGTGGTCTGGCGGATCGCAACCAGCGCGTTGTCGACGTCAGCGAACGCGGAGACCACCGTCTTGCGGTAGGTCTGCAGCAATTCATCTTGCCGGGCCTTGGTGAATTCGAAGTTGCCGAGAATTTTTCCGCCGTCGAAAATCGGCTGCGTCAGGCCGCCGACCAGGCTGAAGAACGCGGCATGCGGCTGGAACAGCGCCACCAGTGCCGAGCTTTGGTAGCCGCCCTGCCCGGTCAGCTGGATGCTTGGGAAAAACTGTGCGCGAGCGTTGCCGACATTGGCGACAGCGGACGCGAGCTGCGCCTCCTGGCGCCGGATATCCGGACGCTGCGTCAGCAATTCCGATGGCAAGCCCGGAGTCACTCGCGGCGAGGAGATTTGATTCATCGAACCGCCGACGACATGCAGGCTTTCCGGCGGGCGCGACACCAGTGTCGCCAGCGCATTGATGTTCTGCGACAGGGTTTGCCGCAGCGGCGGAACGGAGGCCCGCTGATTGGCGAGAACGGCTTCCTGTTGGGCCACATCGAGATCCGTTCCTGTGCCGGCTTTGAACCGTTGCCTGATCGCCTCGAGGATGCGTGTCGCGCTGGCGATATTGCGTTCGGCGGTGCGAATCCGGTCCTGCGAGGCGAGTACCTGAAAATAGGCATTGGCGACGCTGGTGAGTGTCGTAAGGGCGACCACGTCGCGATCGAAACGATTGGCGACGGAGGTTTCCTCGGCGGCCTGCGCGGCGTCCCGGTTCTTGCCCCAGAAATCGAGTTCATAGCTGGCACTGAGCGAGGCTGAATAGTTGACGACCTCGCGCCCACCATTGGTCAATCCGCTGGCGCTTGAGCCGGATGTCCGGGAATAGGTTTCCTGACCGTTGCCGCTGAGGCTCGGCAGCAGCGCCGCGCCTGCAACACGTGCCTGCGCGTCCGCCTGAATGAAGCGTGCCGTCGCCGCGGCGATGTCCAGATTGACCTTCTGGGCCTCCTCCATCAGATCAGTCAATTCGGACGAACGGAAGCCGCGCCACCAGTCCAGCGTCGGAGGCGCGTTCTGCTCCGCGACCTTCGCGGCCTTGTAATCTTGCGGCTTGTAGGCTTGCGGGATGTCCAGCGCCGGATCAGGCAAATCCTGGGTCACGATGCAGCCGGCGGCGCTGACAACGATGCAAAGTGCCGCCAGCCATCGCGCGGCGCGATCCAGGCAAGGGATGGCAGCAGGCAGCCCGTCGACGGCACCGAAAAGTATCTGTCTCACATCTGCCCTCCGCCGGGCATAGTTCCCGGCATCCGACGCTGCGAGAACCGCCAGGCCGATTCGCGGATGACTCCTGTGGAGACTGGCTGCGAGACGTTCACCGGTGTGATGCTTCCTCTGGGAACCCCTGCCATTCTAGCCGGGGGAACATTGCGCGGACAGCCCGTTCCGCCCGCTGTCCCCGCGCTTTCGCCTGAGCAGAGGGTACCGACCGGGACGGCCAAAGCCGAGTTTTCTATATTCTATGGGGCTTTCTGCTGATCTGTTCGATTCGAGCAGCCCGGCCATCTTACCAAGATTTCATGTTACCAAGATTTCATGTTGTTTCACTCGTCAGGCCAATTGATTCGTCCTGCCCCGCCCCTGCGGCCGCCGCACTGAAACTTCGCTCGCAAAGCCCCGTATCTCGCCCATCGAGGCACGGGGGCTTTCGAATGCGCGTCGCGGTTATCGGAACGGGAATTGCCGGCAATGCCGCGGCCTGGACCTTGTCGAAACATTATCCGGTCACGGTCTACGATCGCGAAATCAGGCCCGGCGGGCACAGCCACACCGTCTCCATCGACTATGATGGAACACCGCTTTCGGTCGATATCGGCTTTATCGTCTACAATGAATTGAACTATCCGGAGCTGACGGCGCTGTTCGCCCATCTGGATATCGAGACCGTGGAAAGCTGCATGAGCTTTGCGGTCACGGCGGACGATGGACGCTTCGAATGGAAGGGCGGCGGACGCAGCTGGCGCGAAACCGCGGGAGGCTTGTTTGCGCAGCCGCGAAACCTGTTGTCTCCGTCATACTTGCGGATGCTGCGCGACATCCTGACCTTCAACGCGCAAGGCGTTGCGGACCATGCCGCGGGCAGACTGGCCGGACTTACCCTCGCCGAGTATTTTCGCGATCGCAAATTTGCACCAAGGTTGCTGACCGATTATCTTGCGCCGATAGGAGCCGCGATCTGGTCCGCACCGGCCAGCGGGATGCTGGACTTTCCCGCCGAAAACTTCGTCGCCTTTTTCAGCAACCACCGCCTGCTGCAATATGATCGCCCGGTCTGGCGCACGGTGAAGGGCGGCAGCCAGCGCTACGTGGCGAAGCTCGCGTCCGCCTTCCGGGATCGGCTTCGGCTCGGCTGCGCCGTGACATCGATACGGCGGACGCCGCACGGCGTCGTCGTCAATGACAGTCACGGCGGAAGCGACAGTTACGATCACGTCGTGATCGCCTCGCACAGCGATCAGGCGCTCAAGATGCTGTCGGACGCCGATGACCGCGAACGCGCCGTGCTCGGCGCCATCGGCTATTCGCCCAACACCGTCTACCTGCATCGCGACGTCGGATTGATGCCGAAGCGCAGGCGGGCCTGGGCGTCGTGGAATTTCCTGCGCTGGCAGCGCGAAGGGGCAGCGGAAAACGACGTCGCCGTGACCTACTGGATGAATCGGCTGCAAGGCATCGATGACGACAAGCCGTTGTTCCTCAGCCTCAATCCGCCGTTCGCGCCCGCTTGCGAACTGACGTTCGGCAAATATAGCTGCGAACATCCGCAATATGACGCCGCGGCGTTTGCGGCGCAGAAACGCCTCGGCGAAATTCAGGGGCGACGTCAAACCTGGTTCTGCGGCGCCTGGACCGGATACGGTTTCCACGAGGATGGATTGCGCTCGGGACTGGCGGTTGCGCAAGCGCTGGGCGCAGCGGTGCCCTGGCGCGGACCACCGCCTGAACTGGCGCAAGCTGCGGAGTAGCGATGGCCCAGCAAACCGCCAGATCAGAGGCACATCGCGGTACCGAAGACGCCGCGGCCGCGCTCTATTTTGGCGACGTGATGCATGCGCGTCTGAAGCCGATCGGCCATCGCTTCAGCTATCGCGTGATGAGCCTCATGGTCGATCTCGACCGGCTTGACGCGGCGGACCGGCAGTCGCGGTTGTTCGGCGTGAACCGGGCCGCTCTCTATAGTTTCAACGAAGCCGATCACGGCGAACGCGACGGGTCAGCTTTGCGCATTTACGCGCAACGTTGCGCGGCGGAGCACGGCATCGACCTCACCGGCGGGCGCGTGTTGCTGCTGTGCTACCCGCGCCTGCTCGGCTACACCTTCAATCCGTTGTCGACCTATTTCTGCTATCGCGCCGACGGCGAGCTCGCCCTGATGATCTATGAGGTTCGCAACACGTTTGGCGATATTCACGCTTATGTGTTGCCCGTGAAGCCAGGCGAGAGCAGCGACGCCGGTGTCCGGCAGGCGCAAGAAAAGCTGTTTTACGTCTCTCCCTTTATCGGGATGGCGATGCGCTATCATTTCCGGGTGTCGCCGCCGGGTGACAGCGTCAAGTTGCGCATTCTGGAGACCGACCACGACGGCCCCCTGCTCGCCGCGACCTTCAACGGCCGCCGACGCGCCCTGACTACCGCGGCGCTGTTGCGGTCGTTCTGCTCCCTGCCGCTGGTCACCTTGAAAATCGTCGCGGCGATCCATTGGGAAGCGCTGCGGCTCTGGCTCAAAGGCGCGCGTCTGGTGCCGCGCCCCAACACCGTACCGGCGAGGCCCGTGAATACCGTCTTGGCGACCGGCGAATGCAACGATTATAGTGGGACGGCGTTATCGGCGGTCGGGCGCGAGCCCGGATTGCGGGAAAGCGCTCCGGCCCGGTGACGGTCGGATCTGGTGCAAGCCGGCCCATACGAAGCTCGGACACAGAGCCACATCAGTCGATGGGTCTGCAGATGGGTCTGTAAATGTCTGCGTTGATTTCTGTAACCCCCGACAATGTCGAAACGGTACTTTCCGATTTGCCGCGTCTTGTACGACTGGCGTTCGGATTCGGCTCGAAGCTGCGGCGCGGTACGCTCGATGTGACGCTTCCCGATGGACGTACGCTGCGGCTGGGTGGCATGGAGCCGGGCCCGACGGCCGCCATGAAACTCACCAATTACGGATTTGCGTCACGGCTGCTCAATGGCGGCGATATCGGAATAGCCGAGGCCTATCTGCACGGCGAATGGGACACGCCCGACCTGACGCAGTTCCTCTATCTCTTCTGCGTCAATCACGACCTCATTCAGGCCATGCTCGGCGACAATCCCTTGATGCGTTATATCCAGATCGTCAGGCACTGGTTCAACCGCAATACCAAGCGGCAGGCGCGCCGCAATATCTATGCGCATTACGATATCGGCAACGCATTCTATTCGGCATGGCTCGATCCGAGCATGACCTATTCCTCGGCGCTGTATGAGGATCACACCCCGGATCTGGCAGCCGCGCAAAACAACAAATACCGCAGGCTTGCCGAAGCGATCGATCTGCAGCCCGGGCAGAAGTTGCTGGAGATCGGGTGCGGTTGGGGCGGGTTTGCGGAATATGCCGCCAAAACCTGTGGCGCGAAGGTGGTCGGGCTCACCATCAGCAAGGAGCAGCGCGATTTTGCGCAAGTGCGGATTCAGAACGCCGGCCTTGGCGACAAGGTCGAGATCCGGCTGCAGGATTATCGCGACGAGCGCGACCAATATGACCGGATCGCATCGATCGAGATGATCGAGGCGGTCGGCGAGCAGTTCTGGCCGAAATATTTTTCACAGCTGCGTGACCGGCTGTTGCCCGGCGGGCTTGCCGGCATTCAGGCCATCACCATTCAGGATCGCCTGTTCCAGGCCTACCGCCGCGAAGTCGATTTCATCCAGCGCTACGTTTTTCCCGGTGGAATGCTGCCCTCGCCGCAAGTGCTGAAATCACTGGGCGAGCGGTTCGGCGTTCCTGTCATTCGCGAGCGCATTTTCGGGCAAGATTATGCCAAGACACTTGTCACCTGGCGAAATAACTTTCGCGCGGCCTGGCCGAACCTGACGCCGCTCGGCTTCGACGACCGGTTCCGCCGGCTGTGGGAATACTACCTCGCTTATTGCGAGGCCGGCTTTCTGTCGGGAAACATCGACGTCCGCCAGGTGGTGTTCGCGAAGTCAAAGTAGTTCGCACTGCACCACGGAGCGCAAAACGCTTCCACTTTAGTCAACCGCGCTCTAGGGTCGTAGCGGATTTGACAACCGACCGGCAAAGATTTCACAGACATGACTATTAACAACGACGTCGTCGAAGCGATCGGCAATACGCCGCTCATCAAACTTAAGCGGGCTTCCGAGGCGACCGGCTGCACTATTTTGGGCAAGGCCGAGTTCATGAATCCCGGGCAGTCGGTGAAGGACCGCGCCGGCAAATGGATGATCCTCGAAGCCGAGAAACGCGGTGAGCTCAAGCCCGGCGGCCTGGTGGTGGAAGCGACCGCGGGCAATACCGGCATAGGTCTTGCGGTGGTGGCGAGCGCGCGCGGTTACCGGACGTTGATCCTTATTCCGGAAACCCAGAGCCAGGAAAAGAAGGATACGTTGCGGCTCTGCGGCGCCGAATTGATCGAAGTTCCAGCACTGCCCTACTCGAATCCGAACAGCTACCAGCATGTCGGAAGGAGGCTGGCCGATCAGTTGCGCAAGAGCGAGCCGAACGGCGTGTTGTTCGCCGATCAGTGGAACAATTTGGATAACGCCAAGGCGCACTACGATTCGACGGGTCCGGAAATCTGGCAGCAGACCAATGGCAAGGTCGATGGCTTTGTCTGCTCGGTCGGGACCGGCGGCACGCTGGCCGGCATCAGCCGGTACTTGAAGGAAAAGAACAAGGCCATCGTCATCGCCTGCGCCGACCCGCGGGGAGCGGCGATGTATGAATTGTTCAAGCACGGCGAAGCCAAGACCACGCCGGGCGGATCGATCACCGAAGGCATCGGGCTTGGCCGCGTCACACCCATCATCGAGACCGCGAAGGTCCCGGCATCAACGTCGCCGGCGCGATCCAGCTCGCCCGCCAGCTCGGACCGGGCCATACCATCGTGACCGTGCTGTGCGATTCCGGATATCGCTCTCAGTCAAAGCTGTTCAATCCGGATTTCATGCGCTCGAAAAACCTCCCCGTGCCGCAATGGCTGGAGAAGCGCAGCAAGATCGACGTGCCGTTCGAGAAGGTGTGATCGCGCACCAGCGCGTCTAGAGCTCCGTTTCGATAGATCGAAACGGAGCTCTAGATTCTTGATTTGACGCGTTTTCTTGACGCGAACCGGTCTCCACTTCGCTTGAAAACGCTGCTGGACCAATCGCCGTCGCCAACGACCTTCAAAATGCGCGGCGACCGAATCCCGTTCCCGTCGTCCGCGCGATGCGTGCCGCAGGCGCCGACGCTGTACCTTGGTTACGCGGTAGCTCAGGTGGCTTCCGGCGCGTCTCGCCAGACGTCGGCATCGGGCCTTCGTGTTCGCCGCTCGGCCAAAACGTCAGAGCTAAAATCAGCCCGAAGTTGATCAATGCACCGACGATTGTTCCCTGATGTTCAGGACCCAGCGACCATGCGGGGATCTTGCTTGCAACAAGCTTATCGACGATGAGGAGCGCGATCCATGCTGGGATAACGCAGACCGGGTCCCATCCGATATCCCTGATGCGCATGGACTGCAGCGTGAAGGTGATCCACAGGAATACGAGGATGGAGACGATCACCGGCCAGCCGATCAGGCCGGCGGATGGATCCATCCCCCTCGGTGTGTGCTGGATCGCATAGCTCGCAATAGCGAAACAGACTGCGGTCATCACCACAGCCAGGCCAATCGTGCTGAGGAAGTAATGCAGCCGGCCGAGCCGGGCATTGAAACCGAACAGGAAACCCAACATTGGCGCGTCCTTTTGGGATAAAAGGCCACAAATTGCTTTCCAGTCGGTGAACCGGCTGCGGCCTCGACAGGTTTATGGTTTCCAATCGCTTTCGCTGATTTCGAAAATCGGCGTGCTACGGACAGTGACAAAGCCGCATCCAACGGGTCTAATAAATCAACGTTGTCCCCGCGATGTGGAATGTCAGGAAGAACCACGCGATCATCACGCAGCTGGCGGCAATCAGCGCGTGATGGACACGCGAGCCGTCAACAAGATCTTGCGCATCGCTGGCCTCCTTGAAAACAGCACGTCGTCAGGCAACGGCTCGACCCTGCGCGCTGATTGCGGAGACGAGTTCTTGAAGACTTGAAACAGTCAGATCCGGTTTGGCTTCCGCGACGCCATCGCCCGACAAACCGAGCAGGCGGCCCGGGCGATGGATCCATGCGCATGTCAGACCCAGTCGATTGGCCGGCGCGATATCCGCTCGCAGGCTCTGTCCGACATGCAGGATGCGCTCGCGCGGAATGTCGATTGCGGCAAGATCGGAAATGCCGGCTTCAAAGTGCGGCCAGTCCGGCTTGTAGGCGCCGACACGTTCCGCCGTGACGACAACGTCGAAGCGGAAGTCGAGCTTCCGGCACGAGCTTTCAAGCGAAGCGTTGTCGATATTGCTCAGTGCGCCGACTTTCGCATGGGCTTGAAGCGCCGCCAGGCCGCCGTGGCTGTCGGGATAGGCCGGCCACTGATGAGGTGTGAGGGCAAATTGCTCGCGTTCCCGGCGATCAATCGCGACGCCATATTCGCGGCAGATGCGATCAAAACAGCGACGCAGGATCTCGGGATACGGATACGCCGGCCGCGCCTGCTGGATGTCGGCGCGGGCGCGGTCGAACGCCAT
>WNEZ01002789.1_pt1 | contig 22209 bp, 20 predicted proteins | sample 5400521 | NCBI WGS metagenome assembly WNEZ01 (sample SAMN13153339, study PRJNA577476) | soil metagenome | isolation source: 120 cm saprolite under Douglas fir tree site 2 hole 1 replicate 1 | place: USA:California | collected 2015-04-18 | reverse complement strand
GCGACGAGGGTATTGATGTTTCCCATGTCACACAAACCGCCAACGCCCCCACCGGCGTGGGATTTATTATCGTCGAGGCTGCCAACGGTCACAATCGCATCACGATTGATCCGGGAGCAAATGAGCTCTTGACCGCCGCCGACATCTCCCAATGCGATGCGGCATTCAATTCACCCCAGGTGGTGCTCACCCAGCTTGAAATTCCCGTCGTAGCGGCCGAAGCAGCCTTGTTGCGCGGACGCGGGTGTGGCGCGATGACGATTCTGAACCCTGCACCTGTCCGGCCTTTACCTTCCTCCGTCTTGCAGATAGTAGATGTTCTCACGCCCAATGAAGTTGAAGCCAGAGTGCTCACCGGTCGAAAACCGGACGCGCCCAGCGAGCCGGAAGCTGTTGCCCGCGAATTGATTCGGACCGGCATAAAACGGGTGGTCATGACGCTGGGCGAAAAGGGTGCGCTGATCGTAGGCGCGTCTTCCTCAACCCATATCCCCGCCGTGCGAGTATCAGCGCTGGACACCACCGGCGCAGGCGATGCCTTCAATGCCGGTCTAGCCGTGGCACTCGCTAGCGGCGCGAATCTCGAGGCCGCTGTGCAGTTCGCCGTAGCCACTGGCGCGCTGGCAGTTACAAAGGAAGGCGTCATTCCTTCTTTGCCACACCGCGAGAAAGTCCTGCTGTTTTACCGGCAACACGGGCTGACGCCTCCGAATTGGTTTTTGGCGGATCCGGCGGGCAGGACTTAGATTCCCAGCGTAGGGTCCGGAGCCAGGACTGTTCACCAATGCTTGCTTGACGAGCTGTGAAGGGCCGATTCCCATATACTGCGCAAGAGGAGCTGCACCATGAGAATGACCAGTGGGTTGTTGCTGGCTTTGCTATGCGCGCCGTCCTTGCTCGTTTCAGCGCAAAACGATACAAATTCTGGCATTCAATCGAAAATCATTGCGTTGGAGAAAGCGTGGAACCAAGCATACAAGCTGGGAGACACGCGAGCATTGAGGGAAATCCTCGACGATCAGATCGTGCTGATTAACGATGACGGCTCTATTCAGACCAAAGCAGAATTTCTCGCCAGCGTGCAGCCAGCGAAGTCCCAGGACCAGCAGGTCGCGCCCCAGTCGATGAGTGTGCACGTGTTCGGAACTACAGCCATCGCAACCGGAGTATTCCGAGCCAAGGGAGTCGAATCGGGGAAGCCCTACGTGCGGCGGGAGCGCTTTGTTGATACCTGGGTTAATAAAGCTGGCAAATGGTTGTGCATTGCCACGAATGCAACCCCCATCCTGCACTGAAGGATGACTGGCCTCGTTCATTTCGAGCTGCTGGTGGGTTTTTCCTCGCCCATCGTAGAATTGTGAGAGCCAAGCTCGACTCAGGCCGGTGCGTTTCACATCTGAGCAAAGGCAACCATGTCACAGGTTTCCGAGTATTTGTTGAGCCCGCAGCCTCGGGCACGCTGGATGCGGGTTGATACCGCACAATTTCTCAAGCGCTTTTTCTTTTGCGAGCGTGCGCTACTGATGAGCCAGGCGGCGTGGATCCCCGCCATCGCACCTCTCGAAATCAAAACGGGTCTGGCTCGTTTTATTTGGCAAAACGCAGAAACGGCTCATGCCCTGCGGAATCGGGTGTTCGAGCTTCGTTTCCCGAGCCGTCTGTTGGATGAGGAAGGAGCAGATCAGGCGCTGATTGAGCTTTTCAGCGGTGTTAGGAACTCACCTTCGGTTCCGGCATTCCTGCTATGTATAGGAAAGATCCTTCTGCCGGCGCTTCGCGATTCCTACCGGGCATATCTCCATGATTCGGATTCAATAGCGGATGGTCCCACTCACCGGTTTCTTTCTCTGGCGCTTACTGAAAAGGTGGAACAGATCGGCGCTTTCGAGTCATGGGCGGAGTCCGCGCTCTCCGGAAATCCCGAGTTGCGCAAATACGCGCTCGCCTGGACGCAAGCGGTCGCGGATCGGCTTTCCCATCTGGGCGGCGTGGGAGTGGGGCCATGCCCCCCGTCGGCTGGCGAGCACTCGTTACCGGGGTCAAAGAGCTACGCCATTCCCCACCGGCCGGCCAGAGACCCGCGTTTTTGGCCTTGCCGCTTCTACTGGCCGGACGTAGTGGATCGCACCTATCCCTACGGCGAAGGAATGCAACTGCGACTACGCTCGGCCCTCAGCCACCTCAATGAGGTTTGGGCGATCGAGGCTGGCGGCGTGATTTTGAGCGCCTTCGCCGATATTCTGCCGTGGGAGTGGATCCACAATTCTGCTCGCTGGACCTATGACGAATCGCGCCACTGCCGGATGGGTTATGAACGCCTGATGGCGTGGGGGCTTAAGCCGGCCGAGATCCCTCTGGGTACTTACATCTATGAGAGCGCGTCGAGCGAAGAACCGATCTACCTCCTGGGGATGCTCTACTTTTTTGAAACCAAAAACATCCGGCACAAACCGGCTCGCGCGCAACTCTTCCACGCCTACGGCGACGCCCTAAGCGAGCACGATATGGACTTCGATTGGGCGGACGAAACCATTCACGCCGGGTACGGTAAACATTGGCTTAAGGAAGTGTTCGCCGTTCGGGGTCAGGACTCGGCGGCTTACGATCAGGTCCGCGTTCGCTGTGAGAAGTTGGTGAGCGATTACGTGAGCACCGCAACCGCGCAAGAAGTGACCGACCTCAAGCAAGTGGCGGGCGCTCTCATCGCCAAAGCGGCGGATCGGCTGTGATATGAACCAGACCTCAGAGCGCCTGCCAGCATATCGGCGCGAGATCGGGGAACGAATTGTGGTGTTGACCGCCGCGCTGGCACTATTGTTCCCAGGGCCGGGCAGGGCCGCGCCTCAGGCCGCATCTCAGGAAGCCCCCGGGGCGAACCCCACCAGCGGGGAGACGCCAGAAGCCCACCTTGGCAAGGGTTATGACGCCTTGAAGCTGGATCGGTATGACGTGGCCGTCAGCGAATTTCGCGCTGCCCTGGAGATCGACCCCAAGCTGGTTCTGCGGGCACGATTTCCCTTGGCGGTTGCGCTCTTCGAACAACATAAATCAGATGAGGCGCGCCGGGAGTTTGAAATCGTGCAGCGTGAAGTGGGAGAGCATCCCAACGTCTTGTATTACTTGGGCAGGCTAGACTTGGAAAACCGCGCTTTTGAAAGGGCGATTAGGAATTTGAACGAGGCGGTCGTCAAGCCGCCCTTTCCCGACACCGCTTACTATCTTGGGTTTGCTTACTTCAAACAGGGTGATCTAACCGCCGCTGAGAAGTGGCTGAAGGAGGCTGCTCAGCTCAATCCGCGAGACGCTCGCATCCCGTATCAGCTGGGCCTTGTGTATCGCAAACAAGGGCACGAGGAGGAAGCGAAGAAGGCCTTAGAGCTTTCCGAGGAGCTTCGCCGACGCGACGACAACGAAAGCAGGCTGAGAGTTGAATGCGGGCAAAAGCTGGACCAGGGTCCCCGTGAGGAGGCGCGCACGATTTGCGAACAGTTGTATGATCCCGACAACGCCGAAAAATTGACGGCGCTGGGGACGATCTATGGCCAGCATGGTGACTTGGAAGCAGCGCTGAAGCCCTTGCGTCGAGCCGCGGAGTTGGCCCCGGAATCGCCCCAGATGCAATACAATCTCGCGCTGACCTATTACCAGCTCAACCGGTTCGAAGAAGCGAGCAGGCCCTTGGCCAATGCCATCCACCGATGGCCTGACTTATTTCAACTGAACGCCCTTTACGGAGCTGTGCTGTCAAAGCTGGGTGAGGACCTTGCCGCGTATCAGGCGCTCCGCCACGCACACCAACTCAACCCGCAGGAGTCGGGTGCGGTGGACCTGCTCTACATCGCCACCCTCGGGCTGGCGCGGAAGAGCCAGGCAGCCCGTCAATATTCCGCTTCACTTCGTTATTTCGAGGAAGCCGAAAAGCTACACCCTCAAGATCCAGAGCCTCACGGGCGTATGGCCGAAATCTATACCCTTACCCGTCGTCCTGCTCAAGCAATGGCAGAAAAGAGGAAAGCTGCGCGACTGCTAGAGGGTATCGGCAAAGTCCAATAAATTATTGAAGTCCACACCCGATCGAAAGTCGTTATAACAGCATCCCTGCAATCGAAGATGACATCAGGTTTGCCATTGTGCCAGCCAGCATGGCGCGAATGCCGAGCCGGGCGAGTTCGCCTTTCTTGTTTGGCGCCAGGGCGCCAATGCCGCCGATCTGGATTCCGATCGAGCTCAGGTTAGCAAATCCACAAAGCGCGAAGGTTGCGATTGTGAATGACCGCGGATCGAGCACCGCCCGTTGTGGCCCCAACATCGAAAATGCCACCAGTTCGTTCAGCACCATGCGTGTGCCGAGCAGGTTGCCGACAATCGGACAGTCGTGCCATGGAATACCGATGACCCATGCCACCGGTGCGAACAGGACTCCAAAAATCTTCTCCAAGCTTTCCGGAAACCAGAAGATGCCATGGCTGCCCAGCCAGTTGTGGATTCCGCCCATGACGCCATTGGTGAGCGCAATCAGGGCGAGAAAAGAAATCAGCATCGCGGCGACGTTCAGCGCCAAGTGCAAGCCGGCGGTTGTGCCACGCGCGACGGCGCCGAGTAGATTCTCTTCTTTCTCTGTTTTTTCTTCCTCCTCGCTCATGACGACGCGCCCGGCGGTTTTTGGTTTCTCGGTCTCGGGAACAAGCATCTTCGCCATCAGCAGCGTGCCCGGCGCAGTCATAATCACCGCGCTAAGCAGATGTTTGGGCTCGATGCCAAACGCGATATAGGCAGCCATGATTCCGCCCGACACATGCGCCATACCGCTGGTCATAACGGTCATAAGTTCGGAACGGGTCAGATCCGGCAGGAATGGGCGAATGGTCAGCGGAGCTTCCGTCTGGCCCATAAAGATGCTGGCGGCGACGTTGAGCGATTCAGCGCCGCTGGCACCCATGACGCGTGTCATCACCCAGGCTGCGATCTTGATGATGAACTGCATAATCCCGTAGTGGTAGAGCACCGCAAAGAATGCGGCAATAAAAATGATCGTCGGGAGCACCTGAAACGCGAAATAGAATCCCAGGTGCGAACCCTGTTTGCCCAGTTCGCCAAACACGAACTGCGATCCGGCAAAGGCGTAACTCAGGAGACGGTTCACCACCTCGCCGGCTTTCTGGAAGGCCTGACGCCCCGCATCGATCCGCAACACGAATACGGCGAACACGAATTGCAATCCCAGACCCCAGGCAACTGTTTTCAAGCGTATGGCATGGCGGTTGGTGGAGAAGGCATAGGCTAGTCCTAGCATAGTCACAAGCCCGAGAATTCCCGTGAAGCGTCCCATTCAGTTATTTTCTCCAGGTTTCGCGATCACGCGATGGATGAGCAGCCGTTTCTCTGCTGACGGGCTCTCGGTAATCCGGTAGCTCTCTTGCAAAAGCTGCTCCGCGCGCGCCGCGCGGGCCTCGGAATTGTAGTGGATGGTGGCCAACACCTCTCCTGCCGCAACCCGATCACCGACCTTCTTGTGCAGAACGATTCCCACGGCCGGGTCCACGGAGTCTTCTTTGCGCTCGCGTCCCCCGCCCAGAATGACGCAAGCCGTGCCGAACTGCTCGCAGCGCAGCGATGTTAAATATCCTCCTCGCGCACTGGGCACCTTCATCGTGTGTTGCGCCTGCGGCAGCCGCTTTGGATCATCCAGAGTTCGCAGATCGCCTCCCTGCATCTCCACCATCTGCCCGAATTTCTCCAGCGCCTTGCCCGAAGAAAGCAATTCTGCTGCCCGTTGTTTTCCGGCCGCGGCGGTCGTCGAAACATTACCCAAATACAGCATCCATCCAGCGAGTTCCAAGCACAATTGTTGTAAATCGTCTGGTCCGCCGCCGCGCAAAACTTCAATAACCTCGACAACCTCTAGCGCATTGCCAACCATATTGCCAAGGGGCTGATCCATATCCGTGATGAGGGCGACCATCTTCTTGTCCATACGTTCCCCGGTTTCGACCATGAGCTCGGCGAGAAAAACCGCATCCTCTTCGTTCTTCATGAAGGCGCCAGAGCCAGTCTTTACGTCAAGCACCAGCGCGTCGACGCCTTCGGCTAGCTTCTTGCTCATGATAGAAGCGCAAATCAGGTACGGGCTCTCCACTGTGCTTGTGACATCGCGCAGAGCATAAAATTTGCGATCGGCGGGGGCGATTTCAGCCGTCTGCCCGACCATGGCGCATCCGCATGCTTCGAGCACGTGGCGGAATCGTTCCACCGAAAGATTCACATTGAAGCCGGGAATGGCTTCGAGCTTGTCCAGCGTACCTCCGGTATGTCCAAGACCGCGACCGCTGATCATGGGAACGACGAGGCCCGCAGCGGCCGCCAACGGCGCCAATATCAAGGAGGTTTTGTCGCCAACGCCGCCCGTCGAGTGCTTGTCCACCTTTCTTGCGGGAAGAGAAGAAAGATCCAGCACTTCGCCCGAGCGCAGCATAGCATCAGTCAGCGCGGCCGTTTCGGCGCGGGACATGCCACGCAAGACGACTGCCATCAGCCAGGCCGCGACCTGATAATCAGGAATCTCGGCGCGAGTATAAGCTGCCACAAAAAACTCAATCTCGGCTGCTGACAACTCGCCGTTATCCCGCTTCTTACGGATCAGGTCAACGGCACGGTACGATGTCGGAGGAGAATTCGGCGGCTGGCTCACTGTAAGCGGAATCCTTCCGGCAGAAGATCGGTAATGTGGGCCTGCTGCGGGCCATTTTTGCCTTGAAAAAACACCATGGCGTCCGGCCCGAACTCGTGGATCACCTGACGGCACGCGCCGCACGGCGAGCACGGAACTCCGTGGTCATTGGTCACAGCTACCGCGCGAATTTCGATCTTGGGTCCAAGTTGCGCGACAGCCGCAAAAATCGCGGTGCGCTCGGCGCAGTTCGTCATGCCGTAGGAGGCGTTCTCCACGTTACATCCGACGAAGATCTCGCCTGACGCCGTAAGGATTGCCGCCCCGACCCGGAATTTCGAGTAAGGCGCATAGGCGTTCTTCATGGCTTTGCGCGCGGATCGCAACAGCTCCTCTCGCATGGTGGCTGGAACAGTTTGTTTCTGCATAAGCCAAAAAGATCGGACGGGAATGAACAAATCGTGCGCCATTGTAAACCCTTGCCACTGACGGTGGCGCTTTTTGTAAGAAGTATTTGAGAGAGGCTACTCGAGTCGTCAGCCTGCACGCCCGCGTTGTAAGATTCAGCCTCTATGGCTGAAAAGGGCTCCCTACCGTGGGCCAAACATCGGCATTGAAGCCACCGTCGGTATTCGCTCGGTACACGACGCCCTGGCCATGATTGCCGCCGAGGCCACGCGGTTATGAGCAGCGGTGTGGCCATCGTCCGCGAACTACGGCAAGCAGGCTAGGATTGTTCTTGGAGCGCCTCATTCGCAGATCGAACAGATTTCTGCAAGCTGGCGACGTTCGTGAATAGAGTGCGCAGCTTTTCTGCGTCTAACCTTCCACTCGTGCGCACACCATTGCAGATATCGAGTCCGAAAGCGCCGACTTCATCAGCCGCCTGACCGACGTTCTCGGGATTCAGGCCGCCCGCGAGAAAAAGTGGAACGCCGATTAGCTCACGAATCTGCCGACTCAAAGCCCAGTTGTGTTTGCGTCCGGTTCCGCCAAGCTCTTTCTTGGTAAGCTTCGGATTCCCAGAATCGACCAGAATGGCGTCAACGTACGGCGCGACTTCAGCTGCCTCTTCCACAGATTCCGGACCAGTCACATGAACAACCTGAACCATCGAAATTCCAGGAAGTGCCCGGCGCAGGTCCGCGTAGGAGCCTCGCACCAGACGATCCACGATTTGGATAGCGTTCGTTCCGCAGCGTCGCTGCTGCGCAATAATGGCTTCGGTCTCTTGCAGAGAGGTTAGAAGAAACGACCCAATCGGCGGCGGCACGCGGGCTGCGATGTTCGCGATTTGTTCCTCCGAAATCACTCCCGGGCCGCTGGGCATGGCGGAGACCAGTCCCACTGCAGAAGCTCCGCATTGAATTGCCAGCATGGCTTCATCCACGGTTGAAATACAGCAAATCTTAATTCGTGGTCTCAGGGTCGCTTGCACACTCAGCATTATGCGACGAACCGCCGATGGGAGCCAGCTGGATGCAGCTGGATGAGCTGGATGACGGACGGTTGCTTTTGTCCAGGCCTGGGGCTAGCATAGTTCGGTCATTCACGTTCGTCACAGGTTTGCACGCCAAGCAACTTTCCCCGATTCAAGGAGGACGGTATGGGCATCGCAATTTCCCCGTTTCAAATAGATCCGCGGGTCGCGGATTACATCGAGAAACCCCGAAAAATGTTGATCAACGGCAAGTGGGTGAATGCCGCTTCCGGCAAGAATTTTCCTAGCTACAACCCTGCGACAGGAGAAGTTCTGGCACAAGTGGCGGAAGGCGATCGCGAAGATATTAATCAGGCTGTTAAGGCCGCGCGCAAGGCCTTCGACCAGGGCCCGTGGCGCCGCATGACTGCGTCCGAACGTGGACGGCTGGTTTGGAAACTTGCTGATCTGCTGGACAAAAATATCGAGGAGTTTGCCTACCTCGAGTCGCTCGACAATGGCAAGCCTCTCACTATCGCGAAGGCCGCAGATGTTCCCTTGGCTGTCGATTTGTTTCGCTACATGGCTGGGTGGGCGACCAAAATCGAGGGCAACACCATTCCGATTTCGGTTCCTTATACGCCGGGCGCCAAATATTTGGCCTATACGCTAAAGGAGCCTGTCGGAGTAGTGGGACAAATTATTCCCTGGAATTTCCCGCTGCTTATGGCGGCTTGGAAACTGGGCCCGGCGCTGGCAACGGGGTGCACCGTCGTGCTCAAGCCGGCAGAGCAAACACCGCTTTCCGCCTTGCGTCTCGGCGAACTGATCATGGAGGCTGGGTTTCCCGACGGTGTGGTGAACATTGTTCCGGGGTATGGCGAGACCGCAGGAGCTGCGCTGGCCGCTCATCCCGACGTGGACAAAATCGCGTTCACCGGTTCGACCGAGGTCGGCAAGTTAATTGTCCATGCGGCTACTGGAAACCTGAAGAAAGTTTCGCTTGAACTGGGCGGCAAGTCCCCGAACGTGGTGTTCAAGGATGCCGATCTGGACGCTGCCATTCCCGGTTCCGCAAGCGCAATTTTCTTCAATCATGGCCAGTGCTGCTGCGCTGGATCGCGTCTCTACGTCGAAAAGCCGATTTTCGACCGGGTCGTCGAAGGTGTGGCCGAACAGGCCAAGAAAATCAAAGTAGGTTCCGGCCTTGATCCGGAAACGCAGATGGGGCCACTGGTTTCAGAAGAGCAATTGAGCCGCGTGTGCAGCTATCTGGAGTCCGGATTCTCCCAGGGCGCTACCGCTTTGAGCGGCGGCCACAAGGCGGCGGATAAGGGGTACTTTGTCGAACCGACCGTGCTCGTGAACACCCGCGAAGACATGAAGGTTGTTCAGGAGGAAATCTTCGGGCCGGTCGTGACCGCCATGCCTTTTGAGGACCCGGAGGAAATTGTCCTTCGTTCGAACGACACCGACTACGGTTTGGCTGCTGCCGTTTGGACGCGCGACATCAGCAAGGCCCATCGTATGGCCGAGCGTCTCCGGGCTGGCACTGTCTGGATTAACTGTTACAACATCTTCGACGCAGCGCTGCCATTTGGAGGATACAAACAGTCCGGATGGGGCCGCGAGATGGGGCACGATGCCCTACAGCTCTACACTCAAACTAAGGCAGTCTGCACCAGGTTGGCGTAGGATCCTGGAATCCAGCAAGAGGACGACGGGTCTTGTCTGCCGTCCTCTGATTTCCTTTCTTCGTGATGGTTCGCCGCGAACGGCCTACTTCTCCATCAGAAGGACCTTGTCAGTATTATCAACTTCGGTCAATTTCACCTCAATCACTTCGTTGACGGTGGTCTGAACGTGGCGTCCCACAAAGCTGGCCTCGACTGGGAGCTCGCGATGGCCGCGATCAATGAGCACACACAGTTGAACCTTTCGCGGCCTGCCTTGGGAAAAAAGAGCATCCATCGCTGCCCTCGTCGTACGGCCGGTAAACAGAACATCATCTACCAGAACAATGTTCTTGTCTTCGATCGAAAAACCAATCTCTTTTTCCAGCACCACGGGCTTGGGGCCCAGCGTCGAGAGGTCATCGCGATAGAAGGTAATGTCCAGCGTACCCACAGGAACCTTCGCGTTCTCAATGCGTGCGACAATCTTGCCAAGTCGCTCAGCTATCGGCACGCCGCGACGGCGGATACCGACCAATCCAAGCGCATCCACGCCACCATTTTTTTCCACGATCTCGTATGCCAACCGTACCAGTGTCCGTTCAATTTCAGATGCGGACATCAACTGGGCCTTCTGGCGAAGGGCCATCTTGCGGGAGGGGTTCTTGGCGTTCATCGTCGGGTGTGCCTCGTCCTTGAGGTGGAGTTTCGTTGAACTCGGTCTTTCACTGTATTCAACGCTGCTCGTTCGGGTCAAGCAGAGCGTTGCAAGCGCTTGTTTTCGCCGAACACTTTCTGACCCAGGTGGCAATCAAGAATTTAGCGGTCCTCGACTGGCGCCGAGGCATGCGCTGCACCACTTCGACTGTAGTTGTGTTGGGGGCAGTCGGTTTTCACGATCCGAATTAAGCTACTATGCTCATTTTGAAGCGCCCGCAAATCGAAAGCCTCGGTCAGCGCCGCCCCTTCCGCGGGTAGAACACCGACGGCCTGATTTCTTCCCCATGCCTTGGCGCGGTAAAGAGCCCAGTCTGCCAGTTCAATCACTTCCTCCGCGCAAATGGCCTCGAACGCATCACGGCTCCATGGGTAAGGTGTCCAGCCGATCGAGCAAGTTTTTCGTACCCCGATCCCGTGCCCGAGGTCGAATGGGCTGCGAGGCCAATACTTCGAGAATGCGGCTGCAAAAGGCGGGAATTCCTAAGGGTCTGAGGAACGCGTCATAATCAAGAACTCTTCGCCGCCCCAACGAACCAGCACATCCGATTTACGCACGACCGTCAAGAGCCGTTCCCCCACGCGTTGCAAAAGTCTATCGCCAGCGGGGTGGCCGTAGAGGTCGTTTACCTCCTTAAAAAAATCCATGTCCACCATTATGAAGACAAGATCTCGATGATCTGCGCCGTGAACTTCATGGCTGTTCTTGCGCTGGTAGTTTCGCAATACTTGCCCAGCCTCGGCCGTGAGAATTTCTTCCAGATAACGCCTATTCCAGACACCGGTCAGAAGGTCAGTGAACGAGATTTCCTGAAGCTCGAGGTTTTTTCGTTGGAGTTCCAGGCTGTGCCATCGCAGAGACTGTTCTTTGTTCTCCAGTTCGTTCTTCAGACTGCACATTTCATCCAGATTCTGTCGTGACAGGTCAAGCAGGCCAAGCAACTTTCTGTCCAACAGGTGCTGCTTGAGAAACACCAGGGCTCCCAGCACAATCATTACGGCCACTGTCAGAACCAAACGGTACGTGCGCACCGGCTGTGGCGCGTGTCCGCCGAACACCGCCCACGCCACCGTGAGTGGTGTGGAGAAAACCGCGAGCATCGCCAGGCGCGCAGTCCATAAGCCGTGACCCTGAACGGTCGCATTCTCCCTCGGCTCCATCGGCAATGCTTTACGCGCCCTCAGCCCAACTCCGGCAAACCATGCCATGGCAGCAACCAGCGGAACATCGTAAAGACTGCCGGTGTAGTAAAGATGGGCGTCTATGGCTGCACTGGCCAGGGTGGAGCCGATGCCGTAAAGAAGTGCGGCCCCAAAGAACTGAGCATAGATCCCTCGCCAGGGGTCCGCACTTTTTCGCCACACCAAGACTAGCGCCAGAATCAGTACCATCTGCTCGACGGCATAAAGCACGTCGAAACTGCGGCCGTAGGCAGCTTCGATGAAGTAGACGTATTGCCACGGAATAACGATGAAGACATAAAGATAAAGCCACCAGGTGAGCAGCAAAAAGAAATCGAGGGGTCCCCCGCGCACTGACAAGTCGTCCTGCTGGATGTGCGGCCGGACGGCCACTGCAGCCATGATGGGAACGATGTGCAAGAACAGGATCACGTCGCCGACGAATGGGTTAGGTACTTCCTCACGCGCCAGTACTTCAAAATAGGTCCACAGCACCTGTGCACAAAGCCACATGCCGAAGCCAATCGACATCAGTAACCAAAAGAATTTTGCCTTCTTCTGAGCAACGGCGACGTTGGGGAGAACGGAAAGTGTGCAGCAGGCCAACAGGACGCATTGCGTCAGGTCGCCAAAGGCGGTGAGCCCAAAACTCCGCGACACCACCAGAGACACCAAGATGTATACGCACGCGACCGCGCACACCACTGCTGTCCACTTCTTGGCGTACTGAACCGGGACAAGCCTCACGGTAGTGATTGTATGTTTGGACCGAGGAGCGTCCGTGTTACGGGAGTAACCCAGAGAGTGCCAGAACGCACTTGTAACCAATTTAGCGATGATGAGCTATGAAAGTGAAGCTGTAAGCCGCTGTGCGAATCGGTAAACATCCAAGTAGGAGTTATAGAGAGGCACCGGAGCAACCCGGAGAATGTCAGGTTGGCGCCAGTCGGCAATTACTCCTTGTGCGGCAAGTCGTTCGCACAAAGACTGGCCGTGGCGCAGGATTCGTAGCGAAAGTTGTGCACCACGTCGCTCTGGTTCGCGCGGGCTAATGATCGAGAAAATCGAAGAGGAGTGCCGGCCAAGCAAAAACTCCAGGTAGCCCGTCAGTGCAACACTCCTCTCCCGTACGCGCTCCATGCCCGCCTCGCTAAACATTTCCATCGACGCGCGCAATGCAGCCAGGGCAAGAATCGGGGGGTTGCTCAACTGCCAGCCCTCAGCTCCTGCCATGGGTTGGAAGTCAAGGTCCATTTCAAATCTCGTTTGTTCATCATGGCCCCACCACCCCGCAAAACGCGGCAGGTTCCAGGCATTCGAGTGCCGCTCGTGGACAAAACATCCTCCCGCGCAGCCGGGACCGCCATTCAAATATTTGTAGCCGCACCACACCGCAAAATCCGGACCCCACTCGTGGAGTTTCAAAAGCAAGTTTCCGGCGGCATGGGCTAAATCAAAGCCCACGACGCACCCTCGCGCTTGCCCGCTTCGCGCAATTGCTGCCATGTCAAACGCCTGACCCGTGGCGTAGTTCACTCCTCCCAACAAAATCAGAGCGATGGAGTGACCTTCACGTTCGATGGTCGATGTGACATCTTCGTCGCGGATGCACTCCTCACCCGGGCGCGGCTTCAATGCGATCAGCGAAGAGGTAGGATCGAGTCCATGAAAATGCATCTGCGACTTAACCGCATATCGGTCCGATGGGAATGCGCCGTGCTCGATCAGAATCTTGTGCCGCTTTGCGGTGGGTCGGTAAAACGAAACCATCATCAGGTGAAGATTCACCGTGAGCGAATTCATCACCACGACTTCTCCCGGCTTTGCTCCCACGAGCATAGCCGTTTGTTCAGTCAGTAGCCGGTGGTAGGGCATCCACGGGTTCCGGGCTCGGAAGTGGGCGTCAACTCCAAGTTGCGCCCAGTCCTTCAGCTCCTGCTCAATGTAATCTTTTGCTCGTTTTGGCTGCAGGCCAAGCGAGTGGCCGCAAAAATATATGCAGTCGTCCCCTTCAGCCGTCTGCGGAAATGAAAAACGCTCGCGATAGATCGCCAGAGGATCACGAGCGTCCATCGCACGTGCGAAGTCGTCGGTTTCCTCAAAGGTCATGGCATTCACTGCACCTGCTCCAAGGGAGTAAGTTGCGTCGTGATGAGGCGTCCTGCTTTGGCCCAGTCGAGATCCTCAATGCGGCCAATATGATCACAAATTTCCGTCAAGATACGGTCTTGAATCGCTCCCCGCGCAAGGGCAACCGAGTACGGAATTCGATGAAACGTCACCATGGCATACTTTGGCACGAACAGGCGGGGATGCCGCGCCTCCAGGGCCAGCTCAACCTTCTTTCTGAAAAGAAATCGCGGATCCGCGACGCGGTCCCTCATCTCAGCAAAGTTTTCGATGGCCAGATCGGCGATCGCGTCGGTATTGATCTTGCGCGCTTGATCGAATTCCTTAAACACGCGCCGCCAGTCTGCGCCATAACGGTCCAGCAGTTCCAAGAGCTGCGTGCAGTCTTCGAAGCCGCAATTCAGCCCCTGCCCGAAGAACGGAACAATCGCATGGGCCGCATCACCCAGAAGAAGAGACCTGCCTTCCACATACCACGGCGAGCATTTGATCGTGACCATCGTTCCAGTAGGGTTCGTGAGGTAGTTATCGGTGAGATGTGGTGTCAGTGGAACTACATCAGGAAAGCGAGCCTCGAAAAACTTGACTACATCCCAGTGCGTGGCCAGCGTGGCAAAACTATCCGGTCCCTCGAAGGGCAGAAACAAGATACATGCAAAGGTGCCGTCAACATTGGGCAACGCGATCAGCATGAAGCTGCCCCGAGGCCAAATGTGCAGCGCATGCTTCTCTAAAGCATGGCTGCCATTGGGCTTCGACGGAATGGTGAGCTCTTTATAGCCGTAATCGAGGTATTGCTGAGAAAAGTTAAATCGATTAAGTCTCAACATCTCGTGGCGAATGGCCGAAGCCGAGCCGTCGCATCCGATCACAACCTTGGACTCCAGGGTTGTTTCTTGATGCGACTCTTCATGGCGCAACCGCAGTGCGCCACTGTTCAATTCAAATCCGATGCAGCGCTGATCAAAGTGAATGGCTACGCCCTGCGCTTCGGCCGCATTCATCAATGCGACATTCAATTCAGCGCGCGAGATCGAATTGATGACTTCTGCTTCATCCTTGCCGTAGGGCTGAAAAGTTAGTTCCCCAGCGATCGAATGCATCATCCGTCCTTTCATGGGAATGATGAGGTTGCGCAGAGAGTCCCACAGCCCAGCCTTCTGCAGAACGCGACGCATGTCCGGACGCCGCTCATAGATCTCGACCCGGAACCCCCGCTTCGCCAAGGAGAGGCCTAGGAGCGGGCCGTTAAGTCCAGCGCCGATGATTGTGATGGTTTGGGGCCTACTAAACATTCGCAGGAGTGAGTATTACAGAAGTTCAACTCCAAATCTGGGGTTACTCCGTCAGCAAGGTCCTCGCTTCCCACAATTCAGGAAAAAACTTCTTGTCCAACGTGTGCTGCAGATAGGATGCCCCGGCACTTCCGCCCGTGCCCATTCGAATTCCAATAATGCGTTCGACCAGTTGAATGTGCCGTAACCGCCAACTCACCACTAGTTCGTCAAATTCCGTCAGGCGCTCACACACGTCAATCCAGTAACGGTAGTGTTGCTCATTTTTGTAGAGGGACAGGATAGCGCGAGATCGAGTTTCGAATTCCTGTTCTTGTGATGTCCCCGGCTCCGGAGCTGGAAGTGTTCCCATCGCCCGTAAGGCTTCGAAGAAAACCTGGTGTAGTGATGGTTCGCGCAGCCTGCGTTCGAGCCGCCGATGAGCTTCCGGAGTGGGCTTGTGGTAAGCAAGCATCTTAGCGTCTTTTAGACCGCACAAGAACTCCAACTCACGAAATTGCTCAGACTGAAATCCGCTCGCCGGCTCCAGCTTGTCGCGAAACGCCAGAAAGTGCGTGGGCAACATAGTTTCGAGGATGGTGAACTGCTCAACCAGTACTCGCGTGATTTCTGTACAACGTCGCAACAGTCGTGCCGCCTCATACACCTCGTCTCGCGACTCCGGATTTGCACTGGCCCGTTGCAGATTCGCAACCACTGCGTCCAAGTCGTGGAGCAACTCCTTAAACCACAATTCGTAGGTCTGATGCACGATGATGAAGAGCAGCTCATCGTGATGTGGCGGCGAAGATTGAGGATGCTGCAAGTCCAGCAACTCTGCAACCTCAAGGTAGGAGCTATAACTGAGTTGCTCCGAGTGACCGGTCGACAATCCCCCTTCCTGGGTTGATACGTCATTACTCCCACCCGCGTCCGCCCCTAATTCCAAGCTGAGAAATTGTTTTGCGTTACCGCCTAGCAACTGAGCCTTCTCACGACCGGATAGATGACTCTCGCGGATCAGCGCGCCGACGTGCTCTTCCCCAAGGGGAAACGGATAATCAGAGCCAAGCAGGACCCGCTCAGCACTCATGGTACACACCAGGAATTGCAATGTGGGTTCGTCAAAGACGACGGAGTCAACATAGAAACGATTCAGATAATGGCGTGGTGGAAATTGACAAGCTCCTCGCGCTACCGGATGACGGTGCCACGCGTTCTCCAGCCGACCCAGCAGGAAGGAAAAACTCCCACCACCATGCGCAAAACAGATCCGTAATGTCGAGGGTAGCCTGTCGAAAGCTCCGCTTAAAATCAGCGCCACCAGCGAAAGTTGAGTCTCGGCCGGCATGCCCACAGTCCAGGGCATCATGTAGTTCGGCATGCGCTGCTGGCCCATCATGTCCCACGGATGGACCAAGACCGCAGCGCCTTCATCCGCACAATGATGAAGGAAGGTCACAATGCCCGGATCATCCAGGTTCTTTGCCGCAACGTGATTTCCGATCTGCACTCCGAGATGTCCGGCGCGCATGCAGCGGCTCAGTTCTTTGCACGCTGCGTCAATATCCTGCAGAGGCACCTGGCACAACGATTTCAACCTGCCTTTCCCGTGGCTGCAAAGTTCGAGCGCGGCGTCGTTAAACAATTGCGCGGATTCCAACGCATGTTCCAACGGACGCTCATACGCAAACAGCACCGGTGTCGCCGAGATCACTTGCATGTCGACGCCATCGCGGTCCATTTCCAGGAGTCGTACCTCTGGGTCCCAGCAAGCCGAATAAATATGGCGAAAAAAGCGATCGCCCACCATGATGTCCGCTTTGCCTGCCCCAGTGTGCTTGATCCAGGGCCAGTTTGGCGTGCCGAAGCGCTGAGCAAAGTCAGGCCAGGAAGGGGGAAAGAAATGGTTGTGTATGTCTATCGCCTGCATTTTATCTGCCGGGATGAACCGCGCCACAGTGTTTGCATTTGCGCAAGGTTTCGTTGTTGTAGAACTGATCAAACAGCGGCGGCAGGTCGCGCACTATACTCTTCAGTTTCACCTCGGCGCGGTGCAGCAACTCGTGGCAGTTCGGACAATACCATTCGAAACCGTCAAGAGCTCCTTCGGGGCGTGCCATCTCGACGACGACGCCGATACTTCCCGCCTGTCGCTGCGGCGAGTGCCGCGCGTGTTTTGGCAGCAGGAAGACGTCGCCTTCATTGATTGGGATTTCCAGCGGGGGTTTGCCCGGCGCTTCCATCACGCGAATAAAAATATTCCCTTTCAGCTGATAAAAGAATTCTTCGGTCGGGTCGTCATGGTAATCTCGCCGCTGATTTGGTCCACCCACAACGGTCACCATCATCTCGCCGTCTTCCCAAACCTGAGCATTGCCGACCGGCGGCTTGAATTTTGCCTTGTTCTCTTCAATCCAGCTTTGCAGATTGAATGCCTTCAGATTTTTTATGGATGGCATTTACGCCTCCTGTCTCACTGGCTTGTAAGCCATGGCTCTAATCTCGATCAGCAAGTGCGGATGCGGTAACTGATGCACCGCGACCGTCGTGCGCGTTGGACCCTCATAGCCAAAATATTCGCCATACACTTCGTTATACCCAGCGAAGTCGTTCATGTTCACCAGGTAAGCTGAAATCTCAACCACGTCTTGCAGTTGGGCTCCTTCGCTTTGCAGAATATCGCGGATGTTCTCGATAACGGCGCGAGTCTGTTTACGGATGTCGAGCCGACTCGTGCCGAACTCGTCCACCTCCGTCCCGGCGATTGTGTTGTCCGGCCGGCGCGCGCTTGTGCCCGAGACAAAAAGAAAGTCGCCCGCACGTTTGATGTGAGGAAACTTGCCCCGCGGCTTAGCTTTTCCCTCTACAACTTTGCCTCGCATCCCGCTCCTATTTGATATAGTCCAGCCGGTACTCAGCGCACTACAACCGAATGCAAATATTGTTCAGCTGGGAGTAGAAATTCAGCGAGTGCAGACCACCTTCGCGGCCGATGCCGGACAGCCCAACGCCACCGAACGGCGTTCGCAAATCGCGAAGATACCAGCAATTCACCCACGTGATCCCCACATTCATCTTCTGCGCCACCCGATGCCCACGCGTGAGATTTGTTGTCCAGATCGACGCTGCCAATCCGTATTTCGTGTCATTTGCCATAGCAACCGCTTCGTCTTCCGAGTCAAATGGCGTGATATGGCACACCGGGCCGAAAATTTCTTCTTTCATGCAGCGTGCTGACTCAGGCAACCCAGTATAGATCGTCGGCTGCACGTAGAATCCGTTATCGCGAGCATCTCCAAATTGAGGAACACCCCCGCCAACAACCACGGCTGCCCCTTCTTCCCATGCCAGGCGGTAGTAAGAAACCACTTTGCCGCGATGCTGGGCGGAGATTAGCGGCCCAATGTCGGTATCCTTATCCATCGGCCACCCGGGATGAAGGCTTTCCGCTTTGCGCTTCAAGGCCGCGACAAACCGATCGAAGATCCCACGTTCTACATAAACGCGCTCGGCGCACAGGCAAACTTGTCCCGTATTTAGAAATATGGCGTCACTCAGCCCGTTTATGGCCTCGTCAAATTCGCAATCCGCGAACACGATTGCGGCATTCTTGCCCCCGAGTTCAAACGAGACTGGCTTCACCGAGCAGGCAACCGTCTTCATGATTTCCGCGCCCGTTCGCGATTCACCGGTGAACGTAATTGCGTTCACATCAGGATGGCGTGTCAAAAATTCTCCTGCCGACCCTGACCCCAAGCCATGAACCACGTTGTAGACTCCGTTCGGAATTCCGGCGTCATGCATCGCCTCCGCCAGCAACGTCGCGGTGGCTGGGGTTTCTTCCGAGGGCTTAACCACAACGGTGTTCCCGCAAGCCAACGCAGGCGCGACTTTCCACGTGAGCAGAAGCAGAGGAAGGTTCCACGGCGTAATGACTCCAATCACCCCCAGCGGCTTGCGCACGGCGTAATTCAGAGCGTTCTTTCCGTCGGCAGTTTCAGTCTGAAACGATTCCAATCCCGCCATCTTGACGAGATCGGCAAAGACTCGAAAATTTGCTGCCGCGCGCGGTACGTCCAACTTGGATGCCAAACTAACCGGCTTCCCGGTGTCTGTGACTTCTGCTTTCACAAAACAATCAAATCGCGACTCAATTGCGGTAGCAACCTTGTGCAGTCGTTCTGCTCGATCGCGCACGCTCAGACTGCCCCATTCTGCGTTCAACGCGTTCCGGGCCGCGCCCACCGCCTCATCGACTTGACCCTCGTCGGCTTCCGCAACCTCCGCAATCACCGTACCATCCGCAGGATTCACATCCGCGAACTGCTGCTTCCCGCGTACGAATTGGCCATCAATGTAGTTCAGGATTGATTTCACGAAGGCTTCCTGCTGCGTGACGTGACCGCCATCGACAGAATCGTAGGGCACTCAAAAAGAGAGACTGCGCATGATTCGCAACGTCTCGCGATTCTCGCCCGAATCGTAGCAGTGCGCGACAGCCGAGGCAATCCCGACGACTAGCCTTTTAGCCATTGCGCTGTCGCAAATAACGCTGTAGAGCATCGCCCCAGGTCGGCATTTCGATTCTCAAACGCCGCAAACTTTCCGGGGAAAGCACCGAATACACAGGGCGCGGTGCCGGCCGCGCCATTTGCTGGCTACTTACCGGACGCACGGTGGTCGCGAGGCCGACCTGCTGCACGATTGCAGAGGCAAATTCAAACCAGGTGCACTCGCCCGCGTTCGTCACGTGGACAATTCCGCTCGCGCTTTCGCAACATAGCCGGATGATCGCGCGTGCTAAGTCCACCGTGTAGGTAGGACAACCGCGCTGATCATTCACCACGTCGAGCGTCGGGCGGCTTGCCGCCAGCTTCAAAATCGTATCCGCAAAGCACTTGCCGCCCAAGCCAAATAGCCAGGAAGTCCGTACGATACAACTCTCGGGCATCAACTCGAGCAGTTTGATCTCTGCTTCGGCCTTTGATCGCCCGTAAACGCTCTGAGGATGTCGCGCATCGCCATCGCGATTTACCGTGAACGCCAAATCTGGATTATTCTCGCAACCATCGACATCAGTGTACGCCGCCGCCAGGACAATCCACTCCGGTTCCGTCTCCTCCGCGATGGCCTCGACCGCAGACGCATCGCGAATATCGACATCCCGCGAACTAAAACCAGCTATGGCGTCGCCGCTCCACTCGCGCATGAGCGCCTTACCCAGAAGGCCAGAAGCGCCGAAAATCGCGACTCGCATTTATGAATTCCTAACGCTAGTCGAAGGTTTCGGCATCGCGAAAGGCAACGCCGCGCTGGTCCTTCGCTGAGACTTGGGCTGCTCCCTGCAATTCCCAGTTGATTTTCAGATCGGAATCGTTCCAGGCAAGCGTACGTTCGTATTCCGGTGCGTAGTAATCGGTGGCTTTGTACAGCACATGCGCCTTCTCGGTTGTCACCAGAAATCCGTGGGCGAAACCCGCGGGAATCCATAGAGACCGCGCAACACGTTGCGACGCGAACAGGAGTGATTGTCCTGTACGAATCGTTCCTGAATTCCCGCTTCGGCCATTGCTTGCTGATTGTAGCTCTCGAGGAAAAAGCCTCGATCGTCGCTGAAAACGCGCGGTTCAAGAATGAATACTCCTGGCAGCGAAACCGGAATTTTCTTTATATTGTCCATCGAGCAGGCAAGCCCCGCCTACATCCAAGTCAGAATACTTTTTCTCGTAGCAGTTGCAGAAGGTAAGAGCCGTAACCGTTGTTCTGCATGGACTGTCCAATCTTTTGCACTTGCTCCGCCGTTATGTAGCCGGACCGATAGGCAATTTCCTCAGGGCACGCCACCATCAATCCTTGACGTTTTTCAATGGCCTGAATGTAGAGCGACGCGTCCATCAATGACTCATGAGTTCCGGTGTCGAGCCACGCCATGCCACGTCCTAACACTACTACTTCAAGGTTGCCGCTCTCCATGTATGCTTTGTTGACGTCAGTGATCTCTAGTTCTCCGCGAGCGCTCGGCTTGAGCGACTTTGCAATGCTCACCACGTGATTGTCGTAGAAGTAAAGGCCGGTAACGGCGTAGCGCGACTTCGGCTCTTTCGGTTTTTCCTCGATGCTCAATGCGCGCCCCTTGCCGTCAAATTCCACCACCCCGTACCGCTCTGGATCATGTACGGGATAGGCGAAAACTCGCGCCCCGTGATGCTTATTTGCCGCTTCGCGTAAGTCTTTGGCGAAGTCGTGCCCATAGAAAATATTATCGCCAAGCACTAGGGCGCAGGCACTGCTACCGATGAAGGCCTCGCCCAGCAGAAAGGCCTGCGCGATTCCCTCTGGCCGCTGCTGTACTTGATAGTGGAGGCGAATTCCATATTGGCCGCCATCCCCCAGCAGCACTTTAAACTTTGGAGCGTCGTCCGGCGTCGAAATGACAAGGATGTCTCGTATGCCCGCCAGCATGAGGGTGCATAGCGGGTAGTAGATCATGGGCTTGTTGTAAACCGGCAGCAAGCTTTTTCCCATGGCCTGCGTCACCGGATAAAGTCTGCTTCCGGATCCGCCAGCCAGAATTATGCCCTTGTACGGCGCGCTCCCAGTAGCTTTCATGATGCTGATCGTCTTCTACTTCGAGTAATGAGTCTCAATCCATTGCCGGTAGTTCCCGCTAGTGACGTCGCGAACCCAATCTTCATTGTCCAGATACCAACGCACGGTTTTCCGAATCCCTGTTTCAAACGTTTCTTTGGGACGCCAACCCAGTTCGCGTTCGATCTTGTGCGCGTCCATTGCATATCGCCGATCGTGCCCTGGGCGGTCTTTCACAAAGGTGATCAAATCGCGGTGGCGTGCCCCGGTCCGCGGCGCCATCTCGTCCAGAATGCCGCAAATCATTTCCACGATCTCGATGTTCCGTTTTTCGTTCCAGCCGCCAATATTGTACGTTTCGCCCACCCGCCCCTGCGCCAGCACGGCGGCGATAGCCTCGCAGTGGTCTTCCACGTAGAGCCAGTCCCGTACGTTCTGCCCATCACCGTAAATCGGCAGCGATTTTCCGTCTCGCGCATTGAGGATCACCAGCGGGATGAGCTTCTCTGGAAATTGAAACGGCCCGTAGTTATTCGAGCAGTTCGTCGTGAGGGT
>WNEZ01004552.1_pt1 | contig 22210 bp, 21 predicted proteins | sample 5400521 | NCBI WGS metagenome assembly WNEZ01 (sample SAMN13153339, study PRJNA577476) | soil metagenome | isolation source: 120 cm saprolite under Douglas fir tree site 2 hole 1 replicate 1 | place: USA:California | collected 2015-04-18 | reverse complement strand
CCGCAGTTCGGCGCGGGCGGCGCGGGAGCGCAACTGCTCCAGTTGATGCTGCATTTTCGACCCCGCGTTGACCGCCGCATCCACCAAAGTTTTGTCCAGACGTTCGAGGGACTGCTGAATCGCGGCCAGCGAAGTCTTCTACGACGAGTCCGCTTGATCGAAGGCGGCTTGCAGGTCGGGCGGAAGGGTACTTTTAGCCAGACTTTGCCGCAACTCCTCAGGACCGTTGAATGTGTCGGGGACGCTCAGACCATAGCGGTCCAGTAGCGTTTGCGGCTTGGCCTCCGCGATCGTGGCGGAGAATCTTGGAAGGATCGGTGTCGCCCGTCCCAGTAACGCCTCGTAGACCACCGCGCCTTGTCCGAAGTACGCGACCTCAGCCGCCCCGCCGACATAGGTCAGGGTGGGCAGCAGGTAATCCTGCACTACCGGACGCAACAGTACATTGGCGCTGAACTGGTGCGGCTCAGAGGCAATGTGGCGCAACATCGCAGACTGCGGGATCTTCTCGTCACCCACCAGAAAGTCGGGCTCCGTCCCCCCGCCGTTGGAGCGGCGGTGCACCGGGATCCGAGCCCCGTTCCGCAGCGTGAACAGAAGCGTGGAAGAGGGCGTGACCTTCACCTGCTGGTGAAAACCGGCGGCTTCCAGTTCGCGGCCGCGAGCCAGCAAAGCGTCGTCGAGCTCGGCGGCGCGTTCGATGGCGCCGCGATAGATGGGCTCAGCGATCTGGTGCAATTCTGGATCCGAAGCGTCCAGTAGAATCACACCCCGGTCGGCAAACAGCCGCGAAAACAGACGAGCGAATGCGCTGCCGAAGTTTTCACCGGCTCGGTATGAGTCGCGAAGGAACCCGGTCACGTCGGAGTCGCCCAAGGACGCGGCCGCAGCTTCGACGACCGCCTCGATTTCGGGGCCGAAAGTCACCTTGCCGACCGGCGCATCAGGTACGCCGTGGGTCGAAGCGGCCAACTTCTGGAGTCCGCCATCAGATCCCAGGATTGAAACTTGGCTTATCTCATCCAGATCGTGGTCCGTGGTGGCCAGCCAGAAGACGGGCACACAGTCGGAGCCTGCGCGGGTCGCTTCATCCGCCAACTTGACAGTGGAGAGCGCTTTGAAAATGGAAAACAGCGGTCCTCCGAAGAGTCCGACCTGCTGCCCGGTGACGAGCGCCGAAGCGCCGTTGCGCAGTCGAGCAATGTTTTCCAGGGTCTTCGGCGACGCATCCCAGGTTTTGTTCTGCCGTTCCAGAATGGCCGCCACTCGATCCCGGCGCCCGGAATCGTAACGGATCGCAGATGTTTCGTCTTTCAGCCACTCGGAAAAGTGGGGAGAGCGGGAGTAAAAGGGCTGAATGGCGGGAGACCATGAGAGGAAATCGGTGAACAGCGGCGTGGTGTGCGGAATCTGGCGGAATGGCAGACACTGCGACTTCACCGGCAGCTCTCCTGACAACATTTCTTACGTGGTTGGACGCAAGCGCTCATAGGTGGTCAACAGCCTCGATTGTACAGACGTGCCGTAGTTGAGATGTCGGAAACGGCGGCGGGATGCAAAAGCTCTTGACTGTCTTCGCAATCGAGCACAAGCGGGCGATGCCTGCCGCGCTAAGAGACCTACTGTTGTTGCTGTTGCTCCTGTTGCATGTTTTTGACGGGAGGAGGTGGCGGCTCCTGCGCCTTTTCGACCAGCACGGACCACTCCTCGGGAACAGGAAGAATCTGGTCGAGTTCGGGGGCGTCGGCGGAGGCGGTCACGCGCACGGCCACGGAGAGGTCGCTGGCCGTGTGTCCGCGGAAGATTCCCCGGGTTGGAGGCACGTCGGCATAGTCGCGGCCGATGGCGGTACGGATGTGACGGTCGCCGGCCACAAGACAATTGGTGGGATCGAATCCCACCCAACCCATCGGCGGCAGGTAGGCCTCGACCCAGGCGTGAGTTGCGTCCGCGACCGAACGGTCGTGATCCTGGGAGCGGCGGTAGAGGTATCCGCTGACATAGCGGCAGGGAATTCGCAGGCTCCGCACCAGCGCGATCATGATGTGGGCAAAATCCTGACAAACGCCGTGACGGCTCTGGATGGCCTCATCAATCGGCGAATCCACCTTGGTGCTCTTGGGCACATAGTCGAACCAATCGTAGAGTTGCTGGTTGAGCTCTCGCAACACGGTCAGGGGATCGTCCCGTCGGCAGACTCCGAGCTGATTGGCCAGATCAAGCAGAAGTGGCGTGGGCTGGGCGAACTCGCTGGGCAGAAGCATCTCCCAAAAATCTCCCATCTGTACCATGGCATCGGCTTCGCCCCAGGCCTCAGGTGGCAATGAAGCCGGGAGATCCGCCACGGGCTGCACGTCGAGCAGCGACTCGGCCACGATTACCAGGTAGGAGTGCTGTCCGGGAATATCGAAATGGTGAATGTTATTGCCCACGTGATCGCGATAGGCGAACACACGGCACCGCGGACTTACCGCCAGATGAAAGGTGAGACAGCGCTGGTTGCCTTCGCTGCGCGGATGCATCCGCGCTTCCATGACACTCTCGCTCACCGGCGAGGTGTAGTGGAATTTCGTCAGATGCTTGATCGAATAGAACATGAAGGTCCTTGGTCTCTTTCCTAACCTGCCAACGCCGTATGGATCGAGTAGTTCACGTACAGTTCATAGATAGTTTCGTGGATCTCGCGGCAATTGCGCAAAATCCCCTGCAGATACGAACCCACGTCCTGCGACAGTATCTCTGAAATTTGTCCGAAGCTGAGCGATGCCTGCAGCCTCCCGGCCAGCCGCGTCAACTGCACCGCGCGCCGTTTTCCACCCTCGCCATGAATGGCTTCAAGAGCGTTGTGCAGGCTGTCAATGGAGTAGCGCAGGGAGTGGGGAAATTCCTGGTTCAGCAGGAGAAATTCAATGATCCGGTCGGGGCTGAAGTCTGCCGTGTACACCTTGCAAAAAGCTTCGAAGGCGGTACAACAGCGAAGCAGGCCGATCCATTCCAGATATTCGGCAGCCTCGGGAGTCTGATCGGAAGGGCCCCAGAATTCGCGGTGATACAGGTCCAGCAGAGTGGCGGTGGCGCAGGCGCGCTCGATGTAACGCCCTACCCGGATGAAATGCCAGCCCTCTCCGTGACTCATGGTCGAATCGGTTACGCCCTGAAACAGGTGCACACCTTCGATCACGGCCAGCAGGAAATCCGAAGGCAGCACATCGTCGGTCTCATTCGGCTTGTGCCGCGTGACCTGGTGAAACAGGTGGTTGAGCCGCTGCCACTGTTCGGTGCTGATCTCTTCGCGCACCTGGCGAGCATTCTCGCGGGCAGCGGTGATGCAGGAGGTGATGGAGGATCGGCTGCCGGGATCGAAGGTCAGAATTCGCGCCACCTGATAAGCGTCACCACTCCAGGCCAGGTTGGGCGGGGTCCCCAGCGCGGCCAGAACGCGGCGCCAGCGGCGGTCCGCGCTGGACGTGGATTCGTCCAGCATCAGGTTCAGATTCACGTCCAGCAGGCGGGCAGCATGCTCGGCGCGCTCCAGGTAGCGGCTCATCCAGTACAGGTTGTCAGCGACGCGAGAGAGCATGGCTTATTGGTTCGTCCTACTGGTTCAGAACCCAGGTATCTTTACTACCGCCGCCTTGCGACGAATTTACCACCAGCGATCCGCGGCGCAGGGCCACGCGCGTAAGCCCTCCGGGAACGATGGTGACTTTGTCTCCAAACAAGACGTAGGGACGAAGGTCAACGTGCCGGGGTTGTAGCGTGTCATCAATAAAACAGGGGGCCCTTGAGAACGTAATGGTGGGCTGCGCAATATAGTTTCGCGGATCGGCGAGAATGCGTTCCCGAAAGTCCTGGCGCTGCTCGACCGTGCTGTGCGGTCCGATCAGCATGCCGTAGCCGCCGGATTCCCCCACCGCTTTGACCACCAGCTTGTCCAGATTTTGCAGTACGTGATCCCGCTGCACCGCGTCGGTGAGCAGATAGGTTTCCAGGTTATTCAGCACCGGGTCTTCGCCCAGGTAGTACTTGATGATCTTGGGCACGTAGGCGTACAGGGCTTTGTCATCGGCTACGCCAGTGCCGAAGGCGTTGGACAAGGTCACATTTCCCGCGCGATATGCATTGAACAAACCGGCCACGCCCAGCACCGAGTCGGAGCGGAAGGCCAGCGGATCGATGAAGTCGTCATCTACGCGGCGGTAGATGACGTCTACGCGGCGCAATCCGGTGGTGGTCCGCATGTAGACGATATTGTCGTGGGTGACCAGGTCGCGGCCCTCCACCAGTTCGATCCCCATCTGGCGGGCGAGATACGCATGTTCGAAATACGCTGAATTGAAAACACCCGGGCTGAGCAACACGATGGTTGGCTCGGGGCGGCCTTCGGGCGCGAGTGACCGCAGGGTGCTCAGCAATGCCTGTGTGTAATGCTCGATGGGACGCACGCCCTGGCGACGGAACAGATTGGGGAAAATTCGCTTCATCACCCGGCGGTTGGTCAGCATGTAAGACACTCCGCTGGGCACGCGCAGGTTGTCCTCGAGTACCACGAACTCGCCGCTGGGCAGACGAATCAGATCGGAACCGACGACCGCGATGTAGACGTTGCGCGGCACCTGCAATCCGCGCATCTGCCGGCGGAAATGTTTGCAGCTGTACACCACCTCGCGGGGGACGACGCCTTCGGAGAGAATTCTGCCTTCGTGATAAATGTCCCGCAAGAACAGATTGAGAGCGGTGATGCGCTGGGTCAGGCCGCGCTCAATGTGGTTCCATTCCGCGCTGGTGATCAGGCGAGGCAGAAGATCGTAAGGAAAGATTCGCTCCGTACCTTCCTCCCGGCCGTACACGGTGAAGGTGATGCCCTGGTTCAGAAAGGAGAGGTCGGCAGAGTGCTTGCGGCGCCGGATTTCGTCGGCGGGCAGGGAAGCGAACATCTCCAGCAGCGGGGCGTAGTGCGGACGGGGTTTGCCCGGGCTTTCAAACGTCTCGTCGTAGGCGCCGTCGAGGAGATAATTATGCAGAACCGGTTGGTCGAAGCGGCTGATTTCCGCCAAACCCATGGCGAAGTATAGAGTGAGCCATTCCCGCTAGGCAATAGCGTTATCGCCAGTTCTGGGGCTTCCGGCCAGTGTCATCGACGCTATCTTGCAGGTGATTGCAGGACAATGGAGTTACCTTGACCTGCTGCAGGTTTATCGATGCGAAGCATCGGCAAAATAGTGGCACCCGTGCGCCGGGAAGCAGCGTGGTTTGGGTCGCAGGCCGTCTATCACTGGGAGAAAATCTTGCACTGGGGGAACGTCTTGCACGAAGGCGGTCAAAGTTTTTCTTTTAAGTCTTGCAGCTTCGAGTCTTCCAGAACGTCCGATGCCTGACCGTCCGCATCGACCTGTCCGGTCTTGGGCTCATGGGAATGAAACCAGCTCATGTGGGGCAAATCGCGCTCCACGCGCCGGCGGACGGCGATCAATTCAGCCGTGATCGCGACCGCAATCTCCTCCGGCGTGACCGCCCCGATATCCAATCCGACCGGAGCGTGCACCCGGTTGAACAGGTCCGCCGCGATACCCTCGTCAGTCAACTCTTTGAAGATGGCGATGGTCTTGCGCTTCGAGCCAATCATTCCGATATAGCGCGCCGGGGTTTGGACTGCCCAGCGCAGCACGCGCATGTCATCGCGGTGGCCGCGGGTCGCGATCACGATGTAAGAAGATTCGTTGGGAGCGAGGCGAGCCATGGCCTGCTCATAATCTTCGGCAATGATTTCTCTGGCCTCCGGGAAGCGTTCGCGGTTGGCGTAGGTTTCGCGGTCATCCACTACGGTCAGGTCAAATCCGGAATTCCTGGCTACCTTGTAAAGGTTTACCGACACGTGGCCTGCACCGAACACATAAAGTGATGCTGGAGGTAAGATGGGCTCCACAAAAATGTCCAGAGTGCCGCCGCAGACCAGTCCGGTATCGTACTTGGGATCCTGATTGAGATTGAAGGTGAGGGTTCGAGGTTTCTCGCTCTCCATCACTTCGCGCGCGGCTTGCCAGACTTCGGCCTCGACGCAACCGCCGCCAATCGTGCCGACGATGGAGCCGTCATCCCGAACCAACATCTTGGCGGTCTTGAAAGAGGGGATCGAGCCGTGCGCGTTGACGATGGTCGCCACCGCCCCCCGGCGTCCTTGCTGGCGCAGCTTGACGATCTCCTCGTAGATGTCCATCGCACCTGATTATCAGTGGGTTAACAGGGTAAGTCAATGTCGCCCAGCGCTTTCGTGGAACAAACCGGGCGGAGACAACGTTTCATCATCTGGAGGCGGTAACCATGCGGCGCGCGGCCAGAATCGCGGTTCAAGCCCTTGCTATCTATGTCGCCCTATCGTGCGTGGTCGCCATTGTGATGGCTGAGCTGACGCTTCATCCCATGCGCCTGCCGCCGCCTGACAAGTCCCGGATCGCCGCTATGTACGCGCCGTACGGCGCCGACCTGCAACCCGTCGTCATTCAAGCGGCTGATGGCGTCGAGTTGCACGGTTGGTATAGCGTGCCCGAACATCAAAACGGCCAGGCAGTCATTTTGTTTCATGGAATCCGGTGACAACCGAGGTGGGGTTGCCGGATATGGTCAGATGTTCCTCCGGGAAGGCTATCGCGTTCTGCTGCCCGATTCGCGGGCCCACGGGGAGTCTGGCGGCGCGATCGCGACCTACGGCTTGCTGGAAAGCGACGATATTCATCGCTGGGTTTCCTGGCTCTACGGTAAAGGCGCTAGCTGCGTAGACGGCTTTGGAGAATCGATGGGGGCCGCACTGGTGCTGGACAGCATCGTTTCCGAGCCCAGACTTTGCGGGGTGGTTGCAGATTCTGCGTTTTCCACTTTCCGCAGTGTGGCCTACGATCGGGAAGGGTTTTTCGTGGGAGCCGGACGCTTCGGTCTTGAGAAATTTGTCGGAAGAACGGTCGGACTGCTTCCCGCTGAGCTGGGTCTCCTCTACGCCCGCTGGCGATATGGAGTGGACCTCCGGCGGGCCAACCCGGTGGACGCGGTGAAAATTTCGGCCGTCCCAGTATTACTGATTCACGGCGAGGCGGACATCAATATCCTGCCTTGGCACTCGCGCGTTCTGGCTCAGGCTGACCCCCTGCATGCTCAGTTGTGGCTGGTGCCGGGAGCAACGCACTGTGGAGCAGCGGGGGTTGCGCCGGACGAATTCTGGTCTCAAGTTCTCGTCTTTCTCGCGCAGCACGACCGGGTGCGTACCGCAAGGAGTTAGCAGAATCCGGTTCAAAAAACAAAGCCCCGGGTCATCACTCCGGGGCTGCTGGCGTTAAAACCAGCGGTACTACGGACACGGCCTGTCATTGCTATCGTCGCGCCGTGAGTTGAAGATGTCAAGCTTACTCTTTGTGAGTGGGCACCGCGGAGGGCGGCGGACTCGAACCGCAGTGGCTAATGGGCCACTCACCGGCGTGACAGGCCGTGTCCAGTACCCACTGGCAACGCCCTCCAGACTTCGACCTGCTGTAGAGACGTTAGTCAGGCATTGGCACATTGTCTGTGATCCATGAACATGATCGGTGTGCCGAAGCGGGAATCCTTGCGGTTGAGTTCCAGAAGGGAGGAGTCGAAGGGCAAACAAAGCCCCGGGTCATCACTCCGGGGCTGCTGGCGTTACACCAGCGGGTATTGCGGACACGGTCTGCCAAACGTTCTTTATGATCGGCCGGGTAGAACTCGCTGTCAAGACTTAAGTTGGTGAGCCGCGCGCGGAGGGCGGCGGAGTCGAACCGCAGTGGCTGATGAGCCGCTCACCGGTTTGGCAAACCGTGTCCAGTACTCCTCCAGACCGCGGTCTGCCGAGGAACACCTTAGTGGAATCCGCAGTTCCTGTCTGTGATAGTTGAACATTCCTCAATTCCAAAATGGGATTCTGCCGCGCCGGCTATGGTAGCTTGATCTCGAACGAGAGGATTCATGAAGGCCGTCCGCATTCACGAATTTGGCGGGCCGGAAGTTTTGCGCTATGAAGATGTCCCGGACCCGAAGCCGCGCAAAGACCAGGTCCTCATCCGGGTCAAGGCCTGTGCTCTGAACCACGTCGATCTGTGGGTTCGCGGCGGACTGCCCGGAGTGAAGCTGCCGCACATCCTGGGCAGCGACATGGCGGGCGAGATCGTGGAGGTGGGCGAGTACATCACCAGCTTCAAGCCGGGACAGAGGGTCTTAGTGGCGCCAATGCATTTCTGCAATCACTGCGCGAAGTGTGTTGCCGGACTCCAGAACCAGTGTCCGGAATTCACCGTGCTGGGCAACCGCGTGGACGGCGGAAATTGCGAGTTGATCGCGGTTCCGGCGGTGAATGTCATCCCGATTCCTGACCACCTGGATTTCAACCAGGCCGCCAGCGTGCCACTGGTGTTCCTTACCGCGTGGCACATGCTGGTGGGTCGCGCCGCCATTCGGCCGGGGCAGACGGTGCTGGTGCTGGGGGCCGGTTCGGGGGTGGGCATTGCGGCTATTCAGGTGGCGAAGCTGTTTCACGCGCGCGTGATTACGACCGCGGGAGACGAAAAGAAACTGGAGAAGGCCCGCGAGTTGGGCGCCGACCACGGTATCAACCACTACCAGCAGAAAATCTCCGAAGAAGTGCGGAAGCTGACCAACAAAGAGGGCGTGGACATCGTGATCGAGCACGTGGGTGCGGCCACCTGGGACGAGAGCATGAAGTGCCTCAAGCCCGCAGGCATCCTGGTGACTTGCGGCGCCACCACCGGGCCCAACGTCGGATTCGATTTACGTTTCGTCTTTTCTCGACAGCTTTCGCTGCTGGGCTCTTATATGGGTACGATGGGCGAGTTGTATGAGGTGCTGGGCCACGTCTTTGCTGGACGTCTTAAGCCCGTCGTGGATCGGACCTTCGCTCTGGAAGATATTCGAGCCGCTCACGAATACATGGAAAAGAGCCAGATGTTCGGCAAGGTCGTGTTGAATCCGTAGACGATTGATGCCGCCGCAAGAAGGCTGTTACCAGCGCTCGCTAAATGTTGTACCACGGTAACTTTCCCCGTCGAAGACGGCACAATACTCTCTAGACTGCGGGCCCAACTGCCTGCCTTTCTGAAGTGTGCACGTGTGATGACGGTCATCGCAGCGTGAGAAGTTGGAGTCGTATGGAGCAAGAGGCAAACCGGAGACGCTGGGAACGACGGCCGTTTGACGCGCCTCTTCGACTGGTGATGGACCAGTCGACGGGCAAGACCGCCGTGGAAGCTCGCGGCGTCCGCCTGAGCCCGGGTGGCATTTGCCTGTTTGCCGCTGCTAACCTGCCGGTAGGGAGCGACATCAAGGTTGAGTTCAATAATCCACGCACCCACGAACCAGTTCGGGTTCGAGGCAAGGTCCGTAACCGGACGGTTTATCTATACGGCGTAGAATTCCTCTCCGACCAATCCTAGAGACTAGCCCAACCCACGGACAGCGATAGTTATGCGTTGTGCTTGCACTTCATAGCAGACGCTCAGCGGTGAAGAGCCGGAGTGGTGTCTCACTTTGAATTTGCAAGCCATGCAAGAAGGGCCGCCCCCGCCAGCGACAACCAGCCATTGGCAAACAAAATCCATATCCCGACCCTGAATTTTCTCTGCCTCTCTTGCAGTGAGAGATGAGCACGTGAGGGAGGCGGGTTTTCGCGGACTTTGAAATGCCGCAGCTTTGCGGCTAGGAAAGGATGCAATAGCGCCAACGAGGCAAACAGCCACGGGGAAAGTAGTAGTCACAATGCGCGCCGGTGTTCCCAGTTATCTCCAAGCTTCAAGCTGGGAGCATTCAAACTGGGACACTACCAGAACCTTGACTCAATTGACATCGCAACCCTGCCGGAGTACGGTGGGGTGCCTTTTGCAGCAAATCCCACAAATAAAGGAGAGAAACATGCAAGTGCGACTAGCGCTTTGCGGCCTGGTGCTGTGCGTCTGTCTCGCCCCATTGGTTTCGGCCCAGGACGCGACCAAGGTTGATGCCAAGCATTACACCGTGCTGAGTGAGAATGACCAGGTAAGGATTTTGAAGGTGCATTACGGCGCGCACGAGAAGTCGGTCATGCATAGCCATCCGGCGACAGTTGCGGTGTTCCTCACCGATGCCAAGGGGTGAGTTCCATTTTCCCGATGGGAAAACACAAAGCTTTAACGTCAAAGCCGGTGATACGCAATATGAAGCAGCCATCGTTCATCTACCGGAAAACACCGGGGACAACGGGATGGATGTCATCGTAGTAGAGCTGAAAGGAAAGCCAGCCAAGGCTGCGATGAAATAGCGCGAAGAAATCGCTCCGGTAAATCCCGGGATTGTCATGCTGAGCGCAGCGAAGGACCTATGCATTTTGCAGCTAATCCAAAGTCAAATGCACAGGTCCTTCGCGGCCTGAAGGCCACTCAGGAGGGCAAGGGCGTTGATTTGGCTGATAGCTGAAGGCTGAGAGCTGACAGCTATCAGCTGTAAGCCATCCCGATACTTGGTTTAGAATAGTTCCATCATGTCAGGCGAGCAAAGCTACGGCTCCTACGTCACTACTGAACACGGCAAGAAAGTGGTCAAGGAACTGACCTTCGGCAGTCCCACGCCGGAGGGCGTTGTGCTGACCACTCTGGATTCGGCCGTCAACTGGATGCGCAAGAACTCTATTTGGCCGCTGACTTTTGGCTTGGCCTGCTGTGCCATCGAAATGATGTCGATGGGCGCGTCCCGATTCGACATTGCGCGTTTCGGCGCGGAAGTGTTTCGGCCCTCGCCCCGCCAATCCGATCTCATCATTATCGCGGGACGGGTTTCCAACAAAATGGCGCCGGTCATCCGCCAGCTGTGGGAGCAGATGCCCGAGCCCAAATGGGTGATTTCGATGGGCGCTTGCGCGACCTCGGGTGGCGTGTTCAACAACTACGCCCTGGTGCAAAGCGTGAACCAGGTGATTCCGGTCGACGTTTATGTTCCCGGTTGTCCGCCCCGCCCTGAGCAATTGATCTACGCCATCACCCTGCTGCAGGAAAAAATCCAGAAAGAACGTGGCACCATGCGGCGCGCGCTGAACCTTACCTGATCGGCCGCGACCCGCCCACTCAATTCCACGAACTACGCCACGAAAAACTATGGCACGAAGCTGATGGTGATTCTGGTTTGCTTGCGGATGGGCTGGCCGTTCAGCGCGAAAGGCGCGTAACGCCATTGTGACACTGCATCTTTCGCGGCCGCAATCAATAAAGGATGGCCGCTCACCACTGTCAAATCCTCAATCAGCCCCTGCTCGTTGATGGTTGCGTCCAGCACTACCGCTCCCTGCAGATGCAAGTTGCGGGCTTCTGAGGGGTAGACTGGCTGAACCTTGTGCCGCAGAGTGCCACCCGATACGCCCTGCGAAACCGGCCGGTCCAGCTTGGGTAACGATGGCGACGTAGAAACCACATTCCCAAGGTCGGTCTGGCCGCTGCCGGCCGCTGCCATCTGTGCGACTTCGTCGGCGCCGGGCATTGCATCCGCGACGTCAGGACTTGGAGTAGCCGCATTGGGAGTTTCCCCGCTTGCATTGCTCCTGCCAGCGACCTGCGGCGGTTTACGCTTCCGAACGACCGTATCCGGTATCGCGGCTGCTGTAGCGGATCTTGGGTGCGCCGCCGGGATCGCCTTGGCGGATGAGACTTGGCGCTCGACGCCGGGTTGCCATGCGAGCCCCGCTCCCGCTGTGACTGTCGCGTTTCCCGCCGGGGTCGCTTGCGGACGGGCGGCCGTTCGGCTGGTCCTGGATTCGATGCTGGCGTTGTACCAGGTCTTCCAGCCGATCACCGAGAGCAGCAACAAAATCACCACTGAGAGTCCTGCCAGCGCGCCGTAACGCCACTTGCGTTCAGTCTCGCGCGCCCGGTGCAGGCCGGTGGCGATGGCATCTCCCACGCGTTCCAGAGCAACCGAACTGGCGCGAAACTGGCGCGACGCGATTCCTCGGCGGGCGCGGCAGCGATGGCCTGGATCTCCGTAACTGAACCTTCTGTTACCGGACTCACTGGGACCATGCCGCGCGCCCAGGCTGCCTCGGCCAGGCCAGCCAGCCGCTCCAGAACCTCCATTTTCTCGTCATCAAAGGCGAAAGCCGCCGTGGAGAAGGCTTCCAGCACTCCCACTCTTCCATGCTGCCCGCGCAGAGGCACGACTGCGATGGATTGCAGGCCCATCTCGCGGCAAACCTCAGCGTCGACGTGAAAATCCCGGCTGGCGTCGTCGCAACGCAAGCTCACTCCGGTGCGCAAGCATTCGCCTGAAATTCCCGAATCCACGTCCAGGCGATCGCCCAGCTCGGGTGCCGTCTCGCCGCTCCGGCCCACGCAGACGACAACTCCGTCACGCGGCATGGCGAGGGCTGCTCCGGTCGCTCCGGTGAGGGACTGCGCGGCCACGGCGATCGTTCCCAGGATGGTTTCGGTTTGCTGAGTGTCGGATGCGATCATCTTCCGCAACCTTACAAAGATTGCGGCGGCGTCCGATTTCCGGATGGCCTCGTCGGAAAGCGCAGAGGAAGTTCGCGTAAGAACCCGTGCTCCCGACGGCTCGGGAGGAGTTGGACCCAGGGGAGGGAGAGGAGCCATTCTTACAACTCTTTACCAATACAGTGTCGCGGCCGCCCGGCCATAGCGGCAAACACTTACCAGCCGAGTGTGCGGGAAACCGGCCGCCTTGTCAATGCTTTGTAACTAACGGGACAGGGCTCGATGGAGCGCACTCTTCTTAGCGGTAAATCGAGCCCCCGCTGACCCGCGCCAGATCCTTCACGGCCTGAAGGCCGTTCAAGATGACGCACTGAAATAGGCTCGTCTCAGCGCTTCAGCGTGTCTTGCGGACCAGGTAATTTGTAATTGCCGGACTACTCTCCAGCAGGAACAGGAGCGGCCGGCGGACAGAAGAGGGCAGAACCAGCATCCTGCGAATCTTGGACGACGCGCGAAACACCGGCAACAGCGACTGCTGGTAGATTTCGCGATACCTGGTCGTCGCCTCGGCCCGGGATGTTTCTCCGGCAAAGAACGGCGCCAGGCAGCGCGCCGCCAGGGAGCCGCTTCGCAGGGCGAGCGAAATTCCGTCGCCTACGAATGGATCCACAAACCCGGCAGCATCACCCACCATCAGGACACCCTCTCTCTCCGGCTGCGGATGGCGGAAGATTAACGGGGAGGTGCTTACCGGATCGCTGAGCGCAGACCAGTTGCGACTGCGTTCGCGGAGCGCGGGGTGCAGGGCGAAGACTTCAGGCAAAGTGCTGGCCACATCAGCGCGTACCATGGCAGAAGCATTCACTCTTCCACTTGAATTGTCGTTGCTGAGATTCACGGGCTGAACTCCGCAGTAGCCGCCGTCGAAGAAATACAAATCTACCGATGGGTTGGGGAACTGTTCTGCGAAATGGGCCTTGATTCCCAGCCACTTTTCGCGGCGAGTCCCATTCTCCGCGGGCGCACGATTGAGGTTTGACCATCGTCCGGACGCGTTCACCAGGGCACGGCCCTCAAATTCTCCGTCGCTAGCCGTGATTCGGAACGGAGCGGAGCCGGCGATGCTTTGCACGGTGACCTGCTGACGGGCGTCCACGCCGGCGTTTTTCGCGGATTGCCAGAGGGCGGCGTCGAGATCGAGCCGGGCGATGCTGGCGGCCGGAGGATCCACTGAGGCTTGCAGTATCCGGCCGTCGAGGAAGACGCGGGCTCGCGGTATGCGGACCGCGTCGCGTAACAGATCGGCATGCTGCCCATCGAGCAGGTTCGTCAACAGGCCAAGAGACTCGGCGGAGACAAACTCACCGCAGACTTTGTGGCGAGGGAAGCGTCCACGCTCCAGCAGAAGCACGCGGGCGCCGCCACGGGCAGCAGAGATAGCCGCGGATGAGCCCGCAGGGCCGCCGCCGATGATGATCAGATCGTGCATGGGAACAGCTCTCAGCTTTCAGCCGTCAGCCTTCAGCCAAACCAAACACCTTCTCATCCTGAGAGCGGCCTTAAGCCGCGAAGGATGACAAGCTGTACTTATGAATCAACACTTCCAAACTATCACGCCCATGCGGAACAGATAGTGGCGATGAATTTCTACGCGAGCGGCCCGGGTCTTCGCAAGCAGAGTCCGCATTTCTTCCGGCGTGTAGGCCTGGCGGACCGAAGCTGGAGCATCATGACGAGTAAGGCGGCTGCGATAAAGAGGCAGGGCGGCGTAGACGAGAGACATGTGCAGCGCATGCCGGACCAGGTCATTGATCAGTGCGGCGACCCGGCAGACGCGCAAAGCTTCATCGACAAATCGCACAAGCTCCTGCGGGCTTAGATGGTGGGCGAACAGGTTGCAGCTCAGCAGGTCGAAACTTGAGTCCCGGAAGGGAAGCGCGAGAGCATCGCCCACTACTGCCCGCTTTCCGTTGCTGAGGTGCGACGCGGCGCGATCGAGCAAAGTGACTTCCAGACTCAACCCGCGGGGGGAGAGGCGCTGGCCAACCGTCTCGGGAACGTATCCCGAGCCGGCTGCGACTTCCAACAGCGAGAATGACGATACGTTGAGTTTTTTGGCCACGCGCAGAACCATGTCTTGCGTGGTGGCGACCCCTCCGAACCAACGATTGATTTGTCGCAGGTCGGAAATCGACGCGGCGATCTCATAGGGCGTGCCGGAGTCGGTGTCGAGCAGTTCGGGAGTGACGACGCGCTTCATGGAGAACCAGTCATCGGTCGTCAGTCGTCGGTCTGCAGTCAGGACCGTCGCCGATGTTGATGAGACCGTGCATCGGACAGCGTTCTTGCTCTCAGCCGTCAGCTCTCAGCCAAATTAACCCCGTTGTCATCCTGAGCGGCCTTCAGGCCGTTTAGGACCTATGCATTGTGGTACTCGACCGAAGTCAAATGCATAGGTCCTTCGCTGCGCTCAGGATGACAGCCGTCTGGCTGACGACCGACGACTGATCACTGACGACCAGTTCTAAACTTCCGCCAGCTCCTCTTCCAGCAATTGCTTGTTGTAGAGGTCGCTGTAGTAGCCGTTCCGCGCCAGCAATTCATCGTGGGTGCCCAGTTCGACCACGCGGCCGGCGTGCAGGACGGCGATCATGTCAGCATTGCGCACCGTCGAAACGCGATGGGAAATGAAGATGGTGGTACGGTCCTGCATGATTTCACGAAGGTGGTTGAGGATCTTGTCCTCGGTGTGAGTGTCCACGCTGGAAAGCGCGTCGTCGAGAATCAGGATGCGCGGGTTACGAATGAGGGCGCGGGCTATAGCGGCACGCTGCTTCTGTCCGCCCGAAAGTGTAATCCCCCGTTCGCCGACCAGAGTCCGGTATTGCTCGGGGAATTCTTCGATGTCATGGGCAATATTGGCCGCCTCGGCCGCTCCGCGCACTTCCTGATCAGTGGCATCTTCTTTGCCGAAGGCGATATTTTCCCGCACGGTTTCGCTGAATAGAAAAGTCTCTTGCGGCACAAAGCCGATCTGTCGGCGCAGGGACTCCAGGGCGAAGTCGCGGACCGGCTTGCCATCGATCCATACGCTGCCCGGCGCAGCATCGTAGATGCGGGGAATGAGACTTACCAGCGTGGTCTTGCCTGAGCCCGTAGGGCCAACGATGGCCAGGCTGCTGCCCGCGGGGATGCGCAGATTCACATCGTGCAGAACGGGGACGCCGTTGTAGGCAAAGTTCAATCCCCGGAACTCGATCTCGCCGTTGATCGGCGTAAAGCCGGCGCCCGCGCCCGCTGCCTTTGCCGCTTCAGGACCATCCGCGATTTCCGGCTTCTCCACCAGGATCTCGTTAATCCGCACCATGGACGCGGTTCCGCGCTGAAAAAGATTGATGACCCATCCCAGCGCGATCACCGGCCAGGTCAACTGCACCATGTAGGTGTTGAAGGCGACGAAGCCGCCGACCGTAATGCGACCGAGCAGGACTTCGCGTCCGCCCAGCCAGAGCACCAGCACGATGGCGAAGCCGAGCATGGTCTCAAGCGTGGGCCAGAGCATGCCCATCAGCCGAACCAGCTTCAGGCTGCGGCTGATGTACTCGCGGTTGGAAGTCTCGAAAGCCGCGATCTCCGGCTCCTCTTGCACGTACGCGCGGATTACGCGGGCACCGGAGAAATTTTCCTGCGCCCGGGCGGAGATCTCCGAAAACATGGCCTGGATCTTCTCGAAGCGCTCGTGAATTTCCTTTCCGAAGTAATGCACCACCAGGCTCACTGCCGGCAGCGGCAAAAAAGCATAGATCGTCAGCCTGGGGCTGATCGAGAGCATGAAGGCCAGGGCTCCGGCGGTAAACACGATGGTGTTCGCCGAATACATGATGGCCGGGCCCAGGAGCATGCGAACCGCGTTCAAGTCGTTGGTCGCCCGGGCCATAATGTCGCCGGTGCGGGTGCGCTGGTAATAAGAGTAGGAGAGGCTCTCCAGGTGCCGGAACAGGTCGTTGCGCAGGTCAAACTCAATTTCGCGCGAAATCCCGATCATGATCCAGCGGGTCAGGAACTGAAAGATGCTCTTGGTCGCGGCCACCGCCATCAGGAGCAGGGAGTAGGTCAGCAGCTTTTCGCGGGTTACGCCGATGCGCAGGTCATCGATGGCGCGGCGGAGAACCAGGGGGAACAGAATCCAGACTCCGTTGTTAAAGAAAACACAAATTGTGCCCACGATGAAGCTGCGGCGGTACTTCTTCAGGTAGGGAAACAGTGGACGCAGGCTTTTGGGCAGCATGTGCTTCTAATAGATGAGATTCTAGCAGGGCAGGCTTCAGTTTTGGGGCTGGGTTGGGGTCGGAGTTAGGGTCGGGGTTAGGCCCAGCCGACTCGCGGGGAAAGCTGCGGAGCCTTGCTCCGCCGGACCGCCGGGGGTGGCCGTTCCTACATGGTCTGTGCTTACGCGGAATCGCCCCGGAAGGCTAAGGCGTACGCTACCAGGAGCAGGACAATCCAGCCGAGAAGGAAAACCCCGCTCGAAGTGATGAGGTAGTCATAGACTGCGTTCATAGGATTCGCCTCTACGAGTCGAGCTCAGACTGGCCGCACGCCAAGCGGTCTTTGCCGGTGAGGTGCTTGTAGCTTTCTACGATTTCACGAACGGCGTTCAGCCTGCCCAGTGTGGTGAGATGCATGTCGGTGAGCGCCATGTCGATCTGGGCCATCCAGTGCTCGACGGCCGTCTCAACTCCGTATGCCATCTCTTCGGCAATCACTTGGACCAGCTCTCGGTTTACAACTGTAGTGGCCATAAATTTATTTCCCTCCCGCCTCTGCTCGTGTGTTCGCGGGCGACCCCGCCCGCGGATTTTGACTTCTACTCCCCCTCGCGGGCGAGTCGCCCGCGACCACACGTGATCACTGACTCTGAGTCTGTCCCTGTCCTTGCAGATGATTCATCATGCGTTGCTGGTGCTGGTTGATGAGATCGGTCAGCTTGGTCTTCTGGTCGGGCGTGAGAACCTGGTAGAGTTCGGACGCAATGCGCGCTCTCTGCACTGTGAGTTCAGTCATGGTTTGGGTCTGCTGCGAGGCCAGCGCGCGGACTTTGGCTTCATCGAAGCTGCCGCTCATCACCAGTTGCTGCAGCTGCTGGTGACCCTGCGCCATTTGCAGAATCATGGGCTGGATGGTGGGCTTTTCCCGGGTCATGATGTCCTTCACCTGCGCCTGCTGCGCGTCGGTGAGATCCAGCTTGCGGACTAAGAAGCCCATCATGTGTCCGCCGAGCATGTCTCCGGCAAACATGCCATCCCCGCGCATGTGAGCGCGCTTGACGGTTTGCGATACCGCGATCGCGACCGTCACAGCCAGAGCCAACGTCACTGCCAGAATCCTGAAGTATTTCGATTTCATCGGTCCTCCCTTTGGGCCGGTCGTGTGGTCGCGGGCGACCCGCCCGCGGATTTGAAGTGAAGTGGCGCTTTCGCGGGCGGGTCGCCCGTGACCACACAAAACTTCCCTGAACCAACCAAGCCTCTTTCCTGTAGTGATTAGAAGCTCTTTCTGTGCCGGGCGCGGGTAAAGAGTCGGTCAAGTGGAGTAAAGTTTTGTAAAGCGCAAACCTTGCGGATTGACAATTCTTTACCGCAAGGCAAGGGCAGGACACGCGGTTGTAGAAGTACAATGAAACTTGTGGATCGGATATTAGTCATCGACGACGACGTCGAACTGTGTGGCCTGGTGGGCGAGTACCTGGCGCCCGAGGGCTTTCAAGTCGAATCCGCAGCCGACGGGAACCGCGGGCTGGAGCAAGCGCTCACAGGAGATCACCTGCTGGTGGTGCTCGACGTGATGCTGCCCGGTCTGAATGGCTTTGAAGTTCTGCGGCGCCTGCGCGACAAGTCGAGAATTCCTGTGCTGCTGCTCACCGCGCGTGGAGAAGACGTGGACCGCATCGTCGGGCTCGAGATCGGCGCTGACGATTATCTTCCCAAGCCTTTTAATCCTCGCGAGCTGGTGGCGCGCATCCGCGCTATTCTGCGGCGTACGCGGGCTTCGGAAAGATCGGGCAGCGGACAGCCCTCCGGAATCCTGCGCGTGGGTGAAGTGGAACTCGATCCGGCGACCCGCACGGTGCTGCAGAAAGGCCAGCCGGTAGAGTTCACGTCGGTGGAGTTTAATCTGCTGCACGTCCTGCTGCGCGAAGCCGGACGCGTGGTCGCCCGCGAGCGGCTGGTCGACATCGTGCTCAGCCGTAAATTTTCTCCGTTTGACCGCAGCATTGACATGCACGTCAGCAAGATTCGCAAAAAGCTGGGCGAGTCCGATTCCGGTCTGGACCACATCAAGACGGTGCGCGGCGTGGGCTATATTTTTACCCGGCCGCAGGAACCCGCGGCTGACAAGGCAGTTCAGGACAAAGCCGGGAGCGGCGGCGCATGAGAAGCCTTTTTCTCAAGATTTTTCTGTCGTACTGGGTGGCGCAGGCGTTGTTCCTGGTGCTGGCCATATTGATTACGGTGGCGGTGCGCGAACGCGGCGAGTCGGCAACCTGGGACGCGCAGCAATCCACTGTCCTGAGCAAGGCGGTGCAGGATTTTGAGCACGGTGGCCAGCCAGAACTACGGCGTTACATGGATGAGGTCCGCGAGTCCCAACACGTGCGGGCCTACCTGCTGGACCAACAGGGGCAGGACGTCGGGGGACGCGATCTGCCGCACTGGGCCGAATCTCTAGCCAAGGGAATTACTCCGCCGGCGCGGGACTTCTGGCAGCGGGTGATGCCGAGCCCGTTTCGAAAGCAGTCCCTGACTGCGGCCAGCGGGCACCGCTACACGCTGGTTGTGTTCTTGCCACCGAGTGGCCCCTTTGGGCCAGGCGGCGTTCCCGGCCTGAGCATTCTGATTGGAATCATCTCGTCCGGCCTGGTGTGTTATCTGTTAGCGCGATATTTGACTGCGCCCGTAGTGCGCCTGCGAGCAGCGACCCAGCGCCTGGCGGCCGGCGATCTGAGTGCCAGGGCGGGCGGAGTCGCGGGCCGGCGCCGCGACGAAATGGCGCAACTGGTCCGCGATTTTGACACCATGGCCGAGAGGCTGGAAGAATCCGTGAACGCGCAGGCCCGTTTGCTGAACGACATTTCCCATGAGCTGCGTTCCCCGCTGGCGCGGCTCAACGTGGCCTCGGCTCTGGCCCGACAGCGTGCCGGGGCGGAAGCGCACAGTGCGCTGGAGCGTATCGATCTGGAAGCCGATCGCCTGAACGACCTGATCGGAGGCCTGCTCACCATTGCCCGCCTGGAAAGCGGCAACGACTCACGGCAAAAATCCCCCATCATGCTGGGAGAGATGATTGAAGAGATCGCAGCCGACGCGGATTTTGAAGCCCAGGGCCGTAATTGCGGGGTTAAAAGCGTAGTCAAAGAAGACTGCCGGGTACTGGGCGCGCCCATTTTGCTGCACAGCGCCATCGAGAACGTAGTGCGGAATGCCGCACGCTACACCCAGGAAGGTACCTGCGCCGAGGTCTCGCTGGAGCGGGAACAGGGAAGCGACGGACCGGAAGCCGTCATCCGGATCGTTGATTCGGGTCCGGGCGTGCCCGAGGAGGCTCTCGACAAACTTTTCCGCCCGTTCTATCGCATTGACGATGCGCGAGGCCGTCAGACCGGCGGGGCCGGACTCGGTCTCGCCATCACCGAGCGAGCGGTGCGCCTGCATGGTGGAACCGTGAAGGCTTCCAATCGGCCGACGGGGGGTCTCCAGATGGAGATCCGTCTCCCGATCGACAGGACTGAAGAAGCTCGGCTGGTTACGGGCGACCTCGCGGGCGAAAGCAGAACGGAGACCTCAAAAGTCGCCGGCGAGTCGCCCGCGACCCCGCAGGTCAGGTGAGCACGAATCGCGGGCAACTTTCTTTCGGCCTGCTGATTCCAATCACGCAGCGCTGTTTGCTCTAACCGGATATTCCTGATACACAAATGAAGGTACGTTTGGACCTCGATTTGCCGGCGTGAGCCGTGTCCGGCGGTTCGGGAGCCTGGAGAGAGGACAGGGACAAAGAATGGGGACGAGGTTTCGTTTCCTGGCGGCGTTGCTGCTTCCGGCCTCGCTGCTGGTTTTGAGCGGCTGCTCGAGCAACAACAACTCCACTACGACTTCAGGCACCGGCGCTTTATTTGTCACCACTCAGGGAGACTCACTGGTTACCGGCTTCTCCATCGATCTGTCCAGCGGAAAACTCTCGACCAGCGGCAAAGGGGTGGCTACCGGCGCCACGCCCTCAGCGATGATTGCGGCCGGGAGCGCGGTGTTCGTCAGCAACAGCGCGGCAAATACCATTTCCGCATACACCGTAAACTCGGACGGTACGCTGACTGCGGCCAGCGGAGCCCAGGCGACGGGAACGACTCCGGTAGGGATGGCGGTCGACTCGGGGGGACATTTCCTTTTCGTTGCCAATCAGGGGCAGCAAAGCGTTGCGGCTTCCGGCAGCATCTCGGTATTTTCCGTTCAGGGTACGACTCTTACCGCGGTCCCAGGCTCGCCGTTTCCCACCGCCGCTCCCCTGGCGCCCTTCGGCACCGGACCGTCGGCTGTCGCGGTCACGCCCGACGCGAAATTCTTATACGTAGCCAATCAGTTCGATAACACGGTGACAGAATTTTCAGTGGACGCATCCGGAGTGCTGACGAGACTAGTGGCAATTCCAGTCGGAACCGCGCCGTCGGCACTTACCCTCACCCCCGACGGTGGCTTTCTCTATGTGGGCAACTCGGGGTCGAGCAATGTGTCAGCCTTTGCCGTGTGCAACCAGGTCCTGAGCAGTTGCAGCAATCCCACCAGTCCGGACGGCAGTCTCACCCCGGTTATAAACTCTCCATTTTCGGTTGGCCTGGATCCCGCCTCGATCGTCATCACCCCCGACGGAAAATTTCTCTTTGTAGTGAACCGGCGGTCCAACCAGGTTTCGGAATTCAAGGTCAGCACAGGAACCGGTGCGTTAACCGCAAACACTCAAGCCACGATCTCCACCGGAGGAGACCCGGTCTGGGCGGCGATTCGCGTCGGAAGCACAGCCGTCAGCGCGACCGGCGGCACCACTGACTTTCTATATGTGGCGAATCTGGGAACGTCCTCGATTTCGGTCTACAGCTTCGATTCGACCGTCGGTACGCTGAGCCAGGTCGACTCGCCCGTGAGCACGGGCGGCTTCCCCTCGGCGGTAGCGGTCAGGTAGTTCCCGTCGAACTGCCAAATCCTGTCGGTCCGGATGCTTAGGTTACGACACCCGCCCCTTGTGGATCTCCCAACCTTCCTCAGCGACCTACGGATTGCGCTCAGTTCTGGTTAGGTCCTGAACTCTCCCCGTAATTGGGAACGCCACTAAGGTTCGGCTACAATCCACGCAACCAATCTCAGCCAAGGTTGCGAGCGGATGCGGATGAAGGTCTTCCTCTCCCACAGCACGAAGGACAAAGAGTTCGTCCAGAGGCTCGCGGCTGCGCTGGACAGCGCCGACTTCACGCCCTGGCTCTGCGAAGTCGATATCGACCGGGGCGAGAACTTCGTTGCAAGGATCAACGAAGGGCTGGCGCAATCTGACCTTGCGCTGCTGGTGTGGTCGCCTGATGCGGCCAAGTCAGCCTGGACCGAACAGGAATGGACCTCGCTGCTGGCGCAACAGGTGGAGGAGCACAAGATTCGTCTTGGCATCATCCTGCTTCGCGAGCATCCTCTGCCACCTTT
>WNEZ01005407.1_pt1 | contig 22229 bp, 16 predicted proteins | sample 5400521 | NCBI WGS metagenome assembly WNEZ01 (sample SAMN13153339, study PRJNA577476) | soil metagenome | isolation source: 120 cm saprolite under Douglas fir tree site 2 hole 1 replicate 1 | place: USA:California | collected 2015-04-18 | reverse complement strand
GATGGCGGATCACGGTGAGTCGCTGGGCGCGCACGGCGAAAACACGCATGGAGTGTTTCTCTACGATGAAACCCTTCACGTTCCTTTGCTGATCAAGCTGCCACTCAATCGCGGGGCCGGGCGGCGGATCGAAACTCGCGCCGGCCTGGTGGATGTTGCGCCGACCATTTTGAGCGGCGCCGGCATTGCTCCGCCATCGGAGATGCAGGGGCAAGCCCTGCTCGAGCCCGGCAAGACAGCGGACAAGAACACAATCACGTCACCAGCAGATCGGCCAGCCTACGCCGAGACCGACTATCCTCATCGAGCCTTTGGCTGGAGCGCCCTGCGAGCGCTGCGCACGGGAAAATATCTGTATATCCAGGCGCCCGAACGGGAGCTCTACAACCAGGCGAGCGATCCGGACGCAACCCACAATCTTGTCGCCAGTTCGCAGGCGGTCACCGACACGCTAGCCTCCCAGCTCGCGGACTTTCGCGCCAAGACCAGCCAGACCCTGGTCGAACTGGCCAAGCCCGATCCGGAGAAAATGCAAAAGCTGCAGGCCCTCGGATATGTGGGTTCGGACACAAATCCGGGGCAGGACGACAAGAAACTCACCGGACTCGACCCCAAGGCCCGAATCGAAATCGCCAACCTGCTGCACGACGCCATGTTCGACGTGGAAGATGCGAGCTATGAACGGGCCATCCCGCTGTTGGAGCGGGCGCTCGCAGTGCAACCCGACATGCCGGTGGCAAACCTGCAGTACGGAATGGCCCAGGCGCGTCTCAAACATTTCGATAAGGCGATCGCGCCCTTGCAGAAAGCGGTGACCATGCAGCCGGACAATGGCATGGGCCACTATGAGTTAGGGCTGGCACTGTTTGAAACCGGGAATTGGAAGGGAGCTGCGCCTGAGTTCGAAGCGGCGGTGGCGCGGGCTCCGCGCTGGGCTGACGCCCACTTCTCACTCGCGGCGGTTTACGCTCGCATCGATCGCGTGCCCGACGCCATGACGGAACTCGACAGCACGCTGGGGTTCAGTCCCGATCACTACCGGGCCAACCTGCTGCGCGGGCGGATTCTTGCGTTGCAGGGCAATCCTCTTGGCGCCCTCAACAACCTGGAAAAAGCAACTCAAGTCCAGCCTGATTCGCGGGAGGCCCACCTCTTCCTGGCCGATGCTTACACGCAGCTCGGCCGGGGAGCAGATGCGGCCCGCGAGCGTGGCCTGGCCCAGAAGCTGGATGATCCAGCCAGGCATTAATCTGAGTAGCTGTGACCCGAATACCTGTCCTCTTTTCTCCAGGAAAAAGGGAGCGGGGAGAACCCGCCCCCAGCAGTTCGAATGTATGACTAGAAGGCATAACGCAAGGCGAACTGCATCTTGCGTTTGTCGGTAAGGGTTGAGGTGAACTGGCCAAAGCTGGCCGCGTCGAATCCCAGGTTGGCAGTGCCGGTATCAAAGCGGACTGAGTTGGTCACGTTAAATTCTTGAACAGGTTGGGGCTTCCGTTCACCTCGAACTGGCCACTTTGGAACGGAACGCCGGTGGTAAACGCATTGCCGGTTAGCTCCCAATTGGTGGGAAAGTCGCCAGCCCCTCCAGCGATGCTGACGGGAAGACCGCTGGTCCAGCGTCCTACCCCGGTCCAGTCCCAGCCGCCCAATATTCCGTTCAGCACTTTGTTCGAAAAGTCCACCTGACGCCCGCGGCCGAAGGGCAGCTCGTAGTACCAGTTGGTGTTGATGTTATGACGGGTATCGAACGAGGAGCGCCCTCGTAACTGCCCCGGCGCCCAGGCATTGACGATCTGGTCCGGGAAGAAAGAGAGACCGGCGCCGACCGGCACATCGAAGAAACCGTTGCGCTCGGTGTCTGACCCCACGTCGAGCGACTTCGAAAACGTGTAGTTGAAGTCGAACTGCAGCGGTCCGGTCTTGCGGCGCAAGGTGAACTGAGCGCCATTGTAGGCGCTGTTCCCGATGGTCGCCCACGAGTACAGCGATGAATACTGATTGTGGAAAAACGTGTTCGGACCCAGAGTGCTGCATGCGGGGAAGCACGGGCCACCGATTCCATCCAGAAAGGTCAGGGTCGTGGTTTCATTGTGGAGGAAACAAGTTGTCAGGTCGTAGATGTTTTGGGTTGCTGTCGGATTCGCCGGCCCGCCGCTGGCACAGCCCCCGGGAACGAGGGTCAGACCCGGCCCGGCAGCTCCCGGAAATAGATTTTCCCAATAAGGAATAGGTCCAACCGAAGAGGTTGGTGTGCCATTTTCGGCCGCCACCACCAACTGCGTCATGGCCTTGTAGTAGTCCGTTTTGGAAGCAGGGTCCACCAGATCGAGCGGTTGGGCGAGATCGATCTGCTGCAGCAGACGATGGCCCAGGCGACCGACATAGGCTGACTCGAAGATGAAGCCCTTACCCAGTTCACGGGTGATGGTGAAATCAAACGCATGAGAGTAAGGAGTCTTCATCTTGTCGTCGAGACCCCATGCAATCGCGAAAAGATCGGCCGGGGGCGTGGATGGGAAGGTCCCGCCCGAGAGCGTCGGACTGAGGTTCTGGCCGCAGAAACTCCCGGTCGGAAAAGTCGTCAGGCCGGTGAGGCGGGGAGCGCAATCCACATCCTGTCTGGCTGCCGGGTTTGTAATCAAGGTATTCAGACCAAATGAGCCTTGCCGGTCAAACGTGTCAACCACGCCCATGCCAAAATGGTCGAAATACAAACCATAGCCGCCGCGAATGGATGATTTTCCCGGTCCCCCGAACAAAGCCTTCAGCCAGGATTTCTCGAACTTCGGAGAGTAGGCAAACGCCACCCGTGGCGCAAGATTCTTATAGTCCCAGTTCCAGTAGGGCTTGCGGCCGTTAGCCGGGCCGGACAGGTCAAACGAGAACTGCGGGAAGAAGGATTCCCCAGCCAGCATGTGAGACAAGCGCTGATCGAAAAATTCGCTGGTGCTGGGGGTGGGAGAGACCTGGTTGCCAGTCGTCTCATAGGGCGGCTGCAGCAAACTGTATCGAAGGCCCCCGGTCAGGGTGAGATTGGGCGTTACCCGCCAGGAGTCCTGCATGTAGAACTCAGCTTCATTGGACCGGAAGTGGCGGACCAGAGGCTGCCCTTCAGGCAAGATTGCGCCCGATTTGGCGCTGTTGAACTGGCTATCGACTTCGCTGACGATGCCGGCGAGCGCCATCATTCCGGCATCGTAGCCAAATTGCGAATTGCCATCGACGGCCGGAAATCCGAAGGCCCCGGGGTCGAGGCTCGAGCCCGAACCCGCAATTCCACCGTTGTCCAGCCAGAACTGGTTGGTCGAGGCGGTGGAGTACGATGCAAAATCCGAATTGCGGTTGTTGGTGACGAAGCGCCAGTTCCCGCCGATCTGGATCGTGTGCTTTCCGCGGATCAAGGTGAAATCATCGCTGAAGGTGTGCACGGGCACATTCACGATAAGTGACCGAGTGAACGAGAGTGGGTTGTCAAAAAAGCGCAACGTGATGTGGTGCTCCTGATTGATACCCCTGGAACTCGATCCCTGCCGCACGATTCCGTAGCGAAACACATTGATCTTGTTATCGCCCAAACTGGCGGTGTATCCGACTCCGATGCCTTTGCTGTTGTCGGTGTCCACGAGATGAGGAGGCTGCCCGGGAAATTGGGGGTCCTGGGTGTGATGATCGTTCTGCAGATTCCCACGAAGAAACAAACTGTGATGACCGTTTTGCGTAAGCACAAAATCCAGCTTCACAATATAAGTGTTCTGCCGGGCTGGATTCGGAGCTGCAAAGGTAAAGCCGCGCAGGTTGAGCCCGTCGGAATTGATGGCGTTGTCCGTGTTCGGCTCGGGATAGCCCTGCAGGATGGGCAGGACGTTGGGATTCACCCCTTCGGCGACGACCGGATCCATGGCCAGAATGTCGGCGGGTCCCAACGTGGTCAGCAGACCGCCTGGGGTCGAAGTAACGTTGGGATTGGCAGTGGTGCAGTTGGGATCGGAGGTGTCACAGAAGTAGCGGATCATACCTTGCCGCAGCGTCTCGCTAGGCACGGTGCGGGTTAACTGGACGTTCTCCGCGGTCCGCTGGCCTTCATAGGTGGCGAAAAAGAAGACTCGATCCTTCTTGATGGGACCGCCAATAGCGGCGCCGAACGTGTTGCGAATCAGTTGCGGGGGACGGTTCGACAACCCATTCTGAAGTTGCGACTGCTTGTTGAACCAGTCATTGGCCTCTCCCAAGGTGCTGCGGTTGTATTCATAAAGTGCCCCGTGAAAAGTGTTGGTGCCGCTCTTGGTCACCAGGTTGACTTGGGCTCCAGAGGAACGTCCGGCGTCGGCGTTGGAATTCGTCGTAGTGACGCGAAACTCTTCCACCGAGTCCAGGGTGGAGCGCAGGACGCCGCGAAACGCGTATCCCTTCGTCTGATCGTTGTTGTCGACGCCATCCAGAACCACGTTCGTCTGGTCGCTGCGACCGCCGTTTACCGAACCGCCACGGCTATCGGCGTCCTGCTGCCGAGTCGTCTCCGCACCTACATAAGAAGTCCCGGGCTGCAGGCTCAGGATTCCAACCGGGTCGCGGCCCTCGAAAGGCAGGCTCAGGATTTGTTTGTTGTTGAAGGCGTTGCCGACGGTCGCGTCCTGGGTATTGACCAGCGGCGCCTCGGCGGTAATCTCAACCGTGGTGGCCTGGGCCCGGACCGGCAAAACCACATCCACTTGTGCCGGTGTAGCGACCAGGAGTTGCAACTTCTCTTGCTTGGTCTCGGCAAACCCGGGAGCAGTCACAACCAGGGTGTAGGTTCCTGGGGGGATTTGCACAAATTGGTATTCGCCGTGGTCGGTGGTGGTGGCACTGCGGGTGTACCCGGTGGCGGGATTCGTAATGCTGACCGCCGCATTTGCAACCAGCGCCCCCTGGGGGTCAGTCACCGTCCCACGCAAAGAAGTAGTGGAAGTCTGCGCCCAGAGAGACGCGCTTACGAGAGAGAGGAAAACCAGTAATACAGCCAGCGGCTTAAGTAAACGCATGGGTAGCTCCTTGTGATCGGCTCCGCAAGAATGCCAATGTCCAAGATCGCGACTCGTATCATCTGTACTGATAACAGCTGTTATGTGAGCCGGACGCTGCTTTGCTCAGAGAAACAAGAACTTAAGAATTGTGGAACTAGAGTGCAATTCGGTAGCCAAGCGATAACAGCTGCATTTGCAGGTGTTGCTATCCAAAATGGGAGTGGATTTCGATTTCTGGTAGACAGGCTCCGATTTTTGGTAGCTAAGACAGTCTTGGTGTCAGTGTTGTGCGTTGTGAAAAACAGCACTGGCCAGCAGGATTAACACCGGATAGCACTCCAGCGTATAACGCGGTTCGGGATTTTCCAGTGTGCCCAGAAAGATCGACCGCAAAATCACAAACGTCAGCAGCAGACCCATAAACGGGACCGCCCGCCCTCGTATCGGTCCGGCAGCGGCCATTCCCACGTAGCCCAGGCCAATGATCCCGAGCGCCACTGCCAGCGCTGACCACTTCGGATCGTCGTTAAATTCCCACCAGCGGCTGTCGGACGGCAGGGTCTCGGTGCGTGGCCGCAGCCACATGTCGGCAATACGCAGGAACGGCAGCCACAGGTAGTAACGCAGCGGCGCATCCCGGATGCGCTGCTCGGCCAGGGCAGCGAAGCGGGCATCCAACTCCGGAGTCACATGAAGGGTGTCGTTATAGTCTGCCAGCAACTGCACCGTCTGTTGTTGCTGCGCGTCGGAATCGAAGGCGCGAGCGGGAAGCTTGGCAGTTTCCACGGTGTCTCCTGGCACCGGCCAGTAGATCTCCTCGACTGAGGTGTAGTCAGCGATCCAGGTCTTCATCCAGCGATTGAATCCTGCCGGGACGAACTCGTCTTCCTGGTTGGCGTAACGCGGCGCCAGTGGCTGAAAGCGATGCAGGGTGTGAAGGTTGCGCAACGCCCAGGGCACCAGCGGCGCTAGAGAGACGAAAGCAAGAATCAAGCCCGCCTTCAGAATGTCAGGCGTAGAAAGCCCGTGTGGTCGCGGACGACTCGCCCGCGTCTTGTCCAGCAACACAATCACCAACCGAACCATCAGATACAACTCAATTGCCAGCAGCAGCAACCCGCCATCGGGACGCAGGAGGATGGTGCCGCCGATCGCAACTCCACAACCGAGCCACGCAGGCATTCCCGGTGGAGACATCAGCCCGGCGATCGCAAAATCCAAAGCCAGTGCGGTGAAGAAAATCTCCCATGTCTCGGTGAGTGCTGCAGCCGCATAGCTGGCCAGAAACGGGCACAGCCCCGCTAACAGAAACGCCGCTATTGCCGCGCGCGGCGAAAGCAGGCGCCGCGCCATGTCAGCGATCAAAAAGCAGGTGCCGATATCCACGAACATCTGGAGTACGAGCACTGCCCGGTAGTGCTCCATGCCAAAAATGGCAAAGACTGCGGCCAGAAACGCGGGATATCCCGGCAAGCGGATGTAGGTGGGAGAAATCGCGTCCGGACCACTCAGGCCATAGATTCCATGCCGCAGCCAGTTCTTGGCAATATCGCCATAGATAAAGGAATCGGTGGTTACTCCGGGAAAGCGAAAAATGAATAAGAGGCGCAGCCCGACCGCAGCCAGAGTGGCAACCAGAAAAAATCGAAAGTGTTGGCGCACCAGTTGGCGCACGCTAAGAATATACCTCAGTAACCCGGGAAGCTTTACGCGGCTTCGGCGCAGCACTCCCGATTTCACCACCAAGGACACGAAGTTACACCAAGAAACCCTCGGAGATTCCAGCCTTCGTGCAACTTCGTATCCTTCGTGGTTCACGATTCGGGGTACTGCCTGTGAGCCCTCAGGTTTGACCGGCTTTACACCGCAGCTTAGGATGGAGAGACACCAATTTTCATGGCGCAACCTGTTTTTTACGATCCCCTAAAGGCTCGATGGAAGCGGATACGGCTGGCCTTCGATCTCGTCGGCTTAAGCATCACGCTGCTGATAGTTTTCTTTGCGTACACGGCATTGCGCAGCGAGCCTCTGCCCGACCTGCTGCTTCCCGCTCAAAAACGCCCCTTTCGCGCGCTGCTGAAGGAAAAAGAGAAGGAAAAAGCGAAAGAGCGGCGAAGGTTGGCGGCAGCGCACCGCGGCCACCGCAAATCCAAATCGGCGCCCTCGCAGGTGAAACTGAATGCGGAAGAAGGCATCCGCGCGGCGTACTACGTGCCTTACGATGCCGCCAGTTTTTCTTCTCTACGCGAATATGCCCGGCAGATCGATTTGCTCTTTCCCGATTGGCTGCACGCCATCACCCCTGACGGCCGACTGCAGAGCATCGACGAACAAACCAACAAGTTCTTCGATTTGGTGCAAGGTCCCAGCATCCATCCCGTGGACGAAAAAGTCATGCCCTTCCTGAAGTCGGAAGACACCGGCATCGAAGTCTTCCCCATGATCAACAACTTTGACGGGAACGACTGGGTGGACATTACCAGTCTGCTGAATGATGCCAACGCCCGCGCCCGCTTGCGGCAGGAGGTCGCGACCTTCCTGAGTACGGACAAGTACCACGGTCTGATGATCGACTTCGAAACTTTCTCCAAGAAGGGACAAGCGGGCTACCTGACCTTGCTGCAGGAACTGTCCGACGATTTGCACGCCAAGGGAATGAAGTTGTACGTCAGCGTGCAAGCTCGCAACAGCGATTACAACTATGCCGCGACCGCCGCTCACGTGGACGGGGTTGTGCTCATGAACTACGACGAGCACTATCCGTCGCCTGGACTTGCGGGGCCGGTGGCTTCGCAGGACTGGTTTACCGACAACCTGAAGGCGGCGGTCAAAGTAATTCCGAAAGAAAAGCTGATCTCGGCCATCGGCAATTACGGTTACGACTGGGTGAAGAGGCCGAAGCATGGATCGTTGCCGCCCGGGGTGAAGGACATCAATGTTTCGGTGCAGGATGCGTGGTTGACGGCGCGCGACTCGGAAGCGGACGTGGATTTTGATGGCGACAGCCTCAATCCTCACATCAGTTATCTCGACGAACACAACCTGCAGCATGACATCTGGTTTCTCGACGCGGTAACTGCGCTCAACCAAATGCGGGCCGCTCAGGCGCTGGGAATCAAAACTTTCGCGCTATGGCGACTGGGCTCCGAAGACCGTTCGCTGTGGCGAGTCTGGGACATACCCGGCGAGGCTGGTGCCGAGGGAAAGTTGAAGGATGTTCCTCCCGGCCAGGATGTGGACATGGAAGGCCAGGGCGAAATCCTGCGCATCGAGGCACGGCCCGCTAACGGGGAACGGTCCATTACGCTGGATCAAGCCACGGGACTGATTACCGATCAGAACCTGGACTCGCTGCCTGAACCCTATCGCGTGGCCCGCTACGGATCGAGCCCGGACAAAGTTTCTATCACCTTCGACGATGGCCCCGATCCGGAATGGACGCCGAAAATTCTGGATGCGCTCAAGCGCGACCAGGCGCCGGCGGCTTTTTTCCTGATCGGCATTCAGGCCGACAAGTTTTCCGACGTGACCAAGCGCATCTACCGCGAAGGACACGAAATCGGGAACCATACCTTTACCCATCCCGATATCAGCAACATCTCTCGCAGTTTCATGCGCACGGTCGAACTCAATCTGACCGAGCAACTCTTCGCCAGCCTTCTGGGAATGCGCACCATTCTGTTCCGTCCCCCTTACTCGATCGACGCCGAGCCTGACACCGAAGATCAGGTTCGTCCGCTCGAGATCACGCAGGACATGGGCTACATCACCGTGGGCGACAAGATTGACCCCAGCGACTGGCGCGACAGTCCGCGCCGCCACAGCGCCGAGGAGATCGCCGCTGATGTTCTGGATCATCTTCCGCCCTGTGCGCAGAACGACACGCGTTGCGGCAACATCATTCTGTTGCATGATGGCGGAGGCGATCGCGAGCAGACCGTCCTGGCCCTGCCTAAAATCATCGCCGGCATACGCGAAAAAGGCCTGCGAATTGTTCCGCTGCACGAGTTGCTGGGCAAGACGCAGGCGGACATCATGCCCCCCATTCCTTCCAATCAGCGCTGGGTTGCAACCCTGAACCTGTTTGGCTTCGCCCTTTTCCCGCTGGCGTTCAATGTCATTACCTGGATTTTCTTCGTTGGGGATGTGCTCATGACCGGACGCCTCCTCTTCATCGGAGCGTTCGCCATCTACGACCGGCTCTGGCCGCGGCGCTATGGAAGTCCGGAAGAGGCGAAGTCCTACCTGCCCCAGGTTGCGGTGCTGATTCCCGCTTACAACGAAGAAAAGGTGATCGAGCGGACCATCCGTGCCGCGCTGGCCTCGACCTATCCCAACTTGCGAGTCATCGTGATTGATGACGGCTCCAGCGACAAGACACTCGAAGTCGCACAGGCCGCGTTTGCCCGGGAAGAAGCGCTGGGGAAAGTCCTGATCCTGACCAAACCAAATTCGGGCAAGGCGGACGCTCTCAACTTCGGTCTGGAGCACCTGCACGATGAGGAGATTTTTGTCGGCATTGACGCCGATACGCTCGTTGCCTCAGATGCCATTTCCCGCCTCGTGCCTCATTTTCTCAATCCCAAGGTCGGTGCGATTGCGGGCAACGCTAAAGTCGGAAACCGCGTGAACCTGTGGACGCGCTGGCAGGCGCTGGAGTACATCACCAGCCAGAACTTTGAGCGACGTGCGCTGAATACGATGGGTGCAGTGAGTGTGGTGCCGGGCGCGATTGGTGCGTGGCGGGTTTCGGCGGTGCGCGAAGCGGGTGGCTTCCACACCGACACCGTGGCTGAGGACGCCGATCTCACCATGGCCCTGCTGCAGATGGGCTATCGGGTTCAGTACGAAGATCTGGCGCTGGCATACACCGAGGCTCCGGTCAACGCGCGCGGGCTGATGCGGCAGCGCTTTCGCTGGTCGTTCGGCATCCTGCAGTCGTTGTGGAAGCATCGCGCCGCGTTTGCACGCGAGGGCGTGCTGGGCTGGATCGCGCTGCCCAACATTGCCATCTTCCAGGTACTGCTGCCGCTGGTCTCGCCGTTCATTGACATCATGTTTTTCGTGGGCGCGATCTGGTATTTCCTCCAGAAGTTCTATCACCCGGACTCCACTGATCCTGCCAGCTTTCAGCGGCTGTTCGTTTTCTTTGTGGCTTTCCTGGTGATGGACTTCCTGGCTTCGGCCATCGCTTTCGCGTTGGAACGCCGGCGCCCGGAAGCGCCCGAGGATCCCTGGCTGCTCAGCCAGGTCTGGTTGCAGCGCTTCGCCTACCGTCAATTATTCTCGCTGGTGTTGTTGAAGACGCTGAAGCGCGCCGCTGAAGGCCGGCAATTCGCCTGGGACAAACTGGAGCGCACCGCCGCCATGAGTTACAAGCCGGCCGAAATACACGAGTCGGTAAAAGTCCCGTAGCGCCGGCAAGAACCATGTAGGGGCGGGTGTCCTCACCCGCCCGGCCGGGTGGAAGCCCGGCAGTTCTCCGCTTTTCCCGGTGCTACAATGAACAAGGTTCTTTTCCATCCCCGCGATCATCGATATCTTCTGAGTGCAATGACTGAGGTGCAATGATGGCAACCGTTGAAGCTCCCACCCGCCCGCAAACACGCCTGCATGAAGGCCCGTTCGCAAACGAGCCGCTCACCGATTTCACCACGCCGGAAAATGCGCGGGAGATGCGTGCCGCCATCGAGAAAGTGCGCGGTCAACTGGGCCGGGAGTACGACTTGATCATTGGCGGGAAGCGAGTCCAGACCAAAGACAAGATCAAGTCCATCAATCCAGCCAAGCCTTCGCAGGTGGTCGGACTGCATCAGAAAGCCGGGAAAGAGCACGTTGAGCCCGCCATGCAGGCGGCGCTCGAAGCTTTTGCCAGCTGGAGCCGCACTTCGGTCGAAGAACGCGCCGGCCTGCTGTTCCGGGTTGGCGATCTGCTGCGCGACCGCAAGTTTGAATTCTGCGCCTGGCTGGTTTTTGAGGTAAGCAAGAACTGGGCGGAGGCCGATGCCGATATCGCCGAACCCATCGACTTCTGCGAATACTATTCTCGCCCTCAAACCATCAAGCGACTCTCCCACCATCGCGGCGAAATTTGTTGAACTGCTGGAAGAATGCGGCATGCCCCAGGGGGTGGTGAACTTCTGTCCCGGCGCCGGCGCCAGCTTCGGCAATGCGGTGGTGGCGCATCCCAAGACCCGCTACATCGCCTTCACCGGCTCCCGCGAAGTCGGACTCGACATCAACAAGAGCGCGGCCGCGCACGCGCCCGGCCAGATCTGGATCAAGCGCACAATTCTCGAGATGGGCGGCAAGGACGCAATCGTCGTAGACGCCGATGCCGATGTTGACGCAGCCGTCGAAGGCGTCGCCCAGGCCGCGTTCGGCTTCCAGGGCCAGAAGTGCTCCGCCTGCTCGCGCGCTATTGTGGACGAACGCATCTACGACATATTCCTGGAAAAGCTGAAAGAGCGCGTGGAAAAAATCAACGTTGGCGATCCCGCAGAAAATGCCAACATGGGCGCGGTGATCAACGAAGGCTCGATGAAATCGATACTCGAGTACATCGAAGTCGGGAAAAAAGACGGGCGTGTCATTACAGGCGGCGGCCCGGCGAAGAATGCCGGAGAAGGATATTTTCTGCAGCCCACCGTCATCGCCGACATTCCGCCCAAGTCGCGCCTGGAGCAGGAAGAAGTTTTCGGTCCGCTGCTGGCGGTGACCAAGTCAAAGAATTTCGAACACGCACTCGAGATTGCCAATGACACGGAATTTGGCCTGACCGGCGCGGTGTATACCGGAACCCGGGAGAAGATCGAGCGCGCGATTCGCGACTTCCACGTGGGCAATCTTTACATCAACCGCAAGTGCACTGGCGCGACGGTCGGCGCGCATCCCTTCGGGGGATTCAACATGTCAGGGACGGATTCGAAATCCGGCGGCCCGGATTATTTGTATTTGTTTACCCAAGGCAAAGCGGTGGGTGAGAAGATCTAGGCTCCGAATTGTAGCGCCGCCGTCCCGGCGGTTGTCGTGCGGGCGTCCCGCCCGCAGCGGGCGAAGGCGAGATGTTTGCGAACCGCTTGCGAAGACATAGAGTCAAGCGTGATCCGCGAATATAGCCTTATAGTGCCTGTACCAGTCGCTTTGAAACCGCTCTTCCGGGTCGTACTTCCTCTTTAGCTGCAGAAACTCGGCAAACTGGGGATAGCAGCCTTCAACCTGCTTTCGAGAGGCATAGCGGTGGTACGTCAAGTAGTAAGTTCCTCCCCGCCTTACTGCCATGTCGATGAGCCTTCGGAAAGCGTCTGCCGAACGCTGAAGTCCCTCGGGGTTATGAACCGTGTGTAAATTGAAGATGACGCAAGCATAAGGCTGCCTCGCCCAGGGCAGGAAGGTCTCATCATCGCGCTCGATAATCCGGACCGTGCCATAGATCAAATTCACGTTGTTTCTGCGAAAATCGTCCCGCACTTCGTCGAAAAATCCTTTGAGTGTGGATCGTGGGACGTTGATCTCCGTGATGATCTCACTGGCGGGATACGGCGCATGAAGCGTCTGGTCGATTTCCCGGTGATAGTTGTCAGGGTAAGTGCTCAACTGGTGAATGTCTGACCAATATACCTGTCCGTTAGTAGAGAGGTAGTAATCGGCATATACCTCGAACGCGCGTTTTTGATTCGTGTGGGCGAGTAAGAGCAGTTGCCTCCAATTCTGGTCGGACAGTTGCTTTTGTGCTGGCGAAATTGGCGTCTCCATCGCAACCGGGCGATAGCAGGAGAAAACGCCTTTGTGCAGGAAGTCTTCAGAGTCGCGCTCGATTGAGAATTGGAAATCGCCATATTGAAATCCGTCGGAAACACGCTTGTCGAATGCCGCCATCAGATCATCCACAGTGAGGATTTCAACCAGCCGTTCGACCTTCCTTCTCGGCACCAGGCGCAACCTCGCAGAGGTAACGATTCCAAACAGGCCGTATCCCCCCACAACCAGCCGGAATAACTCAGGGTTTTCGGTTCGACTGCAAGTGCGGGCTGCCCCTGTTGCATCTACGAGAACGAAGGCTTCGACATCACTGACGAACGGCTTCATCGCCAGCCCACGCCCATGCGCGTTGGCAGCGATAGTTCCAGCGATCGTCAGCCGGTCCGCGCCGGTTTGTTTTTGGGCTATTCCCCACGGCTGACGGGCCCCGTCTTGCAGTCTGAGATAGCCTTCCATCAACTCTGGCCACTCGATCCCAGCTTCCACCTCCAGAATTCCCCGCTGACGATCCAGATGGAGCACCCGATTGAGCTTTCTGATATCGATCAAAAGAGTATCGGTGCCAAATTGCTGCCCTCCCATCGCATGCCGCCCACCCGCCACTGAGATTATCTTCCGGTCCTTTCGGGCAGTACGAACAATGGTCTGCACCTCTTCCAGCGATCGCGGCTCGAGAATTGCTTGCACCCGAGTGGAATTGAGTTGGGAATGAACATCATTGACAAGGATCGATCCGGATTCTGGTCTCAGCTCTGCTGACACACTCGAAGTGACAGCCAGAGCAACTGAGCCGGCGACGAACTCGCGTCTCGAAATCATGTGTCCTTTTCAACCAAGTGCAGACCTGCCGCCGGTCGACTCTAAAACAAGAACGGTACGAGACGCCACGTTCGCTCCACATATCGCCGGTAGGGATCGCCAAGGGCCGCCGTAAGTGCGGCTTCCTCGATCGGTATGCGATAACTATAGGCGGCTCCCAGGCAGATGAGACCCGCTGCCACCCCCGCCCAATTTCCAAGCGCCATACCGAATCCAAGCAAAGTCAGGAGGGCACCAGTGTAGGAAGGGTGCCGAATATAGCGGTACGGTCCCTTCTCAATCAAGAGCTGGCCGCCGTGTATCGCAATGTCGAACGTAAAATACTTTCCCAAGATACCTGCCGAGTACCAGCGAAGTGCGATCCCAAATAGCATGAGGCAGATGCCGGCAAAGAAGACCGAGGTCCGATTCCACGATATGGCGGCTTGCGGCAGGAGAAAGGAGATTGAAAAGTCCAACGCTATTCCGGTCCACCAAAGGACCGCGATGAGAGTAAGAGAACCTTTATCCTGGGTTTCCGCGGAGCCGGTCGCTCGTTTTACTCGCCAGGCGATTAATTCCGGCAGTATCCATGACGCTACTGCGCCCCAAAAAATTAGAGCGTAGACCAGTCCCGCGAGAAATGGCACAGGGCGCAATTTTCAGATGTCTCAAGCAACTTATAGACCAAGGTCCGCGCCCTTGGCTATGGAGGTATGAAGGCCGAATCATTTAAGACACCTGCTTCGCGCAGCGCTTGGAGCCCGATTGGTGAAACGGGGAAATGTCTTGTAACACCTCTGTAACAAAGCAATCTCACAAACCCTTCCTAAGATTCCTCTAATTTGCACAAGTCGCGCGAAAAGGTTTTATCCCCGTGATCGAAAATTGCAATTGGACAAGCGCGACATCGTCTCCTATGTTTGAACCATGGCTACCTCAATACCTATCGACGATTCCTCTGTGGAGTTTCTTCATGAACTTGGCACTCAAATGGCTTCCGCGGACGCGTTGCACGAAGTGCTCGCGCGGGTTGTAGATTTTGCATCGGCCCTGGTGAAGTGCGATTCCTGCCTGATTTATGTTTTGGAGAACGAAGAACTGGTGCTTCGGGCTTCAAAAGATCCGCACCCGGACGTTGTCGACCGGCTGAAACTGCATGTCGGAGAGGGCATCACCGGGTGGGTGGCGGAACATCGCGAGCCGGTTACGGTCTCGAAAAACGCCTCGAAGGATCCTCGTTTCCAATTCTTCCACGAATTGCCCGAAGACACCTATGAGGCGTTCCTGTCCGTGCCGCTCATGTCGCGCGGGCGGGTGGTGGGCGTGATCAATCTGCAGCACCGTCGTCCTCATGTGCATGACCAGCGGGAAATCCGGCTCATCTCCACTGCGGGCTTTCTGGTAGGAGCTGAAATCGAGATGGCCCGGCTGGAGACCGAGAATTCCCATCTTTCGCAGCAACTGGAGACGCGAAAAATCGTGGAACGCGCCAAGGGCATTCTTCAGCGCGACCTCTCGATTGACGAGGAGCAGGCTTATCTCGCCCTGCAGCGGCAGAGCCGGCAGACGCGAAAATCAATGCGGGAAGTGGCTGAAGCCGTGGTGGTAACCGATGAACTGCGGCGTAACTCTCGAACTAATTGAAGGAACGCGGCGTGGATGGTGTCTCTGATCTAACCACCAAGGACACGAAGTTACACGAAGGAACCCTGGAGATTTAATCCTTCGTGCAACTTCGTGTCCTTGGTGGTTCATGAATTCAGGGCACGAAGCCGGGGCTTGGTGACAGAAAAATGCGGAAGCGGTACTGCAATGTCCGCTTCCGCGTGAAGCATTACCGGCCCGTTTGTGAATCGGCAACCGGAGCCAGCTTAGCTGTCTCCGTCGCCGGCATCTGATTCTTGGGCGCTGCGAAATGCAGGCTCAATCCCAGATTTCCCAGGTGCAACCCACTCACGAACGATTCTCCGCGTTCATCGTGGCTGAGAACCAGTGTGCTGGTCTCGGTGAGTTTTTCCGAAGAGACCGCCTGCGGCAAGACCACCGCTACCGCGGCAGTGCCCGTCTTGCCGACCATGATGGGTGCCGGCAAGCTCGGAGATCCCAGGGAGAAGGTGTAATCTCCGGGGGTCAGAACGACGCCTCCCCAGCGGGTTTCGTGAGTCAGCGTAAACTTTCCGCTGGCGGACTGCGCGTGAGCGCTATTTACAGATGCGCCCAACACTCCCAGGGCAAGGACAAGCACTTTCAAGAGCGACGACCTGCGAATCGATTTCATGACCTGATCTCCTTTTGTGAGTTGTCGTGAGCAGACACACCGGCACTTGCGCCGAAAAGCGTCGCTCGCGTGGATTTAAGTTGGGACGACGAGGTCAGGAATGAACAGCGTGAAACGACAGGAGTTAGGGAGCGAACTTCAGAGTTCGCAGCACCCGCGCTTGCAGTCTGCTTCGTGCAAACTACCGGACTTTGCTACTGTGCCAGCCAGGGGAGGCACAGTCCAACGCAAAAAACCGATTGCGGTCATCTGAACGGCCCGACTTTTTTAACGTCCTTAGATCTGTCATCAGAACTGAACCTGCATGAGACGCTGTCATCCCGAGCAAGCTATGGCTCGAGCGACGCGCGAGCCAACGATTGTCGAGGGACCTGGGGTTCTTGCCGGCGCAACACTGATAAAAAGACTGATTGTTACTCTCTCCCATTCAATCAGCGATGCGCGAACCGTTGCGGCTCGATTGTGGAATAAATCCTGAGCTACGCAGTTAGCACTAACAGAGTGCAAATGCCGTCCGGCGCTCAAGGGCGAAGGAAAGACAGTCGCACCGCCTGAGATTGCGTGAAACCACGTGTCTCAAGACAAGGAATGGGAGGAATTGCATATGAAACTTCGAATCATCACGTTCGCATTCGTGGCTTGCTTAGCCAGTTCGTTCGTGTTCGCTGACAATCCGACCGACGCCCCGCTCATGCCCAGCGACGAAAACACAACAGTCGCACAGCAGGAGAACCAGCCGAGCCACAAGCCCGAGCGGTCCAGGAAGATGGACAATTCCATGTCTACGGCAGCCAAAGCCAAGAGGGACCATTCAATGAAGGACAACCGTCAGAAGCAGCAGAGCGATCCGGAATATCCGGCCACGAATGACAACTTCGCCGGCACCAACTAACCGCAGCGAGTGCGTCTCTACTGAAATGCAAAAAGGCCGCCCGCAGGCGGCCTTTCCATTATCAACAAGAATTCTTCTAGGACGTGACCCCCGCTCCCGCCTGCGGCGTTGCCGCTGCCGCGGTTGCCGCTGCCGCTTCGTTCAGAATGCGGTGATGGATGGTGAACAGCGCGAGCTCCAGCCGGTCCGAGACTCCGATCTTGTCGTACACGTTGCGCAGGTAATTCTTGATTACCTGCTCGGTAGTTCCGAGCTGCGAGGCGATTTCCTTGTTCTTATAACCTTGAACGATGAGCGCCACGATGCGCAGCTCTTTCGCGGTCAGCCGATCGCGCACCCGCAGCCCTACCATATCGTTTTCGGTCAACTCGCTGGGCACCGCGATATCCTGCACCCAGTTTTCGCCGCGGGCTACTTTGCGGACGCAATCCACCAGGGCGGCGCTGGTTACGTTGCGATAGACCACGCCGTGCGCTCCTGCTCCCATGTAGCGCTGCGCGCTTTCGCCGGTGTCGGCCAGCACCACCACCCGGGTTTTGGCTTTACCGGCGGCTTGCAATACGCCTGGGAAATCGGAGTGAAATCCACCCGCGACTACCAGCACCGCGGCGCGAAATTTGTCCAGGGCCATGAACATCTGCTCCTGGGTTTGCGCCTGCGCCACGATGCGCATTTCATCCTCGACCGCCAGCACTTTGGCGATTCCTGCGCGAAAGATTGCTTGATTGTCGGCCAGAATCAATTTGAGCATCTCTTCAGCTCCTCGCCTCTAGTGGCGAACAAAATCGTAGGAGTCGATCACGCAGGCCACCCCGCGCGCCTCCGTGGGACTGCCCGTGGGTTCGTCGGTGCGGACCACACGACCCCGGCACTGGATGACCACGCCCTCTTTGGCCCCGGTCATCTCCGGCGGCAAGGTAATTTCGAACTCAACGGTTGAGCCCAATTCCAGCGCGGCGTCGGAGCGGATGTACACTCCGGCAGCGCTCAGGTCTCCGGTTACCCCGCTGTGCTCGCCGCCCTCTTCCGCCTTGTGGATCTTGATCGGCAATTCCAGGGGAAATCGCTTCCCCGTCCGCGCGTCGGACACAAGACCTCCTCGCTCCCGCCCATTTCCGCCTGCGAAACCCAGCCCCATGCCGGATCCCTCGAATGTAGCCAGAACGATCTGCTTGCGCGGTTATATCACGGAAGTCGCCCCCTACAAAAGCCCGAACAGGCCCCGGGCAAGGGTAGGAACTAGGTTCCCCCCGGCGCCAGACCGGCATCCTGGCACTCTGGATCAGCTATCGGCGGAAACTACGGGGCGCTCAAGCTGGGAAGGGACCTCATTTGGGACCCCGCTGCGGCGGCGGTTCTAGAATGCGCTCCCGCCGCCCCCGCCGAATCCGCCGCCCGAGGAACCGCCGCCGCCTCCTCCGAAGCCGGAACCACTGGAACTTGATCGCGGCGCGGAGACGAACACCTGCTGCATATCCGACGCCATGTTGTGCATGGAGCTCGAAAAGAACACCGGATTGAAGCCTGTCATTCCGTTGGGGGACACGTACCAACTGGGCGGGTTCTGGATGATTCCGGCAAATGCCTGCGCCCAGTGGTGCTCCACACCCAGCGCCATCGCATAGGGCAAGTATTTTTCAAAAGTATCCGGCGGCATGCGCTTCAGCCGGTCGGCATCCACCCGGTTCATGAATTCCTGGAAGCCCAGCACTGCGACCCGGGTACGGCCGCCATTCACTGTCTTGGCGGACATTTCACGCGCAAACAGCCACCAGACAATCGCGGAGACAACGCCGCACCCAACCAAAAGAAGGACCGAGTTCAGCATTTGCTTGTATCCGGTGTAGTGGGCGATGACAAACGGGGCGGCGATCACGATTGCGGCCCCAATGCTGTACGCATTGGCCGAGTCGGGATCAAGCAGGTACATCCCTTTGTTCTTTAATGCGGCCTTAATATCTTGCTGGATCAACGGGATGGCGGTGTAGAAGCGGTTCTTCAGGCTGGACAGGCGGATTTCCTGCTCGCCACCAAAAATATTCCGCATCATCGTAATCTCGTGGGGCGCAAGACCCTGCCATTCGGTTTGCGGCTTGACCAGGTGAAAAACGTAGTCTTTGGAGTGAAAGATCAGAAGAGTCGTGTCCACGGTTTCTTCAATCTTCAGGTAGCCGCGCACGGCCAGGTCCACAATCGTGGACGTAATGTCTCGGGGATGGATGGTGTCATCGATCAGCGCGCCCGCCTCGGCCGGCGACATGCCCGGCGGCGGTTCGTACATGGGCGCTACCGATCGTCCCGGATCAGGATCGCGGCCTTTGTACCACCACAGCGCGAACATCACGGCGAGAGTAACCAAGGGCAGAAACACGATTGGGTTGCTGCCCAGAAACCAGAATGCCCGCGTGATCGCCCCCGGTTCCTTCAGAATGCCCTTGGGGATGAAGATATCAATCGTCATTCCGCCGCGCATGGGCAGCGGATTGCTGGTCTCGAAAGAAACGTCCGCGCCGTTGATCTCGGCAGTGGCATCGCGCTGGGCCGAGCCGTAGGCCCCGGTAAAGGCCTGGGCTCGCAGTCTTCCCGCCGCGCTCTCCGGCAAATAGACATGGGCCTCGGCGTGATCGATGGGCACCGGCCAATCGTTGCCGGTGACGTTCCAATAAAACTCGTCGTGATCTTCAAAATAACGGACGCCGTTGCGGACAATGTAATCGATCTCCACCGTGCGCGTCGTGTCCACGGCATCGGGAATATAGATCTTCAGATCGCGGTAACCGCCGGAGGTGGTGGAGTCGTACTTCAATTTCTGGCCGGCACCGTCGATGACGCCGGTGACATCCAGAAATAGCGTGTAGTTGGTTCCGCGTGGGCCGGGATACTCAATCGGAATCGTGCGATGGATGCCGTGCCATGTGCCCACGAAGACCAGGTTGATGCGCTCTTTGACCAGCGTGGTGCCATCGGGGCTGACAGTGATGGTGTCCTCGAAGTTGGCGATGCGCCAGCTTTCAGAAAAGAGGGGAGCGGTCAGGACAAAGAAACACGTCAGCACGAACAGTTGTCGTCGTAAGGCGTCAGTTTTGAGTCGCGAAGCGGCGAAAGAATGCAGCCCACGGCGCAAGCCGTGGGTCAGGAGCGGAATAGAGCGAGCCCCAAAAGGGGCGAAAGAACCGCTCATACGCACGGTCTCAAGCGCTGCAACCAAGATGTGACGATGGCCGGCTCTAGCTGTTGAGGTGATCGACATGTGACATGGGCGGGCTGAACCTGCTAAGAATGACAGCCCCATTGCGCGACGCTCTCAGGCGCCCGAGTAATGCGCTCTTTCGCCCCGTTGGGGCTCACTCTTTTTTACGCTGGACCCCGGGGCTTACGCCCCGGGCTGTATTCTTGCGCCGCCTCGCGGCTGAGATCCAGTCGACTGACCTTTAGAACTTCACCGCCACCGGCTCGCGATCGGCGGCGGCCACTTCGAAGAACTGGCGCTGCTGGAAGCCGAACATTCCGGCCAGGATATTGGTCGGAAACGACTGGATCTTCGTGTTCAGATCGCGCACCACCGCGTTGTAGTAGCGGCGAGCGTTCTGGATCGTGTCCTCGGTCTGGCTGAGCGAGCCCTGCAATTGGGTGAACTCTTCCGAGGCTTTCAGCTCGGGATAATTTTCCGCCACGGCGAACAAGCTTTTCAGCGCACCGCTGAGCTGGTTCTCAGCCTCGGCCTTGTCCCCGGGGGTGGTCGCCTGCATTGCCTGTGAGCGGAACTTGGCGATGTTCTCGAACGTGCCCTTCTCGTGGGCCGCGTATCCCTTGACGGTCTCGACCAGATTGGGGATCAGGTCGTGGCGGCGTTTGAGTTGCACGTCGATGTCCGACCAGGCGTTGTCGCAGCGGACACGCAACTGAACCAGGCTGTTGTACATCCCAATCAGCAGGATGACGATGACAACCAGAATGGCCAGGAAGATTAGAGCCATGGACAGTCTCCCTCTCGTGGAAATGGGAACAGGGGCGACGGTAGCACACGGCGGAATCCGGTGCAATCGCCCGAATCGCGGGGAACGGAAATCCGAGTATCGGGGCTCGGCTCCGACAGTTTAAGATTAGATCGAGGTGGAACATTAGCGACATACGACACACTGCGAGCTGGCTGCCGGTGTTGTTGCTCTGCCTATCCCCGATCGCGGCCTCGGCCCAGACCTGCCTCACCACCAGCGATAGCGATATGGACGAGGCCACTCGTTCGGCGCTGGTGACCACGGCCAAACGCTTTGAGGATATGGTCGCGCGCGGAGACGTGGCGTCGCTGCGCCAGAATGCGATCCCCAGTCTGGCAGCAAACTTTTCTGGCATTGAAAACGCCGTTCAGGAAAACCAGGCGAACCTGGCCGGAACCCAGGCGACACCGCGGCCGCCATTCTTGCTCAAGGCGGAAGGAACCGCCCCGTTGGAGCGCGCGGAATTCCTGTGTGGCGTCTTTGGGGCACAGGGACAGACACGAGACAGCGCCGTCTTTCTGATTCCCAACCTCCCCCCGGGAAATTACGCGATCACGATTCTCGATGTCTCTTCTCCCAAGGGTGCGTACACCGTGTCCTTCGTCTTGCAGCAGCAGGGCAGCGACTGGAAGTTGGGCGGCTTCTATGCCAAGCCGGCCCAGATCGCAGGCCACGACGGCAGCTGGTTCGCCGACCGCGCGCGCGAGTTCAAGGCCAAGGGACAGATGCGCGTTGCCTGGTTTTACTACGGCGAAGCCCGCGAACTCCTGGTTCCCGTGCCGTTCATGGCTACCGCGATGACGGACAAGCTGTATGACGAAATGCAGACGGTGAAGCCGTCTGATTTGCCTCCGATAGATCTGGCGGCGGGCACAAAGACCTACAAGCTCACGGAGCTATTTCCCATTCCCGTGGCCCGCGATTTTGATCTGTTGGTCAAGTACCAGACCGCCGACGTCTCCGATAGCGGGCGGGCTTTTCAGGACAACACTGCGGTGATGAAGGCGCTGGTAGCGAAATATCCCGAGTTCCGCGACGCCTTCGCGGGCATCGTGGTCCGCGCCGTCGAGCCTTCGGGCCGGGATTATGGATCGATGCTTACAATGAAGGAAATTAAATGAGTTTCCAGTTTCTGGTTTCAAACTGCGAACCGAGAACTGGAAACTGAAAACCGAAGTTGATATCCCTGGGGTGCGGTCACAGTTTGGCCTTCTCGAATGCCAGGCGAATTACCTCCGCAGTGAATTTAGAACTGTCATCCCGAGCAATCTTTAGCTCGCGCAACGCGCGAGCAAAGATTGCCGAGGGACCTGGGTTCTGGCCGGCCCTACGCCGGGTTTAGTTTTCCGCACAGACCCAGGTCCCTCTCTTGCCCTCACCGCGCAAGCGCGGCTCGGGACGGCGCTCGGGATGACATTGAAATGGGGAGCCGAAGTCCAAAAATAGCCACTCCGCTACGACTCTACTTGCTGCAAAATACACTCCTTCGGATC
>WNEZ01002951.1_pt1 | contig 22229 bp, 22 predicted proteins | sample 5400521 | NCBI WGS metagenome assembly WNEZ01 (sample SAMN13153339, study PRJNA577476) | soil metagenome | isolation source: 120 cm saprolite under Douglas fir tree site 2 hole 1 replicate 1 | place: USA:California | collected 2015-04-18 | reverse complement strand
TTCCTGATCCATCCTCTCGAAGAAAGAGAGGCTGGGTAGCGTCAGGCGACTCCCAGAGAAAGCAGGGAACAGCGGCATCGGGTTGGCGACAGCACGTCTGTTCGTCGCTGAAGGTGCGCAGGTCGCTATCACCGGACGGTGCCCCCATGTATCGGAAGTAGGCATCCAGCGGCGGAGCGGTCGTCTTCGCCGCTTTTCCCTGGTGCATTTCCACACAGTCCCTCTTGCTTCGATGGCCTGCCGCACCGCCTGCCCAGTAGGAATACTCAAATTGTCCAGGATCACTATGTGGCCTGGCGAGAGAGTGGGTGAGAGTACCTGTTCAATGGAGACCTCAAAGACCTGTGCGTAGGCTTCCCCTTCCAGAATGAGAGCCTCCCCACTAGTCCGCCATCCGACTCGGGTGCGTGCCCCATCCGAACTCCTCCCCGGCCAGACTCGTGCAGAACACTTTGTTGCTCATGAGTTCCTGCGGCGCGGACTTCTCGACGACGTCCGGCTCGACGCCCATGTCGCGAAAGATCTCCATGGTGCGCTGCTGGTCGTCACGTCCCTACTCTCCTACCTCCCCCTCTCGCCCACGCTTTTGTGAACGCCTGCCGAGGAGGCCTCACGAGCTGTGCTCGTCCTTCTCCTCGGCAGGTGCCAGTATGAAGTCGTAGCTCATGGTGTAAAAGGGCACGTCCATCTTCTTGCCGTCCGGGGCGGTGCCGGGCTCATGGCGCTCGAAGCCCGTGATCAGGGAACTCTTCACCCCGAAAACGGCGTCCGAGTCGAGGTGCTGGTCACCCTCCTTGAAGACGTGGGTAACGAGGGTCTTGTAGCCCGGCACCCTGATCATGAAGTGAACGTGCGCCGGGCGCATCGGGCTGCGCTTTGCCGCAGCCAGGAGTTCCCCCACCGGCCCGTCGTCCGGGATCGGGTAGGCCTCCGGCCGTACCGACCAGAAGTAGTAGCGCCCCTCCCCGTCAGAGTAGAGGTGGCCGCGGCCGCGCGCCTGCGAGAGCTCCTTGTACTGCACGTCGTAGAAGCCCTTGTCGTCGGCCTGCCAGACCTCGATGTGCGCGTCTGGGATCGGCTCGCCCGTGATGGAGAGCACCCGACCCTGCATGAAGCACGGCTCGCCGGGGGCCCCATTGGCCAGGTCGTCGCCGTTTGCGAAACGGGGCGAGCCCTCGACGAAGAAGGGGCCGAAGACCGTAGACTCGGTCGCCTCGGCGGGCTTCTTGTTGTTTATCCCGATCACCAGCATCGAAACGCCTAAGACATCCGAAAGCAGGATGAACTCCTGGCGCTTGTCGTCGGTGATGTGACCGGTACGGGTCAGAAAGTCTATCCCCCTGACCCACTCCTCTTCGGTCAGCTCGACATCCTTCACGAAGGCATGCAGGTGCCTGACAAGGCTCTGCACGACCTCCCGGAACCGCTCCGACTTGGAGTCCCCGAAGGTGGCGAGCACCGCTCGCGTGAGGTCCTCGTCGGCCAGGTTGCGCGTTCCGTTTGTCATAGGTTTCTCCTTGTGTTGGTCCATCTTTTCTCCTGCGACATCATACTGATTGCTTGCCATCACCTTCTCCTGCACTTATGAACAGACCCGTTCCTCCGGGCCTAGGCCGTCGCAAAGTTGATCAGCACTGCCTCGATGTCCTTGGAGGTGGGATAGAATGCCATTTCCTCCGGTCCGTCATAGGGCACGGAGGGGACGTTGCCCTTGCCACAGATGAAGGCCGCAGGCATGTCCATGTCCTCGAAGTGGTGCTGCACGATCCAGGAGTGGACGTAGCGACCGTAGTTCGCATAGTCGGGCTCTTCGGTCACAACGACGACGCGGTTGGCTTCGCGCAAAGCCGCGGAGATCGTCTCCTGGTCGAAGGGCATAAGTGTGCGCAAATCTACGATATCGAAGGACCCTCCGTGCTGAGCCACCACATTGGCGGCAGCGATGGCCGCTTCAAGCATCATAATGCCCCAGGTGACGATGGCCCCGGTCAGAAAGCCGGAACCGATCCGGATGCGTCGCGCCTGGCGCATCGGGACGGTGTAGTAGCCCCCGGGCACCTGCCAGAGATCGGCCACAGGCCCAATCACGTTGCCCTGTGCGTCCCTCGGCGCAACGGAGCGATAGAGGCGACCTCGCTCCAGGAAGATGACGGGCGACTCGGTACGCGAGGCCTCGATGAGCAAGCCTTTGGCATCATACGGCGTGCTGGGACAGAGGGTAATCATGCCGGGGATATCTGTGAACCAGTGCTCGCCAGCGTGTGAATGCCCCATCCCGCCGCCGCCTGCGCCCGAACCCGAGACGGGACCACCGCCGCCGCTGCCAGACTTCATGCGCATGAGCACGGGACAGTTCCAGTCGCCGAACGACTGGTATTCGATAGCGGCCGCCAGGCGTGCGGTCTGCGCCATTGATTGGTGATAGTCGACGAACTGGATCTCGCCGCAACGGGCACGACCATCCGCCATCGAGGCGCCCGCTGCGATGCCGAAGATGAGTTGCTCGTTGAGCGGACTGCTGATAGCCCTTTCGGGAAACTCTTTGACCAGCGATTGCGTCGCGCCGAAGACGCCGCCTCGCGGGCCGCCGACATCCTGTCCATAGACGAAGAAGCCTGGATCGCGCCTGGCAATCTCAACCAGGGCATCGTTGATAGCATCGAGCATGGTCATCGTCTTCGGGGCGCCGGTCGGCTCGACGGTGGGTTCCTTGGGCCAGCTATAGACATGCTCCAAGAGGCGATCACCACTGGGTAATGGTTCGCCCTGCACCTGCTCATCGATCTGGGTGACCTGCGCCCTGGCCTCTTTCTTCATGCGCTCGATCTCTGCTTCCGTCAGCAGGCCCATTTGGAGGAGACGGCGACCGGTATTGGTGATGGGATCGCGCGCCTCCTTGGTCTTGTTGATCTCAGCGCGGTCCCGATACGCATAGATGTCGGTGCTGCTGGAGTGTGGGTCGAGCAGGCCCATCTTGAGGTGGAGCAAGACGGGACCTTTCGTGCGTGCATGCTCCGCTAGAGGGAGTGTCGCTTCATAGAGGGCCACGGCATCGGTGCCATCCATCTCGACGGCGTGGGCACCGCCGCCACGCGCCCATTCGACCAGGCTGCCGCCCCACTGTTTCCCACCGAATGTGATGGCCCAACCATTCTCCTCCACAACCATGATGACTGGTAATTGATGCACGGTTGCCGCACGGTAGAGCACATTGAAGTCGTTGGTCGCCACGCCGCCATCACCGCAGTGGAACGAGACGAGCTGACCAGTCTGCTCGCGCTTGAAGGCGAAGGCCACGCCAGCGCAGAAGGGGGCCAGCGCCGCAATCTCCGCGAAGTACGGCAGGATGTGGAAGCGGCGGCTGCTGAATTGCTCCGATAAGTTGCGACCCGAGGTCATCGGGTCAGTCTCGCGAGCATAGGCCCCGCGGATGGGCGCGTAGGGATCGCGGGTGCGCCAGAGCCAGCCGGCCAGGTCCCGGTAGTATTGGGTGAGCCAGTCATCGGGCCTGAGCGCAGCGATCACACCGGCAATCGCCTCGTGACCGGCACAGCCGATATAGAAGTCGAATTTGCCCTGCGTCTTGCGCGTCTTGAGGATATCGTTGATCGTGCGGGCCAGAATCATCTGCTTGAAACAGTCGACCGGATCAAAGGCCGACGCCTGCTCGGTCGCGACAGCTTCTTTCATCTGTTGACCACCTGTGGTCACGTTCTGTTGGTCAGGCATCTGTCTCTCTCCTTCCTTGCTGGCCCATACTAATACACATCGATTTCTGTTCCATAGCTCTGCAATTTGAGACGGACAGCCTGGAGGAACCCATTGGCCCCCGCGCCATCGAGGATGCGATGATCGAAGGTGAAGGAGAGGAACATCATGTGACGTATCGCAATCGCATCGTCCTCCATCACCATAGGCCGCTTGACAACTGCTTCCATGCTCAGGATACCGGCATGCGGCTGATTGATGAGCGGAGTCGAGAACATGGTGCCAAAGGTGCCCGTATTATTGACGGAAAACGTGCTGCCCTGCATGTCCTGCACCGCCAGCTTATTGGTGCGGGCTTTCTGTGCAATGATCGAGACTTGTTTGGCCAGGCCAGCAAGCGTATACTGATCGGCATCATGGATCGTCGGGACTACCAACCCGGACTCTATGGCAACCGCCAACCCCAGGTTGATGCGCTTCTTCAGGATGATCTTGTTGTCTTCCGTCCAGGTGGCATTCACCATCTGGAACTTGCGCAGTCCCTCGCAGGTCGCTTTCATCACAAAAGCGACGTAACTAATACCATACCCGTTCTTGCGTCTAAACTCCTCTTTGTTCTTCTCCAACCACCTGGCAATGTCGGTCATATCGACCTCCATAAAGGTGGTCGCATGGGGCGCGGTCCGCTTTGTGCGCACCATGTGCTCGGCGATCGCCAGCCGCATGCGGCTGGGTGTCACCACCTCTTCGTCCGCTCCTGCGATAGTCGGAGTAGGAGCCGCTTGTGGTGCAGGAGAGGGTGCAGGAGAGGGAGGCTGCGGTACAGCTGGGGCTGTGGGCGTTGGCGTGACAGCGGGTGGCGAAGAGGCCGTCGCAGCGGCTCCTGCCGCTTGCTGTGAGCGCATGGTCACATAGGCCAAAATGTCCTCTTTGCGGACACGACCACTCGCCCCAGTTCCCACAACCATATTCAGATCAATGCCGTGCTCATCAGCCAGACGTCGCGCGAGCGGAGAAATACGCGGCTGATCCTCCTCGCCAGTGCGTGCTGCCCCCACGGCAGCACGGGCCCCATTTCCTGTAGGGGCCGCTGTAGCCGCCTTCACGGCAGAAGCTGCCTGCGTGGGAGGCGCGGCAGAGACATCAGCGCTTTCTTCAATGAGTGCGATATCGACACCCACTGCCACCGTTTCGTCCACTTTCACCATAATCTTCGTCAAGCGACCGGCAAACGGGGAGGGGAGTTCGGCGGTAATTTTATCAGTAATGATTTCGGCCAGCGACTCGTCCTTCCCGACCATGTCTCCCTCTTGTTTGAGCCAGGCACCGATCGTTCCCTCCGCAACTGACTCTCCAAGTCGTGGCATCTTGACTGGCGTTGGCATACATACACTCCTTTTATTTCAAGGTATCTGGGTTCATTGGAGTTTAGACTAAACCAGACCAAGGCAATCCCCTCTTGCAGAGGACTGCCTAACAGAGTAATGTTCCGAGTATCACCAAAAGGAGCATTACTCAGATGCACTTTAACACATTGGGGCAGGTTCGTCAGCAGGTGTATAGCTGGGAGAAAGAGCCACTTGACCGTTTCGCTTGGAAGTGGTACACTACCTGGTAATGATGATATACAACATCATTACCAGGTATGACAACGAGACAGAGTCTCATTGTCAAGTGAAGCCCATTGCTTCGAGGTAAAATCATGCGACTAACAAAAGAGCAAGCAACAGAGAATCGCCAGAGTATCATCGAGACGGCTGGTCGCCTCTTTCGCGAGTCTGGCTTCAATGGCGTGAGCGTGGCCGATTTGATGAAAGCCGCCGGATTCACGCATGGTGGCTTTTATAACCATTTTCCCTCAAAAGAAGCCCTTGCTGCTGAGGCCGCTTTAGCAGGTCTTCAGCGCTCCAATACCACCCTCACAGAGACACTGATGGACCAGGCGGGATCTAACCACTCCGCCTTATTGCCGTTTATCGAAGCCTATCTCTCCTCGGCACACCGCGATAATCGGGCGGATGGCTGTACCATCGCGTCCCTTGCGAGCGACGCAGCCCGGCAAGACGAGCAGGTGCAAGCCAGCTTTGCGAAAGGCATCGACGAGGAACTGGACATCCTCGCCTCCTACTTCGCCAAGACACCTGCTCAAGATCAAGATGACATGCCCGCTTCCGCACGTGAGCGTGCCGTCCACCTGTTGTCTGAGCTCGTCGGAGCCATCATTCTCGCCCGTGCTGTTGCTCAGGCGAACCGGTCCCTTTCAGACGAGATTTTAGAGGCTGTCTCCACAGGCTTGCAAACCCAGATGAAGCAGACGACACCGCTGAACGAATGAAAGGGAAAGGACACCATTGCCATGAATAACGAGCAGGGGAACAGCAGTGGACTGGGTGCAGTCTGGCTACGATGTCATCGAGGAGGTGTTTTATCATCTCCTTATCAAAGCGCAGGCGGCAGGGGAGCTTTCCTGGACGTGTGATCCCCACCAGTTCGCTCATTTCTTGCTGGGGACGCTGATCAGTATTCGCGTGCTGGCACGGGCCAGGGCTGATCGGAGCGTCCTCCAGGATGTGATGAAAACGGCCTTGTTAGCGGTTCACTAAATTTTTTTTGACCTCATGTTTGAATAAGCATTCAAACATGAGCTTCACCCGTGGGATCTTGATGAAGGTCCCTTCTGATTGGAGAAGAAGCGTGAGTATCGAGCAGAACCGAAGCAGTCAGACAGGACTGCTGTTGGTTGATCCCTATAACGACTTTCTTTCGCCCGGAGGCAAATTGTATCCTCTGGCCAAAGAGGTTGCCGAGTCCGTGGATCTCCTGGCGCATTTGCGCGAGATTGTGAGCGCGGCGCGACAAGCCGCCATTCCCATCTTTTTCGTTCCCCATCATCGTTGGGAGCCAGGAGACTACACCACATGGAAGTATCCAACGCGGACCCAGCTTGCCGGGGGCCAGCGTGAGATGTTTGCCAAAGGAAGCTGGGGCGGTGAATTCCATCCCGATTTTCCCGTCCAAAAAGGCGACATTGTGATCAAAGAGCATTGGGGACAAAGTGGTTTTGCGAACACGGACCTGGATCAACAGCTCAAGCAACATGGAATCCAGCGCCTTGTGCTCATTGGCATGGTCGCCAATACCTGTATCGAAACGACCGGTCGCTTTGGCATGGAACTCGGGTACCATGTGACCCTGGTGAAAGATGCGACGGCGGCTTTTAGTCGAGAAGCAATGCATGCGGCCCATGAGATCAACGGACCGACGTTTGCTCATGCGATCCTCACAACGAGTGACATTGTTCCCCTGTTCCTCTCCCTTGAGGAAAGCGAACACTGAGACAAATGAAACACTTTCTTGCAGGCGGTGGGCAAACCAGATCAGGGGAGCTCAGTTTTGATTGGGTAGTTGGCGAACTCGCTGAGTAAGCTCGCAGAGACCAGGAAGTCTCATGCTTCTCGAAAGGAGAAAACAACATGACTGAAAGCATTGCCAGTCAGATTGTCCTTGCCGCCCGACCTCACGGTCACCCACAGGCGAGCGATTTCCGTCTGGAAGAACGTGCGGTACCGACCCCTGACGCACCCCAGCATCTTCAACCTCAACAAGAGCGTTCACGAGTGCCCGTGGATCGGTGGGCTAGATCATCATCCCAATGCGTTCTTGGAAAGCACGATGCTCAGACGTATATTCCATGATGGCTTCTCTTTCTTGTTGTGCTGCTTTCTTAAATGTAGTCAAACATATTCGTTGCGGTGAAAACGTCCGCACACCGCACGGGGTCGCCCGTGTGTGGCTCTAGCCGAGCAAAGTACCGCCCTAGGATGTTGTGGGCAGAGTTCTCGTCTCTGTCCATCACCAATCCACATGAGGTACAGCAATACGTCCGCTTACAGCAAGGTCCAGCCCTGTCATGCTGAGCGCAGCGAAGCATCTCTCTGCCTATCGAGACAGACCCTTCGCTGCGCTCAGGGTGACACAGTGTGACTGTTCAAACTGTCAAGTACTTTTCTTCAAATTGAACCTTGCCTGTATTGCGTTCATCTAGGAATACCAGTTCTTTCCCATAGAGCAGACATTTGTAGATGAGCATCTGCACAAAGCTGTAGAGACCCCAATCATTGAATACAGCCCTATTCAGATACTTGTTACGCTCTGCATGCTCTTTCATCACCATTTGGCGTTGGGAAAGATCACCCACAACGACAGTTCTCTCAACCATTCGCTGTGCTATTAGGTGTGACGCCTTATGGTGGCTATCCTTCTGCTTGTTGCGTTTCTTCTCAGCAACCCGCTTGCACACCTTCGAGAGGTGGATAGAGCGTCTCGATTTCTTCTTGCACCTATCCCGCTTGCTACGTATCTTGTCGAGTTGTTTGTTATACCACCGTGAACCTTTGAACCCGCCCACGGTATAGACTCTGCCTTGCTCATTGACACCCGTTGCCAAGGTTTTGATACCGAGATCAAAGGCCACTACTTTACCTTGTTGCTGTTCTTGTTCCTGCTCACGATAGGAAAAGGAAGCGTAGTAGTTGCCTCGTGCATCTCGACTGATGGCAACTTCACGGAAGCCGTCAGGAGGTATCTCAGTGAGTTTGGCTGTGATATTCGGATACCTCTTAGGACCATGTTTACCACCACCGCCTGTAGGCACAATGAGCACATCACCAACCATCTTGAGGTAGTAGGCGGGGTAGCAGAGCGTGAAGAAGTTGTGCCGTGGGCGCACTCGCGGAAATCCTGGCTTCGAGCCTTCCTCTAGTCGTCTGAAGAAAGCTTGCATCGCATTGTCGAGACGGTAGTAGACCTCTGCAAGCAACTTGCCATAGACGAAGTCAAGTTCAGGATCGTGCTGCTTGCTCTGCTGTAGAGACCGTTTCGCCTCTTTGAAGTTCCATCGCTCACCGTCCCGTAAGCGCATCACCCACCAGTTATACAAGCCACGGCATTTGCCTTGCATGAACTCCAGGGTAGCCGCATCCTCTTCTGAGACCTCAAGCTTGATCTTTTTTGCGAGTAACATCGCGTTTGCCTCCCTTCTCTTGCAAACGCTCATATTCTTGTGCCACCAGGAAGTCAAGCGTGTCCAACATGCTCTCTTGGCGAAGGGCTGCCACCACCTTGAGCTTACGTTGTGTGTCCTTACGTAAACGTAAGGTACTGTAGTCTTTTGCATCCATGTAGGTATTATAATACTTGCATGCGTGTTTGTCAAGCACGAGCAAGAAGATATGCAAGATGAATACATTGGAGGATGTTTTACTACATTTTCAACCACTGTTGATTTGCTCCTCCGTCCTGGATGGACAGAGGGAAAGCAGGGATCGCGGGCATCTCATCGAGACGTCCGCGACCAGCATCACTTAGATTTGTGCCTGTCCCCCATCGACGAACAGTTCGATTCCGGTGATGAAACTGCTGTCATCCGAGGCAAGGAACAAGGCAGCTTTCGCGACTTCGTCAGGGTCGCCCAACCGCCCCAGAGGCACAGTGGTCGCGAGGAACGTCAGGATCTGCTCACTCTGCTCCTTCGTCTGCCCCAAGCCACTGAGGCCCGGTGTGTTGATCGGACCAGGACTGATGGCGTTGACGCGGATCTTGCGGGCTTTCAGGTCGACGGTCCAGGTGCGCGCGAATGACCGCACGGCTGCCTTGGTCGCACTGTACACACTGGACGCTTCTCCCCCTTTGATCGAGGTAGTCGATGCAGTTAAAATGATGGAACTGCCATCCTGCAAAAGCGGCAGCGCCTTTTGGACGGTGAAGAGCAGCCCTTTGACGTTGGTGCTGAACGTCTTGTCGAAGTGTTCTTCGGAAATAGCCCCCAATGGAGCGAATTCTCCTCCTCCAGCGTTGGCGAACAAGACATCGATTTTGCCGTGTTGCTGCTGCACCCTGGCATACAGACGATCAAGGTCCGCGAGATTCGAAACGTCACTCAGAACACCAGTCACGTTCTCACCGATCTGTCTGACCGCTGCATCCAGTTCACTTTGACGGCGACCTGTGATATAGACAGATGCGCCCTCTGAGACGAAGCGCTGTGCCGTGGCAAGACCAATACCGGTGCTTGCGCCTGTGATGACGGCCACTTTTCCTTCAAGCTTGTTCATATTTTGTCTCCCTAGTGGTGAATAGTAAGTTTGGAAGCACTGAGCAAGATAGCTCTGCTCTGATGACTGTTGTAACTGTATCAGTTACAATATTTGGTAAAAAAAGAGAGTGAAGAAAGCTCTTTTGGTGAGTTGTAACTAGCACAGTTACAACTGCGGGTAAAAAAAGAGTAGCTCCTCCCAAAACCAGACCACGCCTGACTTTAGACGAGATCTGGCTGTCTGACGCTCACTGATCACTGCTTGCCCACTCCTTCTAATGTTCCTTGAGAAAAGGAAGCAAGTGTCTCATCTAATACATCCGCCACAGTCACCTGGGCAAGCTGCTGCTTCATCGCAGCTTCAGCATCGCTATAGAAGCGTTTCAGTGCTGGTTGAATGCCTCTTCCTACAGGACAGGCCTGATTGGGAAGCGTATGATGAAGCTCGAAAAGCGGCTCTTGCTCAACGGCGTCATAGACTTCTAGAAGGGATATCTTCTCTGAAGGACGTGCCAGTGTCCACCCGGCACCCGTTCCATGGCGCACGTTGACCAGATGGGCTTTGTTCAGCAATCCCAGAATCCGTCGAATAAAGACGGGGTTCGTGTTGACACTCCCGGCGATCTGATCGGAGGTCATGCTCTCTTGCTGTTGGGATGCCAGTGCCATCCAGGTGACGATATGCAGCGCCACGGTGAAACGAGTATTTGCGCTGATGGGTTTTCTCTCCTCTCTCCTGTAACTAGTATAGTTACAATCAGGGATGTTGTCAAGAGGGGGTATGGTCATTTGCAGGGCTGTTGCAAAGCCGACTTTGCAACAGCCCTGTTTCGACAATCCACCATCCTCCTTGACATACACCAGGTACGGGTATATACTTACATCATGGATACGAAATTCGTCTGCACATGCACAACGGTCCGCCACGCGGCGCAAACGCTCACCGAGGTATATGATCGAGTCCTCGCTCCCAGCGGCCTGAAGATCACGCAATACATGCTTTTGCAAGGCATCCTCAGCGGTGGAAGAGAGAAAAGCATCACCGGTCTTGCCCAGGAGGTCGGCATGGATCGCTCCACCATTGGCAGAAATCTGCGCGTCTTGGAGCGTGACGGCTTTGTCGCCCTGGATGTGGGAAATGACCGACGGGAACATGTGGTACGAGTCACCGAGAAAGGACGTCAGGCCGTTGCCTGTGCCCTTCCTTTATGGCAGAAGGCCCAGTCGATGATAGCAAATGCACTTGGTCAAGACCAGCTTGATGCGCTCAGGACGCTGCTCTCGCGTCTGGAGGAGGTGAGCAGCTAAATTTTTTATGGTCCATTGCGGGTATATACTCACAATGGACGCAGAAGGGTGGCGTTTTCTTTTTTGCCTGATGCGGGTATATACCCTCTTCTATCAGGCCGCTACTCGCAAAAACTGGTGTCAGGCCGAGCACAGTACTTCTCACCGTACTGTATCTCTCTGCCTTCCCACCATTAGTAGGAAAAGCATCCTGTTCTCGAAGAGCAGAGCTATTCGCAAACAAAGGAGATCGATGATGCGTTTAGGATTATGGTTCTCGAATTATCGCTGGCCCCAGGATCAAGAGTCCCTGGGCGACACCTTCGCGACGATTGCGCAGCGGGCAGAGCGAGCGGGCTTGTCGAGTCTCTGGGTGCCCGACCATTTCCTCATGCCGCCCCGATTTGGCGATCCCGATGACAATATGCTGGAGTCCTGGAGCGCGTTAGCCTTTCTTGCTGGGCGCACCAATCGCATCAAGCTGGGAACGATGGTGACCGGCGTGACCTATCGGCATCCTGGCTTATTGCTCAAGGCCGCGACCACGCTTGACGTCCTCTCGCACGGGCGAGCCTACCTTGGCCTGGGTGCTGCATGGTACAAAGAAGAGCATGAAGCCTACGGCGTGCCTTTTCCCCCAATTGCCGAGCGGTTTGAGCGCCTGGAAGAAACGTTGCAAATTGCCCATCAGATGTGGTCTTCTGATGAAGTCAGGCCTTATGTAGGCAAGTACTATCATCTTGCTCATCCCAACAATGCCCCGCATGCTATCCAGAAGCCCCACCCACCGCTGCTTGTCGCAGGAGGAGGGGAGCGCAAGACGCTGCGCCTGGTTGCCCAATATGCTGATGCCTGGAATCTCTTTGTTCCTGCCACGGCGGAACAATCGGCGCTTCAACAGAAATTGGAGGTGTTGCGTGAGCACTGCCAGGAACTGGGACGCCCTTACGAGCAGATCGAGAAAACCACGCTCTCGTCTCTACATCTCACCCGCGATGGGCGTAATCAGACGATGACGCCGGAGGCTGCCATCGAGTACTTTACGCTGCTGGCAGCACATGGGGTGGACCATGCGATCTTCTATCTGGCGAATGTGAGTGATCTGGAACCTTTCGAGGTGTTGACCACAGCGATTGTGCCTGAAGTGAGCAGACTTTCGGTTGCCGGTCGCTCAAAGGGAGTGTGACGTATGCTGTTCATACGATATCGCCTTCACGCCTGACAGCCGCAGCCTGCTCAGTGGCAGTGAAGACTGTACTTTACCGGTCAGCTTGAGCAGTCGTGACAACTTGCAGGTACGAACGACAAAATGATCTAAACCACCCCAGCACCGTCCAGAGTGCGAGAACTCCTAGGAGTAGCAGCATCAGCCCTGCGAGCGGGAGGCTGTGCAGGCGTGTGCTTGCGCTTGTCTGCTGGGGCGAACAGCCGCCGAAAGAAGAGCGGTGCCACCAGGGCGACACTGACAAGGTAGATACCCAGTCCCCACCAGGTATGCGTGTCACTGCCGGTGCCGATCCCATGAACGGTCACGAGAGCATAGATGCCCAGCGTCAGGACATGCAGCCGCCGCCACCAGGTGTAGCCAATGCGCGGGCGCAGCCAGGTGCTGATGCCGATGGCGATGCCGAGGTACAACGCTACAATGCCAAGTGCCATCCACACCGGACGGTAATGACTTGCGAGCGGAATGAAGACCTCGTTCCACCCGAAATGGGTAAAAGGATCCACCCATACCGCCAGGACATGCACAACCATAAAGATCGCGCTGAGCAGGGTCAGAAAGTTATGCAGTTCGCTATTGAGCAAGCGGGGCCAACGGCTGGGCGATTGTACCTTCGTCGAAAGCATCAGTCCCACGACCACTGCCAGAGTAAGTAACACGTAGGCGGTAAACCCGCCTGCCCGCGCCACATCCCAGGTTACTGTTTGCCAGATGTTCATCGTTTCTCCTCCGTAGGGGCAGGAAATGAGACTGTAGGGACGGGGGTAGGGAAAAGAGGCGAGGGGGACCTTGCGTCCGTCCGTGCCTCCGCCCTTGCGGGCCACGGCTCTACCGTCTCCCACGTACCATCCTCGCGTACGAGCAAGCCCGCGATCCGGTGCCTCCGCAGGAAGTCTGCTCCCTGCTGGGAACCGAGTATGAACGCAACTTTCGCTGCCACCTCGGCCTGCTCACACCTATCTGTCACGACCGTAACCGACCAGAGGTCGCTCTGTGCCGGTAGACCTGTGCGCGGATCGAGCAGGTGATGCCGGAGCGTCTGCCCTTGCCACCAGTGGCGGTGCGCAACGCCCGAGGTCGCGACGGCGCCCTGACGCAGCGGAATTGTCCAGAATCGCTCCCGTCCTGGCACGGCGATCTGCCAGTGTTCCGCCGCAGGAGGGAGTCCCAGGACGGCAAGGTCACCTCCCGCATTGACCAGGGCAGAGTTCACCCCGCTCAGATGCAGCTGCTCCAGAGCAGCATCGACCGCCATACCTTTCGCGATGCCTCCGAAATCAAGTTTGATGCCGGCAGGGAGGATCACGTACTGAGAGAGCGGATTCACACGAATGCCACGCCATCCTCCTCCCGGCTCTCCGGGAAAGAGGAAGGGGGAACGCACAGCCGGAAGGTCATCGAAGGAGCGGTCATAGCCTAGCTGCACCAACTGGTCCAGCATGGCGGGATCGTACACTCCCTGCGTGGCCTGGGCTGCTGTCAGGGCCGTTGCCAGGACATGATAGAGCAGGTCACTGACGGCAGTGGATGATCCTGCTTGCCGATTCAGCCTCGACAACTCGCTTTCTGGTAAGAAGCGGCTCAAGGTCTGTTCCCATTCGCTGAAGAGCGTGCGCACGATCTGCACTCCCAACTCTGCCTGGTTTTCAGGCAGAAGGAGGGAAATCGTCGTTCCCATTGCCCAGAACTCCTCACGACGCATGCCCGCAGGAGTTGTATAGTCAGGAGGTGTGGGACCCGCTGACGGGTGCTTGCGAAGAGTTGCTGGATCCGCTGTTGGATCCCTGTGAAGAGTTACTTGATCCAAAATTATTTCCTCCTTGTTGGTTTAAGAAGCTACTACCGTTCTGAGAAGATGCAGTTGTCGTCGAAGTCTTCTGAGCAGTTGTCGTTGGCGTCTTCTGAGAAGATGCGGATGATGTCTGGGTGGCTGCGGTACCGACCTGATGAAATGCTACAAGCCCGCTAAACGTGCCGAAGCTGACGAGAGATGCGATCACAAGCCATTTCTTGAATGTGCGGGCCAGAGCCAATGCTCGCGCTTTCGGCATAGGCTTCGGTGGTTTGGGTTTCTGATCCACACTTCTTTGTTGCAGCTTCTGATTCTGTAGAACTGCTGGCCGCTGCTGACCGGTATGTGCTGTGACATAGTTACTTTCATAACGTTGATTCTGTTGTGGTATCCACGGAACTGTTCCGTTGTATTCATATGGATTCGTTTCCATTCTAGTCTCCAATCTTCATTTGCTTGTCGTACAGACATACAACTGATTTGCGCCAAACGGGCCGAATGTTCTGCCGGTAGCTGCCCAATTTATCGTGGCAGTCGAGGCTGACTGCCATTGGCTCGCCGGCACGATTGTGCAGTGCTGCTTTACCCAGGTGGTCAGCGCGCTCTGGCCGCCTGGACCACCACCGAAACCCCTACCGGAGTTGAGCAGGAAGAACCGCACCGTCCCATTCTTTACCAGCGCTGCTAGCTGAGCAGTCGTTAAGATGGGATCGCTGCCGCTAAAGCCACCCAGCGCCATGACCGGCTGATTGGTCGCCAGGATGATCGAATCGGCCTCGTTCGAACTGGCAGTGGCGACCAGGTACTTCGCGCCGTCTCGGTGCGCTTCCAGGTAGCTGATCAGCTTGCTATCGACTGTACCGCTTCCTCCTCCCGGGCCGCCAAAGGATTGCCCGCTTGGTCCGGCAACCGGTAAGCCCGACGCCTCGTTCGCCAGCACTGGGATCACCGACCACACTGCTGAGGTGAGCACCAGCGCCAGAAGACCGAGACAGAGCGCTGTCACCAGGACGCGCGTGTTTAGCTGGAGATGCGGGATCAAACGAGCCGCGAACAGGACCATTGCCACGAGCGTGCACGGAATGGCGATCAGCGGGATCAGCCATGTCCCCCAGGTTGGATCGCTTACAACAATGTGAATCTGCTCAAGGGCGGTCAGCAGGAGTGCCAGGGGCAGCAGCCAGCCGCGCTTGTAGCTCCCCGATTTATTGTGGGAGGAGCGCCGGTAATCCTGCCACATCACGACAACGCCGATGCCGAAGAGGGCGCAAATGGCCGGAGCGAGCGTTGACAGGTAGTACTGGTGGAAGAAGCTCGCAACGCTGAAGAAGACAGCCATGGTCAGCAGCCAGGTGCCCCACAAGATCAGCGATTGTTGCTGTTTATCCTCGCGGAAGCGCGGGCGGCGCTGCCAGGCAAGAGCGAGCATTCCCAGAAGTGCCATCGGCAAGAGCCACACGATTTGCCCGCCCAAAGGCTCGTTGAAAAGCCGCAACAGACCGGGATTGCCTGTATTAAACATACCGCCGCCATTACCTCCCATGCCCTGTGGTGGTTGACCACTGCCGCCTGACCCTGGCCGCGGGAAGTCTCCAGTGACTGTACCTCCGCCTGTGCCAGCAGGCGGGAATGGCCTGGTCGTGTTCCCATTCGCACTGCCAGAGTTCCTGCCACCAAAGCCGAATTGTCCCAGGAGGCGCTGGACGCCGTTGTAGCCGAGAGCCAGGCTAACCTCCGAGTTGTTCTGGCTCGAACCGACGTAGGGCCGGCTCGCGGCCGGGGTCAGGTCTACCGCGACTGCCCAGGAGAGCGAGATGGTCAGCATGAGCAGTGCCGCCAGCGCCAGTTGCCCGATGCGCACCCAGATCCGCCTGGGCGCGGCCAGCAGGTATAACAGGCCATACGCAGGTACGACGAGGTAGGCTTCGAGCATTTTGATATTAAAACCGAGCCCGACCAGCGCGGCGGTGAGTAGCAGCCAGCGCAACTTGCCCGTCTCCGCGGCCCGCATCACGGTCCAGGCTCCCAGCAGCATGACAAGCACCAGCGTGCTATCAATCGTATTGTTGCGGTTGGTCAACACGCTGATCGGGCTAATGGCCAGGGCCAGGGCTGCCAGCAGGCCAGCCGCCACACCGAAATGGCGTCGCACCAGGTGATAGAGCAGCAACACCGAGAGCACACCGGCCAGCGCCTGGGGTAAAAACATGCTGAAAGGCGTGAAACCAAAGAATTTGGCGCTGACCACCTGCAGCCAGAAGCCCAGGGGAGGCTTGTCGAGTGTTACGAAGCCTCCTGGATCAAAGGAGACAAAGAAGAAATTATGCAGGTTGTCCAGCATACTCCTGACCCCGGCGGCATAGTAAAGGTTGCCGAAGCCATTCTGTCCCAGTTGGTAGAAGTTCATGAATAATGAGATGAGCATTACCCCAACTAAAGCCAGTCGATGCCACCATCGGGACTGCGTGGGCGTATTGGAATGGGTAAGAGGCCCAGATGGTGCTTGAGTCGTTGTGTCTATGAAAGTAGCCATATCTATTCTCCTTGTTCACCTGGAACTTGATCCAGGTTTTTTTCGAGTTCAAGTTAAAAGTCCTTTTCTGCCACCTCCACGTGGGAAAGGGAAAGTGGGGTCATCCTACGCCCTGCCACAGAGCTGCGTTCCTTGCAACCCTGCTATTGTGAGCAAAAACGAAGAGTTCACGGAATGCCCGGATGATTACTGCAGGTTTAGCGCCTGTAGCGCGTCCGCTCAGACGCGGCAGGTGATGCACACCGATTTCTCGGTATGTTCCCCCGCTTTGCATGAGTTTGTAGAGCAGTTCTGCGTTAATCATGGCTCCATGGGTCTCCAGTGGATGCTCATGCAGGAACTCTGTATGTAAGAGCTTAAAAGCACAGTCGATATCACGTACGTGGACATCCAGGACGAGTCCGATCAGCTGTTTCCAGCCCCAGGCGTTGAGCTTGCGCATCCAGGTGTCCTGGCGGTCTATGCGATAGCCGATGACCGCATCGTACTCATCAATGAAGGAAAAAAATCCTTTCAGATCACGAATGTCGAATTGTCCATCGGAATCCATAAAAAAGCTGAGTTCCTTGCTTGCAGCGCGAAAGCCGCTTACCAGGGCTGCTCCATAGCCCTGGTTGACTTCATGCGTGACGAGACGAACCCGTGCGTCTCTCTCAGCAATCGAGGCTATAATGCTCCCCGTCTGGTCTGTGCTGCCATCATCGACCACAATGACCTCAAAGTCCTTCATCCAGCCATCCAGCGTCTCAAGAACACTGGAGACGGTGCTGGCAATGATTTGCTCTTCATTGTGAGCTGGCAGGATGACAGAGAGCCCACGATAAATCGGGGCTCTACGTCTGCTGGCATACCTATCCATGTGCTTCTGCCCACGCTCAACGAATGCTCCCTCGTGCTGAACTGATGAGAACTGTGTATTTTCAGCGGATGAACCGATACGTTCCTGAAAGAATGATTGTTCCATGGCTTTCTCCTCTTGTGGTTGTCGAACAAAGACCCACAGGCGCATACCCAGGTACGAGATGAGTACTGTCCCACAGATGGCAATGACTTTGGAGGCGTTAGCCCACAAGGTCGCGTTGGCAATGAGTGGGTGAAAGAAATTGCTGACAAGCCAGATGATGGCATCGTTACATGCAATCCCGGACAAGGTCGTCACTGAGAAGCGCAGCAGTTCGCTCCTGCTTGTTTTTTGTTTGCGCCCAAAGGTCCAATACTTATTCAAGAAGAAACTATTGAGGCCGCCTATTGCGTAAGCAAAGGAATTGTAGACAAGCAGGAGCAGCGAATCCTGTGTGGGAAATAGCCACAGCAAACCATTCAAGATCAGCAGGTCAAGGGCTGTATTGAGCCCCCCGACCAGCCCAAAGCGCAGCAATTGTCCAAGTACCTTGCTCCAGTATTGAGTAGGAGTATCTTTTTTCCCTGGTAAGCAGATTACACGAGTTTCATCTATAGCGTTCAAGAAAAACCTCTTTCATAAGATATGATGAGCCTGTTTTTTCGATTTTCAGGAATGCAAAGCCTGTTTTTTCTCCTCATACCCATCCTCACATTCAGCTCCATTGCTCTGGAACAGCCCCTATCGACACTTCCAAGTGTAGCAGGAGAGGTATGAAGATCCGATGAAGAACCTGTCAAGACTCTGTTAGCTTTTTTGTGTGCCTGCCAATTACCAGCATCTTCATAAAAACTTCATAGTTTTGGCGTATACTCATAGCAAAGACATGCTGGATATTACCTGCCCCCCAGGCAGGGTCTCCGCATTCTACAGTAGAGCCCCGATTTATCGTGGGCTACTCCAATTGGAGCAGGGAAATATGCAGCGAAAAATCTTGATTGTCGATGATGACAAAAAAACGGTCGATCTGATCCGTCTATACCTGGAGAAAGAGCACTACCAGGTACTGGTCGCCTATGATGGCCAGGAAGCGTTGACCATCACCAGGCAGAAAAACCCGAACCTGATCATTCTTGACTGGATGTTGCCGGGGATCGACGGCCCCACCGTCTGTCGTATGCTCCGCTCCGAGGTATCCATTCCTATCATTATGCTGACCGCACGATCGACCGAAGCGGAGAAACTGCTCGGCCTGGACCTGGGAGCCGATGACTATGTGACCAAGCCCTTCAGCCCCAGAGAGTTGGTTGCACGCGTGCGGGTGGTGTTGCGGCGAGTGGGTCAGCAAGAGGTGGAAGATCACCAGCCAGAACTCCATCTGGGTGATCTCGTGGTAGATTTCGTGGCTCACGAAGCCAGGCTCAGAGGGGAGACGATCCATTTAACGCCCAAGGAGTTCAAGTTGCTGGAGACGTTGGCAAAGGAACCGGGGAGAGCTTTTAGCCGATCAGAACTGGTGAACCGGGTCTTTGGGATGGAATATGAAGGTCTTGAGCGCACGATCGATGTCCACTTGATGAACTTACGCAAGAAGATCGAACCGCAACCCGACCAGCCGGTATACCTGCAAACGGTCTATGGAGTCGGCTATAAGTTGAGGAGAGAAGACCATGAGAGTTAGTTTGCGTGTTCAATTGCTCGTGATGTTTATGCTCGTTGTGCTCGTAGCTGTCGGAGCGGTGGCTGTGTTTGCCAGTCAGACAACCGCAGGGGCATTTCACAGCTATATCGACCGCCAGCAAGCCAGCGATCAGCAACTCATCTCACAAATTCTGACGACCTATAGCCAGACCCATGACCCAAAGAAAGTACAAGTCCTGGTAGAGCAGTCCGCGCAAACGACCGGAGCACGCATTATCGTGGTTGACCACTCTCAGCATGTCATTGCCGACTCCAAAGGGCAACTGACCGGGCAAGTCCTCACACTTTCAATGCTCTTCGCGCTGGAGAGCCCGGGGAACATCTCCCCTGAAAGTTCTTCACCTGCTCCGGACTTGCCTCCTCCACCCCCCAGGTCAGCAGTGCGGATTATCTCGACCGATAGCGGGAACGTCTCTTTTGGTCCCGTTCCGCTTGCACTGGGACCTCATCCTCCCGAGGAAAACTTTCTTGCCTCGGTGAATAGCTCACTGTTGGAGGCAGTCATTGTCGCCGGGATCGTAGCACTTCTGCTCACACTCGTGCTTTCCAACACAATCCTCAAGCCAGTGCGAGAGCTGACCCTCGCCGCTAGTCGCATGGAGCAAGGTGACTTGAGCCAGCGTGTGCAGATCAAAACGAAGGACGAGATTGGTGACCTGGCTCATGCCTTTAATACCATGGCCGATAGCCTGGAGCGTTCAGAGCAACTGCGTCGCAACCTGGTGAGCGATGTAGCCCATGAGCTACGAACTCCGCTTACCAATATTCGGGGCTACCTGGAAGCGCTCCAAGACCAGGTTATCGAGCCAGGTCCTGCAGTCATTGCCTCAGTCTATGAAGAAGCAGTGCTCTTGAGTCACCTGGTGACAGATTTACAGGATCTGACACTAGCCGAGGCGGGACAACTGCGCCTGCAATGTGCACCTATCGCCTTGGAGGATATCATCAACAACGCGGTCAACGGCCTGTCCCTTCAAGCGGCAAGCAAGAACCTCTCTCTGAACGTCGATGTGCCTGCAGACCTGCCGTTGGTCGAGGCAGACCCGCAGCGCGTGGGACAGATCCTGCGCAATTTACTGAGCAATGCAATCAAACATACGCCTCCAGAAGGAGAGGTTCGGGTGAGCGCACGAGCTCTTCAGCAGGAGGTGGAGGTGCGTGTACAAGACACCGGGGTGGGCATTGAAGCCGCGCACCTGCCCTATCTCTTCAAGCGCTTTTACCGGGCAGACCCCTCTCGCAGCCGTGCGACTGGTGGCACCGGGCTAGGCCTGGCGATCGTTGAGCAACTGGTTCACGCTCATGGCGGCCGCATCGATGTGGAAAGCCAGCTGGGGCAAGGCACATGCTTCACGTTTACGTTACCCGTGGCTCTTATGTGAGAGCCGTTCGAGCTTATCATCAGGGGGTGCAGGGGGACTGCGTCCCTCTGCCGGAGCGCGAGGTGTCCTCGCTTTATCTTCTTTTTTCTCGTGAGCCGCTGCAAGTGGCGCGAAAAGGGCATTTGAGGCCAGTAGACTCTTGATCAACGAGGCAGTTTGATTATTACATAAGCTGGAGCACGACACCAGGCCTTCAAGGTGACGCTGGAAACCCCTGAGCAGTAGCATGAGCCGTCAAGAGGGGAAGTCCAGGTTACTCTGCCGGTGAGGGGTCATACGAGGAGCAAGGAACCAGGCCATGTTCGACCATTTCCACGAACATCTCAGCGATCTGCTGGTGCGTGTAGCGGCCAGATGGTTTGTACCATTGGGAAAGCCAGTTGCACATCCCGAGCAGACCAAAAATAACCATCTTCGGGTCGAGGTCAGGCTTGAAAACGCCAGCCGCTTGACCTTCCAGAATGATTTGTTCGAAGTGCCGTTCGTAGGCTTTCTTACGCAGGGTAATTTCTTTGGCAAATGGGCCGGTCAGGTAGGACTGTTCTCGGTAAAACACCATCATGGCCGGTGAGCGGTCAGCCGCCACGGTGGTATGGTGCTCTACTGCACGGCGTAACTTTTCCGGAGGTGGAAGGTCAGATTCGACAATGCGCCGGAGCGGCTCTTCACTGACTGTCAGCACCGTCAGGTAGATCAGACGCAGAATCTCCTCTTTGTTTTTGACGTGGTAGTAGAATGCGCCTTTGGTCACCCCGAGCGTGTCGGCGATGTCGTCGAGGCTGGTTGCACCGAACCCCTTGCGTGCAAACAGTTCGGCTGCTGCGGCCACAATGGCTTGCTGTGTCAGGCGTACGCGCTTCCCCTTGCCTGTGTCTGCTTTCTTGTGTGCTTTGGGTGTCTGAACCGCTTTCCGTTCCTGGATCATGTGATATTTCCCTTTTCTACTTAGGCTAATCCTTATCCAGCGAGGCGATGAAGGTATCCACAGGTCTCTCGATTCACTCGTCTGCCGATGTGATCAAGCACGTTATTGAACAACTGTATAAATGTTAACACGAAAAGAAACCGAAAGTCAAGCATTTTGTCAAAAAATTAATCAAGTGGTAAAAATAATGAATGAGATGAGGCAACCAATTATCAGAATCAGCATGCACCTCAAAGCGATTTAGAAAGAGATCGTTTTCAGTCTTCTACCAATTAGTAAAATTTATATGATAAAAGCCTTGACTTTTTCGTTTTTACCAGATATTATTATACCAGTTGTTCAAAATGTTGTAGTCTCGTTGATGAAGGAGCAACACCTATGACCACTCTCACTCTGCAAAGCGAAGAGACGCTGGTCCAGCGTCTCCGTAAACAGCACCTCGTCGAGTCGGTCGAGCAAATGAGTCCGATGTACCTGGAAGGGATCAAGCGCATTCTGACGGTCTCAGCAGATACCGAACTGATCAGTGCCCCTGCCTATTACCACGCCGCTGTGCATGCGCCGACCCTCAATAACTTCGGCTCGGCCATGTCCATCATTCAGGACGAGTTGGGGCACGCGCACATCGCGTATCGCCTGATGCGTGATCTGGGGGTAGACACCGAACATTTGATTTTTGAGCGTGACCCGCGGGATTTTAAGTACCCCTATGCCTTCGATATCCCTTTGGAGAGCTGGGCC